>Ga0308417_1002100_pt1 | contig 13264 bp, 9 predicted proteins | sample HotsprSampleOS65_FD_203528 | JGI IMG/M metagenome (GOLD analysis project Ga0308417, IMG submission 203528) | Hot spring phototrophic mat microbial communities from Octopus Spring, Yellowstone National Park, Wyoming, United States - 20090730_OS65 ... | reverse complement strand
ACCAGGCCGGCCACCACGCTGGCCAGCGCGCCCTCCATGCCGGCCACGACCACAATCACCCTGGCCCGTTGCAGCGCCTCGGCTTGATTGAGCAGCCGATGCAGGCCGGCCACACCCACGTCGTAGATGCGCTCCACACGGCTGCCGGTCAATTCGGCAGTGATGGCTGCCTCCTCGGCAACGGGCACATCGGCAGTGCCGGCGCTGGCCACCACAATGCCATCCAGCCGGCCTTCGGTCGCGGAGCGATCGAGATAGAGCAGGCGCGCCAGCGGATGATACGTCGCCTCTGGCAGCCGGTCGCGGACGACCGCGTGCATCTCTGCGCTGACTCGCGTGGCCAACACACGATCGCTGCGTTCGGCCAGCCGGCGGAAAATCTGCGCCACCTGTTCCGGCGTCTTGCCCTGAGCCAGGATGACCTCCGGGAAGCCCCGTCGCAGGGCGCGATGGTGATCGAGCCGGGCAAAGTCCCCAATCGTCTCGAATGGCAAATGCCGCAGTTCGTCAATCGCTGCCTCGACAGTTGTTGCATTAGCCCGCACCGATTCCAGAAGTGCGCGCAGTCTTTCTTCATCCATAGGCTGATCTTACCCCGGACGCCTCGGATTTTAGATTTTAGATTTTGGATTTTGGATTTGGCAGTTGACGATTAAAGATTGACGATCGATGCACGCGCACAGCATCCTACCCTCAACCCTGAACCGAGCACTCAGCACTCACCACTCAATCTGCTACACTGCCCGGCGAATCCGATGGCTATCGCACTGGTGCACGACTGGCTCAACCAACTTGGCGGCGCCGAGGATGTGCTGGTTGAGCTGCATCGCCTGTTCCCCAAAGCGCCGATCTACACCAGCATCTATGACCGTCAACGGATGCCGGCTGAGTGGCAGAACTGGGACATTCGCAGCTCGTGGATGGATCGGCTGCCGCGTGTGCATCAGATGCATCAGCCCTACATGCCGCTCTATGCGGCCACTTTCGCCGGCATGCGCATCCCGGATGAATATGACCTGGTGCTGAGCAACAAGAGCGCCTTCTGCATCGGCGTTCGTGTCGGGTCGCAAGCGCGCCATGTGTGTTATTGCCTGACACCGACTCGTTTCACATTCGACTTTGCTGCCTATGCGAAACGAGAGTCCATCCCCGGCCCGGCCAAAGCCATCCTCCCGGCCTTCAATGCCGTGTTGCGCGCATGGGAGCGGCAGGCCGCCCGGCGTGTAACCCGTTTCATCGCCATCTCCCGCGAAGTGCGGCAGCGCATCCGCGCGCACTACGGACGCGAGTCGGACCTGATCTATCCCCCGGTCCAGGTCACCAAATACACTGTCTCGCACGAATGCGACGGCTACTTCCTGATCGTCTCGCGCCTGTTGCCATACAAGCGCATCGACCTGGCGATCGACGCCTGCAACCGGCTGGGGCTGCCGCTGCTCATCGCCGGCGACGGGCGCGACCGGCCCCGGCTGGAGCGCATGGCCGGCCCAACGGTCAAACTGCTGGGCCGGGTGGATGACGAGACGCTCTCCCGCCTGCTGGCCCGCTGCCGGGCTTTCATCTTCCCCGGCCTGGAGGATTTCGGCATCGCGCCGATTCAGGCCATGGCCTGCGGCAAGCCGGTCATCGCCTTTGCCGGCGGCGGCTCGCTCGACACGGTGATCGACGGCGTCACGGGCCTGCTCTTTCGTGAACCCACTGCCGATGCCCTCGGCGCAGCCCTCTCCGCCTTCGAGCGCGCGACGTTTGCTCCTGCTGCCATTCGGGCGCACGCCGAAAAGTTCAGCGCCGAGAGATTTCAACGTGAGATGACACAAGCACTACGCGAGCATGGCTTAAACGGGTTGCGATAATTCCTGGTGTATTATCAGCGCCCGAATGGAAGCCTTTTGTTTCAAATGCCGGGGGAAGCACGCACTGCTGGACCCGCAACCGATTTTTTTTGCCAACGGCTCGCCGGCCTCGGTCGGTGTCTGCTCAAATTGCGGCAATCCGAAGGTCTATAAAATGGGCCGCACACCGGCGCATGACGGATTGACGCCGCCCGAACGCGTCGCGCGTCCGAAAACTGAAGCCGGCGAGTCACCCAATCGCAAGGCAAAAGCCCAGTCTCCCCAGTCTCCGCTGGTGATCGTGGAATCGCCGGCCAAAGCGCGCACCATCGGCAAGTTTCTGGGCCGCAAGTTCCACGTGCACGCCTCCATCGGCCACATCCGCGACCTGCCCAAGAACCGGCTCGGCGTGGATGTGACGGCAGACTTTGAGCCGCGCTACGTCATTCCGATGGATAAAAAGGCAGTCGTCAAGGAGCTGAAGGCAGCGGCCAAAAATGCCAGCGAAGTCTGGCTGGCCACCGACCCCGACCGCGAAGGCGAGGCCATCTCCTGGCACCTGACCCACGTGCTAGGCAAGGAGATCGACGGCAAGCCGGTGCGCCGGGTCGAGTTCCATGAGATCACCCAGCACGCCGTGGACGAAGCGTTCGCCAACCCGCGCGAGCTGGATCGCAATCTGGTGGACGCCCAGCAGGCCCGGCGCATCATGGACCGGCTGGTTGGCTACACCCTCAGCCCGCTGCTGCGCGACAAGATGCAGCGCAAAGGGCTGAGCGCCGGGCGGGTGCAGTCGGTGGCCCTGCGCCTGGTCTGCGAGCGCGAGCGCGAGATCCAACGCTTCCAGCCGGTCGAGTATTGGACACTGGAGGCTGAACTGGCCAAACAGGCCCCGGATGGCGCCGGCGCCCGGGCAAACCCAGACGCCGGTATTGACACCCCAAAGTTTGTGGCGCGCCTGCACAAGCTCAACGGCGCTGATCCAGACCTGAAAACGCAAGCCGACACTCAGCAGATCGTTGACGCGCTGCAGGACGCCGTCTGGGTGGTCGCGCGCGTGGAGCGCAAGGATCGCGCGCGCCGGCCGGCGGCGCCATTCACCACCAGCACGTTGCAGCAGGAAGCCAGCCGCAAGCTAGGCTTCAACGCCCGCCGCACCATGGCCGCTGCGCAGCAGTTGTACGAGGGCATCGACGTGGGCGAGGGGCCGGTTGGATTGATCACCTACATGCGCACCGACTCGACCAATGTCGCCGCCTCTGCTCAGGCCGAGGCGCGCGACTGGATCGCCCAACGGTACGGGCCGGAGTTTCTGCCGGAGCAGCCGCCCAAATACACCTCGCGCAGCAAAAACGCGCAGGAAGCGCACGAGGCCATCCGGCCCACCTCCGTTTTCCGCGCGCCTGAAGATGTGAAGGCGTATCTGGAGCGCGACCAGTTCCGGCTATACGACCTGGTGTGGAAACGCTTCATCGCCAGCCAGATGGCCGGCGCGGTGTACGACGCTACCACGGTCGATATCGAGGCGCGCCCGGTCAGTGCACAGGCGCACAGTCAGGCGCAAGCAGACGCCAGCGAGAACACCCGCGCAATAACACCGACCCCGACGCCGGCTTATCTGTTCCGCGCCACCGGCTCCATCGTCAAGTTTCCCGGTTTTCTGAAAGTGTACGAGGAAGGCCGGGATGAGGGCGAGATGGCAAGCAACGGCTTCGCAAGCAACAGCAACACCAGCGACGCCTACAGCGCCACAGACCGGCGGCTGCCCGATCTGGCAGAGAACGAGACGCTGGATTTGCTGCAACTCCTGCCCTCACAACACTTCACTCAGCCGCCGCCGCGCTTCACCGAGGCCAGCCTGATCAAGGCGCTGGAAGAGTATGGGATTGGCCGGCCCAGCACCTATGCCACAACGCTGGGCATCATCCAATCGCGCTACTACGTCACGCGCGAAGGCAAACAACTCCGGCCCACTGACCTGGGACTGCAAGTCAACGACCTGCTGGTGAGCCATTTTCCGCAGTACATCGACGTCGGCTTCACAGCGCAGGTGGAAGACGAACTGGACAGCATCGAAACCGGCGAACGGCACTGGCGGCCCGTGCTGCACGCCTTCTATGACCCATTCAAGGAGACGGTGGCGCAGGCCGCGCAGAGCATCCCAAAAATCGAGCGCGCCATCGAGTACACGGGCGAGAACTGCCCGCGCTGCGGCAGCCCGCTGGTGTACAAACAGGGGCGGTACGGCCGCTTTATCGGCTGCTCGAACTTTCCGCAGTGCCGCTACATCGAGCCGATCGGTTTGCCCGGCGTGGCCTGCCCAAAATGCGGCGGCAAGCTGGTCGAGAAGCGCATGCGCAAGGGCCGGCGCGTGTTCTACGGCTGCGCGAACTACCCGGCCTGTGACTTCACCACCTGGAACCGGCCCGTCCCCATGGCCTGCCCCACCGGCGACGGCGGGCTGATGGTCGAGGCCGGCAAGGGCAAAGCCAAATGCCTCACCTGCGAGCAGGTGTTTGACATGCCGGAGGAGATCAACGCAAACGCATAGCGCAAGCAGGCGTGTTGCGTGTTGCATATTGCGTGGCGGTATGAGCAAGCGAATATCACAGCCGGCGGTGAAGGACCTGCGCCGGCTGTTCAAGTATGTTGCGCCGTATCGCTGGCTGCTGGTCGGCGCCAGCGTTCTGTTTGTGCTCAGCAGCGGCCTGTTCCTGGCGTTCCCGGCAATCAGCGGGCAGCTCGTCAATGCGGTGACCGGCGCGACGCTGCTGTTCTCGCCGGCCGAGATCATGCTGGCGCTGGTGGCTGTGTTCGTTCTGCGCGCCATCGTCGATATCATCAGCCAGTACATGCTCAGCCGGGCCGGCGAAAGTGTCACGCTGGACCTGCGCGCCGACGTGTACCGCCATCTGCAAAGCCTGGGGCTGTCGTTCTATGCCGGCCGGCGCACCGGCGAACTGGTCTCGCGGCTGTCTTCGGATGTGACGGTGGTGCGAACGACGCTGGTCAACAATGTCGCCACCCTGCTGTCGAACGCGCTGTCTATCGTCGGCGCTGCTGTCCTGATCCTTACCGTCAACTGGCGATTGACGCTGGTGGTGCTGATCGTGCTGCCGGTTGCGACGCTGGTGGCGGTGCTCTACGGACGCGCGATCCGCCCGCTGTCGCGACAGGTGCAGGACAAACTGGCCGAGTCGAGCAGCGTGGCGGAAGAGGCCATCAGCGGAGTGCGGGTGGTCAAGTCATTCGGCAGAGAAGCGCATGAAGCGTCGCGCTTCGAGGCCGCTGCGCGCGCCACTTTTCAATCGGCCCTGCGACTCGCCACCATCCGCGCCACCTTCGGGCCGTTGATTGGCCTGATGTTCTTCTTCGCCCTGCTGGCCATTCTGTGGTTTGGCTCGCAGGAGGTGTCGGCCGGCCGATTGAGCGCCGGCGATCTGGTGGCCTTTCTGTTGTACGGCAGCATCATCGCCGGCGGCGTCAGCGTGCTGGCGCAGATCTTTTCGCAGTTTCAGGAAGCCATCGGCGCCACCCAGCGCCTGTTCGAGATTCTCGACACGCCCTGCGACGTGTGCGACTCGGCCAATGCGCGGCCCATCGGCGTGGCGCAGGGCCGGGTCACGTTCGAGCATGTGTCATTCGCCTACGAATCGGGCCTTGAAGTGGTGCGCGACATCAGCCTGGACATCGCGCCGGGTGAGATTGTGGCGCTGGTGGGACCCAGCGGCGCCGGCAAGTCCACTCTGTTCAACCTGATCCCGCGCTTCTACGATCCCACCAGCGGCGCCGTGAAACTGGACGGGATCGATCTGCGCGACATCACGCTGGCCAGCCTGCGCGCCAACATCGGCATCGTGCCGCAGGAGACGGTGCTGTTCAGCGGCAGCGTGCGAGAGAACATTTTGTATGGCCGGCTGGACGCAAGCGAAGCAGAAATGATCGCGGCTGCCAAAGCAGCCAACGCGCACGGATTCATCATGGAACTGCCGCAGGGCTACGACACGCTGGTGGGCGAGCGCGGCGTCAAACTGAGCGGCGGGCAGCGCCAGCGCATTGCCATTGCGCGGGCGTTGCTGAAGGACCCGCGCATTCTGTTGCTCGACGAAGCCACTTCGTCGCTGGACAGCGAGAGCGAGGGGCTGGTGCAGGAGGCGTTGGGCCGGCTGATGCAGGGCCGCACAACCATCATCATCGCGCATCGCCTCAGCACCGTGCAGATCGCTCATCGCATCGCGGTGCTGGACAAGGGCCGGCTGATTGAGCTGGGCACGCACGACGAGCTGCTGGCGCGCGACGGGCTGTATCGCCGGCTGCACTCCTTGCAGTTCGCTGTGGCCGATGAAGATTCGGCCTTCACTCTCCCAGACATGCCGTCCGATAACACGCTTCTATCTTCCACCGGCGCCCCGCGCCGCGTCGCTGCGTTCCTCCGCTCTGGCCGCTGAACCTGTCGAAGCCGCCGAAGCCGCCGAAGCCGGGGCCGTTGCCTTCGACAGGCTCAGGCACCGGCCCCGGCGGCCTGGACAAGCCCGGCGGCTTGTCCTACTACTGCCGCCGCTAAAATACTGCGCATGAATGAACTGCACGTTGTCTTTGGCGCCACCGGCGCGCTCGGATCGGCGATTGTGCGTTATCTGACCCGGCACAACAAGCCGGTGCTGGCTGTAGCGCGCAACGAAGAGAAAGCCCAACGCATCCTGCCGGAAGACACCGAGTTCTCTGTGGCCGACGCCCTGGACGCTGACCATGTCTCTTATCTATGTGAAGGGGCAACGGCCATCTATAACTGCGTTCACGTGCGCGGCGAGAACTGGTTCACCCTGGCCGAGAATCTGATTGCCGGCGCCAAAGCGTCCGGCGCGCGGCTGGTGTTCCCCTCCAACATCCATGGGTACGGGCCGCTGCAACAATCGCCGGCCACCGAGGATCACCCGCATCTGGCGACCAGCAAGCGCGGCATCCTGCGCAACACGCTGGAGAAGATGCTGGCCGACGCGCGCGAAAGTGACGGGCTGAGCTACGTCGTCCCGCGACTGGGCGGCATGTATGGGCCGCTGGTGACGGACAGCTTCATCGCCCAGATCACCGAAGCCGCGATCCAGGACAAGCAAGCGTTCTGGTACGGCAAACTGGATGTGCCGTTCGACCTGGTGTACGTGGACGACGCAGCCGAGGCCTGCGTGCGTTTGAGCGCCGTCGAGCAGTCGCCGGAAGACAACCCGGCGTGGCATGTGCCCGGCGTCGCGCCGATCACCGGCCGGCGCTTCATCGAACTGACTTTCCAGGCTGCCGGCCACAAACCGAAAATGGGCGTGCGCAGCCGGCTGATGCTGTCGGCTTTGGGTCTTGCCGTGCCAGGCGCGAAGGAACTGGTCGAACTGCTCTACGAGTTCGAGACGCCCACGCTGATGGACGGCTCGCGTTTCGCCGCCGCGTTCCCCGACTTCCGCTACACGCCCTACGAAGAAGGCATTCCCAGCATGGTGGCCTGGTATCGAGAATACCTGACGGAGCAGGCGGCTGCGCGGCAGGCGCCTGCTCCGCAGTAGGACAAGCCGCCAGACTTGTCCAAGCCGCCAGACTTGCCCCCCAGCCTGTCAAAGGCAACGGCTTCGGCGGCTTCGGCGGCTTCGACAGGCTCAGCCGCCGAAGCTCAGCCCCTGAAGCGTCAGACAATTACAGTCTCTCGAAGCGCGCCTGGAAGAAGCGCAGGTATTCCGGCTCGTAGACCATCTTCAAGCCTTTCGGCTTGTCCGGGTTTCTGTAGACAGCCTCCACTGACTCGGCCACAACGTCCATGTGGGCCTGGGTGTACACGCGGCGCGGAATGGTCAGGCGCACCAGTTCGAGTTTGGGGTAATAGTGATCGCCGGTCTGCTTGTTGCGGCCGGCGGAAACGATCCCGCGTTCCATGGCGCGCACGCCGGAATCGAGATACAGCTCGGCGGCCAGCGTCTGGGCCGGGAAGCTGGTCTGCGGCATGTCCGGGTAAAACCGGCGCGCGTCGAGATACACCGCGTGCCCGCCGATCGGCCGAACGATGGGGATGCCCCAGTCGATCAGCAACTCGCCCAGGTACTGCACCTGCCCCACTCTGGCGCGGATGTGGTCATCCTGCACCGACTCGACAATGCCGCGCGCCATGGCTTCCATGTCGCGGCCGGCCATGCCGCCATACGTGTGCAGGCCCTCATACACCACCACCAGATTGCGCGCCTTGTCGGCTAAAGCGGCGTCGTTCAGCGCCAGCCAGCCGCCGATATTGACCAGCGGATCCTTCTTGCCGCTCATGGTGCAGCCATCAGTGTACGAACACATTTCGCGCAGAATATCGGCCACTTTCTTGTTTTGATAGCCCGGTTCGCGCTGCTGAATGAAGTAGGCGTTCTCCACCGCGCGCGTGGCGTCGAGCATGATCGGCACACCATACCGTTCACACAGCGCGCGCGTGGCGCGCAGATTCTCCATGCTCACCGGCTGCCCGCCGGCCATATTGACCGTAGCCGCCAGACTGAGGTAAGGCACATGTCGCGCCATCTTGAGCACATGCTCCAGCTTGTCCAGATCGACATTGCCCTTGAATGGATGCAGGTTGGCCGGGTCGTGGGCCTCATCGATGACGACATCCACGAACTCCCCGCCGGCGTGTTCCTGGTGATAGCGCGTGGTGGTGAAGTACATGTTGCCGGGCACGGTGTCGCCGGGCTGGATGCAGATCTGGCTAAGGATGTGCTCGGCGCCCCGGCCCTGGTGCGTGGGGATGACGTGCTGATAGCCGTAGTACTGGCGCACCGCATCTTCGAGATTGTAGAAGTTGCGGCTGCCGGCGTAGGCTTCATCGCCCAGCATCATGCCGGCCCACTGCCAGTCCGACATGGCGCTGGTGCCAGAGTCGGTCAGCAGGTCGATATACACATCCTCGGACTTGAGCAGGAATGTGTTATAGCCGGCCTCTGCCAGCGCAGCGGCGCGGTGCTCGCGCGTCGTCATGCGGATCGGCTCGACCATTTTGATCTTCCAGGGTTCGGCCCACGAGCGCCGGCGGCGCTGTTGGCCTGTCGTGTAGAGAGAGGTTGGAGTGCTCATAGGCGTGATTGAGTCATTGGGTAATTGGGTGATTGAGTGATTGAGTGATTGAGTGATTGGGTCATTCGCCGGCAAGACGCAGGACTTCGTCCAGCGCGATCGGCGGGAACAGCGATTCGCGGCCGCACTTGAGCGCGGCGGCGGCATTGGCGAAGCGCAACATGCGCGCCATCGGCCACCCCTGCAGCCAGGCGTAGATCACGCCGGCTTTGAACACCTCGCCGGCGCTGGTGGTGTCAACCACCGGCACGTTAAAAGCCGGACTCTCCATGAAGTTGCCTGCGCGGTCGAGCGCCAGGCAGCCCTTGTCGCCGAGGGTGGTGATGATGACCGCCTGGCCGGCATGATGCAGCCGCAACATGTGCTCGCGCAGATCGACGCCGGGGAACTGCGCCAGGGTGAAGTCATGCGAGTTGACGATCACGCCCGCGCACTGGAGCATGGGGTGATCCGGCCAGACCACATCGGCGGCCACCACTGGCCGGCCGGCGTCGCGCGCCAGCAGGGCCGCGCGATTGCGCTCCTCGCGGCCGTACACGTCAACGCTGAGCAGCCGGGCGCGGCGAATCACGTCAACGGTGAGCGGCACTTTGGGCGTGTCATCGAACCAGTAGCCGAGCACGCTGCGCTCGCCATCGGGCGTGACCAGCACACGCCGGAACGGGGTGCGCACGCCGGCCTCGCGCGACACATAGCGCAGATCGACGCCGGGGTGATAATGCAGCGCCGTGATGATCTGATTCCCATAGTCGTCTTCACCGATGACATTGCCGATCAGCGCGACTTCCTGCCCCCACGCCGCCAGCGTAACCCCGACGTTCACGGCCTCGCCGCCCGGGTGATACTGCTCGCGGATCACCTGCACATCACGGCGCGGATCGGGCAGAAATGGCACGCGCACTGTGTTTTCAAGCGAGATCGTGCCGTAGCACAAGACATCGAAACGAATGGTTCGATCTGGCAACATAGGCCCTCCAACCAGGACATTTTAACTGCTGCGAGATCGGACGCCCAGAGTACGTCGTCATCTGTTGTCTGCCGTCTGCGACGCGCAGTTGACGTAAACGCCGAGATGGTGAACGCGCCCGAAGATTGCCCACATCACTACGGGTTGCTCTTAAACTGAACACCTTGCGCCGTTTACGAAAATTTAACACTGTGCTAATACCATCAGCTTCAAAACACGCAGAGGAGTATCCCATGAACAGACACCAGGTGGAGCAGCAAATCGCTTTCGTTCGCCGAGAGTTGACCCGGCTGAACCAGGAAATCAGTTTGCATGAGGGCGTGCAGGCCCAGACCCTGCGCGTGCGCCAGAACCGGCTGGTTGCCGAGCTGGAACGCCTCGAAGACCTGATCCGCAATCAGCCCCTCGCCGTGCCGGCCCTGGCCACTGCTGGCTAGGCCGGGCGGCGAGCCTAGCCCGGCTCACTCCTCTCCTAAAGCGTTTCATTCGCTTTTCCCCTCAACCCTCACCCTTCCACCCTCCCCCGTTGGCGCTCCTGCGGAAACGGCAAATGCAGATTTGCCGGCGCCGTTCAATTGACCGGCTGCGCGCTTCGGGCTAGAATCACTGCGCTCAAACGGCGACTGCGCAACCCGGCAGTCCTCCTCTCGCCGCCAGACGGGCCGGCCCACTGATCGACCGTTGCAGGAGTGTGACGCATTAACGCCAATACGCAGGCTCTGGAAGCCCAACTCAATTCGTTCGATCCGCGCGAACGCGCGGCTGCATTGCGCGAACTGCTCGCGCTGGCAGAAGCCGGCGCCGTGACGCTTCCGCCGGAAAGCGACATCGCCAACATGCACTGCCACACGTTCTACTCGTTCAACGCCTACGGCCATTCGCCCACATCACTGGCCTGGCTGGCCAGAAAGCTCGGCCTGAAGTTGATCGGCATGGTGGATTTCGACGTGCTGGATGGTGTGGATGAGTTTCTGGAGGCCTGCGACACAGCCGGCGTGCGCGGCAGCGCGGCAGTGGAAACGCGCGTTTACATCCCCGAGTTCGCCACGCGAGAGATCAACTCGCCAGGCGAGCCGGGCATTTTCTACCACATGGGCATCGGCTTTGCCAGCGGGCGCGTCCCCGACACAGCGGCGCCGATTGCCCGCGCCATGCGCGAGCGCGCAGAGCAGCGCAACCGCGCCATGCTGGCCCGGATCAACACACACCTGGCGCCTGTCACAGTGGACTACGAGGCCGATGTGTTGCCGCTGACGCCGGCCGGCAACGCCACCGAGCGCCACATGCTCGTCGCCTGCATGCAGGCCGCCCAACGCCACCATCAGGGGCAGGCGTTGATTGAGTTTTGGGCGAACAAGCTCGACACCGCGCCGGACAAAATCGCGGCCATCGCCAACGACGCGCCGGCGCTCTCCAACCTCATCCGCGCCAGACTGATGAAGAAGGGCGGCGTCGGTTACGCCCAACCCAATCCGGCCAACTTCCCGACGGTGGAGGAATACCACCGGCTGATTGTGGCCTGCGACGCCCTGCCGTGCGCCACCTGGCTGGATGGGCTGTCGCCGGGCGAGCAGGCCGAAGAGGAGTTGTTGAACCTGCTGATCGGCAAGGGTGTCGTGGCGCTCAACATCATCCCCGATCGCAACTGGAACATCAGCGACCCGGCCATGCGCCAGACCAAGGTAAGCGAACTGCGCAAGGTCGTGGCGCTGGCCCGGCAGCTCGACCTGCCTCTGAACATCGGCACCGAGATGAACGCCTTTGGCAACAAGCTGGTCGATGACTTCGACGCGCCGGACCTGGCCCCGCTGCGCCAGGACTTCATGGACGGCGCGTTTTTCATCTACGGGCACGTGATGATGCAGCGCGCCAATGGCCTGGGATACCAGAGCGCATGGGCGCAGGCGAATCTGCCCACGCGACGCGAGCGCAACGCGTTCTATTTGCAGGTTGGGCGGCGCACACCTCCGGGCCGGCGCGGTCTGGCGCAACTCAGCGCCGCCAGGCCGGAGATGGCTCCGGGCGATATCTTGAAGTTGCTGTGGTAATCTTGCGACGAGAGGTTCTGCAATGGTTACTTCAATTGTGGGTGTCGTTCGCGACGGCAGAATTGAGCTACCCGGCCAGATGGAGCTGCCGGAAGGCGCTCGCGTGCTGGTCACTTTGCTGGCCGGCGATGAGGACGACTCACGCTTCTGGATTCAGGCAAGCCAAACCTCGGTTGACAAGGTTTGGGAAAACACCGAAGACGACATCTATGCCAGACTTCTTGAAAAGTGATGTTGTTCTTGTCCGGTATCCTTTCACCGACTTGTCGGGGGCGAAGGTCCGCCCTGCTGTCGTGATCAGTGCGCCGCATCCATCACAGGATCTTTTCGTCGTTCCGCTCACCAGCAAGACGGCTCAACTGCTTCCCGGCGAATTTGTTTTATCCAACTGGACGGCGGCAGGATTGAATGTGCCAACTGCGGTCAAACGAGGCGTTTTCACCCTCGATGAAGCATTGGTCGTCAAATCAGTCGGTCGTCTTGCTCGATCAGACAACGACCGGCTTGAGCAATCTCTGCGAGGATGGTTGGGAATGTAGTTGGTTGTGAGCGTGACGCTCCCGCGAAGCGCAAATCACGAGGAAGGAAATGTCAGACAAATACATCGAATACCGGCAGGCCAGACAGCCCCTGCCCTCCAAAAACCGATTGTGGCCGTTGTACGGGGCGGGGTTTGAAAACCTCGGCGTGGACGACAAACCCATTGAAACCGATATGCCCAGCTTCGGGCCGGATGAGTTGCTCGTGCGGCATGACGCCTGCGGCCTGTGCTTTTCGGACATCAAGATCCTTTCACTGGGCGACAAACACCCGCGCATCTTCAAGGACATGAAGAAAGACCCGGTCGTGATGGGTCACGAAGTGGTGATGACCGTCGTCGGCGTGGGCGACACTCTCAAAGATCAGTACAAAGTCGGCCAGCGGTTCATCATCCAGGCTGATATTTACGCCGACGGCGTGGGCTACGCCTACGGCTACATGATTCAGGGCGGTCTGTCGCAGTATGGCGTGATCGACCAGCGCATCCTGAACGGCGACGATGGCAACTACCTCATCCCGATCAAAGAGGAAACCGGCTATGTCGAGAGCGCGCTGGTGGAGCCGTGGGCCTGTGTGATTGCGGCCTATCAGTTGAAGTATCGCACCGGCATCAAGCCGGGCGGCGTGGCATGGATCATCGGCGGCGCCAATGCCGACCCCGACCGGCCCTACACCATCTCCGCCGGCTTCGATGAGCAATCACACCCCGCCATTTTGCTGCTGACCAACGTGCCGGAGCCGCTGGCCGGCTGGTTGAAGCAGAAAGCCAAAGCGCTGGGCGTCGAGAC
>Ga0308417_1002099_pt1 | contig 13266 bp, 13 predicted proteins | sample HotsprSampleOS65_FD_203528 | JGI IMG/M metagenome (GOLD analysis project Ga0308417, IMG submission 203528) | Hot spring phototrophic mat microbial communities from Octopus Spring, Yellowstone National Park, Wyoming, United States - 20090730_OS65 ... | reverse complement strand
CGTCAACAACATCGTCATGGCCAAGATCCTCGGCCTGTGCCCGTTCATGGGGGTGTCGCGCAAGCTGGAGACCTCGATCGGCATGGGGGCGGCCACCACCTTCGTGCTGACGCTGGCCTCGGGCCTGAGCTACCTGATCGATACCTACCTGCTCGGCACCGAGCTGTTCTATCTGCGCACGCTGTCCTTCATCGTGGTGATCGCCGGCATCGTCGGCTTCACCGAGATGTTCATCAAGAAGACCTCGCCGGTGCTGTTCCGCGTGCTGGGCATCTATCTGCCGCTCATCACCACCAACTGCGCCGTGCTGGGCATCCCGCTGCTCAACGTGCAAGAGCGGCACGACTTCGTCTCCTCGCTCTTCTTCGGTATGGGCGGGGCGCTGGGCTTCACCCTGGTGCTTGTGTTGTTCGCCGCCATGCGCGAGCGGCTGGAGGCGGCGGACGTGCCCGCCCCCTTTCGCGGCACCAGTATCGCCATGGTCACGGCCGGCCTCATGAGCCTGGCCTTCATGGGTTTTGCGGGGCTGATCAAATGATGGGGGGTGGGGCGTGGGGTCAGGGGCGAGGGACCGACCCATGCTAGCGGCCATCCTCGTCATGGCGGGGATCGCCCTCGTCCTGGGCGGGGTGCTCGGCTGGGCGTCGATCCGCTTTCGGGTCGAGGAAGACCCCCTGGTGGAGAAGATCGATGCCATCCTGCCGCAGACCCAGTGTGGCCAGTGCGGCTTTCCTGGCTGCAAGCCCTATGCCGAGGCCATTGCCAAGGGCGAGGCCGACATCAACCGCTGTCCCCCCGGCGGAGAGGAGGGGGTCAGGCGACTGGCCGAGCTCTTGGGCGTGGAACCGAAGCCCTTGGGCGAGGGCCTTACCCACAAGCCCAAGAGCGTGGCGGTGATCGACGAGAGCCTGTGCATTGGCTGCACTCTGTGCATCCAGGCCTGTCCGGTGGATGCCATCGTCGGTGCGGCCAAACAGATGCATACGGTGGTGCCGGAGCTGTGCACCGGTTGCGAACTGTGTGTGCAACCCTGCCCGGTGGACTGCATCCACATGGAAGTGATCAAGGAGGATGTGTCGACGTGGAAGTGGCGCTATCCGGTAGTGACGTTCAAGCAGGTGGCTTGATGAGGGCGAAGGGGGCGCCGCGCGCGGGCGAAGGGGGGCGCCGCGCGCGGGCGAGGGGCAAGGGGCAAGAGACGGGGGCGTAGGGCGGTCCGATGACACAACGGCGTCTGTACGCATTCAACGGCGGCGTGCACTTGGAGGGGCACAAGGCGGTGTCCGCCGTCCTGCCCATCGCCGACATGCCGCTCTTGCCGCGCTATGTTGTCCCCTTACGCCAACACATCGGCGAGCCGGCGCGCGCCGTGGTCGAGCTTGGGCAACGCGTCCTGCGTGGCGAGCTGATCGGACGTCCCGAAGGTTACGTCTCGGTGGGCGTGCATGCCCCCACCTCGGGCCGGGTCGTGGCGGTGGAGCCCAGGCCGGTCGCGCATCCCTCCGGCCTCAACGATCTTTGTGTGGTCATCGAGGCCGATGGCCAAGACCGGGCGGTGGACCCGACGCCGCTCGATTGGCACCGCATGGACCCCAGCGCCCTGCGCAACCGGTTACGTGAAATGGGCTTGGCCGGCCTCGGCGGGGCGGTCTTCCCCAGCTTCATCAAGCTCAACCCGGGGGCCAAGCGACGGATCCCCATCCTCATCTTGAACGGCGCCGAGTGCGAACCCTGGATCACCTGCGACGACATGCTCATGCGCGAGCGTGCCAGCGAGATCCTTCTGGGGGCTCACGTCATGCGCCACATGCTGGGGGCGGAGCGGGTGCTGGTCGGCATCGAGGACAACAAGCCGCAGGCCCTGGCCTGCATGGCCGAGGCGGCAGCCGGCAGCGATGTCGAGGTGGTGGCGGTGCCGACGGTCTATCCGGCCGGCGGCGGCAAGCAACTGACCTACACCCTCACCGGTCGCATCACCCCCTCCAAGGGCCTGACCACGGATGTGGGTGTGCAGGTGTTCAACGTCGGCACCGCCTACAGCCTCTATCGCGCGGTCTATCTCGGCGAGCCGCTGATAAGCCGCGTGGTCACCGTCACCGGCCATGTCGGCACCCCCCGGAATCTGGAGGTCCGCCTGGGCAGCCCGATCTTGGACCTGCTTCAGGCAGCCGGTGGCGAACTTCCGGGCGCCACCGGCGAGGTCATCGGCGGCCCCATGATGGGCTTCGATTTGCACGACACGTCCGCACCCGTGACCAAGGCGGTCAACTGCATCCTGGTCAAGAACGCCGATCTGTTTCCGCCCAAGCCGGCACCCATGCCCTGCATCCGCTGCGGAGAATGCGCGCGCGCCTGCCCTGTCGAGCTGCAACCCTACGAACTGTATTGGTATGCCCGCCATCGCGATTTCGGCAAGACCCAGAGCTACCACCTGTTCGACTGCATCGAGTGCGGTTGCTGCAGTTACGTCTGTCCGAGCCACATCCCCCTCGTGGACTTCTATCGTTTCGCCAAGAGTGAGGTCTGGGCCCGCGAGCGGGAGAAGCAGGCCGCCGACCTGGCGCGTGAACGCCACGAATTCCGCACCTTCCGCCTGGAGCGGGAAAAGCGGGAAAAGGCGGAACGGCTGGCCAAAAAGGCAGCCGAGCGACTGGAGTCGGGTGCCGTCGCCGCCGACGACCCGCAGGCCGAACGCAAGAAGGCCCTACTCGCTGCCGCCATCGAGAAGGCGAAGCAGGCCAAGGCCGGCGTGCAACCAAAGAACGTCGATGACCTGCCGGCAGACAAACAGCGCGAGATCGAGGCCATCGAGGCCCGGCGCCAACAGCGCGCGTCCATGACTGCATCCGCTGATCCCTGATTCCTGACCTCTGACCTCTGATGCCTGCCCCCCACCTCGTCGCCCAGCACACCTCGGTGCGCTCGGTCATGCTCAAGGTGCTGGCCGCCCTGATTCCGGGCATTCTGGTGCATGCCTGGTTCTTCGGTCCGGGCATCTGGGTAAGCCTGCTGGTATGCACCCTATTCGCTTATGCCTTCGAGGCCCTGGCGCTGGCCATGCGCAATCTGCCCCTGAGGCCGTTCCTCACCGATGGCTCGGTCCTGGTCACCGCCTGGCTGCTAGCCCTGTCCCTACCTACCCTGGCGCCGTGGTGGCTCTACGCCGTCGGCTTGCTGTTCGCCGTGCTCGTGGCCAAACACTTGTACGGCGGCCTGGGCCAGAACCTGTTCAACCCCGCCATGGTGGGCTATGCGGCCCTCATCGTCAGTTTTCCGGCCTACATGACCCAATGGCCGGCACCCGTGGACCTGGCCGGCCACACCCCAGACCTGCTCGAATCCATCGATCTGGTCTTCGCCGGCCAGGGGGCGGTCAGCCCGGACGCCTATACCGCCGCCACCCCCCTGGACACGCTGCGCACCCAGGTGCGGGCGGGTGAGGACGTGGCCACCGTCATGCAGCAGCCGGTGTTCGGCCACCTGGGCGCACGCGGTCAGGAGATGGTCGCCTTGATGTATCTGCTCGGCGGCCTGCTGTTGCTCGCGCATCGCGTCATCACCTGGCACATCCCCCTCGCCTTCCTGGGCGCGGTCGTCCTCACCGCCACCGGCCTCAATCTGCTGGACGCCAGCCGCCATGCCGGTCCCCTCTTCCATCTGGTGACCGGCGGCACCCTGCTGGGGGCCTTCTTCATCCTCACCGACCCGGTCTCGGCCAGCGCAACGCCGCGCGGCAAACTGATCTATGCCGGGCTGGCCGGCTTTCTCACGGTGATCATCCGCGCCTTCGGCGGCTATCCCGACGGGGTGGCCTTTGCGGTGCTGCTCATGAACATGGCCGTGCCCTTCATCGATGCCCACACCCAGCCCAAGGTGTTCGGGCAAGCAGTCAAGGCCAAGGACGAGTCATGACCCCCGCACTGCGTGAGACCGTGACCACGGCCCTGACCCTGCTCGTGTTCGCCGTCATCGGCTCGGCCTTGCTCTCGGGCACCTTCCGCCTGACCCGTCCTTACATCGCCGCCAGCGAACAGGCCGAGAAACTCGCCCGCATCAGCGAGACCCTCCCGCCCGGCAGCTATGACAACGACCTGGTACGCGACACCCGTCCCCTGCCAGCCGATCCCCTGCTCGGGCTGAGGCATCCCGGCCATTACTATCCTGCCTACAAGAACGGCGTGCCGGTGGCCGTCGTGCTCGAGGCTGCCGCGCCCGACGGCTATGCCGGAGAGATCCGACTGCTGGTCGGCATTATGGCCGACGGTCGCATCGCCGGTGTGCGGGTGAGCGCGCACAAGGAAACGCCGGGACTCGGCGACTACATCGATGCCGCCAAGAGCCGCTGGATCCGCGTCTTCGACGGCCGCAGCCTCGATGATCCCCCTGAGGCACTGTGGAAGGTGCGCAAGGACGGCGGGCGGTTCGATTACATGGCCGGGGCGACCATCACGCCGCGTGCGGTGGTCAAGGCCGTGCACAAGAGCCTGAAATATTTCGCCGCGCATCGCGCCACACTGCTGTCGCCTCCCCGACCCGAGCGGCCTCGCAGGGATCCGGTCCCGGCGCCGCGTGGTTCGCACACCCCCTCCCCGCCGCCAGATCTGCCAAGCCCTGCCGGCGACCGCAAGCCATAGGAGACAGGCACATGATCTCAGCCGAAACCCGAGAAATCGTCTACAACGGCCTGTGGAAACAGAACCCAGGCATCGTCCAACTCCTGGGCCTGTGCCCGTTGCTGGCCATCAGCAACACGGTGGTCAACAGCCTCTCGCTGGGACTGGCCACCACCCTGGTGATGGCCGTGGCGAGTGGTTCGGTCTCCCTGGTGCGCAACTTCATCCCGCACGAGATCCGGCTGCCCACCTTCGTGCTCATCATCGCCGCCCTGGTCACCGTGGTGCAGTTGTTCATGAACGCCTACGTCCACCCGCTCTACCTGGTGCTGGGCATCTTCATCCCCCTCATCACCACCAACTGCATCGTGCTGGCCCGTGTCGAGACCTTCGCCTCCAAACGCTCCACCGCGCATTCCGTGCTGGACGCCGTGATGATGGGCCTGGGACTGACGGGCGTGCTGGTCATCCTGGGGGCGATGCGCGAGCTGACCGGCAAGGGCACCCTGTTCTCGGGCCTGGACCTGGCCCTGGGGCCCGCCGCGAAGGACTGGGTGATCGACGTGCTACCCGACTATCAGGGCTTTCTCCTCGCCATCCTGCCCCCCGGCGCTTTTCTTGGGCTGGGCCTGCTCATCGCCCTGAAGAACTGGCTGGAGACCATGCGCTCACCGAAGCCCGCGCCCGCGATGGCAGCCGTGCCGGGTTGATGGTCTCGTCAGCCGTCATGCCCCAGTAGCATCGTGACATGAACGCCGCCAAGCGCCGCGCCCTCTTCGAACGCCTCAAGTCCGCCAACCCGCGGCCGACCACCGAGCTGCGCTTCGACACGCCTTACCAGCTCCTGGTGGCGGTGGTGCTCTCCGCCCAAGCCACCGACAAAAGCGTCAACCAGGCCACGCGCGCACTGTTTCGCGTGGCCGGGACGCCGCAGGCGATGCTCGCCCTGGGGGAAGCAGGGCTGCGCGAGTACATCCGCAGTATCGGCCTGTACCAGACCAAGGCCAGAGACCTCATCGAGCTGTCGCGTCTGCTCATCGAGCGTCACGGCGGCGAGGTACCGTCCGATCGGGCCGCCCTGGAGGCCCTGCCCGGTGTAGGCCGCAAGACCGCCAACGTGGTGCTCAACACCGCCTTCGGTCGCCCGACCATCGCCGTGGACACACACATCTTCCGAGTCGCCAACCGCACCGGCCTGGCCAGGGGCAAGACCGTGCTGGCCGTGGAGCGCGGCCTCCTGCGCCATACCCCCGCCGAGTTCCGCCAGGACGCGCATCACTGGCTGATCCTGCACGGCCGTTACGTGTGCAAGGCGCGCAAGCCGGACTGTGCGCACTGTGTGATCCACGACCTGTGCGAATGGAAGGATAAGCCTATGCCATCGCCTTACCCCTCGCCCCCTGACTCTCGCCCATCGCCCGCACCATGAGTGCCGCCACCGCCCTGGTCAAGGCCCGCCATGCCAGGCCGGAACTGGCGGCGGACGCCGTGCGCATCGCCCTGGACAAGGCCGATCTGGACCGCCCGAACGCGGTCCTGCTCTATCTGTCCACGGATTTCGCCCGCGATCCGGCGCCGGCGATCAGGGCCGCGGCGAGGGCCGCGAATTGCCTGCAGATCGCCGGCTGTACCGCCACGGGGCTGTTCACCGAGGAGGAATGGGTCCTGGACAGCCCGGCAGCGGCAGCCCTGGTGCTGGGCGGGCAGTACCGCCTGCAGTCGGCGCAAGCCGGCGAGCCGCTGCTGACCCTGTCCGCCCCCAATGCACTGGACTGGAACTGGCTTGCCGCCGGCGGCGAACGCTATGGCGGGGTCTCGGGTGATGCCACCGGTCAGGGGCCCTACCAGGTCTGGCAGGCGGCGCGCTGCCAGATGAGCGGCCGCTGCGAGCTCGTCCTCAGCGGCGGTCGGGTGCGCATCGGTGTGTCGCACGGCGTGCGCCCCCTTAGTGCGCCCGCCACCGTCACCGCGGTGAACGGTCACGACATCCTCGCCGTCGAGGGCGAGCCGGCCCTGGCCAACCTAGTGCATGAACTGCCGCTGGGCACGCGCCATCCGGATCGCCTGCCCCTCCACCTGCTCATGCTGGGCGTGACCTACGGCATGCCGATGAACGCCCTCGAGGAAGGGCGCTATCACTTGCTGCCCGTGGTGGCCTCGAATACGCACGAGCGTTCCATCACCGTCGCCGCCCAGGTTCCCCTGGGCAGCCGCATCTTCTGGGCGATGCGCCTACCGCAGGCGGCCGAATTCGAGATGCGTAGCCTGGTGGAAGGCCTCAGTGCCGACACCCTGGACGAACCCCGTTTCGGCCTCATGTTCAACTGCAGTGGTCGGGGCCCGTATTTCTACGACGGCGAGGACCGCGACATCCTCCAGTTCACGCGCCACTTTCCCGACACCCCCCTGATCGGCTTCTACGGTAACGGCCAGATTGCCCACTTGGACGGTGCCAACCGACTGCTGCAGTACAGCACCGTGCTCGCCCTCTTCCACGACCATGTTCCAGCCTAGCCGAGAGCAGGCCCGCCGCTTTTTCATCGAGGCATGGCGCAAGTATCGCCAGACCCAGCCACTCGAACCGCTCGAGGCCCTGGCGGTGGAACACGTCCTGCGCCACCCCGAGTACCACGCCCTGCTCGAGGACGAGGCAGGCAGCATTGACCGGGATTGGAAGCCGGAGCTGGGCGAGACCAACCCCTTTCTGCATCTCGGCCTGCATCTGGCCATCGGCGAGCAGCTGTCGATCGACCAACCTGCCGGCATCGTCGCATGCTACCAGAGCCTGCTGGCGCGCCTGCAGGACGAGCATGCCGCCCAGCATGCCGTGATGGAATGCCTGGTGGAAACGATTTGGCAGGCCCAGCGCTACGAGCGGCCGCCCGATGCGGCGGCCTATCTCGCCTGTCTGGAGGGTAAGCGTGGGCGGTGACGGCGGCAGCGACTGGTCAGGCGTGTTTTGCGCTACCATCCCGGCGGTACACCGTCAGGCAACCGAACATACTAACCCGCTCAAGAGACTTCATGCTGTCCCTGCTCGAAGCGCAATACGGCCACATCATCCCCGGACTCACCCGGTCCTGGGGGCCCGCCGAGCGGTTTGAACGCTACATGGGCACGCTGTTCTTCGACTCCCGCTGGGATCGCAAGGGCTGGCCGGCCGATGCATGGGCCGAGCTGCAGTTCCTGCATGCCCTGCATCGCCTGGCCTATGCCGAACAGTATCCCAAACGCTTTGATACCGAGGACGAGATCAAGTGGCTCTGAAACCGAGCACAACCCCATGGGCCACCGCCTGAGCCGCATCGTCACCCGCACCGGGGATGCCGGCACCACCGGCCTGGCCGACGGCCGCCGGGTGCCCAAACACGATCGGCGCATCGCAACCCTGGGCGAGGTGGATGAGCTGAACAGCCACCTCGGCCTGCTGCTTACCGAGGAGCTGCCGGAGCAGGTGCAGTCGCTGCTCATCGCCATTCAGAATGACCTGTTCGACCTGGGCGGCGAGCTGGCCCTGCCCGATCACCCCCAGGTCGATGCGAGCCATGTCCTGAGGTTGGACGAGGCCATCGCCGAACTCAACGCCCAGCTGCCCCCCCTCGAGGAGTTCGTCCTGCCCGGCGGCACCCGCGCCGCCGCCCTGGCCCACGTCTGTCGTACGGTCTGCCGTCGGGCCGAACGCAGCCTCGTGGCGCTGGCCGAACGCGACCCCCTGTCGCCCTATCTGGGCCAGTATCTGAATCGTCTGTCGGACCTGCTCTTCATCATCGCGCACCAGCTCAACCGCGCGGCAGGCAAACCGGAGCCCACCTGGCGCGGGCCACTCAGGCGCTGAGGCCCAAGGCTGGACGCAGGTTCAGAGCTCACGCACCACCCGCTTGATGGCATCGTCCTCCGGGTGGGGCTCGATGCGAAAACCCAGGCCCATGCACAGCTTGAGCATGTTGCGATTGCTCTTCAGGACCTCGCCTTCCATGACCCGGATGCCCTTGGCGCGGGCCACGTCCATCAACACGTCCATCAGCTTGTGGCCGATACCCTGGTGTTGCCAGCGGTCATCCACCACCACGGCGAACTCGCAGGAGGTGCGGTCCGGGTTGGTGGCATAGCGGGCCACGCCCAGTTCGACCTCGCGGCCATCCTGTTCGGTCACGGCCAGCAGGGCCATCTCCCGGTCGTAGTCGATCTGGGTCAAGCGTACCAGCATCTGCGGCGGCAGTTCGCGCACCGCGTCCATGAAACGGAAGTACTTGGTCTCCTCCGACAGCCCGCGCACGAAGGTCTGGGTCATCTCCGCATCCTCCGGCCGGATCGGGCGGATCACCACGTCGGCCCCATTGGGCAGCTGCCAGTGGTTGACCAGATGGGCGGGGTAGGGATGGATGGCCATGTGGCCATAGCGGTCGGCACTGGGCGGCCGGGGGGCGATGGTGATGCGGGCATCCGCGGCCATGGCGCCGTGTTCGTCCACCAGCAGCGGGTTGATGTCCATCTCGGCGATCCAGGGCAGCTCGCAGACCATCTCCGACACCCGTAGCAGGACCGATTCCAAGGCCTCCATGTTGGCCGCTGGGCGGTTGCGGAACGTGCCCAGCAGGCGGGCGACGCGGGTGCGTTGAATCATGTCGCGGGCGAGATAGTGGTTGAGCGGGGGCAGCGCGACGGCACGGTCGCCGAAGGCCTCCACGTCCACGCCACCGGCGCCGAAGGCGATCACGGGGCCCAGCACCGCATCGCTCACCACCCCCACCAGCACCTCGCGCGCATTCGGACGATCCAGCATGGGTTCGACGACGACCCCGTCGAGGAGCGCTTCGGGTCGATGCTTCTTCACCGTGGCGTGCATCTCCAGATAGGCCGCCCGTACCGCCTGGCCGCTCGACAGCCCCAGGCGTACGCCGCCGACGTCCGACTTATGCGTGATGTCCGGCGAGTTGATCTTCATCACCACCGGGAAGCCCAGCTGCTGGGCCATGAGCATCGCCTCGGTGGGGCTGCGGGCGATCAGGGTCTGGGCCACGGGGATATGGAAGGCGGACAGCAGGGCCTTGGCCTCCACCTCGGTCAGGGTGTGACGGCCCTGGGCCAGCGCACTCTCGACGATGAGCCGCGCGCCCTCCACATCGGGTTCCTTCTGCTGCGACAGGGGTCCGGGTGTCTGCATGAGCTGACGCTGGTTCTCGTAGAAAGTGGAGATGAACGAGAACACCTCGACCGCCGACTCCGGCTGTTTGAAAAAGGGGATGCCATTCTGCTTGAAGACGATGCGCCCGCCCGCGACCTGGTCCTCGCCGATCCAGCAGGCCAGCACCGGCTTGTCCGAGGTCTTCGCCGCCTCCACCACCGCCTGCGCGGCCTCGGTGGGTTTGGTCATGGCCTGCGGCGTGAGCATCACCAGCACGCCATCCACCCCCCGGTCCGCCAGGCAGGCCTCGACCGCCGCCTTGTAGCGGTCGGCACCGGCATCGCCGATGATGTCGACCGGATTGCCGTGCGACCAGTTAGGCGGCAGGGCAGCGTTGAGCCGCTCGAGGGTCTGCGGCGAGAGTTCGGCCAGTTGCACCCCCACGTCCACCGCCCGATCGGTGGCCATCACGCCCGGACCGCCGCCGTTGGTGACGATGGCCAGGCGGTTGCCGGCCGGGTGCAGCCGGGAGGCCAGTGCCTTGGCCGAGGCAAACAGCTGCAGGATGGTGTCCACCCGCACCACGCCGGCACGGCGCACCAGCGCATTGAACACGTCGTCCGACCCGACCAGGGCCCCGGTGTGCGATTGCACCGCCTTGAGCCCCGCCGCATGCCGCCCCACCTTGATCAAAACCACCGGCTTGAGCCTCGCCACCGCCCGCAGCGCGCTCATGAAGCGGCGCGCGTCGCGGATGCCCTCGATGTAGAGCAGGATGCCGCGTGTGGCGCTGTCGTAGGCCAAGTAGTCGAGGATCTCGCCGAAGTCGATGTCCGCCGAGGCACCGGTGGAGATCACCGACGAGAAGCCGATGCCGTTTGACGCCGCCCAATCCAGCATGGCCGTGCACAGCGCGCCGGACTGCGAGACCAGGGCCAGGTCGCCAGGCAGACCGTTGTCCAGGGCAAAGGTGGCGTTCAGGCCCAGGGACGGGCGTTGGATCCCCAGGCAATTGGGGCCGATGAAGCGGATGCCGTACTTGTGCGCCACGGCCATGAGGGTTTCTTCCAGGGCCGCGCCCGTGGCCCCCACCTCGCGGAAGCCGGCCGTGAGCACCACGGCGTGGCGCACACCCCGCTTGCCACAGGCCTCCATGATGTCGGGCACCGTGGGGGCCGGGGTGGCGATGATGGCCAGGTCCGGCGTCTCCGGCAGTTCCGCCGCGCCGCGGTAGCACTTCTCGCCATAGAGGTTTTCGTGCTTGGGGTTGATGGGGAAGACCTTACCGGTGTAGCCCGCCTTTTTCAGGTTGCGGTAGATGACACCGGCGACGGATTCCTCCCGCTCGCTGGCGCCGAAGACGGCGACCGACGCGGGATTGAACAGGGGATGCAGGTAGTGAAGGCTCATGGGGATAGGCGGGCTTTCATCGAGTATCGAGTCGAATGGCATGCAGTCATGGTCGTGCCCGGCCATGACGCCAGTGTGAAGCGAGCGGTATATTGTCGCATGACGCAGCCCAAGCGGACCGACCGAGCGAACACCCGCCAGCATGCATACCGCCTATCTCACCCACCCCCTGTGCCGCAAACACGAGGCCGGCCCCTTCCATCCCGAATGCCCCGAGCGTCTCGCCGCCATCGACGACCGCCTGCATGCCGCCCACCTCTACGACCATCTGCATCACTTCCATCAATCTGCCCAGGCCTCGCGAGACGAGCTCCTGCGTGTCCATGACGCCGCGTATGTGGATCGGATCTTCGCGCTGGCGCCGACAGCGGGCCTGATCCAGCTCGACCCGGACACCGCCATGAATCCTCACAGCCTCGGCGCCGCGCTGCATGCCGCCGGCGCCGCGATCGAGGCGGTCGAGAGGGTGATCGGCGGGGAGGTGCAGAACGCCTTCTGCGCCGTGCGTCCTCCCGGTCACCATGCCGGGCGCGCTTCATCCGGCGGTTTCTGCATCTTCAACAACGTGGCCTGTGCGGCGGCCCACGCCCTGGAGGCACATGGCCTCGCACGCCTGGCCATCGTCGACTTCGACGTGCATCACGGCAACGGCACCGAGGAGATCTTCAGAAACGACCCCCGTGTCCTGTTCGTCTCCACCTTCCAGCATCCCTTCTATCCCCATTGCGGTGCCGACACGGTCAGCGATCACATCGTCAACGTGCCGCTGCCGGCCGGCACCACCGGCGCGGCCTATCGTGAGGCGTTCGAAGCCAGGGTTTTGCCCGCGCTGGAGCGATTCAGGCCGGAGCTGATCCTGCTTTCGGCCGGATTCGACGGGCACCGCGAGGACGACATGGCCCACTTCAACCTTGTGGAGGCCGACTATGCCTGGATCACCGAACAGGTGAGGGCAGTGGCCCGCGCCCATGCCGCAGACCGCATCGTCTCGGTGCTGGAGGGGGGGTACCACCTGAACGCGCTGGGCCGCAGCGCGGCGGCGCACATCAAGGCGCTGGCGGGGCTGTAGCCGCCGGCGCAGCCTCGGCCGCAGCGAGCTGCTCGCGCAGCATGCGCAACTGACGCTCCACCTGCAGCACGCTGGGGTGCGTCGGCGTGTAGCGCTCCAGCAGCCTGAGCCTGCGCGCCTCCAGGTTGGCGATCTGGGCGCGGAGTTTGGCGGGGTCGCGCGACGCCCGCTCCTCGACGGCGTACTTCTCGGAAAGGGCTTGCAGGCGTGCATCCAGGCTGGGCGGGGCAGATACCTCCGGCTTGCCCGGGGGTTCCTGCGAGGCGGCCGAGGCACAACCCGCCAACACCATGACCAGCGCGGTCAGCCTGACCGTTCCGAAATGATCGGTCAGGCCGCTCAGACCCTTGTTCCAAACCGGGCGCACTGCGAACCTGGCGACCACCATGCAATGGGGAGATGGCTCACTGCTTGCGCACCAACACCTTCTCCACCCAGCCTTCGCCCTCGCCGCTTTGCACGGAGACGAAGCCGTCCCTGTCCTGGCCGGTATAGATGAGCTCGTCATTCCGTGCCAGTACGGCGACCACCTTGGCCTTCTTGGAGGCGTCGCTGTAGAGCTTGACCCCCTTGATCTTGGTCAGCAGGACGTCCCCCGACTCCATGCCGTCGCCCGCCTTGGTGACCTTCGCCGCCGCGGTCTTGAGTGTCTCGTCGGTGCGTACCAGGCTGGGGTTGTTGCGCACGCTGCGCACGATGTTGTTCCAGTTGTCCAGGAAGCTGGCCGCCACCACCTTGCCCTCGGGGGTATTTTCATAGGCCCCCAGGGCGCCGCCCGCCCCGCCGCCGATCAGCAGGCCGCCCAGGCTCCAGTCTGTCTTCTTGGCGCTGCCCTGGGCGGCCGCCACCTGTAGGCTCGATCGGGTATCGGCCAGAAGCATGCTGGTCTGTGCCTCCTTGAATTTCAGACCGGCCGCCACCAGTCCGGCCGCCGCACCGAACAGACCCAAACCGCCGAGAGCACCGCCGATGCCGCCAGTGTTCTTCTCGGAGAAGACCACGTTGGGGGTCAGCACATAATCGGCGGTGACCATCTGGCCTTTGCCCAT
>Ga0308417_1002098_pt1 | contig 13269 bp, 13 predicted proteins | sample HotsprSampleOS65_FD_203528 | JGI IMG/M metagenome (GOLD analysis project Ga0308417, IMG submission 203528) | Hot spring phototrophic mat microbial communities from Octopus Spring, Yellowstone National Park, Wyoming, United States - 20090730_OS65 ... | reverse complement strand
TCACCAGGGATGGCGAGGGGTTCCGCCTCAGCGTGGTGCCCGCGTGAGGTGAAGGCGTCTTCGATGGGCCCACGGAGGATGTTTCTGGGAAGATGGTCGACATTGAGGAGGGATGTCGGCAACACGAAGAAGGGAGAAGGCGCATGGGCCGTCGGTATGGCGCCAGGAGGTCGGAAAAGGGGGATCTTCCGGAGGTCGTGGGCGAGGTTGGTGGTGCGTAGCCGGGGCGGCAGGGATCAGTGAATCCGAGACGAAGGCGGGGTCGTGTCACCCAGCCGGGCATGCCGGCGTCGGGCGGCTTCGATCTGGACGATCATCCCGGCGGCGGCGGCATCCGGCAGGGCGGCGCGGGCAAGGCCAACGAGAGCGATGAGGGACTGGCCGATGTCGGCCTGGCCGGTCTGGAGCGCCAGGAGGACGGAGTCGCGAAGTGCCTCGGCGCCGACCTGGCGGGCGGCGGGGTGGCCGATACAGGAGAAGCCGGAGAGGGGCGGGGCGGGCGGGGGGACGGGGGAGGCGAGGTGGTGGCGCAGCAGGTTGCTCAGCTGGGGCGCGAGGGCTGCACCCTGGGGGGTGTCGTCGATGAAGGCAAGCGTTTGACCGAGCGCGTCGAGGGCGGCGGCGTGGAGGTCTTCGCGGCGAAGCGGCAGGCGGAGGCTGGAGAGGCCGACGAGGATCGGATTTTGCGCGGGCGACATTGGGAGAGGCTCCTGGGGGAAAGGGAGACAAAAAAGATTTGGGGCGAAGCATGCCTCCTGTCGAGAGTTGTGCAGGTCCGGCTTGCGCGTTGGGCGGTGAGGGATAATCTGGAGGCTTGGTAGCGGCATGCTGACCGCACCTTTTCCAGGAGGTTGAAGTCCCGTGTCCGACGTCCAGACCCTTTCCCCTGCGGAGTCCAACCTCGCCCGGGTGGCGATGCTCTCCGACCTGCGCCTTTCTGTCGATCGCTCCCTTGCCGCCCATGGCGGCCTCCTTTCAGCGGCAGCCCGCGCCGAGGGGCGCTCCGTGGAGGAGATGGCGGACCGTGCGCTGCTGAGCGGCGCCATCGGGCGCGACGATCCGCGCGTCGAGGCGATGGCCTCCCCGGTGGCTCGCGCGGCCATCGGGGCTGAGGTCGGCCTGGCCGACGGGGCCGCGCGCCGCCTCTCCGAGCGCTTGATGGATCCTGCCGAGGCCGCCCGTCAGGCCGCAGGTCTGCTCGCCGAGGCTGAGCGCGGCGCGACGGGCGCCGATCTGGCCGCGCTGCGCGGTAGCCGTTTGGGGCTTGAGCGCCTGGCTGAGATCGGAGGTCCCCGTGCCGCTGCGGGTCTTGGCGCAGCCGCTCCCATCGTCGAGCAGGCGGGGCTGCGCCTGGCCAAGGATGCCCCGGGGCGTGCTGCGGAGGCCTTCGGGCTTGCGGGTGCCTTTGTCGAAGCCGAGCGGGAGGCGCGCGCGCGCGTAGCCGTCAAGGACGGTCTCGAGGCCCGCTGAGCGGAGGCGTTAGGGCGCGGCAAGGCGGACCTATGTGTTGATCTATGTCTTCGCGCCGCGTCATCCTTCTTGCGCTCGCCGCTGTCTGTGTCCCTGACGCTTTGGCTGCCCAGTCGTTCGGCAGGGGCGGCGATCGTCCGGGCATCACCGGCGCCCCCCGCGCGTCGCGCGACGGTTCGAGCCGTCGCGATCGGCGAAACGGCCGTGGCGAGTTCGAGCCTGAGCAGTTCCCTCCTCCCTCCGGCCGTGGTCAGGCCGATTGGCCTCGTCCGACGAGTCCGACGCCGCCGCGCAATCCGGGCCAGGCCTGGGATACCGCGCGCCGCGCGCGCCCGACCACCGCCGTCCCTCCGGCCAATCCGAACATTCCAGGAGAAGACAGCGAGCGCCAGCGGCGGATCGCCGAGTCTCAGCGCGAGCGTGAGGAACGCCTGGTGCGGCGGGAACAAGAGATTGAAGATGGGGTGCGGCGTTACCGCGAAGAGGCCGAGCGCGACTTCGACGAGCGCCGCCGCGAGCAGCGTAACCGCCGCCAGTCGTCTCGTCGCGATTTCGGATCCGGCTTCGGCAGCAGCCGTATTGGCTTTGGATTCTAGTTCTGCTGATCGGGACCTGATCTGTTTCTGAGCGCGAGGGGGTGGAGGGGTCTCCCCTCCCGTCGGTTGTTCCTCCGTCTCCCGGACCCATCTGCCCCTAATCCCCCAGCCCAGCGGAGACGCGTCTGTGCGCCCCACCCTTTGGTCTCTCTTCCTGTCAGTGGTCCTGTGTCTGCCAGCCGTCCCTGTCCTCGCGCAGCCGGCGGCGGTGCCTGCAGGGGGTCAGCATCCGCCGACTACTCAGCGGATCTTGGAGGAGCGGGCGAGCCGGGGCGATGTCGCGGCGATCCTGTCTTTGGCGGAAGGCTTTATTGAGGGCACGGGCGGCGTGCGTGATCTTGGCCAGGCGGAGTCCTGGCTCGCCCGCCTTCCCCAGCGTCTCTCTGCTGACCAGCGCCGGCAGGTCGATCAGGTACGCGCCCGTCTGGCGCAGACGCGTTCGCAGGTTCTGGGTGGGGCGGTGGGTGTTCGTCCGGCCTTCCCGCGGCCTTCGGCCCCGGACGTGGTGGCGATGGTGGCTGACACCACGATCGAGTTGGTGAATGTACGGATCCGCCAAGGCGAGAATCCGATGGAGCTTCGCCAGTTCCGCGATGGGTTGCTCGAGCAGTGGCCGCACTTGCTCGATGGCACTGGCCTTGATCTGCGCCCTGTGCGCCGTCCGGAAGGCGGCGTGGCCTTTGATGCCATCATCACGGGCGTGCGTAACCGGCGCATCGCGCAGGGGGTTTGCGGGATCCTGGAGCTGACGAGCTGCGACATTGAGCCTTTCCGGGGCGTGGGTGCCCAACGTTCGGCTGCCGGGCAGATCTCGCCGTCGCCGGGCGGCGTGGCCCGTCCGCCAGGTTCAGAGGCCGCTGGCAGCGGCCGGGATGCGGCGGTAGCCGCCGCGCGCCGTCGTGCCGAGACGGCCCAGCAAGGCGGCGGCCTTGGCGTGCCCATCATGCCTCCTGATTTGGCATTTGAGGGCGGCCTGCCACCGCCAGGGGTCATGGGGCCTGATCTGGCCGGGGCCGCGCAGCGCCTATTGGCAGCGGAGACAGCAGCGCGCGAGGCCGAAACCCGTGCGCGGGAGGCTGCCGAGCGCGAGGCCCGCGCCCATTCGGACGCGCGCGCGCGCGAGGCGGAGGCGCGTCGGGCGGCCGAGGCCGCCGAGGCCCTGGCGCGCGAGGCGGTGCAGCGTGAGCGGCTGGTGCTGGCGCAGGCTCTTGAGGCGGCTGCCCGTCAGGGTGAGGCGGAGCGGGAACTACGCGATGCCAAAGCCCGGGCGGCGGCAGCGTTGGCGGCGCTGCAGGAGGTGGCTGAGCGAGCCCGTGGGGCCGAGACGCAGGCCCAGGAGGCGAGCGCGCGGGAGATCGCTGCGCGCGAGCTCGCGGCACGGGAGAGGGCAGCGAGAGAGGCCGCCGAGCGTGAGATCCAGGCCGCAGTTGCGGCGAGATTCGCCGCCGAGCGCGAGGTTCAGGCGCAGCGCGAGGCACGGGCAGCCGCCCAGCGCGAGGCCGATGCGCGGGCGGCCGAGGCTCGAGAAGCCGCCGCGCGCGCGCGCCTAGCGCAGCAACAGGCCGAGCGCGAGGCGCAGGCCCGAGCGGTGCTCGAGACCGAGCGCGCAGCGATTGAGGCGGAAGCGGAAGCGATTCGGCGCGTGGCGGAGGCGGAAGTGGAGGCTGCACGGGCGGCGGCGGCCGCTGCCGAGGCGCGCGAGGCGGAGGCCGCGGCCGCCGTGCGTGCCGCCTTTGAGGCCCAGGAGCGCGCGCGCGAACAGCAGGCGCGAGCGGAGGCGATCCGGGCCGCGGCCTTGGCCGAAGTGGAGGCGGAGCGCGCGGCCCGTGAGGCGGCGGAGCGGGCACGGCAGACTGAGCGGGCGCGGGCGGCGGCAGATGCGGCAGCGGCGGCGGCGCGCGAACAGGGTCTGACCGAGGAGATAGCGCGTCTTGAGGCCGAGGCGCGTCGGGCGGCGGCGGAGGCGGCGGCAGCGGCGGCCGAGCGCGAGACGGCCGATGCCCAGCGCCGGATGGCGGCAGAGGAGGCTCGTCGGGCAGTGGAGCGGATTGAAGCCGAGGCGGTGGCGCGCCGCGCGGCCGAGGCAGCGGTGGCCGAAGCATCTCGACGCCTCGAGGAGCAGCGTCGCCTGGCGGAGGCAGCCGCCAGCGCGGCGGAGGCCCGGCTGGCGGAGGCGCGCGCACGGGCGCAGGAAGCGGCTGAGCAGGCGCGTCAGGTTGCGCAAGCCAAGGATCTGGCCGAGGCGGCGGCGCGGGCGGCGGGCGAGGAGCTGCGTGCCGTGGAGGGCAGGCTTGAGCTGGCTCGAGCCGCCATTGCGGCCGAGGCGGACGCCCGCCGAGAGGCGGAGCGGCGCATGGAGGAGGAGGCGGAGGCGCGCCGCAACGCGGAGATGCGCGCCCAAGAAGAGCGAGTCGCGCGCGATCGGGCGGCACGCGAGATCGTGGAGTTGCAGGAGCGGATCCTGCGCCTCGAGGCCGCTGAGCGTGCCGCTGCGGAGGCGATGGCGCGCGCTGAGGCCGAGATCGCCCGACGCACCGAGGAGGCTCGTGCCGGAGTACGCTTGGCGATTGCGGCCCAAGCGCGCGCGGTCGAAGCCGAGCGTCGAGCGCTGGGGGATGCAGAGCGGGTGCTGGCCGCACTGGAGGTGGCCGAGCGGGCTGCGCCCGAGGCGATCCGTCCACAGGTGGCTCTGGCTGTTGCCGCGGCGCGGGACGCGCTTGAGGGCGTGCGCGAACGTCTTGCTGCGGCCGAGCGTTTGCTGGCCGAGCGCGAGGCCAGCGCTGAGGACGTCGTGGCGCGTGCCCGCCGCGAGGCTGAGAAAGAGCTGGCGGATCTGCGCGGCGGCCTGGCCGCCGCCGAGGCCCGCGCACGGCGCGAGGCGCAGGCCCGCGTGCAGGCCGAGACCCAGGCCGCTCAGGCGGCCGCCCGGGAGGCGGATCTGCGTCGTGCCGCTGAGGAGGCCCGTGCGGCGGCGGCAGCGGCGGCCGAGATCGCGGTCCGCGAGAGCCTGGCCCGCGCGCGGGCCGAGGCCGGACAGGCCGAGACGCTGGCAGTCTCAGTGGAAGTGCCTGCGGGGATGCGCCGGGAGATGGGGCTCGTCGCTCCGGCGGCTCCAGTGGCTTCAGCGGTGCCGACATCGACGGTAGGGCCTGTCGTCAGGTCACCGTCCGTGCTGCTGCCCTCGGCGGTATTGGTGCCGCGGCAGGCCATGCAGCAGGCAGCGGTGCCTGCACCGGTTCAGGCGGTGCCTGCGGCGCGGCAGGCCGCGCCGGTGGTGCTCCCCCGCCTGGCGGATTTACAGGCGGCGCGAGCGGCAGATGCTCGTGCCGCGGCCGCCCGTGCGGCGGCCGAAGCCGCACGGGCGGAGGAGGAGCGTGCGGCGCAGGTGGCGGCGCTGCGAGCGGATCAGGAGCAGCGCGCGGCTGCGGAGCAGGCCATGCGGGAGGTGGAGGAGCGTCATCTCGACGAAGAGCGTGCGGCCGAGGCTCGAGCTGCCGAAGAGCGTCGTCAGGCGGAGATCCGGGAGGCTGAGGAGCGTCGTCTTGCCGAGGAGCGAACTGCGGCCGAAGCTCGAATTGCCGAGGAGCGTCGTCAGGCGGAGATCCGGGAAGCTGAAAAGCGTCGTGTTGCGGAGGAGCGTCGTCTCGCCGAGGAGCGGGCGGCAGCCGAGGCTCGGGTTGCCGAGGAGCGTCGTCAAGCGGAGGCCCGCGCGGCGGAGGAGCGTCGTCGGACCGCGGCCCAGCCGCGGCAGGCGCCGGCGCGTCCGGCGGGTGAGGGCCAGGGAGCACGCTCGATGGAAACAGCGAAGGCACCACCGGCCCCAGCCCAGCGGTCCGCACAGGCAGGGGACGGGCGGACACAGGGCGGTGGGGCGCCGGAGGTGCTCTCGCCGGCTGAGGGCGGCCAGCGTCCAGCGGTTGAAGCGACGCCGCCGCCTGGCCCGGCTGAAACGATAGTGGCAAGCCCGGTGGCGAACGATCGTGTGGTGCGGGTGCGTCCGCTGCGTTCTTCCGAGGAGCTGGCAGCGGCCGAGGCGCGGGCGGCGGAGACGCAGGCGCGTGCGCGCGAAGCGGCGCGCCTGGCAGAGGAGGCCGCGCGGGCGGGTCCTGGTCGTGTGGCGCGGGCGCCGGTCGAACCGCCGGTGGTCCCGCCGGCTTCGCCGGCACAGGTTGCACAGGTGCCGCAGGCGGCGCCGACGCCGCCCGAGGCGGCGCGGGCGACGTTGCGTCCAATTGAGATGCGCCTGCCGCCAGGTCTTGCGGCCCAGGCCCCAGCGGGAGCGATGCCGGCGTCGGCGGTGCCGCAGGTCCCGGACATGGCGGAGGCACGCCTGGCGCGCACGCAGGCACCTCTGGCGCCTGCGGCCAGCGCTCGTCCGACGGCGGCGGCGCAGGGCGGTGCGACGGCGGTGGCACTGGGCATCGTCGCGAGCGCTGGCGAGGCCCGCGCGGCGCTGGCGCGGGCGCGCGTGGCTTTGCCAGGAAATGAAACGGGGGTGCAGCTCGTCGCCGAGCCGTTCGGATCGGGCTTTCGCATCATCGCGCGCGGCTTCTCGAGTGTGCAGTCTGCGCAGGGGTTCTGCGCCCAGGCGGCGCGCCAAGGACTGGTTTGCGGCGGCAACTAACGCGGCACATCTTGAGCGTCTCGCGCATCACGGACCAGCAGGAGGGCGACGGCGTTCTTGGGAAGGCTTCCGGCGGGGAGATTCCCGAGGAAGTGGGTGGGCTCTCCGCGGCGTGTGCCCGAGACAGGAGTGACCGCCATCAACAGCCCCACGACGTGGGCGTTGCCGGAGAGGGCCACGACGATGCCGCCCTTGGGGCGTTGGGCGATGGTGTGGGCGAGCTGAAGGTCGAGGAGATCGGGATCGATCACATGGTTCTCCGGGAAGGGGCGGCGCGGATCCGCAGCCCTTCCCGGGGTTTTTCTCAGCCCTTCGGCTGGAGGGCGCCGTGCTCGAGGCACAGCAGCAGGCGTAGCGCCGCGTGGCGGGGCTCGAGCGCCAGCTGGCGCGTCTCGGCACGGATCCGCTCGAGGAAGCCCGAAGCCTGGGCGAGGCGCTCGGGGTGGGCGCGTTGGGCGTAGGCCTTCAGCGCGAGGGGCTCCTCGGTCCAGCCGCCGCCGGGCAGCGGGTCACCGGCGATCTGGTGGGCGGCGCCGCGAAAGATGTGTCCGATGCATAGCGCTAGGTCCTCGACCCGGCGCAGGCGGACCTCCTGGTCGGTGACCCCGGCGAGAAGCGCGTCGGCGATCTGGACGAGGGTGCGGCGCGGGAAGGGGGCGGGACCGCGAGCGACGTGGAGGAGGCGCTCGTAGGCGCTGCCAATTCCGTCGTCGCGCAAGCGCCGAGCGAGGCCGGGGCTTCCCCCGGCCAAGCGGAGCAGCGTGATCGCTTCAAGCGGGTCCCCACCGAGCAGCTTGGCCGCGGCAGCCGGATCGGGGGTGGCGACGGCGACGCGCACGCAGCGCGAGCGCAAGGTGGCGGGCAGGCGTCCTGGACGGGCGGCGGTGAGCACGAAGCGCAGGCGGGCGGGCGGTTCTTCGAGGGCCTTGAGGAGTGGCGAGAAGAAGCGCTCCGGGACCTGGCCCGGGCCGGGGAGCGAATCAACGTCCGCGACGACGGCGACGCGCACGCCCGTGCCCATGGTGGCGGACTGGACGGGGGCGCGGAGCCATCGGCGGAAGGCCTCGACGCGGGAGGAGGCCCCTTTGGCGAGGCCGTCGAGGGTCTCGGCATCGAGGAGGAAGCGGTCGGCGGCGAGCGGGGCGGCGATGCGCGCGGCCTCACGGGCGAGATTGGCTTTGCCGATGCCCTCCGCCCCGTAAAGCAGCCAAGCCCCGGGGGCGTCGTCGCGAGAGAGGCGTCGGGCGAGATCGTCGGGTGTCATCGTGAGTGCTCTCGTTTCAAGGCGTCGGGGAGGAAATGGGGAAAGAGGACATGGAGGCCGGATCCAGAAGGCGGGAAGAGGTGAGACGGGATCTCAGGCACAGGAGAGCGTCGGCCCGGATTCGAGATGCACTTCGAGATGCACGCGGCCTTGCGGAGGGAAGGAGCACATCTTCACGCGAAACTTAGTAGGGACGATCGGGAATGAAAAGCAATAATTTCCGCACATGATGGCGGTCAGGAGGCATTCTGATGGATGGTGGCGTGGGCACGCAGGGCATCGGCATCGAGGACGGTCCATCCGATGAGATGGAATTCGGTGATTGCTTCGCGGAGACTCCGATACAAAGCAGGATCGGTCAGGGCGAGACGGGGATCGACATCCTGCTCGACAATCTCCCGTGCGGCTGCGAGATCGGCCCATTGGCGCGCACGCAGCGCCCTTGGGATCGCCAGGCGATCTTGGCGGAACGCCAAGAGAAGTGCCTGCCCCCTGACCCAGTCGTCTCGCGTCATCTCGTGTTTTCCTTTCCGAGGTTTTCCGTTTTGCGAGGCGTTTTTGCGGCCAGAAAAGCCTCGAGGAGCGACATGTTTTCGAGGGCATCCTCGCCGGCCGGTGCCGGGAAATGGGTGGCTGCTTGGCGAATGGCCGCCAGGTTGGTCAGGCGCCTGGAGACGAGGAAGGCGATGTCCTCCAGATCCTGATCTCTTGCCACGACCATCTTGGCTGCGCCGAGGATCGCCGGCGGCGGTGCGACGGCGACGAGGCGCTCGCCGCGCCAGATCTCATGGCTCTTCTGTCCCGTCGGCCAGATTCCCGAGTTGGTGGAAGGGAGTTGTACGATTCCCGGCCGGATTGGCTGGACATGCGGTCGTTCGACGATGTCACCACGGTTGTCCCAATCGAGGCCGCTGCTGCGTGCGGCTTTGGCGAGGATGGAATCGGGAAGATCGGTTTCCGGCATCCACAGATCGATGTCGCTGGTCTGCCGTGTCGGAGCGCCCAAAAGGATGATGGCACTGGCGCCGATCAGACAGATGGTGCCAGACCTTTCCAAGGCAGAGTCCATTCGTTCGAGGATCTGGAGAAGAGAGGTCGAATCGACCAAAGTCGCTTTTGGCATGTCGCGTTCTTTCGTCCGGAGGGGGAACGAGGGTGTTCGTGGAAGGTCTCTTCTGCAAGCGTCGGTCTGTTATCGTATCTGGCAGCTCATCGCGGCCCCTGCTGAGCGGCGACGAGGAGGGCGTGGGCAGTGGCGGTGGCACCGTCTACTCCACGCTTCTGCAGCGTCTCGGCCTCGGTGAGGCGGGCGAGCAGGCCCTCGAGGCCGCGGGTCGTCCAGGCCTTGGCGCGCCGGGCCAGGATCGTTTTGCCCATTCCGAAGGCGGGGGGGCGCAGCTGGCTGATGGCATGGTCTAGGGTCTCGCCGGCGTCGGTGGCCGCGCGAACGGCGTGGATCCGCTGGACCTGCCAGTGAAGCAAGCGCAGGAGGCCGATATCGCGGCTCTCGCCTGGCGGCAGGCGGCGCAGCGCGGCGGGCAGACGCTGGGCCTGCCCGTCGAGCACGGCGTCGAGCACCGCGTCGGCGTCCGACGTGCCCTGGTCGTCGAGGAGGAGGTCAACGAGGGCGGCGGTAGCGGGACGGCCATTGAGGAAGGCCCGCAAGGTGGCGAGCGCGGCCTGGGCGGCGCCTGAGTCCTCGGGGAGAAGTTGCTGCAGGCGCGCGCGTGCCTCCGGGTCAAGCCCCTTGCCGAGGGCGGCGTCGGCGAGGCGTCCTTTGCCGGCGGCGTCAAGCGGCTTGCAGGGGCAGTGGGCGAGGTCTTTGCCCTCCGTGAAGCCTTTGACGAGCGCGGACTTGGCCTCGAGGGGACTGGCGACGAGGGCGAGCGGTGCGCGGGCGCGACGCGCCAGGTCCAAGGCCTGCTGGGCGTGGCGCCCGTTGAGGCCGGCGACGAGCACCGCGTCGGGCTCGCCGAAGAGGGAGGCCTCGGCGGTGACAGCGACCTCGATGACCTCGGGCTGGGCGGAGAGGTCGGCGGCGTCGAAGCGCCGTACCCTGGGCGCGCGAGCGGAGAGGAAGGTCAGCGCGGCGATGCGCGCCCCGCCTTGGTCCTCGCCCTCGAAGAGAACGGCACGGACCGTACCGGGCAGGCGGGCCAGGGCGTCGGGGGTGGTCTTCACGCGGGGCTCCAGGCCAGGCGCAGCAGCGCCATCTCAAGGGCGGCGTCGGGGTCGTGGCTCTCGCGAAGTTCCGGGATCGCCTTGGCCATCGCCGCATAGAGCGCGGAGGCGCCGGCGGGGCCGTAGGCCTTGGCGATCGCACGCGCCGTCTCCTGGGCCTTGGGCGGCAAAGCGGCGGGGGCGGCGGCGTCGAGCGCGGTTTCGGCGCAGAGCACCGCGGCCTGGGCGAGATCCTGGGCCAGCGGCTCGGCTAGCGCTCCTTGGGCGCGGACGCGGCGCAGCACGTCGAGCGTGCCGCGGGCGTCGCGGGCGAGCACGCGATCGGCGAGCGCGAGGACGTCGGCGATCCCAGCGGTGCCGAGCATCTCCGCGACCAGCGCGGGTGTGATCTCGGAGCCGTCGGCGCGCAGACGCGCCTGGTCGAGCAGGGTGAGGGCATCGCGCATGCTGCCCTCGCCGGCGAGCGCGATCGCCTGGAGCGCACCCGGGGCGACGGGAATCGCGTCGGCCTGGCAGACGGCGGCTAGGCGGGCCTCGACCTCGGAGGGCGCGATGCGCTTGAGCGCGAAGGTCTGGCAGCGGGAGAGGATCGTGGCTGGGATCTTGCGCGCTTCGGTGGTGGCGAAGACGAAGACGACGTGCGGTGGGGGCTCTTCGAGGGTCTTCAGCAGCACGTCCCACGCCGAGCGCGAGAGGCCGTGGGCCTCGTCGATGACGACCACCTTGGCCCGGCCCATCATCGGCGCGTAGGGGAGTTGCTCGATCAGCCCGCGCATCGCATCCACGCCCGACTGGGAGGCGGCGTCGATCTCGATCAATGCCGGATGCGACTCAGCATCGAGCGCGCGGCAACTGTCGCAGACGCCGCACGGATCCGCGGTCGGGCCCTGCTCGCAGTTCAGCGCGCGGGCGATGATGCGCGCGGTCGTGGTCTTGCCGACGCCCCGGATCCCGGTCAGTACATAGGCCTGGGCTATCTGACCCTTCGCGAGACCTGCGGTCAGCGTCTGAACGAGCGCGTCCTGTCCGACGAGGTCGGCGAGACGCTTGGGGCGATGGCGGCGGGCGAGGGAAGGCATCATCGGTAGGGTGTTCCTGTCGCCTTGGGACGGGGGCTTGGGCGGCGCCGCAAAGGCGCCCGAGCCCCGGGGGATGACGAAATGGATTTAGGTCCGGGAGGCCGGGAGGACCTCTCCAGCCTCCCGTGGGAATTGCTCCACCAGCCAGGCGGCGAGGCACCAGATCGGCCGCTCCACTATCAAGGAGGGGCGGATCTCCCTGAAAAGGTCTGACAGGGGGCGCACTGGGATCTTCTCGGTAAGCCTGACGGGGAGTCCCTTGGCCTGCGGGGGTCGATCTCGAGAATTTCGTGGCCGTGCTCTGCCAGAACTGATGCTGCCCGCTCCGACAGGAGCGTTGCAGACGCTGAAACCGGGCATGCCAGTGCGGCATCAGCCGCGTCGGCATCCGTCTCTTGGAGGGAGGCGATGATGCGGACGATGGTCTGGAGAGGGGCAAGGATCTCGGAAGTGTCCATGGAAGGAGCATCCGTTGGCGAGCTGGCACCGTCCGTTGAGACGACTATCCATCTCCCCTCATGGCCGGCGCAGCAGACGCACGCGCCCGCGGCGATCGAGGATGGCGGCGCCGGAGCCGATCCAGCCGGCGCCGAGGCCAAAACGCCGGAGTCGGCGACGGGCTTGGCGCATGGCCTCCGCGCGTCGGAGGCGGTCGTGAGCGGAGGCGGGCAGATGGGGATCGGGGAGGAGCCACCTAGCCAAGATCCGCTTGAAGGCAGCAGGGAGGGAGAGGAGAAGCAAGAGGAGCCCTGGGAGCCTCAGGAAGCGCATGAGGATGATACCGCTAAGAAGCAGGGCGAGGAGGACAGCGGCCGCGGTGGCCTCGGCGTCGTTCTGCCAGGCCAAGGCGGCAATGATACCCATTCCAGCGAAGAGGGTCAGCAGGAGGAAAAACACCGTGGCGAGGAGGGGAGCGGTCGCGTGGAAGACGCCGACATCCTTATCCTCGAGGGTCTGGCGGGCATGTGCGCGATGGCTCATGGGCGCGTCTTCATCAAGGGCAAGGCCTTAACGATCTCGAGAACGAAGAGGAGAGCCATCGCCAGCGGCAGGGAAGCGGATGGGAGGCCTGCGCCAACGTACATCGTCCTGAGGATCCGGGCCATCGGCCGCATGGTCGGAGGCAGGACTACGGGCCTGCCTTGAGGCACTTCCCACACCTCCGATCGGCAGCGGCCTGCTCGACCAACAAGGCGTCGAGGGCCGCGGAGGCAGAGCCAGCGTCAGCAATGCGCAGGCGCTCGTGGGCGGTGAGCGACAAGACGGGGAGGATGCAGGTCTGCATCTTGGCGAGCGTCCCCGATCTGGTCGGCAGGCGCAGGCCTTCGGCGACGGCGGGGATGCGGGGATCGTGGATCTCGAGGCTCTGGCGGCGGATCGGGCGCTGGCTCGTGTCCGTCCATTTGAAGGTGCCGCCGCTGGCATGGATCTTGAGCGTGCCGCCGCTCTCGATGGCGTCAATGCGTCCCGCCTCGAGGAGACGGGCGCGCAGGATCCCCCGGATCGCCTCCAGCGCCCGCGCGAGGCGGGAGCCCACGGCATGGTCCAAGGCAGCGAGGGCCTCGGCGAGGAAAGCCTGCGGACAGTCGGGCCAAGGCGTCTTCGGCGCGCAGAGACGCTGAACCTGAGCAATGCGCAGGCGAGTCTGGCGCAGCGCCGGCAGGCCGTTGTGCAGGCTATAGATGGCGAAGGGTGCGAAGATCTTGACGACCGTGCGCCCGCCCACGAAGAGCAGCGGGAGGCCGTCGTGCGTTTCAGCCCTGAGAGTCGGCATCTTGCCCGGCACGAAGGCCAGCGTGTCGCGGCGCACGACCGCGCCGAAGTCGAAGGACATCATCGGAGGGGATCCTCGGAGATGGCCGAAGGAGAAAAAGACGGGGAAGAACGGCAAACCGGCCCTCCCCGCAAGTGTCTTCGGAACCGGCCCGGGGGTCGGCGCGGCCGAGGCCCCAGGCTAAGATGATCTGGGGCCGAGACCGCGCCGACGGAAGCCTTCAAGACTGCCCAGGAAAGGGATTTTTCGCAGGCAAGTCTTTGTATATGTTGTTTTTTTGG
>Ga0308417_1002096_pt1 | contig 13276 bp, 8 predicted proteins | sample HotsprSampleOS65_FD_203528 | JGI IMG/M metagenome (GOLD analysis project Ga0308417, IMG submission 203528) | Hot spring phototrophic mat microbial communities from Octopus Spring, Yellowstone National Park, Wyoming, United States - 20090730_OS65 ... | reverse complement strand
ACTTGAATTTTATTTTTAGGTAGGCTAAAGTGTCATTATTATGGAAGAGGAAAATAGGGTAGATAATCAACTGCCTATTGAAAATACGACTTCTGAAGTTGAGAAAAAACCTCTTGTGGGTAAATTTAATACCTCGGGTTCTAAAAATTTGGTAATGGTGATTGTTGCTGTAGTTGTTGTGGGGTTTGGAGTCTTGACTGGGTGGCTGCTTTCAGGAGCGCAAAATGGGAAAACACAAGAAAAAGTTACAGGAACTAATGTAACTCAAACTAAAAAAGAAGCCGGAATTTCTGATGAAAAAACTTTCAGGGATACGGCTCAAGGACTTATGAAAGAGGGGGGCATTAACGGAGAAGGGACGCACCACTTGGAGCGGGATGGAGGGCCTTCCCAGTATGTTTACTTAACCTCGTCTGTTATTGATCTTGATTCTTTTGTGGGTAAAAATGTGCAGGTTTGGGGCGAGACTATTAAAGGCGCCAAGGCTGGTTGGCTGATGGATGTGGGTAAAGTCAAAGTGCTTGATTAATTATAGGATTGACAAGGACGGACCTTGTCAATTTAGTTTTACTTCTTGTTAAGACTTCAAAAATTTAGTAATCTGAAAGATAATGCTTGAGGTAATTGATGTTAGCAAAACTTATGGCGATATAGTCGCCTTGAATAAAGTTTCTTTCGAAGCCAGTTCCGGTGAGTTGGTCTTTATCACCGGCCGCTCTGGGTCTGGCAAAACCACTCTTCTTAAATTAATCTTAAGAGAAATAATTCCTGACACAGGTAGGATTTTATTTAAGGGTGAGGATATCTTTTCTTTTAAGGGCAGCCAAGTACCTATATATCGGCAAAAAATTGGTGTTGTTTTTCAGGATTTTAAAGTTTTGACGGAAAAGACGGTAAGAGAAAATGTTGAAATTGCTCTTGCTGTTGTTGGCGTTCCTTCATCTGAGTGGGACAGTCGTGTTGACGACGTCTTAAAGATGGTAGGGCTTGAAAAAAGGAGCGAACTTTTTCCACTTCAGCTTTCAGGAGGAGAACTTCAAAGAGTGTCTTTGGCGCGAGCCTTGGTTGTTAACCCTGAAATGCTTTTGGCTGATGAGCCAACAGGCAACCTTGATTGGGAAACTTCGGAAGGGATTATGGGGGTGTTTAAAAAGGTTGCAGAATCAGGGAAGCTGGTCATAATGGCAACTCATCATTTAAATTTGGTTGAGAAATATACTAAAGTTGAAAAAGGAAGTAAAATTAAAACTAAAGTTATTAGCCTTTCATAAGTATGGGAATTCACTTTAAAACAGCCATCAGAAATATAATTCGCTCTCCTTTTCAGGCTTTTGCTGCTGTTTTTGTTCTTGCTATTACCTTTTTTGTTGTCAGTATATTATCTGCTCTCCTTTATTCTTCAGGGCAAATTCTGCATTATTTTGAAACCAGGCCTCAGGTGATTGCTTTTCTTAAAACTGATGCTTCTCCTGGTGATATCTATAACCTTCAGCAGAAATTATCTTCTGATTCGCGGATTAAAGAAGTACGTTATGTCTCAAAAGAGGACGCGCTTAAAATTTATAAAGATGCGACTTCAGAAACACCCCTTTTGGCAGAACTTGTAAGCCCAACAGCTTTTCCTGCAAGTCTTGAGCTTTCTTTGGTCAAACTTGATTATGCCCAGGAATTAGTAAGCGAGTTGAAACAAAATAAATTGGTGGATCAGGTTGGTTTTACTGCTAATCTTGGGGGCGAGGCGACATTAAATAATACTATTAATAGACTTAAATCTATTGTTAATTACTTAAGGCTTGGAGGCGGAATCTTTACTGTGGTTTTGGCGACAACTTCGCTTCTTGTTCTTTTGGTTGTTATCAGTATGCGTTTGATGTCGCGAAAACAGGAGGTTGATATTTTAAATTTGATAGGTGCAACTCCGTTTTTTGTTGCAAGCCCTGTTATTTTGGAAGCATTTATTTATGTTTTAGTGGGTGTTTTTATTGGCTGGCTTTTGGCTTTTGTTTTGGTTTTATATTTTGCGCCTTCTTTAATTTCTTATTTTGGGGAGATAGAGATTTTGCCTAAAGATACTTTTGTTCTTTTTAAGATGTCAGCTTTGGTTTTGGTGGTTGAGTGGTTTCTTGGCTTAGTTCTGGCATTTGTAGGCAGCTTCCTTGCCATATCGCGTCTGTCAAAGAAAAAAGTTTAGTATTCTAAAATGCACTCTTTCCTAAAAAGATTTTCTTTAATCTTTGTGGCTTTTTCTTTTCTTGTTGGTCTTGCTTTTATATTTCAAGTCAAGGCTCAGGATAATACCCAAGACCAAAAACTGAAAGAGCTTCAAGATCAGATAAAACAATATGAAGAAGAGCTTAACCGCCTTCGCTCACAGTCTGCTACTTTAAGTAACCAAATTGCCCAGTATGATGCCCAGATTAAACTTGCTAGTCTTCAGATTGAAGAGACTCAAAGGGAAATTGAACTTCTTGAAGGAAGAATTGATCAGCTTGAGACTTCTCTTGATGCTTTGAGTCGTGCTTTTTCATCTCGTGCTGCTGAAACTTATAAGATGGTGAAGCTTGGAGACCCGCTTCTTTTTTTAATCTCGTCTCCTAATCTTTCAACTGCAGTTTCGCGTTTTCATTATCTTAAATTAATTCAGCGCTATGATCAGGATTTATTGGTCAAGCTTCAGTCAACACAAACGACTTATCAAGATCAAAAGGGCGATAAGGAGGCTTTGCAAAAACAGCTTGAGAAGCAGAAAGCCAATCTTGATGCCCAGAAAGCGGCCAAAGCAAACTTGCTTGCAGTAACTAAGAACGACGAAAGATATTATCAGAGGCTTTTGGCTCAAGCAAAAAGCCAGCTTGCAGCTTTAAGGCGCTTCGTTACAAGCCAGGGTGGAGCGACAATTTTGTCAAATCAGACAAAATGTGATCCTTCTTGGGGTTGTTATTATAATCAGCGCGACAGTCAGTGGGGGACAATTGGTATTGGTGGTTCTTCATATTCCGTTGCTGAATATGGCTGTCTTATTTCTTCAATAGCAATGATTTCAACTCATTATGGTAAAAAGTTGACGCCTGGTGATATTGCTATTAATCCTAATTATTTTGTTCCCGGGACAGGCTATATTTATCATTCAGCAGAGGGGATGCCTTTTACAATTAGCACAGCTTCTGCTTCACAACTTGATAGTTTGCTTTCAAGCGGTCCTGTAATTGCCGGCCTTTATTCAGGTCCTGATCATTTTATAGTTATTTTAAAGAAGGAGGGCAGCGATTACATAATGCATGATCCCTTTATGCCTGATGGCGGAAACCGCAAGTTAAGCGAGAAATACAATGTCTCAGATATTACCAGCTTGAGGTTGGTAAGCTTCAAATAGCATTAGAAACTTAAAACTTAAAAGTCAAAAGTATAACTCAAAACTTAAAACTCAAAAGTCAAAAATTAGATTATAGATTTTGGATTATAGATTATAGAATTAAATCACAAATTCCAAGTTACAAATTACAAACAAATCCCAAGCTCCAAATTACAAGGTCCAAATCCTAAACTCTAAATTCTAAACAATTCTATAATTATCCAGCTTCTCAAATTCCAAACAAATAAATTCCAACTTTGAACTTTTAATTTTGAACTTTTAACTATATTATTAATTTTGCTTTCTACTTACTACCTTCTGCTTTCTGCTTGTGTCTCTTTTACCTTTTACCCCTTGCCTTTTACCTACTAGGTTAGAACAAAGAACAAAGGGAAAATTACAAATTACAAATCACAAACTCCAAACAAATAAATTCCAACTTTTAACTTTTAACTTTTAACTATTAATCATACTTGATTCTTGATTCGTGATACTTGATACTTATTTTAGTGTATCGGTATAAACGAGACTAAAATTTTGATTTTTTGTTTTTCATAGTTGAGAATTAAAGCGGATAAAGCTTTAGAGAATATGAATCATTCAAAGATATTTTTATTTTTTGCTTCTTTTGTATTTTCTTCTATTTTCTTTTTGTTTTTTGCAAGCAATGTTGAAGCACTAGCTGAGGTAGTGATTAATGAATTTAGTCCTGCCAGTTCTCCTGAATGGGTTGAACTCTATAATCCGACAGGCAATGAAGTAAGTTTGGATGGTTTTGTAATTTATTTTCATTCAACAACAGACACCACTCAAAAAAGAGTATTTTGTTCAAATTACAAGATTGCTCCGCAGGGTTTTCTTCTGATTGAGACCACACGTTATCTTGCTGATACGGGAGATACAATAATCCTGAAGCAATACGATGACATAGTGGATACTGTTTCTTATGGCGCTGGTCAGGCTATACCAACACTTACACCTAACCAATCTGCTAAGAGAAATCCCGATGGATCTCCAAACTGGGAGGTATCGAACGAGCCTTCAAAAAACGGTGAGGTTTTATCTTTTAGTTGTCCCACTCCGACACCATCTCCTACCCCCTCGCCAACACCAACGCCGACACAGAGTTCTGAGAAACCTAAGGCTACTTTGAAAATCAATGACGCGAGGGATCAAAATGATAGTGTTATAACTGGCGCAACACAGATTTATATCGATGGAAATTATACAGGCAATTATGCCCCTGAAACTTATACTTTTTGCGATAATTGCAAATGCGGTTCAAACAAAGTTTCCTGTGGTTTTGGCAGCCATACTATAAAAGTTGAAAAAACTGGTTATAAGAGTTGGACCAAGACGATTGATGTTTCAGCGGGTAATAGTTATGAAGAAACTCCTATTCTTACTATTTCAACTCCAACTCCAAGCTCAACTCCAAAGCCTTCAGCAACACCAAAAACCTCGCCAACTCCATCACCCAGTCTAGAAAACATTATTCAAACAAGTGAATCTGCTTTAAGCTTAAATTCTTCGCCTGAACCAATGGTCTTGGGTCTTGAATCAGCAAAGATAAATGAGGATAAAGAAGCTAGTGGCTCTGATTCTTACTTTAATTTGGCGGCTGTCTTTTTTATAATAGCGGGTCTTTCTTTTTTGTCAGCGGCAAGCTATGCTTATTTTAAGTCTAAAAAGAAGAAAGAAGAAAAACAAAGTGAGAAACAAGACAACGAAAATCAGGAAGATTCTTAATTTATGGCTGCCGCCACTTTTGTGGATGGCGCTTATTTTCTTTTTTAGCTCCCTTCCGACTATCAAGACAAGCAAATTCTACTGGCAGGATTTTTTGCTTAAAAAAACAGCTCATTTTGTTGAATATGCGGTTCTTTCTTTATTTTATTTTCGTGCTTTTTGGGGTAGCAAGCTTTCGTTCAAAAAATCTGCGTTTTTGTCAATTTTAATTTCTTTTTTCTACGCCTTGTCTGATGAATATCATCAATCTTTTGTTCCTGGCCGCGAGCCAAGAATTAGAGACGTAGTAATAGACACTCTTGGCGCTTCTTTTGCAGTCTATCTTATAAATAAATATCAAAACAAATTTCCGCCTTTGTTAAAGAAGTTCTTAGGCTTTGACTCTTCTTGATTTGTGTTATTATTAATTAATGGCAGGCAAGATAGAAAGCGAGAAAAAGAAGGTCTCTTATTATCTCAACTTGGCTGGTGAAGTTTTCATTTTTCTTTCGCTTTTGACTTTGTTTTTTATCTACGGCCCTGCGACAAAGGAGGAAATTGTCTATCAAGCAAGGCAGGCATTGGTTAAATCTGATTCTAAATTAGTTAAAGAAATAGAGCCGCCAAATACTGAATTTTCAATTGTTATTCCCAAAATTGGCGCTTCGGCTCCTGTTTTTGCCAATGTTGATCCTTTTAATGCTTCTGAGTATTTGCCAGTTTTGAAAAAGGGAGTGGCTCATGCAAAATATTCCGCTTTGCCTGGCAGTTTTGGCAATACCTATCTTTTTGCCCATTCAACTGACGCTTTTTACAATGTCGGCCGTTACAATGCCGTTTTTTATCTTCTTGGAAAACTTGAAAGAGGAGACGAGATAGATATTTATTATAAGGAAAAGAAGTTTGTTTATAAGGTATCCGATAAAAAGGTGGTAGATGCCAAAGATGTTTTTTATCTTGGCAATTCAGGAAAATGGAATACATTAACCCTTCAAACCTGCTATCCTCCAGGAACAACTTTGAAAAGGTTGGTTGTCATTGCAAATCAAGATGGCGAGATTGGATTAAAGTAGATATAGTAATTGTAATAGGGGTATCTTGATAAGTATTGACAATGCCTATAGCAGTGTTATAATCAGGCTAGTCTGCCAGTATAAAAAATGAATAAAAGCAAAAGACGACTAATCGCCTTAATATCTGCCTTTTCTATTTTAATTAACTCCATATCCTTTTGGTCTCCTTTGCTTGTCTTAGCCCAAGAAACTCCAGAACCAACTCCAGTTGTTGAAATGACGCCAGAGCCAACAGTAGAGCCGACATCAGATGCTCAAACAAACTATAATACGCCGATACCAGAAGTAACCACCACGCCAACTTTAGAACCAACTTTTAAACCTTCTCCATCTGCAACTGTAAAAGATCAACCCCAAGAAAATGTCTTGGGGAAGTCTTCCACACCTCAACTTGAAAGTAGCCCTAAAGTAGAAGAGGAAAGTAATGCTAAATTAAACGCTTTTATTCTTGGCAACACCAATGCAGAAGAAATAGAAGAGCCTGATCTTAGTTATATTGATACGACCAGCGCGACCTTGAAAACTGATAAGTTTGATTATGCCCCAACTGATGCGGTTGTTATAACAGGAAGTGGCTTTTTGCCAAATACAGAGTATGAATTGGTAATTACTTCTGAAACTGGTAATTTCAGGTTTTCAGATAGGGTGACTACAGATGAGTCAGGTAGCCTTTTTTATACCTATCAACTTGACGGCACCTACAGGCCAGAGTATAAAGTAGAAGTATTTTCTCTCTCTGGGCTTCTTGTTGCGAGTGTTACATTTTTGGACAGTCAGGATCAGGATAAGGATAAAATAAAAATTTGTCACCGAACAAACTCTCATTCTAATCCTTATGTCCTAGAGGAACCAAATATCAAAAATAATGGCGATTTAACTGGTGGGCATCTTAATCACGGTGGTCCTGTCTGGCATCAGGGAATTAATGTTAAGTGGGGCGATATTATTCCTCCCTATACCAAAGGTAAATTTTCTTACCCCGGAATGAATTGGGATAGCAACGGTCAAGCAATATGGAAGGAAGATTGTAAAACTACCCCCACCTGTTCTGCAGGAACTGGTTGGGCGAGTGTGGTTGTTCATTCAAAACAGGGCACTAGGAAGGATGGTAATACAATTAGCGAGGACAGGTCTGATCCTTATAATGCTTTAGGCTCGCCTGACAGTAGTAACAATAGTATTAACTTTTTCTCTTTGGGTAGGGGTGGTGTAATTGTTTTGGGTTTTGATGGTTGGGTTATTGATGTCTCTGGCAATGATCTCTCTTTTCATGAGGTCACATGGGGTAGGGACAATTATCCTGTTGAAAAAGCAAAAATAGAGGTTAGTCAGAATGGGACAAACTGGTTTGGTAATTGGGAAGTGACAAACAAGGATGGAGGGAATGGAGTTGGTTATGTTGATTTTTCTTCCACAGGATTGTCATGGATTAAGTATGTAAAAATTACCGATACAACCGATTATAATTTTCATACTAATGATGCCGATGGTTATGATTTAGATGCGGTTGATGTTGTTTATCAGGCTTGTGAAGAACCACGACAGGTATCAACTGTTACTCTCTGCAAAAAAGATCAAAATAAAAATCCGCTTTCTGGTTGGCGGCTTTATCTTTTGGGGGATAAAGTTGGGAATACAATAAATGTTCCATCTAATGGTTCAACTGTTAATGCTGGTAATTATCCTACTGATAGTTATGTTCTTTTAGCATCAGGTACTTATAACTATGGTGATTCAAGAATGATTGCCGATGCTGCTAATTCTTATCGTTATGTTGGCTTGCCCTGTGCTGGTCCAACTGATGGCTGGGTAAATGGCGAGGGTTCATCTTGTATGAATAATTATCTTTCTTTAAATTTCTCAACCAGTGGTGGTCCAACTGCTCCTGGTTGGGGAACTTATTATAATCCTCAACATAAATATGCTAAATCATTTTCTGGAGGGAATTTGAGTCTAAAAATTTGGGATAGTTGTTCAACAAGTGGTGAGGGATGTTATGGCGATAATGAAGGTTCGCTGCAGCTTGATGTCTACAAAGGTTATGTAGGTGACACAGGTCAAAAAAATGGCTGTGTTACATTTGAAAATGTTCCTTATGGTCAGTATCAATTGGGAGAGATTTTACAAGACGGCTGGCAAGAAGCTAGTGGTTCTGGAACAGTTGTTATTAATAGCTCTGAAAAAACTTTCACTATTGTAAATAATGAATTGCCGAAATTGGGTAATTTAGAAGTAACAAAAGTAGTTGATTGGAAAAATGCTAACCCTGATACCTCCAAAAAATTTGAAATTTGTATAAAAGGACCGTCCTATCCATCAGGAGATTGTAAAAATAGTGATTATGATGGTCAGACTTTATCTTGGAATAATATTCAGATTGGTGATTATACAATCACTGAAACAAACCCTGGTAATAATTGGATAGTTACAGGGTCTCCTCAAACAGTAACTGTTAATAAGGATCAGACTACAAAAGTTCAGATAAAAAATGAAATTAATCCAATAATTATTAAAGGTTATAAAGTTGTTTGTGATTCGGAACAGTATTTGCCTAATTGGGGTAATCATGGAGCGACAATTGGAGCAACAACTGCTCAAAATTTTGTTAATAACTCACAGGGCCATTGCCGCCTTGAAGATGGCTGGAAGTTCCAATACGCTAAAGCTGGATCTGGTAGTTTCGGTGATTTCCAAACAAATACTTCAGAGTTGGGTGCTCCTTGGGTGACTTTTGGTCCAACAGTTTCGGGGGAAGCAACTGCAATTATTTCTGATGTCTCAAGTTTTGGTGGGAGAATTGAGGTAAGAGAAGTCTTTAAAGACAATACTTACTTTCCTTTCTCAAATGCTGGGAATGTTAGCGCTGAATTCTACTGCACCGGCGATGTTTATAACTACGATAACTGGGAATGGATAAATAATCCTCAATATGGCCAAACTTATTATTGTGTGGCTTTTAATGCGAGGAAAAATACTGAAATTACAGGTAAAAAATTCAACGATTTGAATCGAGATGGTGTTGTTGATAATTCAGAACCTGGACTTGGTGGTTGGAAGATTTTAGCGGCTCAAAAAGTTGATGAGATAAATGTTGTCGCCAAAGATATGCCAACGGTAACCTCAAATATTACTCTTGTATCAGGGCAAAAATATCTTTTGCGAGTTTCCGGAACTTTTGGGGCTGGTGATAATATTACTGCTGATGCCAAATATTCAGTCCGCGCTCCTAATACTTTTTGGACCGACTATGTTCAAAATTATGAATCTTATGGGCCAACTCTTTTAGATTTGCAAATCAATAATTCTTCACCAAACTGGGGTTCTTATAACCCAAATCATGTCTATTGGCTAACTTATATCGGTGGAGGTTCATCAATTAATTTCCGGATTTACGACATTTACCCGTCGAATAATAGTGGTAGTTTGAATGTAAAGATCTATAGGGTTTTATCAGAAACAACAACTGGTAGTGATGGAAATTATACTTTAAATTTAACCGGTGAGCTTGGTGAAAACGTGATTGTTGCCGAAGAAACTCAAGATGGCTGGATGCAAACTGCACCTACAGGTGATGACTTTGGTTACTGCAATGTAAATGCATATCAAACAAATACTTGTAACTTCGGTAATGCGGTAGCTTACGGTTCAATCTCGGGTTATAAATATGAAGATATTAATGGTAATGGGTCTCGAGATGAAAATGAGAAGAATTTGCTTCCTGGTTGGACAATAAAGTTAAAGCAGGGTAATAACCAAATTGATAGTACAACCACGGGGAATGTTGGTGCTTATTCTTTTACCAATGTTATTCCGGGCGACTATCAAGTTTGCGAGGTTTTAAGCGAAGGGTGGATAGCAACCGACCCAACAGAAGGAAATTGTAAGGATGTAAAAGTTGTAGCTGGTGAAGAGGAGAAAGTTAATTTTGGCAACTTCAAATTAGGAAAAGTGTCAGGCTACAAGTATGGCGAAGATAAGAAGACTGGTCTTCCCGGATGGACGATATTTATTGATGAAAATAAGAATCGTATTTTGGACGGTGAGAAGGTAAAAGTTCAAACAGATAATGATGGCTATTTTGAATTTACAGGTTTAACTGCTGGTACTTATTCTATCTGTGAGGTTGAGCAATCAGGTTGGCAAAGGATGTATCCAAGTGGCACAAATTGCCAGAGTGTTACTATTACTTCAGGTAGTGAAGAAAGTATCTATTTCCAAAATAGAAAAGTGGTTTTGGGCCTTTCTTTGACTAAATCAAATAGCACTGTGAGCGCTTTGTCTTCAGGAAGCGGGGTACTTTATACTCTTGTTATTAAAAATACAGGCAATCAGCGTTTAACGGGTGTAACTATCAAAGACGCTCCTTCCGGCGGATTTAGCTATGTTAGTGGTTCTGGTCTGCTTGAAGGCAATCCAATCACGCCAACTGCGCTTTCTGGTTATCTTGAATGGTATATTGGCACACTTGAGGCTTCAGGGGATGAGGGTGATACAAAGACTCTAACTTATAAAATGAAGTCTGATCCTAGTCTTTCTTCTGGAGTCTATCCAAATATAGCTATTGCGACGGGGGTTTATATTCCTTATGAGCATGAAGGGAACGAAGAGGTAGTAGGAATTTTTGAACCAGTTGAAGTCTTGGCGGTGTCAGAGGATACAGAGAGTGGCGAGAGAGTGGAAAGTAATGCTGGCACACCTGTTAACTCCCAAGTTGAGTTAAAGCAAGTTCTGGCTTACTCAACAGGAGTTGGAGTGGTAGGTCAGGTCTTGGGAGCAGCAACTGAAGCGGGGCAAGTCTTGCCAGCTGCCGGTTCTGATACGCGCTTCTTTGTCTTTGCTATTGCCGCTTTAATTTTTGGTTTGTTCCTTAAATTTGGCAGTTTTGCTCTTAATAGAGACTGGATTGATTATCGCCGTCTCAAGAAAGGATTAAAGAATATTTTTGCCTCAATACTTTTTCTTCTTATATTTTCTCTTTTTGCTCCTTTTGCTAAGGCTTTCTCGGATTATGTATCAATAACCAAGCTTTCAAGCTATATCAATAAAGAAGATTTTAAGATTTCATACGCCGCTTTGTCTGAAAATCCAATTTCAGCTCAGTTTTATGTAAGGAAAGATGGCGATTCGTCTTGGAGAACTTTGGGTTCTGCTTTGACTGGCGCGTCAGGATATGTTCAGGTTTCAGGCGGTGATATTTATAATGGAGATGGCAAATATTTCTTCAAGGTTGTAATTAATGGCGGAACAGCAGAGGACGAGACTTCAACTATAGTTGACAGACAAGCGCCCGATGCGGTTCGCGATTACAGGAAGGAAAAGTTGGGGGATGGACACTACAAGCTTTATTGGCGAAACCCTGACAATGAAGATTTTGACAAGGTAATAATCTATCGCTCGGATAGTACCAATTTCACGGCTGATTCTTCAACTGAAGTAGCAACCATCTGGGGATCAAGGGATGCTGAGATGACTTCAGAAAATGCTGCCGCTCCTGGAAAAGAATATTATTTTGCCATAAGAGCAATTGATAAGGCGGGCAATGCTTCATCTGTCGTTTCAGATCCTGAAACTCAAGTCTCGGTGGGATCAGTTTTGGGAGCATCAGTTTCTGCAACTTCTACTCCTGAAGTGGTTAAAATTTTGCCTAAAGAAAAGGCGACTGGCGAGGTGTTGGGAGAAGAGAAGACAGAAGAGGCAACTCCTTCACCAACTCAAGCTCCCGAGGAAGAAAAAGGAGGGGTTTTGGGACAGGCTGTTAAATTTGCTAAAGACAGAACTAAATTGACAGTAGGAATAATCGCTGTTTTACTTTTTGCAGGTTACCTTGGTTTAAGGAAGTTTCGCTCCGGGGAAAAGAAATAGGATCTAAGTCTTAGACCTCTTTTTGACTTAAGGAGGGGTTTTTCTTGGCTTCAGATATCTTTTATATTCAAATTAATTGTTAGAGAAGAGTAATAAGAGGAGGTGCGAACCTGTCCCACCTTCCAGGTGGAATAGCTTCGCACCTCCTACTTAGGGATTAATCTTGAATAGAAGCAAGGCGTCTTGTTCTTTTTTCTCATCTAAACTTTTGGCTTTGGGGTATTCTTTAATCAGCTCTAAGTTAGGATTATTTACAAATCTTGATTTGTTGACAGCAAAATAGACTTCTCTTGTTTTTGCTTCATCGTAAATATAAGGCTCAATTATTGAACTGGCGTGCCAAATTTCAATATTAGAATTACCTTTAGTATAGATTGCAATTCCATCGGGGAGAGTACCAAATGCTCCTTCGGTCACAATTAAGACATTGCCTTTTTTAGCTTTTTCTTTCAAAAAACTAGCAACTTCTTTGATTCCATAGCCAGCGGTCCAGTCTTCAAAATAGCCTTTTCTGTCGTCTTTAGGAAGAGGCGCTTTGGTCGGATTAAATAAAAGATAATAATCAAAAATTAAGGCAGGAATTAAAGATGCTCCAAATATTATTTTGCCGACTTTTTGGTATTTTTCTATCAAGATAGTTATTCCCCAGCTTAAGATTATAATAAGCGGCATTGTGGAAAAAAGTATGTATCGCGAAGTAAAAGTTTTAAACAAAAATAACATTGGAATAATTGGAATAAGACTCCAAAGAAGTATCGTTAAGAGTTTTCTGTCTTTTTTATAAAAAACCAAAAGGATAGAGAATAAGGTGATTAAAAATATAGGCAGAGTCAAAAATTTACTAAGAGCTTCAACTAGATATTTTGTATTGCCAATTAGAGGATTTGTGGGGTTTTCTAGGATATGTTTTATGGGAAAGTAGTAATCATTGTCTCTTTTTGATAAGTTTTCAAAATAGGGGCTAATTCTAAGCAGGTTAAAAATCAATAAACCAATAAAAGCGGAAAGGCTAAGATTAAGTGCTACCTTTTTAAAATTTTTTAAGTTGGTGGTAATGAGTATGAAGGGTAAAGAGATAAAAGCAAAAATTCCCGGTGTTTTGGTTAATATTCCTCCTCCCAGGCTTAAGCCTAAGAGAACGGCTGTTTTGACCTTGGGCTTTTGAGATATTTTTAAGGCAAGCACGAGGGCCCAAAGATAAAATGAAGCAAGCATTGAATCAACCAAAGCCATTCTATCGAAAAACAGGGTAAAGGGCAAA
>Ga0308417_1002094_pt1 | contig 13287 bp, 13 predicted proteins | sample HotsprSampleOS65_FD_203528 | JGI IMG/M metagenome (GOLD analysis project Ga0308417, IMG submission 203528) | Hot spring phototrophic mat microbial communities from Octopus Spring, Yellowstone National Park, Wyoming, United States - 20090730_OS65 ... | reverse complement strand
GCGTCGGACATAAACTCCCCGTGGTATTCACCGGAAGCCGCGCCAAGCTGGAGCGGCGACGGAAACCGACACTCCCCCAGCGAGTGGATGATGAGGTCTTCGGGTTTGGGCAACGTCATGACTTCCTCCGTGACGCGGGACGGGCCGGGGCAGAACCCCTTGGTGACTTGGGGCTTCCCGGCCCTGAAGTTGCCGGCTTGGCGGCTGGACGAACCAGCCGCTGGGACGGTGCGGCGGGGGACTGGGCAGTGCGGCCGATGGTCGTTGCCAGCCCCTCACGCTGGCGGGCTTTGGCTTCCCCGACCGGACGGGGCTTGCCGGTTTTTTGCGCTGCTGCCTTTTTGGCGACAACCCGTGGGGCAATTTTCCGCTTCGAGAAGAACCGCTGCACTTCAGCCGGAGTCAACTCCCGAACGGCTCCGACCGGCAGGCCGGCATCGGTCAGATGCCCGATGGCCACCCGCCGCAGTTTGAGCACGGAATGCCCGATGGCGTCAAACATGCGCCGAATCTGGTTGTTTTTGCCCTCGTGCAACACGAGTTCATACCAGGCGTTGTTGTGATCCGTGTGTTCCAGGGGGGTCAGGTTGGCAATCCGGTGAACTTCCCCGTCAATGGTGATGCCACGTTGCAACCGTTCAAGCTGGGCAGGGCCGGGTGTTCCCTTGACCTTGACGTGATAGACCTTCGGGCAGTGGTCGCCGGCTTTGGTCACAAGGTTGGTCAGGGCCCCGTCGTTGGTCAGGATGAGCAATCCTTCGGTGTTGAAATCGAGGCGGCCGACGGGATGTACGCGCGGCGCGCCTTTGGGCAGCAGGTCCGTCACGAGCGGGCGCTGCTCCGGATCGGAGAGGCTCGACAAATACCCCTTCGGCTTGTTGAGCAGGTAATAGACCAGCTTCCGCTGCGCCAGCTTCGGGTTGATGAGCTTGCCCTTGACCTTGATGGCATCGTGTTCCGGGTCGGCTTTGGCCCCCAGCGTGTCCACAACCTGGCCATTGACCGTCACCAGCCCGTTCTGAATCCACGTTTCGGCTTCCCGCCGCGAGGCCAGTCCGGCGGCGGCAATGAGTTTCTGTAACCGTTCCTGCATGGCGGTGTTATGAACCCGTTTCGGCCGGTGCTGCCGGTGGGGCAAGTGATGGCGTCTCCGGTGGCAACGCCCCAAGCCGTTCGGCAGCGTGCCGGGCCACGGCATGGGATTCCAGCATTTCCTGCATCAGTTCCTGCGGATGCTGCCGGATTTCAAGGCTGTGCCGTTCGATCTCCTTGCGGTACTGCCGGCGGAGCTTGGCGGCAGCCCACCGGCGCCGGTCATCTTCGGTTTCAATTGGAACCGGCGGGATAGGGCGCGGATGCCCCTGCTCATCCACGGCCACCATCGTGAAATAGCACGTCATGACGTGGCGGGACGTGCGCTCGCGGATGTTTTCGGCCTCGACGCGAATGCCAATCTCCATGGAAGTTCGGCCCGTGTAGTTGACCGAAGCGCGAAACGTCACCAGTTCACCAACGTGAACCGGCTCCCGAAACACGACCTGGTCCACCGAAACGGTCACGACATAGCTGCCTGAATAGCGTGACGCACAGGCATAAGCCACCTGGTCGAGCAACCGCAACATGGCCCCGCCGTGGACGTGGCCGGAAAAATTCGCCATGTCAGGCGACATCAGAACCGTCATCAACAATCGCTTTTCAGACATGCCTGGCTCCTGCATAACCGTTTTTCCCAGATGACCAACCGGCCGGATGACTACAGACTCCCAACGATAATGCTGCTCAGGTCGTTGGCGCGTCGAGTTCGGCCAGGTCTTCCAGACTGGGCAGGACACTCAAATCCTTTAACCCAAACTGCACCAGAAATTCCTTTGACGTGCCGTACAAAATGGGACGCCCGACGCACTCCTTGCGCCCCTTGGGCACGATGAGCTTCCGGTCAAGCAGTGTCTTGATAGCGGAAGACGAACTCACTCCGCGAATTTCCAGGATTTCGGGAATGGTAATCGGCTGCTTGTAGGCAATCACGGCCAGGGTCTCCAGCGCCGCCAGGGAGAGCCGCGCTGCCGGGCGGGCACGGTGGTAGCGCCGGACGTACTCGCTCAACTCCGGGCGCGTGGCAATTTGCCAGCCGCCGGCAATCTCGCGCAGCACCAGGCCGCGCCCGGCGTAGTCGTTGACCAGGCTGTGCAGTGCTGCGTCAATGTCCGCCGGAGCCGCTTCCGGCAGCAACTCGGCCATCTGCTTGCGCGTCAGCGGCTCCTCGGCCACGTAGATGAGGGTTTCCAGAATCGGTTTGAGCGTTTCAGGAGTCATAGGGCTGGGGTCACTTCTGCTGTCGCTGTCACCTGTTCGAGATGGATGCTACCGAAGGTCTCTGTCTGAATGAAGCGCACGGCCCCTTCCCGCAGCAGCTCCAGAATGGCCAGAAAGAGGCAGACCATTTCGCGTTTCGTCCGGGCCGCTTCAAAGAGCCGGGTGACATCAAGGCGCGGCTGTTCAGCGAGCAGCGCCCGCAACTCGGCCAGCTTTTGCGCCTGGGTTATGGCTTCGTGGGCAATCGTCAGTTCAAGCCGCTGGCGGCGGCGGTCGAGAATGCGTTTGAACGTTTCCAGCAGGTCAAAAACCGTGACGTTGACTTCTTCCGAAGCGGCGGTTTCACAAGTACGACGGGTATAAACGCCCTGCTCCAGCTCGTACCGCATCCACAGGTCTTCGGCGGCGGCCCGGTAGCGCCGGTGCTCCAGAAGCTGGCGTACCAGTTCCGCCCGTGGGTCGTCGGCGACGGCTTCGGCGGAAGGTTCAGCCGGCAGGGGCAGGAGCATCCGGGACTTGATGTGGATCAGCGTGGCTGCCATGACGAGAAACTCACCGGCAACATCAAAGTCCAGTTCGCGCAGCGCCTGAATGTAAGCAAGATATTCCGCCGTAATCCGCGCTATGGGAATGTCGGTAATGTCGAGTTCATGGCGCTTGATGAGATAGAGCAGCAGGTCGAGCGGCCCTTCAAAGACTTCCAGCCGCACCCGGTAGTCTCCGGGGCGGCTGTCGTCGGGAACGGCCGCCGTTTTGGCTTCCTCCGTTCTGGTTTCAGCAGGTGGCTGAGCGTGCATCGCCATGGAAGACATCGGTCTGACCAACGGACAATGGGCGGTCGGCGCAGTCTGGTCGTTCAGAGCAGGCTGAACAGCAGGACCAGGAAAAATCTCATCAGCGGCAGATAGATTTGCGACAGCAGGCCGGTCAGAGAAGCCAGGATGATGATGAAAAAGCCATACGGGCGCAGGCTCTCGTACGCTTCCATCAGCGGCACACTCACCACACTGAGCAGGCTCGACAGAATATGGCTGCCGTCCAGTGGGGGGATGGGCAACATATTGAAGACGGCCAGCAGCAGGTTGACGACAATCATCATCCGCAGAAAAATCAGCACCGGCTCAGCCAACCCCAGCAGGGCCTGGGGATTGGCCGGTTCGTGGCCGCTGAACATACTCAACACATCGCCCCGCCCGACGCCCCCCGTGACCACCAGAAGCTTGAGCAGCAGCACGGCACCAAGGGCCAGCAGCAGGTTGCTGATGGGGCCGGCCGCCGACACCACGATGTTGGCCACAACCTTGTTTTTCCAACGATTGGGATTGACCTCGACCGGTTTGGCCCAGCCAAAGATAAAACCACCCCCAATCAAACCGATCAACGGAAAGAGGATCGAGCCGATGGGGTCAATGTGGGCCCGGGGGTCAAGGGTGATACGTCCCTGGTAGCGCCCGGTGTCATCCCCGAAACGCTCCGTCGTCCAGGCATGGGCAAATTCGTGGACACACAGTGAAAAGAGAAACGCGACGAAGCCCAGGACGACGTTCCCCAGATGAATACCTTGCATGGTGCCTCTCGGAAAACTGAGCCATCAGGCGCGGGCGGGATCGTAGCCAATGACCCCGACCGGAACCCGATAGATTTCATGGTTGGAAGCCAGAATGGCATTGCCGCGATTGTCGAAGGTGAGTCCGACCAGCCGGGCGCCGGCGATGAAGGGTTCGGCCTCCTGCCCATCGGGCGTGATTTTGATGACTCCCCGCAATCCATTGAGACTGGCACAGACATAGGCATTGCCGGCCCGGTCGAAGGCCAGCCCCTGTGGCCGTCCCAGCCCGACGAACCACGGCTCGACCTCACCACCCGGTGTCACCCGATAGATGCTCTCGCGGGTGCCGGCCAGCGTTGGGGCTGTCACATAGAGATGACCATCCGGCGAGAAAGCCAGATGATAGGCAGCCATGCTCGGTTCGAGGCGGGCGTGAGGGCTGACCTCTCCAAACGGCGTCACCCGGTAAATCGTCCCCTGCCGGTCGCCGACAAACAGGTTGCCCATCCGGTCAATCGCCAGCCCGGTGGCAATCCCCAGGTTTTCGGCCACGGGTACAACCTCCCGGAAAGGAGACACCCGATAGAGCGTCCCATCGTGCCGGCTTGTGATGTAGAGCGTCCCCTCGCGGTCAATGGCCAGCCCCGTCGGGTTCATGACGTTGTCCAGAAAGGGTGTGGACTGCCCCTCCTGGCTGATGCGCCACACCGAAACTTCAACTTTTTTGCCGCGTGAGCCGGAAATCGTGGTGAATATCGCTCCGGTTTCCGGGTCACAGACCGGATTGGCCACCGGATGCATGTTTTCGGCCAGAAGCTCAGCGACCAGAAAGGGAATACGGGGACTGGTTCTTCCAGCGGACATCAACTGCAAGCCGGTCAGACGGTCCGCTTTGGTCACATCGTCAGGCACCGTGACCAGTACCCGGTCGGGCGAGGCGCTGACGATACGGCCCGGTGTCTCACCAAACAACACCTCACAGTCCGCATAGTCCGAGGCATCAAAGCCCCGACAGTCAATGATGATGAGGCCGCCCGGCACGCCGGCCTGGGGCCGAACCTGAAGCACTTCAAGCATGGTTACAAGGTCACAAGTGAAAACATAGCCGTCTCAGAATGGCGGGAGAGGGGACGCCAGCGGTGAAAGGCGCTCCAGTTCCTTACGGGCATCCTTGACCAGCTCGCTTTCCGGGAAACGTTTGAGCAACTCGGAAAAGTACCGGCGGGCTTCAGCATCATGGGTGCTTGCCTCAGCGGCTTTGCGCTGTCCTTCATCGCCCTGCCCCTGCTTCCGCAGTCGCTTTGCCTCATCTTCCAGAAGACGGCGCTGCCCCAGATGATACTTGCCAAGCAGAAAGAGAATCCGGTCAAAGCGTGTAAACTGCGGATACACCTCGTAGATTTCCGTCAGCCGGTTGATGGAGGCCCGGAAGTTCTTCTGGCGGGCGTAAAATTCCGCCACTTCGATGTTCTTGCGCGCCCGCTTTTCCAGCAGGGGGTCACGGGTTCCCATTTCCCGCCAGTCAGCAGCCTGCTCTTGCGCTTCATCCGGCTCTGCCTCCGGCTCGCGGTCCGGCGCGCCGGGCGGCGGCGCCGGTTTTTGTGGCGACTGGCTTTTCCAGGGGGCCACCTGAACGACCCTCCCTGCCACCGAGGCTTCTGCCGTGCCGGAAGCTGCAACGGAAAACAGCACGCTGGCAAAGAAAACGACACGTACGCCAAACATCCAAAACCTACTCCCAAAAGCTGTCTGAAGACAGGGCGGGGAACGGTCACATCACCCGGTATCGCCATCCGCCGTTCCCACGCACCCAGTCCCCTGCCCATCCGGCTTTGCGCGGGCAAAGGACGGTTCTGCGACTATACCAATGTCGTGGAAGCGCGAAAACCCAAGACGGGCGGCCCGGACCGACGGCCAACCGTCAGGCCGGGTTCTCAGCACCTGGGGCGGCGAGACCGGCCGCCGGTGTCGGGCGGATGCTCGTTTCAGCCGCCGGCAGAGTAATGGCAAAGCAGGTTCCCTGTCCGACCTGGCTTTCTACGGCAATGGTTCCGCCGTGGGCTTCGGTAATGCGCCGGGCAATGGCCAACCCCAACCCGACGCCAAGCCCTTTCTTCTCAGAAGCCTGCACCTGGCGGTACGGGTCAAAAATGTAAGGCAGGTCGGCTTCGGGGATGCCTTCCCCGGTATCGGCAACGCGGATGACGACCAGCTTCTGGCGTGGTTTTTCGGGGTGACTTTCCACCTGACAACTGAGCCGGAGTTGCCCACCGACCGGCGTAAACTTGATGGCGTTGGAGGTGAGGTTCGTCAATACCCGCCGGAGCTTCGACCAGTCGCCCAAAACCGGCGGGACGGGGCTGCACATCAGCAGGACATCAATCTGCTTTGGACGCGCCGCCACACGCACTTCCTCAAGGAGTTCGTTCAGGCAGGGCACAAGGTCCAGCCGCCGCCTCTCCAGCGTGATTTCCTGGCTTTCCGACCGCGCCACTTCCAGCATCTCGTTGATGAGTGTCAGCATGGCTTCCGTGCTATTACTGGCAGTTGTGACCAGTTGAGCATAAGGCCCGTTCGAAACGGCCGGTTCTTCAGCGAGAAGTTCGAGCGTGGCTTTGACAACACTCAGCGGCGATTTCAGGTCATGGACGAGCATGGCCGTAAAGGCCGCCTTGACCCGGTCCAGTTCACGCAGGCGGTCGTTGACGTGGCGCAGTTCCGTGTTGCGCGCATCGAGTTGGGCCTGGGTCCGAATGAGACGGCTTTGAATGGCATCGCCCGAACCCGTGATCTTGATGGCCTGGCGCAGCAGGGTTTCATACTTCCTGAGCAGCTTCGCGTAGTGGGACTGCCACTCGGCGGGTGAACATTCACCCTGCTGAACCAGCTCGTGGGCGGCTGCCACAAGCGCGCGTTCCTCGGCAAACAGCTCGAACGCATTGGCATGGTTGGAATCTTTCGCCATGGCAGTCCAGACCGGTTGGAATCCAAAGGCTTGATCGTGAAGGGTCTTCTGCCGCCGTCAGGTGAATCAGGCAGGTGTCTTGGCAATCCGCGCCGTGATGACGAAAAAAGCCCGTCCGTCAGCAATCGGGCGCATTTCATAATCCAGCGGGAAATCGGCCTTGCGGGCAATGTCAATCAGGCCCAACCCGGCGCCCTTGCTTCCGGCCCGAACCTGTTCTGCCTTGAGCCGCTCGTCGTAATACTGCTTGAGCTGGCTGGCATCCGAGTTGTGGATGCGCTCACACTGCTCGCGCAGGTAATCCATTTGCTCGGCCGTGATGACATTGCCGGCCGACACCGAGTAGTCATCCGCCGATTCCGATACGACCACCACGCCGACCCCGACGGGATGCACCGCCCCATTGCCCCCAAAGGGAACGGTTTCCGTCTCGGCCGAATAATGCAGGATGTTCTGGGTCATCTCGATGAAAATGGCGAAAACCTTTTTCACCTTGCGGTCAAGGACCGACTTGTTTTTGAGCAGCGTACCCAGCTCCACAAGGACATCCTGCGAGATCGCCCCTTTGAAGGCCAGCCAAATCTTACGCTGACTCATGTCCTGATAGAGCCGGAACAGGTCTTCCGCCATCATTGTGCCTCCAGATCAACCGGCCGACGGGTTGCATCGGTCATCCATTGCCTACCGACAGGATGGGCGCGCATGAAACCCGATTGCGCCCGGCTTCTTTCGCGGCATACAGCGCCTTGTCAGCGGCCGCGATCAGCGAACTCACCCCTTGTTGTTCCACGGCCACAGCCGTCGCCGCCCCGACGCTGACCGTCAGGACACCATACGGCGACGCCGGATGCGGAATCTCCAGCGCCGCAATCGCCTGCCGGACCTCCTCGGCAAAGGACATCACCCAGTCCGGTTGGGCACCGGGCAGGATGACGGCAAATTCCTCACCGCCGTAGCGGGCGGCCAGATCGCCGGCGCGCCGCACGCTCGCCGCCAGCGCCGCCCCCACCTGCCGGAGACAGTCATCGCCATACGGATGACCGGCTATGTCGTTGAGCCGCTTGAAGTGATCCACATCCAGAAGTATCAGCGACAGCGAGGCCTGCTTGCGCATGGCCCGGCGCCATTCCTGATCGAGATACTCGTTGAAGTGCCGCCGATTGGCCACGCCCGTCAGGGCATCCAGATAGGACAGCCGGTGAAGCGCCTGATTGGCCTGTTCCAGGTCCACGCGGGCTTGTTCGAGTTCGGCATTGCGTCGCTCCAGCTCCGCCTGCATCCGCAGCAGCTTGCCCTGGAACATGTCGCTGACGTGCGTGAGCTTGATGAGCTGGCGAATGGCGTGGCGGTATTTCCGGGCTAAAAACCGGTAGTGTTCGTGCAGCGCATCGAAGGTCACTGTCGGATCAGCGGCCACCCGGGCCGCTTCCGCGGCAACGGCTTCTTCCTCGGCGTACACCGCCTCTGCATTTCGCTTTGCCTGCGCTTCAGTGCCCACGCCCTTTTACCGTCCCTGCTACGGACGCCCAAAGCCGACGGCGCTGGGCGCTGTATTCCCCGAACCGGGTCAGTGCTTGACAAACTGGAACGTCAAGCTCAAATCCTCGGCAAATTCCTCTCCACTTTCCCGAATGTCCTCATCATCTTCCCGATAGTGCCAGTGCAGACTCACCTGCCGTCCATTGCGACTGGCTTCTTCCAGCTTTTCCAGGATGTTGAGAATGCACTTGGAAGAACTCGTGTTGAAATAGGACAGCTTGAAATGAAAGGCGATGGGGATCGTCGTCCGCTGGATGAAATCATCCAGCCACTTGAACACCGGCTGGTAAAACTGAAGCGAGTGCTCCGGGTAGGAATCCCCCTCGATTTCAAGTACCCCGCTGGCTCCATCAAAATGCACTCTTGGTGTTACCTTCGTCGCGTCAAGCACCAGGTTGTTCATTGCCCGCATCCTTGAAAAACTTTCCACCCGGCAGACGGTGTGACGCAGCGCTGACCGGCACCCGGCCGCGTCTGCACCGGTCTCCCCTTTCGCTTGGGTAGCAAAACCCAAAAGGCTTACTGATGAAGCTATTCAGGATTTGACCAAAGCTGACTTTACCACCCGCCTCCGGTACTTCCAAGCCTGCCGTTGACCCAAAAACCACAGGCGAGGAACAGGCTGCCGTGCCGTCGTGAACCCGGCACGGCTTCGGCATTACCGGAAAATGGTGGCGGCATCATCCTCGGTCGTCGCTTCTGCCGACTGCGCCGCCCAGGCCTCGAACAACTCAGCCTTGGTTTTCAGTCCCAACCGGGGCAGTGCATGGTTGACAACGTAAGTCGCCCCGGCGTGGCGGTTGTCCCACATCGCCTGATGGGCTTCCGGCAGATCGGCCCACGCAACGACGACCGGCGGTGTCACTTCCAGCAACCCGGCCGCGACGGCATCGTTCATCGCCACGACCTCGTAGGCGTTGTTGAGGTGTGTGCCCCAGATGTTGGCCGTCGGCATGTCAATCCGGCGCTGCCGCATCCAGACCTGTGGCGCATAGAAACTGTAGCGCCGCCCGGACATATCCTCGGCATAGACGACGCGCCCGGTATAGGGCTTGACCAGGGTCGTGCTGATGCCCAGGGTGTCCTGTCCGGCGCGTTCAAAAATCATGTCCGGGTAGCCACGGGGATTGTCCGGCGCGGCCAGCAACCGTCCCACGGCCGCCGCGAAAGGTTTGAAGTTGATTTCGTTGAACAGACGCACGGCCTCCTTGAAGGCTTCCGTGTCAGCCTTGGGGTCAGGAAACGCCGGCATCGTGGCCGGCCAGACGAAGTCCGCGCCATAGCGCCGTCGCAGGTCCTCGATGCTGACCAGTCCCCGAATGGCATCACCAAAACCCAGACTGGCGACAAACTCTTTCTGGGCATCCGTCTGCGTCGCCACGACGATCCGCGCATGCGCTTCCCGTACGGCCTCGATAATCTCGATACCGGTCTCATCCACGATATCTTCACTAATGCCGTAATAGACCAGCACCGACTGCCCGGCCCGCAGCCCGACCCGCTGGAGCATGTCGGACGGCGCAGCCGCGCCGGGTTTGCCCATAAACGTGAAGTGATAGCCGGATGATGCGCCGTAGAAGGTCAACGTCCCGCCCGGTGCCAGCAGTTGAAAACTCCGTGGAAAGGAACGCTCCCCGGCGTGGGAAACCGCGTAGTCGGCCAGATGCCCCTCATTTTGTGCGCGGAACATCGCCAGCAGGGGTTCACCGGCGGCCTCCCAGGCGGCCCACTGCGCCGGGTCTTCCGGCACTTTCGTAAAGCAGGGCTCCAGTTCCGGCGCCCGCCGGTTGATGACGCCCGTCGCCCCGTGCTGTCTGACGACTTCCGCCCGCTCGGCGCTCGACACGAGGCCCGTCACCTTTACATTGTTGCGCACGCCAACCTTGAGGGCCTCAAAGCCGGTGCCCGTGGCCGCGCCTTCCACAAACAGGCGCTTGCCGGGCGCCACCTTGAGCGTCGTAAACAGCGCCCGGTAAATCGTGCCCAAGTTGAGCATGTAGCTTCCCGCCGCCTCGATGGTCAGGTCTTCGAGCTTGTGGTGAAGCTGCGGCGGCTGCACGAGCAAAAACTGCCCATGCGAGCCATTCGGCTCCTGGTAGCCCTGGATACCAAAGTCGGCAAACATCGGGTCCAGCCCGACCAGCGGTGAAAACAGGTCATTCTGGCCGGAGTAAATGGACACCAGATCGCCCACCTGCAGCCGTCCCTCCCGCTTGACCTCGCTGCCCATCGCCACAATGAGACCGATGCCACCGGAGCCGGTGATGTGAAAATCCTGGTCATGGTCGTCCATAACGGAGATGGGAATCCCGGTCAGCGCCCAGATGTCGTTGAAGTTGACTTCACTTGCGAGCACATACACGAGAACTTCGGCCGGGCTGGGCGTCGGGACGGGCACGATGAAGTGCTGTTCCACGTCTTTCGGCTCACCGTGCAGGGCCGCACCGGTCTTTGGGTCCTTGATGAGGCCTTGGGCGTACTGATACTTCGGCAGCGGTGTCAGACCGGGATAAAACGGCGTTCCGACCGGGAGCAGTTCGCCGCGTTCCAGCAGCGCCTGTTCTTCCGGTGAGCCAACCATAATGAGCGGGCGCGGTGGCAGGGGTGCGCTTTTCTTGTCGAGAAACGCCTGAATACCTGCCTGCCCGCCCTCCGGGTCGGCCACAGCTTCGGCAAACACGTTGGCTTCGTGCCGGAGTCCGGCTGCATAGCCCTGCTCCAGGCCAAAAAACACACAGTCCAGAGCACGCTGGACGGCCTTTTCACGCCCGACGGCCCGCGCCTGTGCCAGCAGGCGTGCCACGCGCGGATGGGCTTCGACCTCGGCGCGGGAAAGCCCCGGCTGCGGTGTGGCCCACTGGCTGAGCGCCGCCTGCCGCCGGGCAAACGCTTCGGCCAGCGGGCCGGTTCCCGTCAGGATGTACTCACGGGCCAACTGTGCGGCGACCTCGACGGCTGAATGCGCCTCGGTGGCAATGACATCCACCAGCCCCAGAGCTTGCGCCGTCGGGGCATCAAGGTTTCGCCCGCCAACGATGATTTCGATGGCATCGAGCAACGTATCCGGCACGGCCGAAGGGGCCGGCGCCGCGCCAGAAGCAGCAGAGTTCGACATGGCTGGAGAAAACCTTTCGCTGAAGTACCGGTAGCGTTCAGTATCGCATGATGGCCCGGTTCTGCGCTATGTTCGGGCGTTTGAATCCCTGCGTTGACTGTGCTCTCATCCCACGACTTCCCTGCCTGTCATGTTTGACCAACACACCAGAAGCCTGCTTCCCGATGCGGAACTCTCGCGGCGGCAGTTCGTGCTGACTTCACTTGCTGCCGGCTTTGCACTGGCCGCGCAACCCATCAGCGCCCAGACCATTGTGACCGACACAGCCGGCCTCACCACCGCTGAAGTCAGCATCCCGGCGGCCGACATTGCCTTTCCGGCCTATCTGGCGCGGCCTGAAAAAGGCACCCGTTTCCCGGTGGTCATTGTCATTCAGGAGATTTTCGGCGTTCACGAGCACATCAAGGACATCTGCCGGCGACTGGCCAAGGTCGGTTATCTCGCACTGGCCCCAGAACTCTTTGCCCGTCAGGGTGATGTCTCCAAACTGGAAACCATCGGCGACATCATCTCCAAGGTGGTGTCGAAGGTCCCGGACGCGCAGGTGCTTTCTGACCTGACGACGTGCGTTGCCTACGCCGCCAAAACCGGCTACGGCGACATCAAACGGCTGGCCGTGACGGGCTTCTGCTGGGGCGGGCGCATGACCTGGCTGTTTGCCGCCCACGAACCACGGGTCAAAGCCGCTGCGGCGTGGTACGGCTCACTGGTTGCCAACCCACGCAACAACCCGGATTTCAAGCCTGACCCGTTGCGTCCTACATTCCCGATTGACATTGCGCCGACGCTGCGAACACCAGTGCTTGGGCTGTACGGCGGCAAGGACCAGGGCATTCCGCTCGAAACCGTTGAACAGATGCGGGCGGCGTTGGCCAAGGGCAGGTCCGGGTCGAAGATCATCGTCTATCCCGACGCCCCCCACGGCTTTCACGCTGACTATCGCGCGTCCTACCGCAGGGAGGACGCCCAAGCGGCCTGGAAGGCAATGCTCGCCTGGTTCAAGCAGCATGGCGCAGCCTAGTCGTCACCCGGGACAGGATGCCGCTGCGGCCCGCGCCGCCCTGGCTGCGGCCCGGCGCATTGTCGTCAAAGTCGGAAGCAATGTGCTCGTGGAGCCGGAGGTTGGTCTGGTTGAAGCTGTGCTGCGGCATCTCGTCGGGCAATGTCTGGCGCTGCGCGCGGGTGGGCGCACGGTGGTCATTGTTTCCTCCGGCGCGGTCGCCTGCGGCATGACGTATCTGCGGACGCATCATCTGCCGCTGGGCCGGGACCTGTCCTTCAAGCAGGCGGCGGCAGCCATCGGTCAGCCCTTTCTGATGCGCTACTACGAGCAGGCCTTTGCGCCCGTCCCGGTGGCACAGGTGCTGCTGACCTACGACGACGCCCGCGACCGGGAGCGGTTTCTCAATGCGCGGCACACGTTGCGAACGCTGCTGACGCTCGGCGTCGTGCCCATCATCAACGAAAACGACACCGTGGCCACGGCTGAAATCAAGTTCGGCGACAATGACTTCCTGAGCGCGCTCGTGGCCAACATCGTGGATGCCGACCTGCTCGTGCTGCTTTCGGACGTGGACGGTCTGTTTGACCGCGATCCCAAACAGTACCCGGAAGCCCGGCAGTTGAGCTTCGTCCCGGAAGTCACGGTCGCAACGCTGGAACTGGCTTCCAGCGGAAAAAGCGCCTTTGGCACGGGCGGCATGCAGTCCAAGCTCACGGCAGCGCGGACGGCGGCGCGGTTTGGCGTTACGACGGTCATTGTCAATGGTCGTGCGTCAAACATCCTGGAGCGCGTCATAGCGGGGG
>Ga0308417_1002092_pt1 | contig 13297 bp, 9 predicted proteins | sample HotsprSampleOS65_FD_203528 | JGI IMG/M metagenome (GOLD analysis project Ga0308417, IMG submission 203528) | Hot spring phototrophic mat microbial communities from Octopus Spring, Yellowstone National Park, Wyoming, United States - 20090730_OS65 ... | reverse complement strand
GGACCAGCCTTTTTGAAAGGCGAAGTTACAGTTAGCGGATCAAAAAATCTGGCACTACCTTTGCTAGCAACTGTCCCTTTATTTAGTTCGAAATTTGTATTTTGCAATGTTCCGAATATTCTTGATGTTCATATTATGCTAAGAACTTTGTCCTCGATGGGGATAGATTTTTCTTGGAGAGGCAACACGTTAGAGTTAGATTGCTGTAAGCTGAGGTATATTGATCTTATCTCACCTGCTCTTTCGGAGCTAAGAGCCAGTTTTTTGTTTGTTGCAAGTTTTCTTTCAAGGTTTGGGCATGCTGTAATTAAAAAACCTGGAGGAGACCAAATAGGAGATAGACCAGTTGACATTCATCTTGAGGGACTGAAGAGTCTTGGCTATGAAGCAAATTTTGAGGGCGATGTTATACGTTTTAGAAGAGTTAGGCAAGTTAGTGACGCTGAGTTTGTTTTAAAATATCCCTCTGTCGGAGCGACAGAGCAGCTTATAATTGCCAGCGTTTTAGGATCAGGAAGAAAGGTGTTTAGGAATATTGCCACAGAGCCTGAAGTAAAGCATCTTATAAATTGGCTTTCAAGCTGCGGAGGAAAAATTCATCTTTACCAGGAGCAGCGGGTTGTAGAGATCGAGAGTGTTTCTTTCTTGAGTGCTCAGCAGGAGTTCTTTGTTCCTGGAGATCGGATAGAAGGTATAACTTGGATTTTGGCGGGCCTGTTGTGTGGGAATGACGAGATAGTGGTTAAAGGAGTGCGGCATGAGGACCTCCATAACGTTTCAGGGCTTTTTAAAAGTTTGGGAGTTCAATTTCAGGAAGATAAAATTATCTCCAAAAGATTAAATGATTTTGCAAACTTAAACATAGTAGCAAAGCCTTATCCTGGGTTTCCAACTGATGCTCAACCAATGATGGCAGTTCTATTATCTCAGGGTTTAGGGGTGGGCAAAATCAAGGATAATGTTTTCCCCAATAGATTTGCTTATTTGAGCGAGTTGTCAAAACTTGGCCTTAAATTTGAGTTTAAAGAGGATACCACAATAATTGTAGGACCCCAGAAGCTTACGGGAAACGAAGTGGTGGCAAGAGATATCAGGGCAGGAATTGCACTTGTTTTGGCTGGTTTAATTGCTTCAGGAACAACGTCTATAAAACAAGTCAATCACCTAAGAAGAGGTTATGAACTTTTAGAGGCTAAGTTGTTGTCTTTAGGAGCAAAAGTTTTATCGGATCAGTCGCTCGAGTATGTATTTTAGATATGAAGCAGTGTAGATTGCCGATTGTTCAGAAACCCACTAGCTACTTTAGTTTTCAAGTTGCAAGGCAAGCTTTAGCGAGACTTACACAACTAGCAAGATCACCGGAACCTAAAACTTTAGCAGTGATCTTTGACGGCCCAAAAGCTGGTAAGACTTGCTTTCTAAAGCAAGCTTTCTTGACTTTGGCGGAAACTAATTTGCTATCTAAATGCTCTCTCATTGAGATTAACAAAGACACTAACATAGGTAGTTTTATTAATACTTTTGATTCCCTTAAAAGAAAAAACCGGTCCATTTTAGTCGCCTTGGACGATACAATTGAGGATAAGGCAGTTTTAACCCGAGTCTATGACTCTGAAAATATCCACTTTATAGTTACTGAGGAAGAGCTAAAAGATTACGTGGAATTCTTCTCTAGATCGTGCTTTTTTAAAATTACAGCTAGTTCTTTTCGGAGGATTTACCTGTTTCTTGATAGAAAACTAAGTGTTTGGAATCAATTTTTAATGTCACTTGCTTCTCACAAGAGGGAGCCAAAAGATTTAAAGAAATTAGTATCAAAATTTTGATCAACTATTTCTAAGAAACAAAAACCTTAGGGCCAGAGATGTTCGAAAGTTGCGTTGAAAGCCTGAAGATTTTTTAAGTATTGTTTAAAATATATTGAAATAAGTATCTAAGATCATTGATCGTTTTATAGAACTGTATTCTCCTTTTTTAAAATAATGGCTTTAAATCAACGATCTAACGATTTAGATAAAAAAATATGCCAATACTTTCTTTAACCAAATTCATGCTTGCGATGACTGAAAATTTTGAAATGTGTAATGTTCGGTGCTATTAATCTTTAGGTAGGCAAAGATTGTTGTGTTGAAAGTATTTGGCGAGGACTTAGTAGATCAGGAGTCTTTAAACCAGATGAAAGCTGCTCTGGCTTTGCCCATAGCTGTTAGGGGGGCTTTAATGCCTGATAGTCATGTTGGTTATGGATTGCCCATAGGTGGTGTGTTGGCTACCGAAGGAGGAGTTATCCCTTATGCTGTAGGGGTAGACATTGCTTGCAGGGTTAAGTTAACTATTTTTGATGCTTCGGAAAGTTATTTGAGTTCGCGCTTTGAAAACTTAAGCAAACTTCTTCAGAAATATACCTTTTTTGGAGTAGGAGCAACCAATCCATTAAGAGAGAGTCATCAAGTTCTTGATGATATTAGGTGGCACAAAATAAGCAGATTGAAAGAGCTAAAAGATTTAGCCGTCAAGCAACTTGGAACGAGCGGCTCAGGTAACCACTTCGTTGAGTTTGGTATATTTGAAGTTCTAGAGCCTTTTGAAACTTTTAAAGTAGGAGAAAAATTTTTGGCATTAGTTAGCCACAGCGGAAGCAGAGGTTTTGGAGCTAGAGTTTGCGAATATTATAGTAAGTTAGCTAAGAAGATTAATCCGAAATATCGGAATCTGGCTTATTTGCCGATACCAGGAGAAGGGGAAGAATATTGGGAGGCTATGACTTTAGCAGGAGATTATGCTAGCGCTAACCATTTTTTAATTCATAAACGGTTGGCGGATCGGCTAGATGTACCAGTCAAATTTAGTATGGAAAATCACCATAATTTTGCATGGAAGGAACAAATTGATGGCAAGACTTTTTTTGTCCACAGAAAAGGTGCTACTCCAGCGCATAAAGGGGTTCTAGGGTACATCCCGGGAACGATGGCTTCGCCTGGATTTTTGGTTAGAGGGTTGGGTAATCCTGAGTCCTTAAACTCAAGCGCTCATGGAGCAGGCAGAATTATGTCCAGAAGAGAGGCTAAAAGAACTTTGTCTTATCGGGATGATGTAGTTAATCTTGCTGGATCTAAGGGGGTTGTAGTTTTACGGGCGGGAAGGGATGAAAGTCCAAAAGTTTACAAAGAGATCACACAAGTTCTTGATAGGCAAAAAGATTGCGTGGAGATTTTAGGGCGATTTTATCCAAAGATAGTTGTTATGGCCGGAGACGATGAAGAAGCAGAGGATTAAAAAACAGCTTAAAATAAAGTTGATTACATTTTCGATTTAACCCATAAAACATTTCTGAAAAGCTAAATTTCCAGGTACGAAAATTTTTTTGTTAAGTTTGTTAGAATCTCAGCGCATAAATTTCATCAAATTTAGCCTGGATGAAAGCTTTTTAAATAATGCTTGAGAATTTCACAGGATACCTTCCTTGCCAAGACTTAAAGCAAACTTGCAAGTTAAGGTAAGGGTTCATAAGTATAATCTCTGTTAACTATTAATCTGTTTTTATCTAGGAAAAAAACGTACTTTTCGGCTTCGTAGCCGAGGCAAATAGGGATAAAACAAGTCTGCCAGTTATTGAAATGCAATCTGAGTTATTTTTTTGAAGACAGTCGTAATAAATGCAACCTTGAAAATTTTGTTCAGGGGGACAATTATCTTCTTACCTTGCATTAAAGCCTCTCGCAACTGATTTCTAATCAGATCATAGAAAGTGATGGTATCTAAGTTGAATGTTTCTGTTTTCCACTAAAGAAACCGCAGCTATCAAACGATCGTCCCATTTTTCTATAAGTTTGCTATTTTCGGCAACTAGAGTTCTGCCATCTTCCAGCTTTATAAGGCTTGTATTGCCAAAAGCGCTTAAAATAGCAATGACGGACTCATCGTCGATGAAGAAACGATTTACGGGCCGGTTGACCTCACTATCTAAGATATCTACGAGGCGATCTCTTTCAAAGCTAACTGTTCTGCCATCTGCTAGTTTAACAACACCTCGAAAATTGTCCTCTGACACCGAAATGACTTTAGCTATAGGAACTTCTTCAATCTCGCTTAGATAATCGGGTGGGTCAATCGATAATAAGCACGCTGTAGAATCACCCAGTTTTGTCAACTACAAAGATTCACAAAGCTCCAAGATGTAGTCTGGGTTTTCCGATGGTGACGACAAGTCCTTTTGTATTACTCTTGAAGCGAACCAGTCAACTAACTTAGCGAGATGATTCTTACATCTAGCTAAGACTGCTAAAAGTTCTTTTGCCTTTAAGAAGCATTTAACTGAAAGCTTATTATTTTATTTGCTGGGGAATCTGCCCGCGCTGAGTTAGATTTTGGTGGAAAAATTAGCCCTGGGTAAGGCATCTGGATTGTTTTCGAATAGTTTTTACAGAAGTTACTCGAATCCTTATCTAGCTACGATTTAAAAAAAAGTTGTGTTTTGAACAAATCTTTCAAAATAAGTTGTATTTTAAACAAATCTTTGTAATGTCGATACCAGTCGCTCTGGAGAATTTCGCTGGGGTCTTGTTCAAGCTTTTGTTTCAGAAAGTTTATAAATTGCGGGTAAGCCTTTAGGCTTGACTTTCAGAAACCCACTATTGATATGTCAAGAAAATGCTTCCTCCTACAGTTTAGTGCTATGTCAATGAGGCCTTGAAATTGCTTTTGAGCACGCTCGAGCCCTTTCTCCGAGTGTTCAACATGAAGATTAAATACAATATATGCCCATGGCTTTGTTGCCGAGCAAAAAATGTTTCGGTAACTCTTTCTATCAGCTTCACTGTACCGTAAATTACGTTTGCTTACTATTTTTTTAAAAAGTTGAGCGGCTTGTCTCATATATTTGCACAGATGTTTGCAAGCTACATATAATTCGGTTATTATCTCTAGCTTCTTTGAGTTACTAATTTGGTCAATCTTTGTAAGGTAGCCTTGTGGTTAATAAGTTAGTTTCGCCTCGTCGGACCTATATTTTTGACCATCTGTAGATAAAATAAAAGTAATGTATTTATCCCAAGCTTTTTTCTTGTCAAAATTAGTAAGCTAAATTAACTGTTCCCAATCATCTGGAGTTAGGCTTCTCTGTTCTTCTGCTGCAATGAAAGTGGTATCTTCAGTTGGCTTACAAGCTGAAATGGTGCCACGCACCGAAAAATCTGGATTTTTATCATCAATTTCAAACTGCCAGTCACTATACAAAAATCCTTGTTTTATTAGGTTGTCTAGATGAGAAGACTATAGCTAGCTAGACTTAATAATCTAGCAGGCTTCAACTAAAGCTGCTTACTGGAATTTAATTTTTGCTAGTACCTTCTGAAAACCCTGTGTTGCTTGTAATTAGCGCATTAGCGGATTTTAGAAAATAATAATCCTTTATATGCTCTAAGTCGTCCGGAGTTGACTCACTAAAAGTAAGCTCAAAAATAGTTGTTGCAAGCTCATCGCATATTTCCCAACTCCTTTTGCTTGAGGGATCAATGAAAGAGATTATAGCTTCCCAATTGGCCAAGTTTTCAGCTAAAAAGCAAACTTCGCATTTAGTCGAATTAGAAAAATGTTGGTTCAAGGTGTGCAAAATTGAGATTCCTAACGCAACTCTAGATAGAAAACCACCAAAAAAGTCCGAGTTTAGGCCATATTTATTCCATAAGTCTAGGAAATACTCAACATCTGATCTGGTTTTTAACTCGTAATATTGGGGTTTTAAATAAAAACAAGATTTGTTAGCTAGTTCAGCTTCTCTAACCCTATCAACTGCTTCTAATGTCCTTAGAGCGCCAGTGATTGCTTGCTTGCAAATTGAGCTGAAGAGAAGTAGCTCCTCATCACTAAATTCAAAAATCTTTATGTTTAAGGTTTGATCTCCGTCGTCAACTTTTAGCTGAATGTCAGCGTGCGAGAGAGTCTTTAATAAACCAAACAATTGCTCTTCAGAAATTCTTGCAGCCTCTAGATTCCACTCCACGGCAGTCTTAATGACTACCCCATTGTTGTTTGTTTCCAAAGACTCCAAAGCTTGAGCAGCCTTCATTCGGATAATAACCATTACAGAGTCAAAAATCTCACTAAGTCCATAGCATTCGGCGTTTGCAAGAAGATTTAGTAAAACCTGCTGCTCCCTATTTTGGGCCTTTACACGGGCTGAAGAATTTACAGAAACTACCCCATCAATTTTTAGATGCTCTAAGGCAAAAAAAGTTTTAAAAAATTAAGAGGCTCCTTTCTCTGAGTCTATTAATTAAAAGTTTTACCAAACTTTTTTAAAAAACTTAATATTGAAGTTTTTGGTTTAGCAATAGATTTTCGATAGCGGTTATGACTATAAGTTTTAATTACAAACTCGATGGCTAACTACTAAAGTTTCCATTTGAGATATGGCTCAGCTTACAGCTAATTTGTAAACAAAACTTTGATACTTAATTGTAATTCGGAAGTGCTTGTTTATCAGCAATAAAAACTTGTAACTGAAGAGATTCTTATAGCCTCAGCTGAGAGAAAATTTGCTTGATAATTAACCCCAAGTTCGAGCAGATTGTTGATCCCTAACCAAACCAGCAAGTAAATCCAGAAAATAAAGATCTTGGTAGTAAGCAGCGGATTGAAGCGGGTAAATTAGCTCATATGAAAATAGAGTGTTAGCAACGTTATGGCAAAAGTAGGCTGTGTCCGTCTTACTAGGATTATACATAGAGAAAACTGCCTCCCATGTAAATAGTCGTTGAAGCAATTCAGAGTTCAAGGCTTCAGAACTATTTAACGCCTGATGGATGCTTCTATATAACCCGAAGCCCAAAGCGCATCGAGAGTCACAATAGAGCCAAAAATGAGGGTTCAGACCTCTTTCCATCCAAATTTGGGAAAAATAGTCTGTGTCAAAAGACCTGTCTCTTCTGTCTCTGGTGGGGGTTAGGCTGGCAAGTGAGCAATTTTTTGTCTCTGCCTCGAAGTGCAACTGAACAGCTTCGACTTTTTCAAAAAGAAGGTCGAAAGCATCTGCTAACGAACTTAAAATTTCATCCCTCTCGGTGTCTGAAGTTTTGAAATCTACAGTCGAAGGAAGACTCCCCTTTTCATGCTTAAGAAGAAGCTCAAACTTAAAATTCTGAAGAGCTTCCCAAAAAATCTTAAGTGCACTAGGCCGTTCTTCTCTTCCCTTAATACCACTAGGCAGTACCAAACTCCCGGATTGTTCAGGATAGTCAACGTGACAAATACTGTTAAGTATTGACGTAATTTTGTGTAACTCTTCATAAAATACAGTGTCTAAGGTGTTGGTTGTCAAAAACCTAATAAATTCTAAAATTATTTCTCGCCGGTCCTGACAAGAATGGTGTACTTTTTCTGGTGATACACCCTCTTTAGGAGCAAGCTCCATAATTTACGCTATCATAGCTTATGGTTTTAAGCAACATTTTTACCTTAGCCCTACTTTATAAGATTGGGGTCGTGTAGAGCTAATTATGCTTAAAATGTCAAATTAAGAGAGCCCCACTCTATGCCTAACTTACTAAAGGTAAAATTCGGTTAGAGCTTTAATTTTGCCATTTGAAAGGCTTTTTTGTAAAAAATGCCAACTTCTTAAAGAGCGTTAGCCCGAACCGCTACATATAAAGTCTATGCTTTTAATTTAGGTTTCATAAAAATTCAAAGACATTTATTTATTAAACTTCGAGTAAATAGCCTTTCTAGGCTTTTTAGATATCCTTAAATCGTAGGCTACCTAAACTCAGTCGAATTTTGAAAAAGATCCTAGATCGCTAACACTAAAAGGCAGCATATTTTGTCTCGGCGCAGAGTAATTGCCCTACATATCAAGCTTTTAAAATTCCTGATTAAGGTTTTAAGTTTAAGCGTGTTAAACAAATTGAGGTAGCTGACCGGCTTATTTGGCTTTATGCGGTTTTAGTCATTACCATATTTAGTTTGCGGCTATGGAGCAGGACTATCAAAATAAACTGTTATTAGATTCGCTATTTACAAAATCTAGCCGCCAGAGGGCACATTTGTCAGATAAGCGATTAGATACTTAGAGCTTACTGAGTACCGCAACTAAAATTAATTAACAAATTCTTACACCAACTAAGGATAGAGTATGTTCAAAAAAATTTTAATCTTGAAACTGCTTGCATAACTTCATTGTGGTAATATTCACTCAAAGAAGTTTTTAAATCGAAAGGCTGCTTAAACTTAATGCAGTGATTTTGAAACAATTAAATTTTTTGCGCGCTTTTCACTCTAGCTACGCAGAAACCAACTGCTAACAACTAACAGGCTCTTTCTTTTATTTCAGTGAACCCTAAGTGCTTGTTCCCCTAAGCAGCTTTGGCGTTCGAGATTAATCTAAGGAGTTTAAGCTTGAGTAATGATTAAGTTTAACTAGCTAAAGCACCTAGAGCTTAGCTTTTTTAGTAAATCGTTTAGCCGAGATGAAAACAATCATGTTATGAAATTTATTCCTAGATACTCTTGTCCCTTTAAAATCTTTAAGACTTGGCTGGATTAGAAAATCTTTTGAGAGCACTCTTATCAAAATTAAAAGTTTCTCTAAATTTTTGATTGTTTGCTGTACTAAGTTCGCTTTTGCTTGGTTTATCCATCCAGCTGTGTTGCTGACAACACCGCTTTGAGGATCAAAATCTTTTAAGCTACTGTTGTTAACTACTAGCTCAATCTTTTGAATACCCAGTTTTGCTCCGACCTTTTATGCCGTAAAGACTACTTAAGCTCTACAGTCAGTACCTAATACAGTTAAAACCCGCTCTGGCTTAAAACATGCACGAACGAGGTAAAGCTCAACACTCAACAAAAGCCAATTTTGTTAAGCTAGGGTCTTTGAAAGCTAAAATTTTTAACTCTTGTGCCATAGGAAAGCTAGAGATTTGCAGTAGTTTGGCCAAAATGTTAATAAGTGATTGTCCTCCCTCTCTAAAAATTTAGTTGCGGAGGTAGCTTCTTTGAAAGAAGAGAGAAAATCAATTAACTAAGAAACTTACCAGTAATAGCAGCTTTAGGGTATGAACAACTCAATAGCATCTCATAAACCCCTAGTTCAGCTTCTATAGTTTTGCCTGTTCTCAATTTTTGGTAAAGCAAACTTTGTTCCATTCATAGAGGTGGCTCAGAAACTTTGCCTCTCGAGTGTTTTAAGAGGCTAAAACAACACCTAGACGGCTATTCCCGAAGCTCTTAAACCTTCACAAACGGCTTTAACTCTGCCGTGGTATTTAAATCCGTTTCGGTTAAAAACTACTCTAGATAACCCTTTTTGTAATAACCATTCCGCAAGTCTTTTACCGGTTTCGAAAGCGGCCTGAGTTTTTGGCAAAAGAGTTTGTGAATTCTTCAGAACAGCTTTTGAACTGAGTCCAAAGAGAACTTTTTGGCTCTTAGGATCATAAACCTGGGTATACGTATACTTGTTAGACTTAAAAACGATTACCTGAGGAGTGTTGATATTTGAAGCTAACCTTCTTTTAATACGCAGTTTCCTTCTTAGCCTTCTTTCTAAAACAGTCTTCATAGCTTATTTCTTAACACTTTTACCAGCTTTCCTTTTTATAACTTCGCCCACATACTTGATTCCCTTAGCTAAATATGGATCTGGCTTTCTGATGGACCTTATTCTAGCTGCTAAATTCCCTACTAATTCTTTATTAATTCCTTCGACAGTTAATATATTTTTTTCAACTTTGCAGCTTATTGAATCTGGGATGGCGATCAAAACATCATGGCTGTACCCGCAAGCGACTTGCAAGGTTTTTCCGGAAAGTTTAAAAGCATATCCTACTCCATTGATCTCTAGTTCTTTTTTCCATCCTTCAGTTACTCCTCTTACGGCGTTTGCGATGTGAGATCTTACAGTACCCCACATCGCTCTCTCAAACTTAGAGCCTGGCTCTTTCGAGGGAAATACCTTAATCGAGTTATCTTCTACTTTCACAGATATGAACTCAGGAATTTTTACAGATAATGAGCCTTTCGGTCCTTTTATAACAACAGTTGAGGCCTTTGTTTCGATTTCAACACCCTGTGGGACAGAAACGGGCAGTTTACCTAGCCTAGACATTAGCACAAAATTTTAACACATCAGCTTGGATAAAATCAAAATAAGGAAGTGCCCCAAATTCAAGGCTTCTTACTTTATACTAGAGCCTTACGTTCTGACAGTCAGAGTATAGATTTTCTTGATTTAGCTACAGCGATAAATTTTTTTGAAGCTCTGGAAATTTTACCTTCCCTCAGATATTATGGGCGCATCCTGCCCAAAGCTTCCAGAGTTAAAGTAAAAAGAATCTGATTATTTTATGCTTCTTAGATTTACATCTTTTTTAAAAAGCAGGTTACGTGCTTCCTACTTAAAAACTTTATTTAACTTGCCCTTTTTTCCTACCTAGAGATCCCTAAGGGAACTTTAACGAATTTAGATTAAATCTAACAAAAAAATCCTAAAGACTTTTTTACTAATACTCGACAACTTTATACTGCATTTTGGAAGCCTGACTTTAATCTAAAAAGTTCAGCTAGGGGGTTCTAGCTCTCTTTGAAAACTCACTTTACTCGAAAATGCACTCTTCTATTCATTGCATGATCTTCCTCAGTGTTTCCCAACGCAATAGGCATATCCGAACCATAACTCACTGTATCAAACCTTTTTGGGTTTAGGCCCTGGCTTAAAAGATAATTCTTAACTGCGTTGGCTCTTCTAGCCCCTAAGCCATAATTGTAGTCTTTGGTCCCTCTAATATCGCAATGACCTTCCAAAGTAACCCTTAAATCAGGGTTCGAGCGAAGCACTTTAATATTAAACGCAAGATCTTCTAAGGCAGCAGCGTTAAGTTGACTGCTGTCAAAGTCAAAATAAATATTTCTAAATAACCCTGTAGGGCTACCTGGATCCATTGGAATATTAGCTTCGCCAACTAAATCACTTTCTTCTATCTTGCTTGAATCTAGGCCAAATGCTTCTTTTAATCTAGCACAACCTATGACTGTAAACAAAAGTAAACTTACTATAATAAACTTTCGCATGCTATTTAAAATTTACTAACAAAATCCTTCCGATGGTAGATATAAGTTTAAATTTTTGCCTACTTCACTGACTGTACATTTAGATATGAAGTAACTAGTTGCAAGTCTTAGTCAACTTTAATTAACAGATTTTTTTTGCAGCTCTACGGATTTTAAATTTAAGAGAACGGTTCAACTCGCTAATTTAGTGTAAAAGAAAATTTTTTGCTTGTTTCTGATTGAACTTTAAACTTTTTGAAGCTTCAGCGACTAGCAGGTCAAAGCTGTTTCAGATTTTCAAATAGCTTCACAGAGATAAGGCATTTTAGAAACCTATGAGTTGAGAGTATGAATTGCTTAAAGTTTACCTCAATTTCTAACGTATCAAAATTTTAGGCAAATATGCATATCCTTTAACCTTAGCTTGTTACTCACGAGATGATGAACATTTAGATTAGTAAAGCTTTTTCACACCCTAAATAATGTTTAAAATTCATATGTGGAGTTTTTAGATTTAGCTAACTTTAAAAAGTTTGTTTCGTTCAAGTCCATATCTACCGATAGCTCTTTCGACTCTGAGCTTCGTGAGTGCTGCAACTGGTTAAGCAACTATTTGCGATCTTTTTGCGATGAGGTTTGGATTTTTGAGACAAGAAACAAACCTGTAGTTATAGCTAGTTGCATTGGACGTTCCGAAGACAGAGACCCTTTGGCGATCTACGGACATTACGATGTTCAGCCCGCTAGAATGGAGGAAGGCTGGATTTCGGACCCGTTCGAGTTAACAGAAAGAGACGGAAGATTATATGCTAGGGGCGCTCAAGATAATAAAGGACAGCTTTGGTATTCATTACAAGCTGTCAAAAGGCTCAAGGGGTGTGGTCAGCTGAATAGAAAAGTGTTTTTCATAATTGAAGGTGAGGAGGAGTCCGGTGGTCAAGGAAGTCAAGTTTTTATAAAAGAGCGCGGGAAGGAAATTTTAGAGGGTGTTAGTTGCGTTTTGGTAGTAGACTCAGGAAGTGTATCTGAGTCGCTTGAAAGTATCACGCTGGGGGTTAGGGGGGTAGCATGGCTAGAGTTTATAGTTGAGGGGCCTGGATCTGATCTACACTCGGGCGTTCATGGTGGACTTGCACCTAACCCGATTTCGGAGGTTTCAAGGCTTTTAACTTTAATGTTTTCAGACGGTTTTCATAGAATCCATGGATTTTTTGAGGGTTGCCAAGGAGAGCTCAGTAGCGATTATAAAAATCTTGTAAGTTTAGTGGAGTTGAATGACGAATCCTATGCTCGATTGATTGGTGCTCAAAAAGCAACTCTAATGTGCCATCCATTTTTGCTGGCTTTCTACCCCTGGATGGATGCGGTGGGTGTTTATGGGGGTTATTCCGGTACGGGCATCAAAAATGTTATCCCAAGCTACTGCGGTGTTAAGTTGTCTATTAGGACAGCTCTAGGCCAGACCTCCACAAAGGTATTAGAGTCTGTGCGAAACTTCGTCCAGCAACATATCGATCCTCATTTCAGGCTTAAAATTATTGATGAAGGTGTGGGGGGTAACCCTGTGCTGGTTCCCTATGAAGATCCAAGGGTACAAAAAATTATGCAAATTATAAAGAATGCTACAGGCAATCCTATCGTCCCCCAGTGGATGGGCGCTTCGATACCTATAGTTGAGGTTTTTAATGATATTTGCCTATTACCGATCATGATGGGTTTTGGCCTTGAGGGTGATAATATCCATGGTCCAAATGAAAGCTTCAAAATCTCCCAAATGGAAAAAGGTTTCAGGGTGTTGCAGGAGATAATTCAGAGGTTTTAAGTATTCAAAGGTGCCTGCTATTTATTTCAAAAAGGCTTGAAATTTCTTATTGTTTTTATAAAGAGGCAATTTAAGTTTGGTTGTTAAACCCTTTGAGAAAAGTAAATTTATTTTGACCAGACTATATAATAAATTTAGACTATACCAATCGAGTACCTCGTTATTTACCTGATGCAGCATATGGTTTAAGTGAAAAGATCCTTTAAAACTCAAGATTGGTCTTCCTAGGAGGTTTACCTTTGAGGATTTTAAAAATTGAAAACTTGACTAGCCCTTAAAAGTCTTTCTGTAAGCAAAAACTTCTTCTTTGACCAGAGAAACCTTGAGATCAGCTAAAGCCAAAAACTAGCTAGCTATTAGGCAGTGGAGCAAGGAAAAGGCTGTGGAGGCGCAGCCCTCAAAAGTTCCTCTAAATTAGTGTATAAGCTTACA
>Ga0308417_1002090_pt1 | contig 13304 bp, 9 predicted proteins | sample HotsprSampleOS65_FD_203528 | JGI IMG/M metagenome (GOLD analysis project Ga0308417, IMG submission 203528) | Hot spring phototrophic mat microbial communities from Octopus Spring, Yellowstone National Park, Wyoming, United States - 20090730_OS65 ... | reverse complement strand
GAGCTGGTCGGGCACCGTGCCCCGGATGTCGTAGGCCTTGAAGATGGCGTCGAGCGACGCCTCGTCGATGGCAGCCATGTTCGACCAACGTAGCCGCCCGCCCGGGGTCCACGACCCGTCCGGGTCAGGCCACGGGGAGATCCCCCGGGTCGAGCTCGCCCGGTAGCGGGTCGTAGACACCCTGCTCGGCCCAGCGGCGGATGCGGAACAGGTCCCGCATGAGGCGCAGCCCGTCGCGGACCACGCTGACGGTGGAGCGGTCGGAGTTCTCGATCCGCACCGGCACCTCGGCCAACGACAGGTGGTAGCGCTCGATGAGGTGGAACACCTCGACGTCGAAGGCGAAGCCGTCGACCCGGCAGTGGGAGAAGATCAACCGGGCGACATCCGAGCGGAACGCCTTCAGGCCGCACTGGGTGTCGCGGTAGTGCCCGAGCAGCACCGCCCGGCTGACGAGGTTGATGACCCGCCCCCCGATCTCCCGGACCCGACCGGCCCGCACGAGGGTGGTGGTGTCGGTGTGGCGGCGGCTGCCGACCACGACGTCCCAGCCCGATTCGATCTCCTCGAGCAACCCGACGATCTGATCGGGTGAGTAGGCGAGGTCGGCGTCGGTGAACGCAATGGTGCGGCCCCTTGCCATCAGCACCCCCGAGCGCACCGCCGCCCCCTTGCCCCGGTTGACCCGATGGCGCACGACCTGGTCGGCACCGGCCGCCTCGGCCTCCCGGGCCGTGCCGTCGGGCGAGCCGTCGTCGACCACGACGATCTCGAGCCCACCCTCGCGGGCGACCTTGTCGAGCTCGGCACGCAGCCGGTGCACGGTGTCGCCGATGCGTCCCTGCTCACCGTACGCGGGCACCACCACGGTGAGCCGCACGCTGCCCGGGGCGGGTGGACGGGGCCGGCGGCGGTCGAGATCGGAGCGGATCCAGGTCCGTGCCAGCGGTCTGCGGGACACGGTGCGCCAGGCGGCCACCGCCAGCAGCGCGCCGGTGGCACCCATCGCGACGTCGCGGGTCCTGCTCACCCCGGCGCCTCCGTCGGCCCCGTCTCGGGGCCGCCCGCCCCGTCCGGTGCCGCCGGTTCCTGCGGGCCGAACGGCCCGAGGATGATCCGGGCGGGATCGACCTGGGCCGACGTGGCGTCCTGGCCCGGCTCGACCGGTGCGACCGGGACATCGAGGAACCCCTCCCCGGCTACCGGGCGGGACCGGGGGGCGGGCATCGGCACCGGTGGGGCACGCACGAGCCAGACCAGGCCGGCGACACCGACGAGCGTGAGGAGCCACGCCAGGTACTCGACCCACGTGAGCCCGAAGGACAGCTCGACCTCGTTGTCGGTGGGGACGACCACCATCAGGTTCGGCGTCACCCGCCACGGCCCCTGTGCGCCGGATGCGGTCCAGTTCGGGAAGTAGGACACCTTGACCAGCACGGGCACGCCGGTCCGGTCGACCCGGAACGAGAGGCGGTCGGTGCCCTCCTCGATGTCGGACACGACGACCGGTGGGAGGGGGCGGGTCTCGGGCTGCTCGTCCACGCCGACCCGCTGCCAGGTGAGCGGCCCACCCGCACTGAGCGGGACCGACCAACGGTCGGGGTCCATGTACCAGTCGACCGCAGGCTCGAGCCACCCCTTGCCGTCGTCGGGCAAGCCGGTGAGCACCGCCGGCTCGGCGGTCATCGGCGACACCAGCTCGCTGCCGGCCACCTCGTAGACGTGCCACGGACCGGATGTGGCCACCTCGGTGAGCGCCGGGTTGCGGCCTGCGAACTCGATCATCCGGTCCGAGATCGCCAGGTAGTAGCGCACCCCCATGAGCTGCAGATGGGCGATGCCGCGGTCGAAGTCGGCCTGGCTCGGCGCACCGGCGCCGTACGGCAGGTCGCGCTGGGCGTTCGACGGCGCCGAGGACAGCTCGTCCTGGTTGAGGAAGTGGTAGGGCGTGGTGCTGGACGCCTCGAAGTAGAGGCCCTCCATGGAGCCGATGCAGCCGTCGGTCCAGAACGGCAGCAGCATCAGCGCCATCGGGGTGCCGTAGCGGTCGTGCTCCTCCTCGTGCTCCCACATGGCCCGGCCGCAGCCGCGCTCGGCACCCACCCGGGCCATGGTCTGCACGATGTCGTGGTACTCGGGGTAGGCGGCCTTGCGCTCGTAGCCCTCGTAGTTCCACCTGGCCCACGAGTCGATGAAGCTGTTGTCCCTGACGGTGGGCAGGAACAGCCACCGGTAGCCGCCCGAGGGGTCGTCGGTGGCCAGGGTGACGTCGGTGAACGGGATGCGCTCGGGCATCGCCCGCAGCGGCAGCGCCACCACCACCAGTCCGGCCACCAGCGCGACCACGGCACCGCCGATGGTGACGGCCCGGACCGGCCGACGGGGATCACGGGCCATCAGGACCCCGACCGTCCGGACGACGTAGGCCACGCCGATGGCGGCCAGGCAGTACAGCGACAGGTAGTAGAAGGGCAGCAGACGGGCGTTCCAGAGCCGCCCCTGTGGCGCCAGCCAGAACCCGAGGGCGGCCACCACCGCTATCCCCACCCAGAACAGGCCGGCGCGGTTGCGCTCCAGGACCCCGTAGGCGATCGACATGAGCGCACCGACGGCGGCCAGGGCCAGCACCCAGCGGATCCCGGGTGCGTCGACGAGCTGGGGGTCGAGCCGATCCCGCGTGAACAGGTAGTTCACGAAGGTCTCCTTCTTCTCCCAGCCCATGTCGTTCATGTAGCCGTGCCGCAGGTAGAAGGGCACGGTCCAGAACGCGGTGAGCAGGCCGGCCACGGGCAGCACGGTCGCCAGGTAGCGCAGGCGGGCGATGCCGGGGCGCAGCACGAACCAGATCACGGTGCCGGCCAGGGCGAAGAAGAGCGGGATCAGGTGGCACAGCGTCGTGAGCGCCAGCAGCCCGGCGGCCAGGGCACGGTGACGGCCGGTCTCGAGCCCACGACCGAGCACCCCGAGGTACAGCACGGCCAGGGTGAGCGAGATCGAGAAGGCGAACTCACCGGCCAGGGTGGAGGCGATGTTGCCCCCGTAGATCGAGAACGAGCGATCGAACAGGAACCAGGTGGCGGCCACCGCCAGCAGCGGCGGGACCGGAAACGGCATGCGGGTGAGCCTGCCGTAGGCCCAGGTTGCCACCGGCAGGGTCAGGACCCCGCTGACGGTCACCAGCTTGAAGGCGATCCCGTAGGGGATCACGTAGGACAGCAGGGCGATCGCCAGCGAGGGGACCACCATGTAGAACTGGTAGGCGGGAAAGCCCGCGTACCAGTCCGGGGTCCAGCCACTGAGCCGGAAGCTCGGCAGGAGGGTGTCGCGCAGGTAGGCGGGACCCCACACGTGGGCACCCATGTCCCCACCCGCGGGGGTCGTGTCGGCGAGGAGGTTCGCCGGGCTGAGCTGGAGCAGGGTGAAGACCACGCACGAGCCGACGACCACGAGCGACACGTAGCCCTCGACGGGCATGGAGCAGAAGCGGTCCCACGAACCACCCACCAGGGCGCGTGCACGGCCGGCGCGGCCTCCCATGGGTGGCGCAGGCCCGCACGGCCCGTCGGGGGCCGGGACGGATCCGGTTCCGGCCCCGGGGACGGCGGCGTCGGCGAGCGTGTCGGTCACAGCCTCGTGAGCTCCATGGTCCTCCTATCGTTGCACCGCGGCAGCGCCGGGGCGTGTCGTCCACGACTCAGAGCCACCCGGGCCGCCACACCAGCACGGCGGCGGCGACCCCGTTGAAGCCGACGTGGGCCCAGATGGCCGGCCCGAGTCGTCCCGATCGCTCGGCCAGCACGCCGAACACGATCCCCGCGAGGACCAGGGCGGGGAACTGCAGCGGCTGGAGGTGGCTGGCGGCGAACACGACGGCGGTCGCCCCCACCGCCGGGACCCACCCCAGGCCCCGCTTCCGGAAGGCCCGCTGGGTCAGGCCGCGGAAGAACAGCTCCTCGGCCACGGGCGCGCCGATGGCGACGATCGCGAACAGCACCAGCACCCCGAACGGGTCGGTGGCGCGCTCGGTGAGCTGCCGCGCCTCGGCCGAGACGTCCTGCTCACCGATCACCCGGAACAGCAACCAGTACAGGGCGGGCACCGCCACCAGCTGACAGGCCGCCCCGACGACCAGGCCGACCGGCACGTCGATGGCACGCATCCGCAGCCCGAAGTCCCGCACCGCGCCGTTGCCCTTGGTGGCGGCCGCCACCAGCGGCACCGCCACCATGACCGCCCAGAGCGGGAGCTGCAACACCGCGGTCAGCGCCAGCGGCGGGGGCTGCGTGACCGCAGGCGGGCGTCCGCTGCCCAGCCGCCCGACCACCTCCCCCAGCGCCGCGCCGACCCCGGCCGGGGCGTCGAGGGACACGCCGGTGACACCGAGCACCACCACCCCGAGCAGGGTCGACGCAACCACCGCCAGCACCCACCCACCCAGTGCGTCGCCGAGCCCCCAGCGGGGGACGGCGGTGGGCGTGGCGGGCGGCTCGAGGTCGGTGGACACCGGCGGCAGGCTAGGCGCGCCGGCTCCAGCATCCACGAGCCGACGGGCTGCGATCGGTACGGTGGCGGTCGTGACCCGCCAGTGCGCCCGACCTGACTGCGCCGAGCGTGCGTCGTCCACGTTCGGCTACGACTACGAACAGCGCACGGTCTGGCTCGTGGACCTCACCGACGAGCCGCACCCGATGGTCTACGACCTCTGCCGCCGCCATGCGGAGGCGCTGCAGGTGCCCCGGGGCTGGACGTTGCGGGACCGGCGGAACCTGGTGCCGACCGTCGTGCGCGAAGCCTCCTGAGCCCCAACCGCGCGCGCCCGGTCACGACCGGGCTCCCGCACCGGCATTTTCGCCGTCTTCCTCTACCCTTGGATGACATGAGTCCCGACATCCCACCGCCTCCGTCCGGTCAGGACGAGCGCGGCCCGGGCCGGTTCGGTGGAGATCAGGGCTGGCCCCGGTGGATGGTGTGGGTCCTGTTGGGCGTGATCCTGGCCGCCCTGTTCCTACCGACGCTGCTCTCGTCGTCGCCGGGAACCGAGATCCCCTACGGCGAGTTCATCGAGAAGCTGCGCTCCGACGAGGTGGCGTCCGCCGTGGTCAACAACACCACGGGGGCGATCACGGGCGAGCTCGACGACGGGAAGGCGTTCCGCACCACGGGACCGCTCCAGCTGTCGGATCAGGATCTCGCCCTGTTCACCGAGAAGGGCGTCACCTTCGAGACACCTACGTCGTCGTTGTGGGAGACGCTGCTCCCCCTGCTGCTGCCGGTCGGCCTGCTCGTGCTGTTCTTCGTGTGGATGCAGCGCCGGGCCACCTCCCAGATGGGCGGCATCATGTCGATCGGCCGCTCCCGGGCCAAGACGTACACCACGGAGCGCCCGGGCACGACCTTCGCGGATGTCGCCGGGTACGAGGGTGTCAAGCAGGAGATCACCGAGGTGGTCGACTTCCTGAAGCACCCGGAGAAGTTCAGCGAGATCGGCGCCCGCATCCCGAAGGGGGTGCTGCTGGTCGGCCCGCCCGGTACCGGCAAGACCCTCATCGCCCGGGCCGTCGCCGGCGAGGCCGGTGTGCCGTTCCTGTCGGTCACCGGCTCGGACTTCATGGAGATGTTCGTCGGTGTGGGCGCCAGCCGGGTCCGGGACCTGTTCCAGTCGGCCCGCAAGCTCGGACGGGCGATCATCTTCATCGACGAGATCGACTCCATCGGGCGCAAGCGGGGCGCCGGACTCGGCGGCGGCCACGACGAGCGGGAGCAGACGCTGAACCAGATGCTGGCCGAGATGGACGGCTTCGAGGTCTCCACCGGCATCGTGATGATGGCGGCCACGAACCGACCCGACATCCTCGATCCCGCCCTGCTCCGACCGGGGCGGTTCGACCGGCAGGTGGTGGTCCCGCTCCCCGAGCTCGAGGATCGGCGCCGCATCCTCGAGGTGCACGTGCGCCACAAGCGCATCGCCCCGGACGTCGACCTCGACGTGCTCGCCCGGGGCACCCCGGGCATGAGCGGCGCCGACCTGTCGAACCTCGTGAACGAAGCGGCCCTGTTCGCGGTGCGTGAGGGCTCCGACGTCATCCGGATGGTCCACTTCGACATGGCCCGTGACCGGGTCATCATGGGGCAGCGCCGCGAGTCGATGGCGCTGTCCGACGCCGAGAAGGAGGCGATCGCCTACCACGAGGCCGGCCACGCGGTGTGCGCAGCGGTGCTGCCGACGGCCGATCCGCTCCACAAGGTGACGATCATCCCGTCCGGCATGGCCCTGGGCGTGACCATGCAGCTGCCCGAGGAGGACCGCCACATCTACCGGCAGGACTACATCGAGGACAGCCTGGTGGTCCGCATGGGTGGCCGCGTGGCCGAGGAGCTCGTGTTCGGGGTGATCTCCACCGGCGCCAACAACGACCTCGTCGGTGCCACCGAGCTCGCCCGCAAGATGGTCCGCGAGTGGGGCATGAGCCGCCGGGTGGGGCCCATGGCGTGGGGTTCGCAGGGCCAGGTGTTCCTCGGCGAGGACCTCATGCACACCCGGGACTACAGCGACGACACCGCCCGGGTGATCGACGAGGAGGTCGAGCGCATCCTCCGGGAGCAGGAGCAGCGGTGCCGGGACCTGCTGACCGAGCACCGCAAGGCGCTGGACCTGGTCGCCCGGGCCTTGCTCGAGCACGAGACCATCGACGGCCGTGAGGTCACCCGTCTCATCGAGCTCGCCCGCACCGGGTCGACCCCGGCGCCGGCGGAGGTGCCCGCAGAGGCCACCGTCCCCGCGGAGGCCCTTCCGGGCACGCCCCCGCTGCCTCCGCCACCGCTGGGTTGACGGCTAGGACCCGGCCTGGCGGGCCCGTGCGACCGTCTCCCACAGCTGCTCGGCCCGCACCGGGCCGAGCAGGTGGGTGACCACCACCCCTCGCGCATCGGCCAGCACCACCAGGGGCACGGCGTCGATGCCGTAGCGGCGGTGGAGCGCACGGTCACGCACCGCCTCGACCTCCTGGACGACCAGGTCGTCGGAGCCCAGCACCCGGGCCTTGTCCCACACGCCGGCGCAGGTCTCACAGTCGGCGGAGGTGAACACGACCAGCAGCCACGGGGCCTCCGGCCGGTCGAACTCCGCCCGGTCGATCTGGCTCGGCACCCGGCCCCGGGGCTGCGTCGGGGCGTCGGGCCGTCGTCGCTGGAGCACCAGCGCGACGCCGACCGCGAAGGCCACCAGCACTGCGGCGAGCAGCAGCCGCTCCACCCCCTACCCGCCCCCGACGACGATCGTCTCGCTCGAGAGGGTCCCCACCAGGTCGACCGGCGCGCCGAGGCTGCCGAGCACCGGCACGGCGACGAGGTAGGAGAAGTCGTCCCCCTCGGCGAAGCCGAACCGGCTCTCGACGGTCACCGGCCGGTCCGATCCCACCTCCAGCGCCAGCGGTCTTAGCCCGAGCGCGTCCGTCCCGAGGTCGATGACCCGGCGGCCACCGGCCTCGATGACGACACCGTCGAGACCCTGGACCACCTCGTAGCGACCGCCGGCGAGAACCCGCAGGACCACCGTCGCCGTCCCGGTCGCGGACGGGTTGGACACGATCACAGCCGCCCCGGACGCCGCCTCCACCGAGCCGACGGGCACCAGCCAGCGGGTGGCAACGCCCGGCGAGCCGATGGTGGCCGACAGGCCGGGCTGGGCGGCGTCGGCGCCACCGGTCACCACCCGCTGGGCGACGACCGCCACCCCGTTGCGGGAGCGCACCACGATCTGGTGTGCGACCCCGGGCGGCACCCGTCCGTCAGCGAACACGTCGACGACCTCGTAGCTCCCGGCGCCGATGGAGACCTCGAACGGCTCGGCGACCCCGTTGCGCTCCGGGTCGTCGAGCAGCACCTGGACGTCGACCTCGGCGATGCGGTCGGCGGGGTTCGCGACCACGATCCGCTCCCCGTACCCCAACGCCCCGATGCCGTCGGGGAACACCCACGCCGTCGCTGGCGCGGGCGCTCCGAGGGTCACGCTCAGACCCCGGGGCGATCCCTCGGACCCGTCGCTGGTCTGGATCTGGTCCACGACCACCCGCCCGGACCTGGCCACCACGGTCGCGAACAGCTCCTCCCGCAGGGTCACCACATCGGTGACGTCCAGCGCCACCAGGCTGGCGCCGGGGACCACCAGCGACTCGTACTGCTGGGGACGCCGGGTGGTCCCGTCCTCGGTCTCGAACACGATGTCGAGCACCGCCGAACCCGGGAACGGGTTGAACACCGACAGGATCATGCGGGTACCGGGCCGGGTGGTACCCGATGGGAAGTACCACGAGGTCGCCGGTGCCGAGGCGCAGGCCCCGGTCGCCCGGCCGGTGGGGCCGCTGAGCTCGTGCTGCACGGCGACCTCCCCGCCGTCGAGCTCCACGAGGGCGGCGGCGTGCGGTGCGCGCACCAGCTCGCTGACGACGAGGTCCACGCGGGCATGCGGCGGCAGGTCGAACTCGCGGGAGGCGACGGCACCCTCGCTCGGGTAGGCGGTGAGCCGGCCCCGTCGGGGCTCGCCTGAGCCGTTGGCCACGACGACCGTGTGCTCGGCCGCACCGTCGTCCGAGCCCGTCGCCGTCCCGCCGGCGCAGAAGAACGTCGAGCTGGCCGCCCCCGGCGCTGCCGCCGCCGGCATGGGCACCTCGACGGCCTCGGCGGTGCCGGCGGCGCGCTCCGGGCCGAGGCCCCGGCGCTCCACCACGGCAGCGGCGACGATCAGGCCGGGGACGAGCAGCAGCGCCGGGAGGCGCCAGGCCCTCACACCCCGCTCCAGACACGCTCGGCCACCCGCTCGTCGTCGGCGGTGTCGGTCCTCGCCCTGGACCGGCCCAGCGGGGCCCGACGCAGGTCACGGGCCTCGTCGGTGACCACCCGGACCCGGAGCAGGTACGCGATGGCGACGAGCCACAGGACCACCTGGCCCACCAACCACGCAGGTCGTGACCGGGGCGTGGCGAACCGCAGCTCGCCCTGACCGGAGCGCCCGACGGCGAAGGCGTTCGACCAGCCGAGAGCCTCCTCGCCGGTGATCTCCTCACCATCGAGCGTGAGCCGCCAATCCGGGGACGAGGCCGCCGCCAGGTACACGACCCCGGGCGGCAGGTCGCCGCTGGCCTGCTGGTAGCCGCCGGACTCGGGCAGCGCCACCGGGGCGCCCTCCACCGCCGGGAACCGGCCGTCCACGAGCCGCTCCCCTCCTGCGGGCACCGGGGTGCCGGGGGGCAGCAGCGCCCGGCTGGGGCCCCAGGCGTTGTTGCGGTACACGACGACGCCGCCCGGCAGGTCGACGGTCGACAGATCGAGCTGCCCGTCGAGGATCCCGAGCAGGTCGTCGGGGCGGGGCTCGCGCTCGTCGGCCCAGGGTGCGGGAGCCGGACCGAGCGGGACGACCACGTAGCGGATCCCCATCGGTGCGAGCAGGGAGCCGAGCCGGCTCGTGCCGCCCTCGATCGTCTCCTGCAGCACCCGGCCGAGCTGCTCGGCCGTCGGCCCGTCGTCGCCACCGGCCCAGCGGTCGCCCACGTCCGGCAGGCCGTCGGTCGAGGTCCCGTACCCGAGCGGCGGCCCCGCAGCCGGGGTGTCGAGTGGCCACGACGCCAGGGGGAGGATCGCCGGGTCACCGATCCACAGCACCCGCATCGGTGCCTGCTCCCCCTCGGTGTCGAGGAAGGCGAGCGTCCGGTTGAAGTCGCCGCGTGGCAGACCCCAGCGGCCGTCGAGGCTTCCGGCGAGCACGGGGAGTACTCCCAGCACCAGGGCGACGCCGGCCAGCACCGCCAGGATCTGCCGCCAGCCGAAGTGGTAGTCGGGCAGGTCCACCTCGAACGACGCCATGCCCATCGCCGACGAGAGCGCGAGAGCGCAGGCTGCGGGAGCGAGCAGGAGCGTCGCCCCCGGCAGGGTGGCCTCCACCCACCCCTGGCCGGCCACCCACACCACCGCCATGGCCGCGAGGACCACCGCCCAGCACCGCACCGCCCACGACAGACGCCACTGCCGGCCGATGAGCAGCGCCAGGCCCCCGGTGAGACAGAAGGCGTAGCCCAACGGCGCGGCCCCCATCGGTCCGGTCTCGAAGCGCAGGACCGCACCGAGGTCGGTGACGGGCGTGGATCGGCCGGCTCCGACGAGCGGCTCCCAGTTCCCACCCAGGAAGGTCAGGCTCCACGGCACCTGCAGCACGACCGCCACGACCGCACCGCCCGCACCGACGACGAGCATCCGCCCGGCCCCGGCGAGCTGGCCGGCGACCAGCCCCCCGAGCGCGAGCAGCACCGCCAGCAGGGGTGGGAGGGCCACGGCACCGGGCACGAGCGTCGCGACCAGCCCGGTGATGACACCCACGGCCACGACCCGCTGGACCAGGGGGCGGCGCCGCACCCCGGGGCCGGCCTCACCACCACGCCAACCGAACGGGGCCAGGTCGGAAGCCCGCGCGAGCTGGCCCGCCACCCACGGCACCGCCGACCACACCGCCAACGCCGCCCAGTCCCCCTGCGCGATGGCGTTGTAGGGCACGGGGATGGCCAGGTAGACCACGAGCGCGCAGATCCGGGAGCGGCGCGAGCCGATGGGCCCTGCCAGCCGCCACATCCCCGCCGCGCCCACCGGCAGCAGGCCGAGCACCAGCACCGTGCGCACCAGCTCCATCGCCCCGAAGCACACGACGCCGAGGGCACCGATGAGCCCGAGTCCGGTCGGGTTCGGCGCAACCGCTCCCAGGCCCACGTCCCGGTAGCCGCTCAGGAACTCCGACAGCAGCGCCGCAGGTCCGTCGCCGAAGCGGGGGAGGTCCGCCACCGCCGGGATCGGGTCGAACAGCAGGGCCCGGCTGCCCACGACCAGCACCGCCGCCACGAGCATCCACGCCACGAGCGCCGTGACGGCACGCGAGGACCGCAGCGACGCGAAGCCCTGCCGGGCACCGGCGATCGCACCGAGGCGGTCCTCACCGGCCCCGAGCTGGCCCCGCAGGTAGGCGGCCGGTCGCGCCAGACCCCGCACCTGGGCCTGACGCACCTGGGCGTCGGGCACCCGCCGCACCGAGGCGAGCTGGCGGCGACGGCGGCGGATCTCGCCGTGGCGCCTCGCGTTCCACCACCACGCGCCCATCACGTCGCGGGCCTGGCGGAACCGACCGAGCACGACGGCGTAGCACACCTCGACGACGGCCACGAGCAGCGCCTGGGGGGTGACCCGGAGCCTGGTCCACCACGACGACGAGACCTTCATGGTCCGCAGCCGGTGCCGCATCTGCAGGCGGCGACGATCGTCGACCGGGCGCCGCTCGCCCAGCGCCTCGAGGTGGGCGACGACCGCGCCGGGGGCCACCACCACCCGGGCACCGGCCACCCGGGCCCGCCAGCACAGGTCGAGGTCCTCGCCGTGGAGGTCGATGCCGGGGTCGAACCCGCCGAGCTCGTCGAACAGGTCCGCCCGGACGAGCGTCACCGCGCCAGGGATGTAGAACACGTCCCGCACCGAGTCGTGCTGCGCCTGGTCCAGCTCACCACGATCGACGTTGGGGACCGGGTAGCCCGTCTTGTCGACCTCCACACCGACGGCGAGCAGCCGATCCGGGGCGTGCCAGTCCACCAGCTTGGGGCCGACGATGCCGGCGTTGGAGCGGAACGCCTCCTCCACCAGCAGCTGGACGACGTCGGGCGCCAGGCGGACGTCGTCGTGACAGAAGACGTAGAACGCGGCGCCCTCGACCGAGCGGATCACCTCGTTGGCGGCGGCCGCGAACCCCGTGTCCCGCTCGCGGCGACGGACCGGGGCGTCGGGGAGCAGCTCGGCCACCCGGTCGGCGACCGGCTGGCTCGAGGCGTTGTCGATCACGAGCACCGAGAGGTTGCCGTAGGTCTGGTCACGGATCGATGCGAGGGTGGCCTCGAACCACGGGCCGGGGTCGTGGGCGACGACGACCACCACCACGGGCGGCAGCACCGACGCTGGCTCGGCCGCCGTGGCGTCCTCCGGGTGCGCCCTGTGGTCCGTGCTGGTCACGACCCGGCGAGGGTACTCCCCACCGCGCCCGGATCCGTTGACCCCGGCGGAGAGCCGTTCGGCCCCGGCACGGCGACCGACCGGCGACCCGGGCGTGGTTGAGGCCCCCCGTGAGCCGGCGGTACCGTCGCGCCGTGGGTGACGAGGCCGTGCGGCTCCTGCGGGATTCGTTCTACGTGACCGTGGGGTTCGGCGTCCTGGCGTTCCAGAAGCTGCAGGTGCGCCGGCGGGAGCTCGCCAGCCAGCTCGAACCGGTCCTGGAGGGCGCCCTCAGCCCGATCGGTCGCATCCTCGGCCGGGACGGCTGAGCACGACCGGCGTGGTCAGGTCAGCGGGTCGGCTCCGGGTCGCGGTCGACGCCGTGCCCCTCGTGGACACGCGAACCGGCGTCGGGCGCTTCGAGGACGAGGTGCTGCGCCGGCTCTCCGCGTCGGGTGAGCTCGCCATCGTGGCCTTCGGTTGGGCCCCCGGGGGGCGCGCCGCGATGGAGGCGGCGGTGCCACCCGGTGTGCGGGTGGCACGGTGGCCCATGGCCGGTCCGCAGTTCCGCTTCTGCTGGCGCCGCATCCCGTTCCCGCCGATCGAGGCGGTGACCGGGCCGGTGGACGTCGTGCACGGCCCGAACTTCGTCGTACCCCCGGCGTGGCGGGCGGCCGAGGTGGTGACCGTCCACGACCTCACCATCCTGCGCTACCCGGAGCTGTGCACCCCCGACACCCTCCAGTTCCCGGAGCTGCTGCGGCGATCGTTGCGCCGGGGAGCGTGGGTGCACACCGTCTCCGAGCACGTCGCCGCCGAGGTCGTCGAGATCCTCGGCGCCGATCCCGAGCGGGTCGTCCCCATCCCCAACGGCGTCACCTCGGTGGGCGAGGGCGACCCGACGGACGGGCAGCGACTCGCCGGCGGCGACCGGTACGTGCTCGCCCTCGGGACGGTCGAACCCCGCAAGGACCTGCCGAGGTTGGTGCAGGCCTTCGACACGGTCGCCGACACGGACCGCGACCTGCGGCTGGTGATCGCCGGCCCGGACGGCTGGGGCGCCGACGCCCTCACCGCCGCGATCGCCGCCTCCGGGCACCGGGACCGGATCGTGCGGCTCGGCTGGGTCGACGAGGCCGCCCGGGTGGCGCTGCTGCGGGGTGCCACGGTCGTGGCCTACCCGTCGATCTACGAGGGGTTCGGGCTCCCTCCGCTGGAGGCCATGTCGGCCGGTACCCCGGTCGTGACCACCAACGCCGGCGCCATCCCCGAGGTCGTGGGCGACGCTGCCG
>Ga0308417_1002089_pt1 | contig 13305 bp, 8 predicted proteins | sample HotsprSampleOS65_FD_203528 | JGI IMG/M metagenome (GOLD analysis project Ga0308417, IMG submission 203528) | Hot spring phototrophic mat microbial communities from Octopus Spring, Yellowstone National Park, Wyoming, United States - 20090730_OS65 ... | reverse complement strand
CGCCCTCGGGCGGGCAGACCGTTTCGGGTTGTTCTTGCCACTGGCGATACACCCGCGGTTGCTTCAGCCGCACGTCGGCGATGAGCATCCCCTGCCACAGGCCGAGATTGATGTTTTCCAGCCGGTCGATTTTCCGCGAGCGGCATCCGAGCGTTTCGGCGGCCAGTTCGGCGGTTTGCCGCGCCGGCTCGCTTTCGGGCGAATAGACGTATTTCGGCTGAAAGGGGCGAATCGCCTCGGCGCATTGGACGGCCGCGGCGCGGCCTTCGGCGCAGAGGGGAATATCCAGATTGCCCTGAATGCGGCCCTGAAGATCGTAGTCGGTGGCGCCTGGGCGAACGAGTATCACGCGTACCATACGGTTGTCAGCAGTGGGTGGTCGGATCGGGTTTCGATGCCGCCCGGCTGGGCGATCCGTCGCCGTCGGCGGCGGAAGCGGCCAGGGCCGCGGCGGTCATCTCGGCGATCACGCGCCGATAATCGGGCCGGCCGAACACGGCGGTGCCCATCACAAAATAGTTTGCCCCCGCAGCGGCGCAGTGCCCGATCGTCTCGGCGTTGACGCCGCCATCGACGGAGATCAGCGCCCGCGGGCCCAACAGCGTCCGCAATCGCCGCAGTTTGTCCAGCGCGATCGGGTCGAACTTCTGCCCGCCGAAGCCCGCCATGACGCTCATCACCAGCACGATATCGCACTGCGCCAGGTACGGCTCGACGCTTTCCACCGCCGTGGGCGGATTGAGCGTCAGGCCCGCCCCGCAACCGAGCGAATGGATTTCATCGAGCAATGCCCGCGGGTCGGGCGCGGTTTCGATGTGGATCGTGAGCATGTCGGCCCCGGCCTCGCGGAACTGCCGCAGGTAGCGGCCCGGCTCGACGATCATCAAATGCACATCCAACGGCAACTGCGTGCTGCGGCGCACGGCCTCGACCACCGGCAGCCCGAAGCTCAGGTTCGGCACGAAACAGCCGTCCATGATGTCGAGATGCAGCACGGCCGCACCGGCATCTTCGACTCGGCGGATTTCGTCGGCCAGATGAGCAAAGTCGCAGGCCAACAGCGATGGCGCCACCAAGGGCGCCGATTGACGCAGTCGCTCTATTCCTTCCTCAGCGGCAAACATAACGGCCTTCATTGTACCAAGCGGCGCTTTACGAGTCAGCGCGGACCGGCGACTTGCCGTATCTCATTTCAGCACAACGTCTTGCGTCCTCGGGGCGCGGCCCGTTCGCCCGTCGCCCGCCGGCAACACCGCAAAAATTCGCCGCAGCCAGGCCCGACGAAAAACGGACCTCTTGCAGTAAGAACGGCGCTAGCGATCCACCGCCTCGACCTTGCCCGCCGGCAGGCTGCCGACCAGATCGGACAGGTCGTACTCGTGCAGCGCTCCGTGAACGATGCTGACGAAGTGCGGGCGGGCGTCGAGCGGCTTTTCGATCAGTTCGGCGTAGCTGGGCAAACTGCCGGCCAGCCGCAGCGAGGCGAAAAGCTCCGGCGCAAGGGCCGCTGCGTGCAGGGCGGCCGGACCCGGCTCGCCAACGGCCACTAGATGCACGGGCCGCGACTTGACGTCGGGCTGCTGGTCGCCGGCGATCTTCGGCAACGCCCGCAGGCAAAGGTAGATTTCCTCGGCCCGCTGAGCGAGGAACGAGCGGCTCAAGAGGTAGGCCGTGTAGGCGTCGTTGAAGTTCGGCCCGAACACGCCGCCGTAGTTGCCCTTATGCGTCGGGCGGAGTTCACCGCAGCCGCTCAGATCGACGGCCAGCACCAACTGGCCGGCGCGCACTCGCGTTTCGATCGGGCCGCCGGGTGCGGCATCGGCGCTTTTGCCCTGTTCGTGCAGGTACAGGCAGACCTCGGCGGCGGGTTTCTCCGGCACGAAGGCCAGCGCCGGCAGCCAAAGCGTCGGGCCAAGCTCGATCGAGATCAGGTCGATGCGGTAGCCTTCGCGCGGGCGGCTGGCGTGCCGCTTGATCTCGGGCGGCGGAAGCTGGTCGATCGGGCGGATGCCGGTCAGCCGGCGCACAGCGGCCAGCGACTCGTCGCGCGACCGCTGCTGCCACAATTGCCGTCGCTGTTCGGCCAGGCGGGCGGCTGTCTCGCGGTTGATGTCGTACACGCTGCGGGCGCCGGGCAGGCGCATCACTTGGCCCTCGGGCGTGCAGAGAATCTCTTTGTCGTTCAGCACCGGCGGGTTCGGATCCATGTCCACCGGGCCGTCGATTCCCAACAGATGCCGCCGCATGAACTGCACCGCGGCGAGCCGCTGCGGGGCCGTGTAGCCGTGCTTTTCGTCGGCCTCGACGATATCCACCAGGTGCGGTGCGCCCAAGCGGGTGTAAGTGCGTTTCGCCTCGCGGAAGAGCGGCCAGGTGCCGTCGATGGCGAAGAAGTCGGCGGTGGCGGCCAAGATGAGCGTCGGCTTGGGGGCGCGCATCAGCACGTAGTCGGAGTGGTCCATGCCGAAGGCCAGTTGGCCGAAGATGTTTTGCTCGGCGTCTTGCGGCCCGATGGTGGCCAGCAAGCGGCGGAAACCGCAGAGGTAGCAGCTTGGAGCGGCCGGACCGATGCGGTCGTCGAGCGCCATCAGGTAGCTGGTGAGCGTTCCCCCGCCCGAGTTGCCTGTGCAGCCCAGACGCGCCGGGTCGATCTCGGGCCGCGAGGCAAGGTAATCGAGGCTGCGGATGCCGTCCCACACGCGAAACGTCGCGGTGTTCTGCCCCAAGAGGATTGCGCCCAGGCCGGTAATGCAGTGGCCCGTGGTGTTTGAAGCGGCCGGTTTGCCCTCGGGGGTGAACAACTGAATGCGTTCGCCCTGGTCGATCGGATCGTAGATCAAGGCGGCCATGCCGGCCTTGGCCAGCATGATGCACACCTGCTGATAGGCTTCCGAACCCTTGCCGTTGGCGCTGTGGCCGCAGGGAACGAGCACGCCGGGGAAAGGCCCTTTTCCCAAGGGGAGGAAGAACGCGGCCGTGACGAAGTGTTTCGGCCGGCTTTCGTAGATCACCTTTTCGACGCGATACCCGTCGCGTTCGATCGTGCCGACGACCCGCGGGTTCAACGGCGTGCGCTCCGGCAGTTCGCCGAGGGCGTTGCGAAAGGCCGTCCGCAGCCGCTCTTGCCACTGTCGGACATCGTCGGGGGTCTTCATCTTTTCGAAGGCGGCCTCGCGGCGATCGAGGGCCTCGTTGGCCAAACGGAGCCAGTGTTCATGAACGACCCGATGCGCCGGCGTGCCGCCCACCAGCGGCCCGACGGCCAGCGAGTCGTCGGCCTTGGATGCAGCCCCGGCCGTTGCCCCTGCCGCGGCGGAAGCAGCCGATTCAGCGGCATCGGCCGCGGCAGCGAAACGGGGTGTTGCAACGGCAAGCAGCGAAGCAGCGGCGATCAGCAGGCCGGCCGCAGCCGGCGCGGCGGCGAACAAGCTCACACACCAGCGGCGATCAGAGCGGTTCATGTCGCGGCTCCCTTGGGGCAGGAATGGTCGCGCGGAAAGCCATCCGCGATTCGGGGCGGGAATCGCCGCTCAGCATAGGCGGACGCCATTGTCGCGGTCAAGTTTTTCCTTGCGGCAGGCGCAGGATTCGGGCCAGGTCGTCGCGACGGATCGGCTTGACCAAGTGCTCGTCGAAGCCGGCCTGGCGCGTGGCCTCGCAGTCGGCGGGGCGGCCGTAACCGGTCAGCGCGACCAAGCGGATCGTCCGCCCGCGCGGCGAGGCGCGGACTTGGCGCGCGATTTCGTAGCCATCGATGCCGGGCAGCCCGATGTCCACCAATGCCACGTCGAACGGGTCGCGGAGCAGCAATTCCAGCCCATGGCGTCCGTCCTCGACGGCTTCGACCGAGAAGCCCTCCATTTCCAGCAGACTGCGAAGCATCTGCCGGCTGTCGGCGTTGTCTTCGACCAGCAAGATGCGCTGCGGCGCGCGGCATCGAGGTCCGGCGTCGGCCGCGGCTGCTTCTTCGTCGGGTTGCGGACCGGGGGGCAACTGCACGACGAATTCGCTGCCTTTGCCCGGCCCCTCGCTAAAGGCGGCGATCGTCCCCCCGTGCAGCTCGACCAGAGACCGGACCAACGTCAGCCCCACGCCCATCCCGCCGTCGGCCCGGTCGATCGGTTTGCCCGCCTGCACGAACAACTCGAAGATGCGGTCGAGCATGTCGGGGGCGATTCCGTGCCCGCTGTCGGCCACGCGGAGGAAGATCCGCCCTTCTTCCCGCATCGCGCTGAGGCGAATTTCGCCGCCGGCCGGGGTGTACTTCATCGCGTTGGTCAGCAGGTTCACGGCGATCTGTTCCAGCCGGGCCGCATCGCCGAAGACGAACAGCGGGCGGTGATCGAGATGGACCTGCATCGCCAGATCCCTGGCTTCGATCTGCGGCCGCATCACCTCCACGGCCGACTCGATGGCGCTGCGCAGGTCGGTCGGCTCGCGGCGAATCTCGATCCGTCCCTGCGTGATCCGCGACACGTCGAGCAAGTCGTCCAACAGCCGGGCCATCTGTTTTGCCTGCCGCCGGATCACGCGGCACGGCTCGCGGACCTCGGGCCGATCGTCGAGCCGAGCGCTGAGAACATACGCCCCGTTGAGCACGGCGCTCAGCGGATTCCGCAGTTCGTGCGAGAGAATCGCCAGGAACTGGTCGCGGCGTTCGACCGCCTCGCGGGCGACGGCCTCGGCGTTTTTCTGAACCGAGATGTCTTTGGCGATGCTGGCAATCGCCACCGGCACGTTCCGCTCGTCGGTCAGCAGCGAAAGCGTCAGCAACACCGGGTGCTCGCGGCCGTGCTTGTCGCGACGGACGGTTTCGACGTTCCGCACCGCCTCGCAACTGACGCAGCGGCGACGCAGGTTGATCGATTTCGGCACTTGCTCTTCCGGCATCAGCATGGTGATCTTTTGTCCGATCAGCTCGTCCCGCGTGTAACCGTAGGCGCGCTCGGTTTCGGCGTTCACGTCGATGATCGTTCCGCCGAGGTCTTCGATGATGATCGGATCGGCCGCGTCTTGGAACACCTTCGACATCAGGCGGAGGTTCTTCTCGACTTGCTTCAGCCGGCACACGTCGATCAACGTGACGACCACGCCGTCCACGCTCCCCTCGACGCGGTAAGGCAAGATGCGGAGCAAGTACCAGCGGCCGAGGCGGTCTTGCACCTCTTGTTCGCAGGGTTGGCTGGTCGCCAGCACAGCGCCGATGTCGTCGAGCAGCGATTTGCACTCGATGTTGCTGGCGAAGCTGTCGATCCGCCGCCCCGCGTCTTGCGGCAAGATGCGAAACACTTCGGTGATCCGCGGGGTGAACTTGCGGATGCACAGGTCGCGATCGAGGAAGAGCGTGCCGACGTCGATGCTTTCCAGCAGGTTGTCCATGTCGTTGGTCAACTGCGTCAACTGCGCGATCTTTCGCTGGTGCTCGGCGTTGACCGTGTACAGCTCTTCGTTGACCGAGTGCAATTCCTCGTTGGTGCTCTGCAACTCCTCGTTCGAGGCGACCAATTCCTCGTTGGTGGCCTGTAGCTCTTCGTTGGCCGTCTCCAGCTCTTCGATGGTCGCTTGAAGATTCTCTTTCGTATATCGCAGCTCGTCTTCGAGCGAACGCATCTGCTCGCCCGACATCCGCTGCAAGTCGATCTGCTCGTCAGCCGGCGGCGCCGGCCGCCGTGCCGCGCTGCTTTCGAAGGTTACCAGCAGATAGGGCGCCGCCGCATCGCGGACGGCCAGCGGCGTTACTTGGACGGCCAGTTCTTCTTCGCCGTTGCCGGCGCGAACTCGAACCCCGCTGTAGGTGACGGTCGCCAGATCCTTCACGGCGCGTTGAATGGCCCCGGCCAAGACGAGCTTCAGTTCCTTTTGCACCAGGTCGAGCACGTCGGTCGTCGTCCGGCCGTCGCGGGGGCTGAGGAAGCGGCCCGCGCCGCCGAAGGTGTGCACCAACTGCCGCCGCGGATTCAACAGCAGCCCGGGCGGCACGAAGCGTTCGAGCATGGCATCGTAGGCGCGGAGCAGGTCCAAGTCGGGCGCGCCGGGGCCGTGGCCCACGCCCAGGGCTGCTGTGGCGCGCGTCGGCGGCGAACCGGGCGAAAGCGGCAGGCGGAGATCGGCCGGCAAGCGGATGTCGCGCCGTTTGCGGAAGATCTTCCAATGGGCGTCGATCTGCTGGAACTCCTCGGCCAATTCGCCCGGGCTTTCGCTCGGCCCGAGGAACATCACGCCGCCCGCCTTCAGCCCGAAATGGAACAGCGAGAGCACCTTCTTTTGGGCCAGCGGCTGGAAGTAGATCAGCAGATTGCGGCACGAGATCAGATCGAGCTTGGTGAACGGGGCGTCTTTGAGGACGTTGTGCGGGGCGAAGACGATCGTCTTCCGCAGCTCTTGCGAGACCTGGAACTGATCGCCGCGCGCGACGAAATACCGCTCCAATCGCTCGGGCGAAACCTTGGCCAGGCTTTCCCGGTCGTAAACGCCGGCGCTGGCGAAATCGAGCGAGGCGCGATGCACATCGGTGGCGAAGATCTTGATGTTCCGCGACACGCCCATCCGCGCCATCGCCTCGTCGAGCAAGATGGCGATCGAGTAGGCCTCTTCGCCGGTGCCGCAGCCGGCTACCCAAACCCGCAGCTCGTCGTGCGGCGACACTCGTTCGAGCAAACCGGGGATGACCTCGCGGTCGAGGCTTTGAAAGGCCTCGGCGTCGCGGAAGAACTCGGTGACGCCGATCAGAAGGTCCTTGTACAGGGCGTTCAATTCGGCCGCGTCGTCGCGGAGTCGCGCAACGTAGTCCTCCAGGTCGATCGACCGATTCAGTTGCAAACGCCGTTCGACGCGGCGCATCACCGTGCTCTGCTTGTAGTGCGAGAAATCGATGCCGTACTCGTCGCGCAAAATGCGGAAAATCGCATTGATGCCCTGCTCGGAAACGGCCGGCAGCGGCAGCAAGTCGCTCTCCGCTTCCGCACGGTCGCCGCGGGCGACATGGCGGACAATGGCCGCCGGAATCGACTCGGGCGGCAGCACGTAATCGACCACGCCGGTATCGAGCGCGCTTTTCGGCATGCCGTCGAACTTCGCGGTTTCCGGCGATTGCACGAATACCAAGCCGCCCGCCTCGTGAATGGCGCGAATGCCGCGCGAGCCGTCGCTGCCGGTGCCGGAAAGAATCACACCGATCGCCCGATGCCCGGCGTCCTGCGCCAGCGATCGGAAGAATACGTCGATCGGCAACGGCAGCGCCTGCGTCGGGTCTTTATCCGTCAAGAGCAATCGCCCGCCGGAAATGATCATCTCTTTCTTCGGCGGGATCAAATAGATTGAATTCGGTTCGACGAGCATCCCGTCGGTCACGCGATAAATCGCCAATCGCGTGTGCCGGGAAAGCAGTTCATCCATCAGGCTCTTGAAGTCGGGCGAAAGATGCTGCACGACGACAAACGCCGTACCCGAGTCGGTCGGCATGTGATCGAAGAACGTCTCCAACGCCTCCAATCCCCCGGCCGACGCACCGATGCCCACGATCGCCGTCGGACGAACGCCATTGCCGATACCGGAAACAGTGGCCATCCCAACCTCCGACTGCGCTGCCGAACCCTTCTACGACTGGAAAAAACGAAACCGCTTGGCACCACGAAAGAAACAACTGCAAACCCAACATCCACAACCAAACTGCAATGCCGAGACTTTTTCTCATTTTACCGGCCTGGGCAACTTGCACGGATGAACCCGAGACCCGCACAATAATCGGCGGCCTCTCGGGCGATCAGGGCGATCAGATGGGGCGGGAGGCGACGAGGCAATCGGGCCGCGACGAGCGCGGAGCACCGCCTTGCCCGTGCAGTGACGGCCGCAGCCGCTCGGACGGTCGAGAGTCGCTGCCGGGCCGCCCGAGAACGATCAACGTTCCGCCGGGAGATGATCGGCAGGCCGTCGGCAGCGACGGCAACCAGGCAAGAGGCAACGACAGGGAACGACGAGAACGGAGGGATCGATGGCTGATCTGCGACGCGCCGCCGCTCAATGGCTCGATAGTTTGCGCCGCGGCGGGGTAACCCACTTGCCCAAGCGGGCCGCACGTGTTGCGTCGGCGGTGGAGACCTTGACGCAGTCAACCGTCGAAAGCGAGGAGAGCGTGAAGGCGGAAAGAAGAGCGAGCAGTTCCCCGAACGTCGCGCTGGCGCGTCCCGTCGCGGAAAGTGCGCCGGCAAGAGTAGCGGAAAGCGGGACGGAAGATCGCTCCGCCGCCTTGGCGGCCCTGGCGGCCGAGGTGGCCCAATGCCGCCGCTGCGACGAGCTGGTGCGGAATCGCACGCAAACGGTCTTTGGGGTCGGCAATCCGTTCGCCGAACTGGTGTTCGTGGGCGAGGCCCCCGGGGCCGATGAAGACCTCCGCGGCGAACCGTTCGTCGGCGCAGCCGGGCAGTTGCTCAACAAGATCATTGCGGCTTGCGGGCTGAAACGCGAAGAGGTGTACATCATGAACATCCTTCGCTGCCGTCCGCCGAACAACCGCACGCCGCTGCCCGACGAGGCCGAGCGCTGCCGGCCCTTCCTGCTGGGCCAATTGAGCATCATCCGCCCGAAGTTCATCTGCTGCCTCGGCGCCTGCGCCGCGCAGAATCTGCTCCAAACACCGGAAACGATCGGTCGGCTCCGCGGCCGGTTCTTCGAGTTCCAGGGCGCGCAGGTGATTTGTACCTATCATCCGGCCTACTTGCTGCGGAACCCCTCGGCCAAACGTCAAACCTGGGAAGATATGCAAATGCTGCTTCGCGCCATGGGCCGCGAAATCCCCAAATAGCGGCCCGTTGAAGTCGGTCTTGCGCGTTGCTCGCAGTGTCTTTTCGGGGGATTTCGATGCCCCGGTGCAGCTCTTCGGGCCTTTTTCAACCGGCTGAAATAGGCTGCGAACTCCCCCCAAAGGTTTCGCCGAGTCCAACGGAGGCGATCGGGAAACAGCGAATCTTCCTCCGCACCTCCCTGCGGCGGGGGGCGGCGGAATCACGTTCGCAACGCTGCCGACAAAGCGGCGGGAGGCATGTCGCCCTCGCTGGGCCGCGCGCGGAACCCCTTGTCGCCGCCGGGGTTCGGCGATATCCTATAGGGTTCAACGGCTTGAACGGTCCAAGCTGTTGTTTCATCGTTTCCCGACCGAATAGTACTGAGTTGAACGCCGGACGCCCCTTGGTCCGCCTTTGGGCCGCGGGGACTTAGCCGGTGTGCCTTGGCGAAGGAGTTCTCGCTTGTCCACCGTTCTTGTTAAGGATTTGATCGAGGCAGGGGTTCATTTCGGTCACCGCGCCAGCCGCTGGAACCCGAAGATGCGGCCGTACATCTATGGCCGCCGCAATCTGATTCACATTATCGATGTTCGCGAGACGGTTCGCGGTTTGCTGCGGGCGCGGAAATATCTTCAGCGCGTCGCCGCGGGCGGCGGATTGGTGTTGTTCGTCGGCACCAAGCGTCAGGCGGCCGACGTCATCGAGCAGCAGGCCACCCGTTGCGGCATGCCCTTTGTCAGCGATCGCTGGCTGGGCGGCACATTGACCAACTTCCGCACGATTTGCGGGCGGCTGGGACGTTTGGAAGAGCTGGAAGCCCTTCGCGCAAGCGAAGAATGGAAGACCTATTCGAAAAAGATGCAATCGGCGCTCAATCGCGAGTACCGAAAAATGTATCGCAACCTCAATGGTTTGCGAACGCTGAACAGGCTGCCGGAATGCCTCGTGGTGATCGACCCGCGGAAGGAAAAGAACGCGGTTCGCGAGGCACGGCGGTTGGGCCTGACCACCATCGCCCTGATCGATACCGACTGCGATCCCGACGAAGTCGATCTGCCCATCCCCGGCAACGACGACAGCATTCGCTCGATCGAAATGATCGTCCGCCTGCTGGCCGACGCCGTGCTTTCGGGCCGCGGTTCGACGGGCGATTTGAAGACCGGCGAAACCGCCGCGCCCGCCGCGGCCGGCTAAACTCGCCGGGCGGCAGGGCCGCCGGCCAATCGGTGCTGCCGCACCCGGTTGAAAACCCGCTCCCGTTGGTCGCTGGTATTCGCGGCGAGAAAACAGGGAATACGAGGAGACAGGGCATCGGGCGGCAGGGCCGCCGGCCAATCGGTGCTGCCGCACCCGGTTGAAAACCCGCTCCCGTTGGTCGCTGGTATTCGCGGCGAGAAAGCAAGGGATTCGGGTTTTGTGGCATCGGGCGGCAGGGCCGCCGGCCAATCGGTGCTGCCGCACCCGGTTGAAAACCCGCTCCCGTTGGTCGCTGGTATTCGCGGCGAGAAAGCAAGGGATTCGGGTTTTGTGGCATCGGGCGGCAGGGCCGGCGCGGCCGTTCCGTGAGCCGCTTGAGTCGGGAAACCCGCGGAACCATTTCGAACATTCGATCAATCATTCTTTGAAGCAGAGGATAATCATGGCTCAGATCACTGCTGCCGCCGTGCAGAGTTTGCGGAGTAAGACTGGGTTGCCGATGATGGACTGCAAGAAGGCCCTCGAAGAGGCCGGCGGCGACCAAGAGAAGGCCATCGAGTTGTTGCGCAAAGCGGGCGCCAAGGTGGCCGAGAAGCGTGCGGGCCGCTCGACCACGGCCGGGCGGGTCGCTGTGTATGTCGATTTTGCGGCCCAACGCGGCGCAATGGTCGATCTGCGGTGCGAAAGCGCGCCGGTTTCGAACAATGAGGAGTTCGTGCAACTGGCCAACGATCTCGTCGTGCAACTGGCGACCGGCCCCGGGGCCGAATCGGCCGATCAACTGCTCGATCAGCCGTCGCCGAGCAAGGCCGGCATGACGCTTCGCCAGCAGTTCGACGACTTGAACAACCGCATCCGCGAGGCGTTCAAGCTGGAGCGGTTCGTGCGGATCGATGCGGCCTGCGGCGGTTATGCCCACCACAACGGCGCCGTCGGCGTGCTGTTGCAGGTTGAAGGCGGCACGGCCGAGTTGGCCAAGGACATCTGCATGCACATTGCGGCGATGCGGCCGAAGGTGACATTCAAGGAAGAACTCGATCCGGCCGTGGTGGCCAAAGAGCGCGAGATTCTCGCCGAAGCGGCCCGGGCCGAGGGCAAGCCGGAGAATATCATCGCGAAGATGGTCGAGGGGCGGCTCCGCGATTTCTTCGCCCAATGCTCGTTGGCCGATCAGCCGTTCGTCAAGGAGCCGTCGAAAACCGTGGCCCAAGTGGCGAAGGAAGGCGGCATGAAGCTCGTTCGTTTCGTCCACTTCGAGCTTCCCAAGGAGTAGCCGGTCCCGGGCCGACGGGCGCCGGCAGGGCGTTGGGCAATGCTTTGCCCGGTAGCCGCCCAACAAGCCGCCGACAGAAGCCGGACTTCGCTGCGGCCGCGGCAGCGCCCGGCGCGGCGGGGCGATTGCAGGCAGATCGCGGCAACGTCGCGGTTCGCGCCGTCTTTTGAAGGGAATACGACATGGCGGACACTACCTCGGCCGGCCCGCGCTGGCCTCGCGTGCTGCTGAAGATCTCCGGCGAGGGTTTCGTGCATGCCGGTCAGCGGGGCATCGCGATGGATGCCGTGCTGCATCTTGCGAAGCAAACCTATCAGGCGGCCCAGCACGGCGTGCAGTTGGCCGTCGTGATCGGCGGGGGAAACATCCTTCGCGGCGCGCAGTTCAGCGCGGGCGATTCGAGCATTCGCGAGGCCACGGCACACTACATGGGAATGCTGGCCACGGTGATGAACGGTCTGGCTCTGCAAGATGCGCTGGAATCGCTCGGCTGCCAAACCCGGTTGATGACCGCCATCGAAATGCACAACGTGGCCGAGCCGTATATCCGCCGCCGCGCACAGCGCCACTTGGAAAAAGGCCGGGTCGTGATTCTCGCGGCGGGCACGGGCAGCCCGTTCGTCACCACCGACACGGCCGCCGCCCAACGGGCGCTGGAGCTGGAGGCCGGCTGCCTGCTGAAGGCGACGCGGGTCGACGGCGTTTTCAGCGACGATCCGGAGCGCAACCCTCATGCCGTGCTCTACGGCGAATTGACCTACGACGATTTTCTGCGGCAGAATCTCCGCGTAATGGATCACGAGGCTGTAACCAAGTGCCGGCAGCATTCGCTGCCGATCATGGTGTTCAACTTCCGCAAGCAAGGGCTGATCGAGCAGGCCGTGCTCGGCCGCCGCGTGGGAACGCTGATTCAAGGCAACACCGCCGGTTGAGCACGCAACGGCGGCGCGCCGGCAATGCCATCGGCCAACGGGAAACAACGCCCCAGAAGAGCAACGGCCGCCGTCGCCGAACGGAACACGGGAGCCACGAACGATGACCGGAGACGACATCCTTCTCGACGTTGAAGACCGCATGGACAAGGCCATCCGCAAGCTCAAGGCCGACCTGGCCGGCATTCGCACGGGCCGGGCCAACCCGGGCTTGGTCGATTCGCTCCGCGTCGAGGTGTACGGCTCGCCCACGCCCATCAAGCAAATCGCCGCCGTGGCCGCCCCGGAACCGAATCAGATTGTCATTCGGCCCTATGACCCAGGTACGCTGAAAGACATCGAGAAGGCGATCCAGGCGAGCGATCTGGGATTCAATCCGCAGAACGACGGGCGAGTGATCCGCTTGAATGTGCCTCCGCTTTCCACCGAGATGCGCCGCAAAATGGTGGCGCGCGTCAAAGAGCTGGCCGAGGAAACGAAAGTCGCTCTGCGCAACATCCGCCGCGACGGCAATCGCGACGCCGACCAAGCCGAAAAGAACAAAGAACTTTCGGAAGACGACTGCGCCTCGATCAAGGAACAAATCCAAGACCTGATCAAGCAATACGAGGCGCAGGCGAACGACTTGGCCAAGGCCCGCGAGCAGGAAGTGATGGAAAGCTAAGCGCCGGGGCAGCCGCAGCGCCGAGGGCCGCAACGGCCGCGGCGATTCGCCCGCCCTATGGTCGCCCTACCGTTCGTCGTGCTCCACCTTTTTCGGTTCGTACGGGTGCGGGCGTTTCCGCAGCACCTTGGCCTCGACGATCTTGTCCGGCTCGGGCGGGCGCGGCGATTCGGGATCGCGCCGTTGCAGTTTGGCCAGCACGTCCATTCCCTTGACCACCCGTCCAAAGGCCGTGTGCCGCCCGTCGAGATGCCCGGTCGGCACAAACGTCAGGAAGAACTGCGACCCGCCCGTATCGCGCCCGGCGTGCGCCATGCTGAGCGTGCCGCGGAAGTGGTGGCGGTAGTCGGGCCGATAGCATTCGCAGGCGATGTGATAGCCGGGCCCGCCCGTGCCGTCGCCCTTCGGATCGCCGCCCTGTGCCATGAAGTTGGGCAACACGCGGTGGAACGAGAGCCC
>Ga0308417_1002088_pt1 | contig 13307 bp, 11 predicted proteins | sample HotsprSampleOS65_FD_203528 | JGI IMG/M metagenome (GOLD analysis project Ga0308417, IMG submission 203528) | Hot spring phototrophic mat microbial communities from Octopus Spring, Yellowstone National Park, Wyoming, United States - 20090730_OS65 ... | reverse complement strand
CCGCGGACATCGCTTCATGTTCGATTACGACCCCCGCGGCGAATTGGCCCCGCGCGACGTGGTCAGCCTGGCGATTGTCAGCCAAATGGAGAAGACCAAGCATCCCAACGTGTACTTGGACATGACGCACCTCGAACCGCAGCGGGTGCTCGAGCGATTTCCGGGCATCGCGGCCGTGTGCCGCGAGTTCAATATCGATATTACGCGGGAACGGATCCCCGTCCGTCCCGGTGCGCACTACATGATGGGCGGCGTTGCCGTCGATCGCGAAGGGCGAACCTCGGTGCCGGGGCTGTGGGCGGCCGGCGAAACGGCCTCGACCGGCTTGCACGGCGCCAATCGGCTGGCATCGAACAGTCTGCTCGAGGCGTTGGTCTTCGGCGCGCATGCCGGCGAGGGCGCCTCGCGCGAAGCAGCGCGGATATCAGATCAATATGCCGCCGTGCCGATCGAATACACCCCCCCGCCCTCGCCCACCGAGCCGCTCAATTTGGCCGACATCCGCAACTCGCTGCAAAGCCTCATGTGGCGCAGCGTCGGTGTTGTCCGCAACGCCGACGGCCTGAGCGAGGCCCTCGAAAACATTCAGCATTGGTGCCGATATGTGTTGCAGCGGCAGTTCAAAGACCCATCGGGCTGGGAACTGCAAAACATGTTGTGCGTCGCCCGACTGATGATCAAAGGCGCTTTGGCGAGGGAAGAATCGCGCGGCTCGCATTGCCGCACCGACTTCCCCAACACCGACGATGAGCGATGGAACAAACACACGGTCTTCCGGCGCGAAGAGGAATGCCGCGAAGCCGGCAGCTCGCGCCCGGCGGCCTAACCGGCATTGGTGGGGGATTCCCGTGTTGCACGCAGTGGTTGGCGGGCTCAAGAAGGCATTGGCCGGCACAACGCGCCGCGACCATTTGCGGCCCTGATCGTTGGCGTTCGTTTTTTCTCGACTCCTCCAGTGAAACTGACTCAAGGAAGCACCTTTATGCCTCGCCCCAGCCAAACGAAGATCGTCGCCACCCTTGGCCCGGCCGTCAATTCGGCCGACGCCGTTCGAGACTTGGTGCAAGCCGGGGTCGATGTGTTCCGCATCAACACGGCCCACGGCACGCTCGAAGAGCATCAAGCCCGGGTCGATCTCATCCGCGCGATCAGCGGCGAGTTGGAACAACCGCTGGGCATATTGGTCGATTTGCCCGGTCCGAAAATCCGCCTCGGCGAAATTCCGGGCGGATCGCTGGAATGCGTCCCCGGCGATACTCTTTGGTTCGTCCGCGGCCGCGATTCCACCGAACCCAGCCGGTTGACCTCGACTTACGAAACGCTGGTGGATGAGCTGGATGTCGGCGACCGCGTTCTGCTGGTCGATGGATTGGTCGCTTGCCAAGTGGAAAAGAAGACGGACGATGCGGCCCAATGCCGCGTGCTTCACGGAGGCACGCTTCGCAGCCGTCAAGGGATCAATTTGCCCGGCGTGCGGCTGAAGACGTCGGCCCTGAGCGACGACGACCGCCGCAAGGCTCTTTGGGCCGCGGAAGCAGGCGCAGACTATCTGGGCCTGAGCTTCGTGCGCACCGCGGCCGACATCGGCCAGTTGCGCGAATTGTTGGCCTCTGTTCGCACGCCGCACGAGTCGTTGCCGAGCATCATTGCCAAGATCGAAAAGCCGGAGGCCGTCGCGGCGCTCGATGCGATCGTGGAAGCGGCCGACGGAGTGATGGTCGCCCGCGGCGACTTGGGCGTCGAGATCGACATTGCCGAGCTGCCGATGGTGCAGAAGCAAATCGTCGCCTTGTGCCGACTGCGCCGCAAGCCGGTGATCATCGCCACGCAAATGCTGGAGAGCATGCAAAGCTCTCCCTTGCCGACTCGGGCGGAGGCGACCGACGTGGCCAACGCCATCCTCGACGGCGCCGACGCCTGCATGCTTTCGGGCGAAACCGCCGTAGGCCGCTATCCCCGCCAAGCGGTGGAAATGATGCATCGCATTGCGCTGGCCACCGAGGAGCGCCGCCCGGGCATCGCCGAACTGCCGCCGCTCGCCGCGGGCAATCGCGAGTCGTCGCTGGCCTCGCTGACGGCCGCCGCCGGCCGGCTGGCCGAGCAAGTCGCAGCTAAGGCAATCATCGCCGTGACGGCCACCGGGCGAACAGCCCTGCACTTGGCAAAAGCGCGGCTCGGACTGCCCACGTTGGGCGTCAGCGGCTCGCAGGCGGTGCTGCAACAAATGTGCTTGTATTGGGGAGTGATTCCCATGCACCACCCGCTGCCGGCCCTGGCCGAAGAGGTCGCCGCGCATATCATTCAACGCGGCTTGCAGGCCGGCTGGTTCGCCGCCGGCGACCGCGTTGTGTTTGTGTTCGGCCCGCGGGCAACCCAACGCGGACATGGCGGCTGCTTCGTGTACTCGGTGGGCGACAAAGACTGAATAGAGCCGCGAAAAACGGAAAGCGGTTCGAAGGGGGACGGTGCGCGATCGGGCCGCTTCGCTCGGCCGACGGCCGCTTTCGCAATTGAGCGAATATTTCGTCGGCACGGTGTCCTCGGGCACTGTTGACGCCGATGATTGTTGTCGCGCCGCGTTGCTGTCGCGCTTGCGTTGGCGGCGCATGTGCGTTGCCGACGGGCTAGCTGCCGATTGCGCCCAGGCGGCGCAATCGATCCCGCGGTTGCCCTGCGAAGAATGCCGGAACCTGCGGGCGGAAGCGATGCATCGGGCAAGGTATTTCGAGAACTCGTGCTAAGGAACCAAAATGCCGCGAACAGACGCTTGGGGCATTGACGACGGCTACTGGGACATCGCCGGCCAGTGGCATCCGACCTCCGCCGCCACGCACCGCGCCATCCGCCAGGCCATGGGCGAGTGCCCGGCCCAGGCCGACGCGCCGGCAGGAACGTTCGCGGGCGACTGTTCGACCGCAACCTGTCATCCGTCCGAGGCACCAGCCGAGCGGCCGGCTTCGAGCAGCCGGGTCGCGACGGGCGCACTCGATTCGGCGAAACGCCTTGGGCTTCGCGTGGTTTGGCGGGGGCAATCGGTCGAGGTTCCTCGCGGAAAGCTCGTGCTTGAAGACGGCAGCCCGTTGATCGTCGCCGGCGCCCTGCCTCCCGATTTGCCCAGCGGATACCATCAGTTTCAGGCCGAGGGCGATCAGCAAGCGTCGCTGTTGATCGTGGCCCCCGGGGCGTGCCCGTTGCCGCGCGAGCGGCGGTGGGGATGGTCGGCGCAGCTCTATGCCGCCCGAAGTCGCGCAAGCTGGGGAATCGGCGATTTCGCCGATTTGAAGCGGCTGGGCCGCTGGGCGAAGGAGAACGGGGCGGGCATGTTGATGCTCAACCCGCTGACCGCGGCCGCTCCGCTAACGCCGATCGAGGCCAGCCCTTACTTCCCCAGCAGCCGGCGGTTCCTCAGCCCGTTGTATCTGCGCGTCGAGCTTGCACCAGGCGCGGAATCGCTCGGCGGCGCGTTGGAGGCGGCGGCCGCGACGGGGCAGGCGCTGAACTCTCGCCGCCGTATCGATCGCGACGCGGTGTTTCGGCTTAAGATGGACGCGCTGCAACAGATCTATCAACGGTGGAGCACTGCGTCCGACGCGAGCGATCGCCTCGCCGAACAACGGCGCCGGTTCGATGCGTACTGCCGCCAACAGGGAGAACCGCTGGAAACCTTCGCCGTGTATTGCGCCTTGGCCGAGCGATTCGGCAGCGATTGGCGCCGCTGGCCCGACGAATATCGCCGGCCCGAATCGGCGGCAGTCGCCCGCTTCGCCGGCGACCGGAGGGACCGCGTGCGGTTCCATCAATGGTTGCAGTGGGCGGCAGAGGAACAACTGGCCGAGGCAGGTCGCGAAATCACCCTCGTGCACGATCTGCCGATCGGCGTCGATCCGGGCGGGGCCGACGCTTGGTGCTGGCAAGACCTGCTGGCCGACGGCTGCACCATCGGCGCGCCGCCCGACGCCTTCAACATCGAGGGCCAAAACTGGGCACTGCCTCCGTTCGTGCCGCAGAAGTTGCGGGCCGCCCAATACGCTCCCCTGCGGCAAACATTGGCGGAACTGATGCGCCGTGGCGGCGGCCTGCGCATCGATCATGTGATGGGGTTGTTCCGTCTGTTTTGGATTCCGAACGGTGTTCCGGCCGCCGAAGGCGCCTACGTTCGCTACCCTCACGAGGAAATGCTGGCGCTGGTGGCGCTGGAGGCCGAACGCGCCGGGGTGTTCGTCGTCGGCGAAGACCTGGGAACGGTTGAACCGCACGTGCGGCAATGGCTGGCGCAGACGGGCATGCTGTCGTTCCGACTGCTCTATTTCGAATCGCAAGGCCCGGAAAGCTACCCGCCGGCCGCGATGGCTGCCGTGGCCACCCACGACCTTCCGACCTTGGCCGGGGTGTGGCTCGGCCCAAGCCCGCCGTCGGCCGACGTGCCCGCCTATCCCACCGCCGCGCAACACGCCGCGATCCGCGAGCGCTTGCAGGCACTGCTGGGACTGAGCGGCGATGAAACCGTCGAGCAGTTCATCGCCGCCGTCTATCGGCGATTGGGCGCCGCGCCGTCGCTGCTGCTGCTGGCCTCGCTCGACGACGCCCTGGCCGTCCGCGATCAGCCGAACGTGCCGGGCACCACCACCCAATGGCCGAATTGGTCGCTGGCCCTGCCCGGCGGCATCGAGGCCTTGGAGCAGTCGGTCTTGGCCCAAGCGATTGCCGCGGCACTGTCGGGCCGAAACGCGCCGGCGAAAAGCTGAGCCTTCGACTCTGCGGGCCGCGTCGCGCCAAAGTACGGCGCATAAGCCGGAAGCTCTCGCACCGATGGCGGCGGCTTTGGGGCGCAGGCGGCGGTTCAGTTGGATTCGGCCGCACGGCTGCGGTCTTCCTCGACCAGCCGCGTGCCGCTCTCGACCGCCTGTTGCGGATCGAGGGCGAAAGCGTCGGCGCCCACCTGGCGGGCCAACGCGGCGTTTTCCGCCAGCGCCCGGCCGCCGATGATGATCTTCAACCGAGCTCCGAGCGACGAACGTCGCAGCGCCCGCACCGTTTCGCGCAGCGCGGGCAATTGCGTGCTCAGCGAAACCGAAAGGCCCAGCAAATCGGCGCGGAAGAACTCGACGGCTTGAATCAAGTCTTCGATCGGCACATTGGCGCCCAACTGGATCGTCCGCCAGCCGGCCATTTCGAAGAAGTCGGCCACGGCATGAACGCCGACATCATGGAAATTGCCCATCACCGCGGCCGCCAAAAACGTTCGGCCGTTCTCGGGCGCCGCGGGAGCCAATTGCCGCAGTTGCGCCATGACGGCCTTGGTGGTATCGGAAGCAAAGTGTTCTTCGGCGACGTTGATCTCGCCGGCGGCCCACATCCTTCCCACCTCGGCCTGAGCTGGCAGCAGCACATCGAGATAGAGGCGGCGAACATCATGGCCTCGAACAGCGGCATCGAGCACAATCCGCCCCGCTTTCGAACGGTTGCCTTCGAGCACGGCCAGCAGGTAGGCCGCCGCCAACCGCCCATCGTTCGTGTTGGCCAAGAGGCTCGTCGTCACATCGTCGCCCGGCTGATCCAACGCGTGCATGCCGCGCTCGAAATAATCGAGAGCCAGGGGTTGCACTTGCTCGGGCAGCTCTTCGGCAAGAACTCGGCCGAGCTGTTCGAAGGCCTGCCGGATCACATCGAAGCGAATCCCCCGGGCGAGCAACACGGCCCGAGTCCAACTCATTTGCCCGGCAAAGACCGCAGGCTGCTCGAACGACGCCGCGGCCGCCAGCTCCTCGAGCCGACCGCGAAGCACGCTCGACCAGCCGGCGTGGGGATCGGCGCCAAAGCCCTCGGCCGCCTTCGGCTCGCCAGCCAGCAGTTCGCCGGCCGCATAAGCCGCCAGCGCCTTCGCGCTGCGATTGAGCACCTCTGCCAGCATTGCCGCTTTCGATGTCATGGGCCGCGCCCTTCGCGTGTCGCCGGTTTCACCCTCGGCCTTTTCTCCGCCGCCGCGCCGAACTCAATGCGATTGCAGCGGCCAGCTTTCGCGAATCCGTTGAGCCACGTGGGCCGGAAGCGGCTCGTATGGGCCGGATTGCGAAGCCAGGTAGAAGTCGGCCGCCACCCGATCGAATGCTTCCGCATCCTCATGGGGATGCTGTTCGAGCAGCGACGAAAGCTCTCGCTGCTCGCTGTCGCCAAGACCGAACAGCGCGCGTTCCGCCAACAACTCCGTCAGCCGCCGATCATCGCCCGCACTTCGACGCATCATCAGCGGCCTCCTTCCGTCTGCTCGGCCGGCGCGACGTTGAGCATCTCGCGCAACCGCGCTAAACCGCGCCGGGCATGTGTTTTCACTGTGCCCAGCGGCATCTGAATCGTGGCCGCAATCTCGGTTTGCGTCAGCCCGTGGTTGATCGCCAAGTCCAACACTTGCCGTTCTTCAGGCCGCAAACGCTGCATCGCGTCTTGGGCCTGTTGCACTTCGTCAACCAATTCATAATGATTCGAGCGCGCCGCGGCGGGGGTGAGGGAATCATCGGGCAGCGTGCCCGGCTGGAGCCGCCGGTCGCGACGGCGGCGGCGATCGATCAATCGCCGTCGGGCGATCATCGTAATGTACGTGTTTTCCGCCGACCGTTCCGGATCGAAACGCCCGGCACTCCTCCAGATATCGACGAAGATATCTTGAACCGCGTCTTCGGCGTCGGCATGGTCGGCCGAGAACCGCCTTGCCAACGACCACACCAGCCCGCCGTATTTCCGCAGGCAGTCTTCCACCGCCTCGGCATCGCCCGCGGCGATCCGCGACAGAATGGTCGGCTTTAGGGTGCCTTCCATAACTGTTTCACCTCGTCGGCCGCCGCAGTGAATCGTTCGATCACTTCATGCGGCCTACGCGCAACCATCACAACCAATGCCGCTAAGACAATCAACCCAAACGCCAACAGCTCGAATCCCCGCGGATTGGCCGATGTTTCGACCTTCGCCGCCGCCCGCCGCAGCGCCGCTTCCAGCGTCTGCCAACCGGCATGATTCTGATCTCCGCCCGATGAAACCAACGACACATTTTTCATGGCCGGAAAGGCTTCAATATGCAATTGTACACCCAAAGTCGGCAAGGCAAGGCCGTCGCCCGCCCAACGCGCCGCCGGATCTAAACTGCCGACCACATCGCCCAATAACGCTCGAAGCTGATCAACCGACATGTTGTAGATGATCAATCGCGGCCGCTGCATCAACAGCACGAGAACCAGCAGCAGCCCGTAAAGAACCAGCACCAACACCCAGGTGAAAATGCCGTAGCGGGCCGCCGCCGAATGCGGAAAGAACAATTCCATCGGCCCGACAACCACCATCCCGGCCAACGCCAACGCCAACGCCAACGTGTCGCGGCCGCCCGAGACAACTCGAGGCTGCCGACGCACGTTGCGCCATCCGATCGCCGCAAGATACAGGCCCAACGGCCCAAGCGCCACGCACAATCGCACCGGATCCATACCGCCTCTCGTCCTTTCGCCCTCGCCCCGCGGTTGTCCAACCCGACATGCGCCCAACCGCGCGTCCTCCCCCGGCCAAGTCGCCTCGATTCACTTGCCCTCCGCGGGGTCGCATTCGCCGCGCATCTGTCGCAACTGCGAGCGCAGCCGGCTTTCCGCCACCTTGCACTCGTCTTCCATCCGCCCGAAATGGATTCGTGTTGCCAGCATGTCCGCCGCCGCCAGCAACATCAACCAGCAAGTCAAGCCAATCACCGTCAGCCAGTAGAAAACAACCAACAGCGGCGGCCGCGTGAGCCAGCATCCGGCGAACATCGCCACGGCCAAGACGGCCATCAAGCCGCTCGTTTGCATTCGGCGAATGAATTGCCGGCGGCGGAAGTCAAGCTCGCGGGCGTCAAGCACCGTGTCGCGGACACGATTCCATAAATGAATATGCCGCACCATCCACGCCACCGCCGCGGATAACAAGACGGCCGAAACAACCCACGCCGCCACGGGAATCTCCATTACCGCCTCCCTCGGTTTCCGCAGCCGAACCAACCCGCCCCCGGGCGCCTTTCGTCAACACGATTGGCGAGGATCAATCGGCACCGCACTCTCAACGTTACTGCTTCAGGGCCGGCACCTCAGCGCCAATACCTCAACGCGAATGCCTCGACGCTGCTCCATGCGCCATCGCCGCTGCGCCGATGGCGCACCGCTGCCGCCCAGCTTCATTGTCGCTGAGGCAACGGCCGACGGCAACGGGCCGCGCGCCGACAAGCCCACGACACAGTCCGCTCAGCGATACTTTTCTTGCGTTCCGAAGCCATCTCGCGTATTTGCGATTGTTGCCGTGCCCTATGTCGCGTTTCTGGGTTTTTGCGATTGTTGCGGCGGGCTGTGTCGCGCTTTCGCGATTCTCGTTTCCTGTCGTCGCGGGACTTTCGTTGCCTGCTTCTGTTCCGTCATTTCGCGACATCTCCCGTCGTGTCGCGTTTTGGCGCCTCGTCGCCGTCGGCCTCAGACGCGAAGTCGCCCCATCAGGTTTTTCGCATAATCCTTGGAGTCCGAAACGAACCTTCGGCAACAAGCGGGAACCGAAGGGCTGTCTCACTACAAGCCGGTAATTCGCGTTCGCGCGCAACCGACTGAATCTTTTGGGGTTGCGACGGGCTGAGGCAAGGTCGTCTGCCAAAGGCGGAGACGGCTCACTCGATGCCGGTTTCGCTCGCAACCGGATTCCTTGACCCATTTAGCCCATCTTCGCAAACAAACCGCCGGAACGAGCATGTTGGCGTCGGCATCCCTTCGAAAAGAACAGCACGAATAGCCCATAAGAGGGGTGCCATTCATTGCACGAAGCCAGTAAATTAGAGACTTTTAGGGACCATATTAGAACACCAATATGTGCATTCTGGCTATTCTCTATCGGGTTGCTCGTAATACACCGATTCTCGTCGCAGCAAATCGCGAGGAGTTCTTCGATCGTCCGACGCAACATCCGAAGATCCAGTCGGGATCGCCGCGGGTCATTTGCGGCATCGATCGCCAAGCGGGCGGCACGTGGCTCGGGGTGAATCAGTTCGGGCTATTCGCGACGGTAACCAATCGCCGCAAGCGGGTGGTGCCGCTGAGTCCGCGTTCGCGCGGGCTGTTGTGCCGCGAGCTGCTCGATCGCAAAACCGCCGTCGAGGCAGCCGAACACGCCAAGCGGGAGCTGCTCACCGGCAAGTACGCCGGTGCCAATTACTTGGTGGCCGACGCCAAACAAGCGTTCGTCATCTATGGCGGCGACCGGGTCGAAGTGATTGAGTTGGAACCGGGGCTGCACACGCTGAGCAATGGAGACCTCAACGATCCGCGCGACGAACGGCAGGCGATGGTCCGCCGCATGCTCACGCTGCATACCCTCGATTCTTCGGTCACGTTCCTGGCGGTGGCCAGCCGTGCGTTCGCCCGAAAACCCGATAGTTTCGGGCGTTCGGGAATCGTCTTGCCGGGGCCGGAGTTCGGCACGGTCTCATCGACGCTATTGGCCCTTTCGCGCAAGCTGCAAAACGCGATCATGCAATACTCGCCCGGCCCGCCGAGCGAGGTGCCGTACGATGATTTGTCGGCCTTGTTGCGTCAGGTTTTGTCGGCTGGACGAAGCCGATCCCGCGAGGCGGAAAAGGCGGCTGCCGGCACAGCGACGACCAAACCGCCTAAAAAGAAGTAGCTCGCCTTTCGTAACTCGGCGTCCGCAAGCGTTCCGAAGAACCGGCAAAGACTCGGCCGCGCAGCCCGCGATCGGGCAATGCGTTTTTCCGAAGCGGCTGTGGGGCGGCCAGGGGCGGGGCGCATGGCCTGATCTGCCCGGCCCTCCGGTGTGTTCCCGTGTTCCTTCAGCTTCTGGAAAGTCAGACCAATGGATTCGCATTTTTCCCCGCCGATTCGGCATGCCATCATCAGTGTGAGCGACAAAGCCGGGCTCATCCCGTTCGCACGCGGATTGGTCGGCGCCGGAGTCGCGCTATTCAGCACGGGCGGCACGCGTCGGGCTCTGGAAGCCGAGGGAGTGCCGGTGACCGACATTGCCGCCTACACGGGCTTCCCCGAAATGATGGATGGGCGGCTGAAGACGCTGCACCCGAAGGTTCACGGGGGCATCCTCTGCCGGCATGATCGTTCCGAGGACATCGAAGCCCTAGCCGCCCACGACATCCTCACGTTCGAATTGGTGGTCGTCAATCTGTATCCGTTCGAGGCCACCGTCGCCCGCACCGGCGTCTCCGACGAAGAGGCGATCGAACAGATCGACATCGGCGGGCCGACGATGGTTCGCGCCGCGTCGAAGAATCATGCGTTCACGACGATCGTCACCTCTCCGAACCAGTACGACGAAGTTCTGGCCGAAATCCGCAGTCAGGGGCGAACCAGCTATGCGTTGCGCCGCCGCTTGGCGGCCGAGGCGTTCGCCCACACGGCCCGCTACGACACCGTGATCGCTCGCTACTTCGCCGAGCATCCTCTCGGCGTGTCGATGCCCGACGGCCGGCCGCTCGAATCGTGCGAGGCCGGCGGCGGCCCGGTGCCCTCGCCTACGGCGGCCTGGCCTGAAGCATTGCAACTCGAATACCGGCGACGCGCGGTGTTGCGCTACGGCGAGAATCCGCATCAGCAGGCGGCCCTTTACGCGGACGAAACCGCCCGCGGACCAAGCGTCGTTTCCGCCGAGGTGCTGCACGGCAAGGAGCTTTCGTACAACAACCTGCTCGATCTCGACAGCGCCGTAGAGATCGTGCGTCAATGGTCGATGCCGGCGGCCGTGGTCATCAAGCACAACAACCCCTGCGGCGCAGCGGTGGCCGATCGGCTCGATGCCGCATTGCAACGGGCGCTCGACGGCGACCCGCTCAGCGCCTTCGGATCGGTGCTGGGGTTGAACCGCCCGGTGGATGCCGCCACAGCCGAGGTTCTTTGCGCGCCGGGCTTGTTCATCGAGGCGATTGCCGCGCCCGACTTCGCGCCCGAAGCGTTCGAATTACTCACCAGCCGACCGAAATGGAAGGCCAACGTGCGGCTGCTCAAGTTGGGGGCGTTTTCGCCGGCGGCCGCCCATCGTGTGCCGCGATTCATCAACGGCGGCCTGCTGCTGCAAGACGCCGACGTGCTCCCCGACGCCGAGGATCAATGGCGCGTGGTCAGCCGGCGAAACCCGTCCGATGCGGAAATGGCCGATTTGCGCTTCGCCTGGGCGGTGGTCCGCCACGTGAAGTCGAACGCCATCACCGTGTGCAAGGAAGGAATGCTTTTAGGGGCGGGCGCGGGGCAGATGAGCCGCGTCGATTCGACGGAGATCGCTTTGAAGAAGGCGGGCGAGCGTGCTCGCGGCGCGGCACTCGGCTCCGACGCCTTCTTCCCATTCCCCGACTCGATCGACAAGGCCGCGGCGGCGGGCATCGCGGCCGTGATCCAGCCGGGCGGGTCGAAGAAAGACGACGAAGTGATCGCCGCCTGCGATCGCCACGGCATCGCCATGATTTTCACCGGACGCCGGCATTTCAAACACTAATTCGGCTCGAATGCCGTTGGTGTTGGCACACCGGAGCGTCAATTGCGGGCTGCTGAGTTCGGCGATGATTCGTCGCTGGTGTGGTCGCGGGATTTCGGCATCGATTCGACGGCGCGTTGTTCATTCGGCCCGCCTTCGGGCGGCGCTTCGCTTCGTCCCGGCACTGCCCGCACAACGAGCATCACAAGAGGCGAAATGAGCACAATCCTCGACCGCATTGTTGCCGCGAAACGCAACGAGGTCGCACGGGCGAAGTCGCTGCGGCCCGAAGACTCCGTTCGCCGAGCGGCCGAGATGGCGCCCGAGCCGCGCGACTTCTTCGCCGCGCTGGGCGACGGCCCGCCGATCCGGTTGATCGCCGAAGTGAAGAGGGCCAGCCCAAGCGCCGGGCTGATCCGTGCCGACTTCGACCCGGTGACCATCGCGCAAACCTACACCGCGCACGGGGCGGCGTGCATCAGTGTGCTGACGGACGAGCCGTTCTTTCAGGGAAGGCTCGATTACTTGACCGCCGTGCGGCAGGCGGTCGCGGCGCCGGTGCTGCGAAAAGATTTCGTCATCGATCCGTATCAAGTATTCGAGGCCCGAGCGGCCGGCGCCGATGCCGTTTTGCTGATCGCCGAGTGCCTCGACGACGCGATGCTCGATCGGCTGTTTCAGCTCGTCGTCGATTGGAGGATGACGCCGTTGGTCGAACTCTACGACGAGGAGAATCTGCCGCGCGTGCTTCGGCTGGGCGCACGACTGGTGGGCATCAACAACCGCGATCTGAAATCGTTTCGCGTCGATTTGGAACACACCGTCCGGATGCGGCGGAAGATTCCCGCGGAGATTCGTGTGGTGGGCGAAAGCGGCATCCGAACGCGGGCCGACGCCGAGCGGTTGGAATCGGCAGGCGTGCAGGCCATGCTGGTGGGCGAATCGTTGATGCGTCAGGCCGATGTGGGCCGCGCCGTCGAAGAGCTGCTTGGGCGAAGGCCGGCCGCGCGGGCCGGCGGCCAGAACGGTTGAGCGTTTGCAGCGCCGCGCAGCGAATCCGAACGAAAGGACTTCGGCAACGGAGTGTGCGGATGCGACGGGCCGGCTTGCGCCGTGGGCGTGCGATTTCTGCGGCAAGACGGGGTAAGAAGAGAGCGGTAAAGCAATGCGTGTCGGCGTATTCGGCGGCTCGTTCGACCCGATTCATATCGGCCATCTGATCTTGGCTGAAGCGTGCCGCGAGCAATTGCGGCTCGACGAGGTGCGGTTTGTGCCCACGGCCCTCGCCCCGCACAAACAGAACCGGCGGCCGACTCCGCCGGAGCATCGCGCGGCGATGATCGAATTGGCCATTGCGGGCCGAGAGGGATTCGTCTTGTCCACGATCGAACTGGATCGCGGCGGGGTGAACTACACGGCCGACACGCTTGCCGCGCTGGCGCGCGAATTGCCCGGGAGCGAACTGTTCCTGCTGCTCGGCGCCGACATGTTCAACGACTTGCCCAATTGGCGCCGGCCGGCCGATGTCTGCCGGCTGGCGTTGCCCGTGGGCGTCGAGCGGGCGGGGATGCCGCCGCCGGAGTTCGAACGCCTCCGCCCGTTGCTCGATCCGGACCGATTCGAAGCGGCCCGCGCCGCCGCAGTCGTCATGCCGCTGGTGGGCATCAGCAGTTCCCTGCTCCGCGAGCGAGTGGCACAGGGAAAGAGCATTCGCTTTTTAACGCCGCGGGCAGTCGAGGCCTACATCGAGAGCCACCGGCTGTATGCCGACCATAGTGAACCGAGCAGCCCGCTAAACACCTCAGAGTGTTCCCCCA
>Ga0308417_1002086_pt1 | contig 13311 bp, 6 predicted proteins | sample HotsprSampleOS65_FD_203528 | JGI IMG/M metagenome (GOLD analysis project Ga0308417, IMG submission 203528) | Hot spring phototrophic mat microbial communities from Octopus Spring, Yellowstone National Park, Wyoming, United States - 20090730_OS65 ... | reverse complement strand
CGGCAGCCTTGTTGCGGCGACTGAGCGAGTCTTTGCCGTCGAAGTAGAACGCGGCGAGAAAGACGTTCTATCTTGCTGTAATAAGGCGCCCATTCAGCGCGCAAGCAGGATCGCTGCCGGCAGCCTCTGCGCTGCGACTCCCGTCGGCCGTGGGCGCTGGCCCCTCTAACGGCCTTCGGGACTACTGGAAACGTCGCGGCAAACGCCGACACGGAGTCTGCAAATCTCGTTCCTCGAGCGAGCAAACCTCGTCGTGCCCCCGCTGGCCCATTTCACCATGAAACTTAATCGCCGATGCGGTGTTGAATTTGATAGCATTTCGTTGATACCGGCGCCGCCTTCCGCCGCGGCCTTTTGGCAGTGAAGTCAGAGGAGCGAAGCCGACAGGGCCTCTGCAAGTGGAGGAGGATTTCATGGTGAAGCTTTATGCACCGACGCTGCTGCTCCTTCTTGGCGCAATGGGTTCGCAAGCCATTATCAGCGCCGAAAGGCCGAACGCCGCAACAAGCCGCGACGTATCCTCGGCTGGCGCCGTTCCTGCGTCGAAGCCTGCTGCCCGCAGCGCGCTGGGCGGCGCGTTCGACTACGAATGCGACGACGCATGCCTAATTCCGGGAGCGCCGGTCCCGGCAGGCAAATACGCCGTGGTTTCGCCGGTGGGCAGGCAAACCGTGCAAATGATCAAACAGGCTCCCCGCCTGGACACGCTCGATGGAAAGACGATCGCGGTCGTGGGGGGAAGCTTCATGGCCGGCATTACGCATCCCGAAATCAAGCGGCTGATTCTGGCGACCTATCCGACCGCCAAGGTGATCTTGCTCAATGAGATCGGCTCAGCCGGCCCGTACCCCGGCCCCGGCGTCAGACGCGCCTCGAAAGACGAATTCCAGAAGAATCTCAAAGAAATGGGCGTGCAGGCGGTCATTTCCGGCAACGCCGGCTGCGGGCTTTGCACGCCGAAGGAGACCGGGTCGAGCATCGCAGCCGAGTACCTCGGCATTCCCGCCGTCACCATTGCCGCGCCGACCTTCGTCAACCAGGTCTATTCGACGGCCGTCAACCATGGCGTGCCCGCGCCGCGCGCCGCCACGTATCCCGGGGCGTTTTCCGCTCACAGTCCCGAGGAGCTGGTGCGAAACACGCGCGAAGTAGTTTGGCCTCAAATCGTCGCGGCGCTGACCGAACCGATCACCGAGAAGGAAATCGCCGAGCGTCGGAAGGCAAGCGCGAGCGGCCCGAAGGATCGGGTGTTTGCGGGCACCATCGAAGGCGTGAATCGCTATTTTATCGAGCAGCGGTGGTCCGACGGCTTGCCGATCATCCCGCCCACAATCGAGCGAGTCGAGGAATTTCTCAAATACACGGACCAGCCGTGGGATGCCGTGGTCGGCGTACTGCCGATCGCCTATCGTGAAACGCTGGTCTGGCATGTGGCCGTCAACGGCGTCATGGCGGGTTGTCCACCGGAGTTCATGCCGATTCTTCTGGCCTATGCCAAGGCCCTCGCGGACGGAAACTATCGCCGTACGCTCGCCAGCACTCATGCTTGGACGCCCTATTGCTGGGTCAACGGACCAATCGCGCGCCAACTGGGCATCGATGCGCAGCAAGGCCAGATCAACGAGCCGCGCAACGTGGCGCTCGGCCGATTTATCAACCTGGCGATGATGAACCTCGGCGGCTATTACATCAAACAAGACCGCATGGGAAGTTTCGGATATCTCATGCCTTGGTGCCTGGCGGAGGACGAAGCGGCCTGTCTGAAGATCGGCTGGAAGCCCTACCACGTGCAGAAGGGCTTCCACCTCAACCAGAGCACGCTGACTGCGGCCTCCGCGTTGATGTGGGGAAACAACCTGACCCCGGCATCGCACGACGGGCAGAAGATCATGGAAATGATGGCGTGGGACGCCGTCGAGAAAGGCCAGTTTGCCACGGGCAGCGGGCCGCGGCTCCCCGACCGGACGATACTGATTACGGAATACGTCGCGCGGGACCTCGCGCGAACGTTTCGGACGAAAGAAATGCTGGAAGAGGCCCTCGTTGCGACGGCGCGGCGTCCCGCGTATGAGCGCGCGTATGCCAACTATTGGGCCAACCCCGGCAGTGCGTTTCCGGCTCGATACACCGTGGACATGCACGTCAACAGGATCATCCGCGAAGAGGGAGGCGAACTGACGACTCCTCCGCCGTGGATGGCGAAGGTTCCCGGGCAGGAAAAGATCTACACCGTACCCGTGATGAAAGCCGGCATGACGGCGATCCTCGTAACCGGAGACGCCGACCGAAACAAGGTTCAGACCATGCCCGGCGGCAACTCCGCCACCATCGAGATCAAACTGCCGGCCAATTGGGATGAACTGACGGCGAGACTTGGCTATCGACCGCTAAAAGAGTTCTTTCTTGCCGAGCGAACACCATGAGGATAGCAACATACGATGCGCGCCGCCCGGGCAGCCGTTCGCCAACCCTTTCAAGCGGTCATTGTTGTTTTCGGCGGGCAAGGAGGCGGCCTGGGGACGGCGACATTCATGCCTCTGCCGGCAAGGAAGCAAGGCGGGCACGCGGCGATCATCCCCGCAATACGGGATATTCTGACGGAGCCCAGGCACGCTCGCAGCCGCAACCACAAGAACAGCCTCAAAGGGATGGATCAAGAACAAACGCCTCACCGCCGGCTGGGATGAAGACTAATCGGATTCCGTTTTTGTCGGCCAATGACTATTGGTGCAATCGCCCTAATGGCCGGCCCGCGCTGATGCGGCCGCGTTTCCGAATGCCCGCAGACGTATTGAGTAGGTATTGAGAAAGCCGCCCGTTTGCAACCGGTCGGAGCAGTTGCGTTCGATCTTCTCCGCACGGCCGATCGGCGATTCAGTCCTCCTCCGGGCGGCCGAGCAGGTCGTACACCCAGTCGGGCGGGCGGCGGGGTCGGCCCGAGCGGTCGGTAATCGCTTGGATCGTGTGCCCGCGGCAAACCGGCGCGCCGTCGTCGGCGCGGACGATTTCCACGTCGAACCGCATGCGCACTCGCCCGTGCCACGACACGCGGGTGGTGATGCGCAGCAGGTCGTCGTATTCGGCCCGGCCGAGAAACTTCACGTAGGCCTCGACCACCGGCAGGAGCACGCCGTCGGCCTCCCACAGCCGATAGGGCTTGCCCGTGGCGCGGCACAGTTCGGAGCGGCCCACCTCGAACCACTCCAGGGCTTTCGAGTTGTAGTAGCCGCCCATCGCGTCGGTTTCGGCGTAGCGGACGCGCAGTTCGGTGGTGTGTTCGATCACAGGTGCAGCCAGTTGTTGATGCCCAGTCGAAAGAGAATCCACACGGCCGCCCAGGCCTCGCGGCCGTTGATCTTCGAGGTTCCCAGCCGCCGGTCGGCGAAGAGGATCGGCACCTCGCGGCATCGGGCGCCGAGCTGTTTCAGCCGCCAAAGCACCTCCTCTTGAAACGAATAGCCGCGGCTGATGATCGAATCGGTATCCAACCGCCGCAGCAGCGCGACGCGGTAGCAACGATATCCCCCGCTACAATCGCGCGGGCGCAGGCCGAGCAGCATTCGGGCGTAGAGGTTCACGGCCGCGCTCATCAGCCGGCGTTTGAGCGGCCAGCCTTCGACCCCGCCGCCGGGAACGTAGCGCGAGCCGATAACCACGTCGGCCGGCAGTGCGTCGGGCGGGTCCATTGCGGCGATGATCGCCGGCAGGTAGCGCGGGTGGTGGCTGAAATCGGCATCCATGTTGAGCATGTAATCGTAGTCGTGCTCAACGGCGTAGCGCATCGCGGCCACGATCGCCGTGCCCAGCCCCAGCTTGCCCGACCGATGCAGGCAGCGGAGCCGCGGATCGGTCCGGCCGTACTCGTCGCACCATTGGCCGGTGCCGTCGGGCGAGCCGTCATCGACCACGAGCATCTCCGCGGCGGGAAGCTGCTCGAACACCGCCTCGACCAGCAGCGGCAGATTCTCCCGCTCGTTGTACGTGGCAACCGTGATCAGTGTTTTGCGTTGTTGCGACATCAGAGTCCTTCATCGAATCGCCGGAATCGCCCGCCGCGCCATCGCCCAACCGCAAACGAATCGACTGGCACGGGAGGCGGAAAACCGTGCCGGGCGGCCATCGTCCGCCGTCAGAAATGTGCTCTTCCGCCTTGCGTGATTGTAACAAAGTTCGCATAGCCCGCGAGGCCGAATCGGCGTATAATGGGGCTTTGCTTCCCTGGGAATCGTGGTTCTGAAGATGTTGCCTGTCTCTTCGGCGTCAGGCCGCCGTGCGCCGACGCCGCTTCCTCCCGCCTCTGCCGCGAGTGTGCCCGAAACAGGTTCGGCCGCGTGCACGGCGTCGTGCGCTGCGCCTGCTCGCGAGACAACGCCGACCGATCGCGCCGACGAAGGGCCGGCGAAATGTGCCTCTTCGGCCGAAGTTGGCGAGCCAGGACCGGACGGGGCGGCCGCTCCGGCTCCAACGGGAGTGACAGGCGACGACGCCGTGCCCGAGGCTGGCCCTCGCCATAGCGTGAGCGAGGCGCTGCTTACCGCGGCCGTTGGGCCTTTGCCCGATCACCCGCCCGCGGCCCTTTATGGGCGCACCTTCTGGTACGCCTACGGGTCGAACCTTTTGTTCATGATTGCCGTGTCGCTTCTGTTTCGGCTGGGCGACTATGTGACGGTACTTGGCGGCGGCGAGCGCGAACTGGGCTGGATCGTCGGCTTCGGGATGATCGGCAGCTTGTTCGCGCGGATCACGATCGGCACGGCGATCGACCGCCGCGGCGCCCGAGAAATCTGGCTTGCCTCGGCCGTGGGGTTTGCCGTGTCGTGCGTTGGGCATGTGTTCATTGTTCATATCCACAGTCCGTGGCTCTACGCGCTGCGACTGCTCTTTTGCTGTTCGATCGCCGCGTTGTTCGGGGCGTCGATGACCTTCATCGGCGCGCTGGCCCCGCGGCACCGCGTGGCCGAGTTGATCGGTATGCTGGGCACCTCGGGCTTCTTGGGCACTCTGTTGGGCACGCAGTTGGGCGACCTTTTGCTGGGCCGCGAGCAGATCGCCCGCAGCGATGTGAATTTGATGTTTTGGGCGGCGGCCGGTTTGGCGCTGGCGGCTGCAATGCTGGCGCTGCTGGCCACGCGCGGCGGAACGGCGCCGCCGAAACACAACGAACACGCCCCGCCGTGGCGCGTGCTGCGAAGCTATTTCCCGCTGCCGGTGTTCGTGGCCGGAGCGGCGATGGGCGCCGGGCTGGTCGTGCTGCAAACATTTCTTCGTACCTACACGGCGAAGTTGGGCATCCACCAGATCGGCAACGTGTTCGCCGTCTATGCGATCACGGCCGTGGTCACGCGCGTGCTCACCCGCCGCTGGCCCGAACGGGTGGGCATCATGCGAATGATTGTCGCGGGGCTGCTGGCCCTGGCGCTGGGGCAGTTGCTGCTGTGGCCGGTGAGCCGGCCGTGGCATCTGATCGGATCGGGCTTGGCCTTCGGCTTCGGCCATGCGCTGCTGTTTCCATCGGTCGTTGCCGCCGGCACGATCGGGTTCCCCGCCCGGCATCGCGGCCTGGCGACCACCAGCATCCTCAGCGCCTGGGACGTGGGCCAGTTGCTCGGCGCGCCGGCGGGCGGCATGGTGCTCACCTATTCCCTCTACCTTCATTTGCCCGAGTACCCATCGCTGTTTGTCGCTACGGCCGTCATGCTTGTTGCCGTGGCATTCTATTTCGTTCGCGCCTATCGGCCGCGGGCGGCCGGGGCAGAGGCCGACAACGCGGGCTGAACGCCGCCGGTCGCGCGGGTTGGGCGCGGGCCGATTGCGTCGCTTGGTTCAGCCTGAAGCTCACGTGCCATTCGGTCTGGGGCTAAGCCGCTTGCGTTGCGCCCGCGAAACAGGCGGCGGTCATCAATCGCTGGGGCTTGGCGGCGCTTTCCGTGGTGTGCGGTTTGATTTATACTCCGTTCGCGCGGAGATAATCGCTTATCTCTCGCCAAAGAGTGCTCGTCTTGCCCCGTGCGATGGATGGAACGCGGCCGGCCGCGGTTTTGACGAGGCTCTTGCTCGTTGCCAATCGCCGAGATGAGAGGCGTTCTCGAGTTCTCGCAGCGGAAAACGTTCGATGAGTGAGGATTCGCAGAACGGCATGTGCCGGGACGAGTTGCGGAGCGCGGCCCGAAGCTCAAACAAGATCGTAGGCCTTTGTCGGAAACGGATTCTATGCCTGCGCAAGTGCATCTGCTGATTGGGCTGCCGCAAAGCGGCAAGACCGCCGCATTGCTCGACGACTATCGCCGACAGTTGCACCGGCTGCCCTTGGGGGCGTGTCTGTGGTTGGCCCCTTCGGGCCGAGCAGCGACGGAGGTGCGTCAACGATTGGTTGGCTCAGGCGAGCGGGCGTTTCTCGCCCCGGGCATCAGCACGTTCGGCAGTTTGGCGGCCGAATTGCTCCCGCGATTGGGCGTCACCGCGCGACCGCTGACGGAGGTTTTCAAGCGAGAACTGATCGAGCGAATCGTTGCCGAGATGGCCGAGCAAGGCCGATTGCGCTATTTCAGCCCGATCGTCGGTCGGCAGGGGCTGATCGACCTGTTGGCGGACTTCATCAGCGAGATGAAGCGGCTGGAGATCTGGCCCGCGCAATTGGACGAGGCTTTTCGTCGCAGGCCCGAAAGCGGCGAATCGCCCGGCCGGCGGAAGCAAACGCCGTTGCCCAACGGCAAACACGCGGAGCTGATCGAAGTCTATTCCCGCTATCAGGAACTGCTGACCCAGTTCGATCTCTACGACGCCGAGGGCCTACTGTGGCTTGCCCGCGATTGCCTGCGGCGAACGATCGAAGCATCTGGTCCGGCGGGTTCGTCGCCGCCGGGCCGCGGGCAGGGCACGGACGACGTGCGCCGGGCCGATCGTCCGCTCCACGGGCCCCTGGCCCTGCGCCATGTCGTCGTCGACGGCTTCACCGATTTCACGCGCACGCAGCACGAAATGCTCGATGCCCTGGCGCAAATCGCCGACCAGCTTTGGATTTCGTTGCCGCTCGAACAACCGCTGCGGCGGAAAGACCTCTTTCGCAAACCGCAAGCCACGCTGAACGAATTGCAGCGCCGGCACAAGCGCATGGAAATCCACCATCTCTGCCGACGCGAAGGCCCTCGGCGGACGGCATTCCACCGGCTTGCCCAAGCGTTGTTCTCGCCGCCGCATGCAGCGCCGCCGCGGGATGAATCGGCCGAGGGAATCACGATCGTTGCCGCCGCGCGCGCCAGCGGCGAGCTTGAGGCCGTGGCGGCCCGCGTGAAACAATTGCTGCTTTCGGGCGTGCCGGCCGACGAAATCGCGGTCGTCTTCCGGCTTGCGCCTGCCGATGATTCGCCGTTCGCCGAGGTGTGTGCCGCCTACGGCATTCCCGTGTCGGTCGAGTTGGGAGCGACTCTGAGCAGCAGCGGTGCGGCCAAGTTCTTCGTGCGATTGCTCTCGATGGCCGCAAACGCTTGGTCGGCCCAAGAGCTGCGGGCCGTGGCGGTCAACAGCTACTTCCGACCGGCGTGGGATTGGTGGACGCCCGCGGCGGCCGCGGCCGCCTGCCGCAGCTTGGCGCAACTGCGGAGTGTACGCTCGATCGAACAGCTCCGCGAGGGGTTGAGCGCCATGGCTCAATTGGGCGATCAGGCCGAGGCCGGCATCGCGTCGCCCGGCACCGCCGATCGTGCCCCCGATTGCAACAAAGATCGCAACACAAAAAACGACGAAGAAGACAACGCACGCGAGCGACAACGGCTTGAACGGCAGGCGGCCGACGCCGCGATTGCATTGAAGCTGGTCGATGCCGTTGGGGCATTGATCGAGGAGATTCCCGTCGAGGCCCGCGCCGACCAATGGCCGACGATCTTCGAGCAGCTTGCCGAAAAGACGGGAATGCTTCGGGTTTGTGCGGAGCCGGCGGCGACGATCCGATCGCCCGCAGTCAACGACGCGGCTGCTTGGAACTGCCTGCTCGCCGGGTGGCGCGCCCGAACACAGCTCGACGCCCGGCTCGGCCGCGGCGACCAGCTTCTGACGCGCGGCGGGGCCCTGCAAATTGTCGAAGAGCTGGTGCGCTGCGAGCGGCTGCCGCCGGCCGCCCGTCCGGCGGGGCGCGTTCGTGTGCTTTCGGCGGCGGGCGCGCGCGGCCTGCGCTTTCGGCACGTATTCGTCGCCGGGATGTCGGAGGGCGCGTTCCCGCTGGCTCAACGCGAAGATCGCGCGATTTCGCCGTCGGAATACGAGCAACTGGCTGCCGCCGGTTTGCCGTTGCCCCGGCGCGGCGATCAGAGCTGCGACGAAATGCTCCTGTTCTACGAAGTGCTTGGTTGCGCGGAGGAGCACATCTACCTGAGCTATCCGGCCATCGACGAGGCCGCCCGGCCCATGAACCGCAGCTCGTTCGTCGATGCGGTCGAAAACGTCTTCGGCGCGGGAAAGATCGAACGCATCGCGCTGACCGATCTTCGGCCGCTTCCCAAAAGCGATCAGCCGCTTTCGTTGGATCAATGGCGGCTGCGGGCCGCGGCCGACGCCTTGGACGGTCGCACCGATCTTCTGGCGGCGTTGATCGGCTCGGCCCCGGAGCTGCGCAGCCGTTTTGCGGGCCGGCAAACCGCCGCGGCCGCCGATTCGCCGCCGTTCGAGCCTGGGCAGAGCATCGCCGACGCCTTCGAAATGCTTTGGCTGCGGAGCCGCCCGACGTTCACCGCGGCCGAGGGCATCATCGAGTTGCCCAAGGTGCGCGCACCGTTGGCGGAACTGTTCTCCGGTCGGCGGACTTTTTCCGCCTCGGAGCTTGAAGCCTATGCAACGTGCCCATTTCGTTTCCTCGTAGAGCGCGTTCTTGAGCTGGAGCAGACGGCCGACGATGCCATCGGCGCCGACTACGCCTATCGCGGCCGACTCGCCCACAAAACCCTTGAACTGCTGCACGAGCGCATCGCCCGCCGCAATAAACGGAATCCTTCGCCGTTGGGTATCGATGAAGCCGAATGGAAGAAGCTGCTCGACGAAGCCTTCCGCGAAGCGTCGGCCCTCTGCAATCGCGATCCGCCGGGAAGCATCGCCGAGATCGCGCATCGCATCGACAACCGCGCCGTCCGTCGCTGGCTCGATGGCTACCGCGAGCAATACGAGAATTACGAAGCGTTCTGGGAAAAGACGACCAATCGCCTGGTTCCTTTGCCCGCGCTGTTCGAGGCCGGATTCGGCTTCGGCCGCAGCCGCAATCCCTCGAGCGCGGCGGAACCGTTGGAACTGAGCGTCGCGGGCCGAACCGTTCGGCTTTCGGGCCGGATCGACCGCATCGACGAGATTCGCGATGGAACGAAAAGCTTGATTGTGATCATCGACTACAAGACGGGACGGGCCGCCTTCAATAAAGATGAGTTCGACCTCGGCCTCGCGTTGCAATTGCCCGTCTATTGCCTGGCCGCCTGCGAGTTGATTCTTGCGGATCGCGATGCCGTGCCGATCGGCGCGGGCTACTGGCAACTGCGCGAGGGCGGGTTTCAGCATCGCAAAATGTTGCAGCCGTACTCTTGGAACGGCGACCGCCCCAAGATCACCGACGAGTGGGAAGACTGCCGCCGCCGTCTGCCGCAGATCGTCTGCTCGCTGGTCGAGGGGTTGCAAACCGGCCAGTTTCCGGTGTTCAACAGCGACGCAGAGTGCACCGGGCGATGTCCCTGGAGCACGCTCTGCCGCATCAACACGATTCGAGCACTCGAAAAACAATGGACGCTGCCGACAATCCCCCCGGAACGCCCGCGATCGGACCAAAACCAGCCGGATCGCGCGAAATGAAACCGCGGACAATCGAAGAGGACTGATGCCGCGCAATCAGGACGGACAAAATGGTGAAGCCTCAGACATCGTTGACGGAGCAGCAGCACGCGGCACTGACGGCCGAGGGCGTTTCGGTGGCGCTTTCGGCAGGAGCCGGTTGCGGAAAGACCTTCGTGCTGACCGAGCGGTTCATTCGCCAGTTGGCCCCCGAGGCGAAGAAGGACCGTGGCGGCGATCGGCTCTCGTCGGTTACCGCCATTACGTTCACCGAGCGCGCCTCCCGCGAAATGCGCAACCGCATTCGCCGCGCCCTGGAATCGCGCCTGCAACAGGCGTCAGCGGAAGAAGCGGAGTATTGGTGGGCGCTGCTGCGCGACTTGGAATCGGCCGCCATCGACACGATTCACGCCTTCTGCGCGTCGCTGTTGCGGCGGCACGCGGTGGAGGCGGGCCTTGATCCCCGCTTCGAAGTGCTCGATGCCGGCCAGGCCGCCCTATTGCGCAGCGAAGTGCTCGAAGACGTTCTTGAAGACGTTCTGCAACAGGCCGACGAAGCGATGCTCGATCTGCTGTCGCGTTACGACTTCGACGGAGTGCGCGACCGCGTCGATGCGTTGGCCCAGTCGCCCGAGTTGGACGGATCTTCACCATGGACCGAAGCCGATGTAGACCGTTTGCTCGACCGTTGGCAAGCGCTTTGTGAAGCAAAGGTGTTGCCGGCGCTGAAGGGCCGCCTGATCGCAAGCCCAGCCGTCCGGCGATTGCGGCAGATGCTCGCCGATCCGCCTTCGCAACATCCGACGATGCGCGGTCGGTTCGTCGCGATGGCTCCGCTGCGGCAAGAGGACCTTACGACACTTGATTTCGACGCGTGGAGCGTGATCCGCGAGGCGGCCAAGGTGCAAGGGGTCCGCGCAAAGGATTTTGTGTCGGAGTCGGCCTACACGGAGTTCAAACAGGCCGCCCAGGAGCTTCGCGGCGCCATTGATGAACTGCTGACGATGGCGTTCGATCGCGACGCCGCCCGCGACGCCGCCCGCGACGCCCTGATTCTGCTGGGCATCGCCCGTCAGGTGGCCGGCGAATATCGCTCGCGGAAGGAAGAAGCGGGGGCGCTCGATTTCAACGATCTTCTCGTCCGAGCGCGGCGCTTGTTGACCCAAAACACGGCGCTCTGCAAGATCCTTTCGCGGCGGTTGGAACTTCTGTTGGTCGATGAGTTCCAAGACACCGATTCCATTCAGGTGGATTTGGTGCGCGCCCTGTGCGGCGACGAACTGCGGAAAGGCAAATTGTTTTTCGTGGGCGACTACAAGCAGTCGATCTACCGCTTTCGCGGCGCACAGCCGAAGGTGTTTTCGGAGCTGCGAAACGAGATGCCGGCTGCGGGACGGTTGCCGCTGAGCACCAACTTTCGCAGCCAAGGGCCGATCATCGATTTCGTCAACGCCTTGTTTGCGAAGGCAATGAACGACTACGAGCCGTTGATCGCTTCGCGCAAGGCCCTTTCCGCCGCTCCGTTGGTGGAGTTCCTCTGGGCGATGCCTGCGGCGTCGCATGGGAACGAAAACGCAAGCGACGGGCAACAGGCCCCGTCGTCCGCGTCGTCTGTGCCGCCCGAGGCCGGGACCGGAGCGGGCGCAAGAACCGAACAAAAAGCCCCGGCAACCAACCGACGCGGCGCTGCCGACAACCAAGCGAACGATACTCCTCAAGAGGAAGAAGACAAATCGGTAGCGGCATTGCGCTCGCGCGAGGCGGAATGGATCGCCCGGCGCATCCGCCAAATGATCGAGCAGAAGGAACCGGTCGTCGGTCGGAAGCAAGAAGACGGGATCTGGCGGGCCGAGCCGCCGCAATTCAAAGACGTGGCGATCTTGTTTCGCGCGCTAAGCGATGTGGACCTGTACGAGCGTGCCCTGCGCGATTGCGGCATTCCGTACTACTTGGTGGGCGGCAAGGCGTTTTACAGTCAAGAAGAGATCTATGATCTGGCCAATCTGCTTCGGGCCATCGACGATCCGGCCGACGAGGCCGCGCTGTTCGGCGCGCTGCGCAGCCCGTTCTTCAACCTGTTGGACGACACCTTGGTTGCCTTGAAGCTGGAGGACGATTGCCTGGGCGACGCGCTGGTTGCCGCTGCCGCCCGCTGGAGCGCCGGAACCTCGTCGCCGACGGCTCCGGCCGAAGCGATTTCGCCGCGGCAGAAGGCGGCCGTCATTCGCGCGGCCGGCGTGCTCGGCGAGTTGCGAGCGATGAAGGATCGGGTGCCGGTCGCCGTGCTGATCCGCGAGGCGCTGGCCCGAACCGGCTTCGATGCCGGGTTGGCGGCCGACTTTCTCGGCGAGCGAAAGCTCGGCAATCTTCACAAACTGATCGAAATGGCCGCCGCCAACGACGCCAAGGGGATATTCTCCCTCGGCGATTTCATCGTGCAATTGGTCGAGTTCGTCGCCCGCCAGCCCGACGAAGCCCTGGCCGCCACCGAGGCCGAAGACGCCGACGTGGTTCGATTGATGACGATCCATCAGGCGAAGGGGTTGGAGTTCCCCATCGTCTTTGTCGCCGACATCGGCCGGCCGCAAGGCAGTTCGCGCGACGTGGCCCGCTACAGCGCCGAATGGGGACCGCTCGTCGCCCTGCCGGCGTCGTCCGACAAGGTTGCCACCGGGCTTCGGCTGTTCAAGAAGATCGAGGCGCTCGAAGACGAAGCGGAGTCGCTGCGGCTGTTCTATGTGGCGGTTACACGCGCGGCCGACTATTTGGTGCTCTCTCACGGTTGGAGCGATGGCGAAAAGCTCAGCGGCGAGCAGAAGGCCCCGTGGTTGCAGTTGCTGGCCGAGCGATTCGATCTTTTCACGGGCGAACTGCGCGCTGACGACGTGCGCCCCGCGCCGCGCGTCGTGGTGCGAACGAAGCGGCCGGAGCCGTCCGAAACCAGCCAACCGGCGACGCGGCGTTCTTCGTTGAGCGAACTGGCCGAGAAAGCCCTCGCCGCGGCCAAGCCTGGCCGTGTCCCGCCGACCGTCCTGCCCGTGCCGCCGCAGCAATCGCGGCGCCGCCAGTTTTCGTTTTCGCGTTTGTCGGCCGCGTGGGCCGACTCGCGGAGCGATAATGAGGAACGGCCGCAGCGCGAACCCGATCCGCTCGAAGCCGCACGCAACAGCCTCTTTGCCGCGCGCGTCAGCTCCGACGAAGACCCAATGGAAGAGGCCGCGACCCTCGGCTCCTGGGCCCATGCGGTGTTGGCCAATATCGAGCCGCATTCGCTCACCCGCGCCGAGGCCTACGCCGAGTGGATCTCCCGACTCGCGCCGGAAGAGATCGATCGCGGAAGCGATGAGTATCGCAGTTGCCTCGAGCAACTCGAAGCGATGATGAAACGGTTCGCTCCGAGCGCTCGCGCGGCGCGGCTCGCTGGTGCGGCGGGCCTGCACCGCGAAATCGAGTTCCTTTTGCCCTGGCCGCTCGGCGTCGGCGACGCAGCCACGGCGGAGCAGGGCTTCG
>Ga0308417_1002084_pt1 | contig 13317 bp, 8 predicted proteins | sample HotsprSampleOS65_FD_203528 | JGI IMG/M metagenome (GOLD analysis project Ga0308417, IMG submission 203528) | Hot spring phototrophic mat microbial communities from Octopus Spring, Yellowstone National Park, Wyoming, United States - 20090730_OS65 ... | reverse complement strand
GTTGGTGGTTCTCAGGAGGATGTTCGACTCCCAGGCGCTGACGCGAAAGCAGTTCGAGGAGGCTTATAGCGCCGAGGTGGACCGGCTCAAGCGGCTGACGGAGAGGCCGCAGGAGGGTGGAGACTTCCATGCCACTTTGAGCGCACGCGTCGGCCGGCGATTCGCCCGGGCGCTGGTGGCCAGCACCCTCGAAGGGCATACGCTCTTCCGCGACGCCTACCGCCTGATGGGAATCAGGAAAGAATCCACGTTTCAGAAGGCTGCCGTGAAACTGGGGTTCGAACTCTGATGGCATACCTCCTCGACGCGAATGTCTTCATCGAGGCCAAGAACCGCCATTATGGGTTTGACTTCTGCCCCGCATTCTGGGATTGGCTCAAGGAAGGGCATGCCGCCGGCAAGGTGTTCAGCATCGAGAAAGTGGGCGACGAGCTGCAAGCCGGGAGCGATGAGCTGGGGAAGTGGGCGACACAGCTTGGCGCGGAAATTTTCCTCCCGCCGGACGCCTGTGTGCTGGAGAGTCTGGTGGCCGTTGCGGAATGGGTTCGTAGCCAAGCTTATCAAGCGGCGGCCATCACATCCTTCTTGGGCGGGGCGGACTACTACCTCGTGGCGCAAGCGCACGCCCGGCATGACATCATTGTGACCCACGAAGTACCGAGTGACGGCCTAAAGCGAGTGAAGATCCCGAACGTGGCCATCGGGCTGGGGATCCGCCACATGAGCCCTTTTGAGATGTTGCGCCGCGAACGCGCCAGGTTCATCCTCGGAGCCTCGGAGCAAGGCGAAAGTGATTGAGAACAGGGAGCAGAACTCATGCCGGACCGCCGGTTGATTGAGGAGTGGCTGCCGATTGCCGAGATCGGGATTGAGAGCCTTCGCGAGCGCACGCCGATGACGCCGTTCCCGGCGCCGAACCGGCTTCACGTCTGGTTTGCGCGGCGGCCGCTGGTGGCCAGCCGGGCGGCGATTCTGGCGAGCCTGCTGCCGGCCGGCGCGGACCGCGAAAAGTTCTTGTGGACCCTGGGGATTCACGGGGATCCTCTCGAATCGAGAAGGAAGATTGCGGAAGCGAGGGTGAAAGGAATACGGTTCGAAGGCGATGCATACAGCTACGCGAGGGCCTTTAGCTATTTGCCCTCCGAAGAAGATTTGGACGGATTGGGGATCGGTGGCGCACTCTTGGACCCAACCGCTGGCGGAGGCAGCGTGCCCTTTGAAGCCGTGCGCATGGGCTGTAACACGTATTCAAATGACCTTAATCCCGTGGCCGCTATTATCCTCAAGGCAACGGTCGAGCTACCTCTCAAACTCGGCCCAGCTCTGGCCAAGCGGTACGACGAACTGGCGGAGCGCTTCATCGCCCGGCGTGATGCCATTCTCCAAGAAGTGATCCCGCAAGAACCGGAAGATGGCGCCAATGCGACGAACTGGCTCTGGGCCCGCACTGTCACCTGCCCGTACTGCGGCGGGCTCGTGCCGCTGTCGCCCAACTGGCGGCTGGATGGCGAGGGTACGGGCGTGCGGCTTATTCCCGATGGCCGCCGCATCCGCTTCGAGATCGTCCACAAAGCCAGCGAGCACTCCCCCGGCACGGTCAAGGACGGCACCGGCAAATGCCCCTTCCCGGACTGCGGCCGCGAAATCCCAGGCGACGACATCAAAAAGCAAGCGCAGGCGGGCAAAATGGGCCACCAGCTTTATTGCGTGGTCTACAAGAAGCCAGTCAAGAAAACCATCCGGCTACAGGACCGCTTCGTTACAAGAACGGTGTTCAGACGCGGCTTCCGCGCCCCGCGGCCCGAAGACGACGTCGAAGCCCTGGTCGCCCAGCGCCTGGCCGAAAAGATGCCGCTCTGGCAGGCGCGCAACATCGTGCCGGATGAGATCATCCCCGAAGGGCTCAAGACGATGGAGCCGATGCGGTTCGGCGCGCAGAAGTGGGTGGACGTATTCAACCTCCGCCAGCTTTACGGCCACTGCACCTCGGTGGAAGTCTTCCAGGACATGGTCGAGGAGCTGAAAGCGCAAAACGGCGGCCGCTTAAGTGAGCTCGACCGCGCCGCCATGGTCTACATCGCGCTGGCGATTGACAAGGTTCTGAATTACAACGCGATTCAGGTGCGCTGGCACGCCAACCGGGGCGTCGTCGCAGGCGTCTTCGACCGGCACGACTTCAGCTTCAAGTGGTCCTACGCCGAGATGGCGCCCACCATCACCGGCCTCGGCTACGATTGGGCGCTGGAACAAACCGGCAAAGCCCTCGCCGAGCTGATCGAACTGCTGGGCCATGCGCCCGGTGAGAGCCGCAACGGCGAGCTGTTTCCCAAGGCCGCCCGCCGCCAGCCGAAAGTGAAGATCCTCTGCGAATCGGCTGACGCGCTGCCGCTCCCGGATGCCTCCGTCGACTGCATCGTGATGGACCCGCCCTACTACGACAACGTGATGTACGCCGAGTTGTCGGACTTCTTCTACGTGTGGCTGAAGCGCACCGCCGGGCTGCTCTATCCGGAGCTGTTCACCTCTCACCTGACCGACAAAGACCGGGAAGCGGTGGCCAATCCGGCCAAGTTCGCCGGACAGAAGGGCGCCAGGCGGCTGGCGCACCTCGACTACCAGCGGCGCATGGCGCGGATCTTCGCCGAGATGCGGCGGGTGCTCAAGCCCGGCGGCATCATGACCGTGATGTTCACGCACAAGGCCAAGGACGCCTGGGACGCGCTGGCGACGGGTTTGATCGAAGCGGGCTTCGTCATCACGGCAAGCTGGCCGGTGCACACGGAAGCCGAGGGCAGCCTGCATATCCGGGAGAAGTCGGCGGCGAAGTCGACGATCTTTCTGGCGTGCCGCCTGCGGGAGGACGCCCCGGAGCGCGGCGAGGAAGTGTTTTGGGAGGACGTGGAGCCGCAGGTCCGCGAGGTGGTGCGGGAGAAGGTGCGCGAGTTCCAGGAAGCGGGGCTGGCGGGCATTGATCTGTATCTGGCGTGCTTCGGCCCGGCGCTCGAAGTCTTCTCGCGCCACTGGCCGCTTGTGCGCGGGACGGCGCGGCCCAAGCCGAGAGGATACGAAGAGGAAGTGTTCGGTCCGTGGGACCCGTACCGGGTGACGCCCGAAGATGCGCTGGAAGCCGCGCGGCGGGAGGTGAAGCAGTGGCGAATGGCGCAATTGGCGACGGTGCCGCGGCAAGCGGATCTGGACGCGCTCACCGAGTGGTATGTGCTGGCCTGGGACGCCTTCCGCGCGCCGAAGTTTCCCGCCGATGAGGCCTTGAAGCTGGCGCGCGTGGTGGGTCTGGATTTCGATCAGGAGGTCAGGAACGTGGCCTGCGGGGTCAGCGGGGAGGACGTCACGCTATGGGACAGCGTCACCCGGGTGGCGAAGGGCAAGCTGCTCAACGGGTCAGAAGCGCCGATGCTCGACCGGCTGCACGAGGCGGCCTATACGGTGCGGGTCAAGAACACGGAGGCGGCGCGCAACCGGCTGGAGTCGTTGCGGCTGCTCGATGACCCGGCGCTGCTGAAGGCGCTGGAGGCGCTGCTGAACGTGCTTCCGCCCGTGGCCCCGCGCGGGAAGAAGAGACCGGACCCGGCGTTGGAGGGTGCGGCGAGCGATTTTGAGGCGCTCAATAAACTCCGGCAACTGGCGTTCCCGGAAAAGGTCCCGGAGCCGAAGCGGGCGGAGCAGTTGATCTTGCTCGGGATGGAACGGGTGGGAGAAACTGAGGTGGGGGAATAACCGCCGATGCCCGTCAAGAAATCCGCAGCCGTCCGGAGCGCCGGGACGCAGGCGAAGGTCAAGCAGATCGGCCGTTATATCGTGGCTGATCCCAGGATTTGCCACGGCGCGCTGACATTCAGGGGCACCCGGATCCTGGTGTCGGTTGTGCTGGAGCAAGTGGCATCCGGGATGAACTGGGACCGCATCGTCGAGGACTGGCGCGGCAGCATTCCGAAGGAGGCGATCGCGGAGGCCGTACAACTGGCGAAGCAAAGCTTTCTGGAGCATGCGTCGGAGTTCGCTCCTCCCGTTCACAAACGGAGGAAGGCGAGTTGACGCTGCTTGACGAAAACATGCCACAAGCCCGGCAGATGATCCAATCAGGAATTGCTCACCGGCAGGTGGGCTTCGAGTGGGGGCGCAAAGGCATGCCGGATGAAGAAATTCTGGCGGCCCTGCGAAGGCAGAAACGAACAACATTTCTGACGTGCGATCAGGGCCTGTACCGCCGGGAGAACTGCCACCCAGGCTACTGTCTGGCGGTATTGGCTGTGCCGCCCGCGCAGGCCGGAGAGTTCGCACGGCGGTTCTTGAGACACCCCCTTTTTCGGACGTTTGCCAAGCGCCAAGGCAAGGCCGTCCGGGTCCAGCCCACGGGCATCACCTATTGGGAAAGAAACGCGGCCCGCGAGTCGCATGCCGCCTGGAGTTGATTTAGGGTGCCGCTGCTTACCGAGACCAGGTGGAGATTCCGGTACTCGCACGAAGACGGCGATCTGGTGGAGCTGTTTTACAACCCGGCGCTGGCTTGCGCGGTGGAGTACTGCCGGACGACGGGCTACTTCAGCGCCGATGCGCTGGCGCTGGCCGCGCGCGGGTTGGCCGGGCTGTTCGCCAACGGGGGACGGATGCGGCTGGTGGTGGGCTGCACGCTGGAGCCGCCCGAGCAGGAGGCGATTCAAGAGGGCTATGACCTGCGGGCGGCGCTGGAGCGGCATTTGGCTGGGGTGGACCTGACCCCGCCGGACGAGCACGCCCGGCAAGGTCTGGAGCTGCTGGCGTGGATGGTGGCGCAGGGCCATCTGGATGTGAAGGTGGCGGTGCCCGTCGATGCCGAAGGGCGGCCCGCGCGCGTGCCGGGCATCTACCACGCCAAGTTTGGCATCATCGTCGACGCCGAAGGCAACACGCTGACCTTTTCGGGGAGCATCAACGAGACCGCCGGCGGCTGGAAGAACAACTGCGAGAGCTTTCACGTCCACTGCGCCTGGCGGAGTGACACCGAGAAAGGGCACGCGGACGAGGAGCTGGAGGCGTTTGCGAAGCTGTGGGAGGACCGCTCTCCGGGGGCGCGCGTCTTTGACTTTCCCGAGGCGGCCAGGCGGAAGCTGCTCGAGCATCTGCCGAAAGACGATCGTCCGCTGACGCCGCCCATCGCGCCGCGGCGCGTGGGGGAACCGGCGCCCGCCTACCGGCTGACGGACGACGAGTTCCGGCGCTGTGTGTGGACCTTTGTGAAAGTGGCGCCGGAGCTGCCGCACGGAATCCGCCTGGGCGAAGTGACGAGCGCGGTGGCGCCGTGGCCCCATCAGGTGCGGACGTATGTGCGTTTCCTCGAGCAGTGGCCGTGCCGCCTGCTGATCGCCGATGAGGTCGGGCTGGGGAAGACGATCACGGCGGGACTGATCCTGCGGCAGGCGCTGCTTTCGGGCAAAGCGAAGCGCGTGCTGATCCTGACGCCCAAGAGCGTTCAGATCCAGTGGCAAAACGAGCTCTACGAGAAGTTCAACCTGAACGTGCCCATCTACGACGGGGCGGCGCTGCGGTGGCGGGAGGCGCATGGATGGGCGGGTCCGCTGGAGCGGGCGGTGGGCCGGCAGGAGTGGCAGAAGGAGCCCGTGGTGCTGGCCTCGAGCCAGTTGATGCGGCGCAAGGAGCGAGTGAAGGAACTGCTGGAGGCCGAGCCGTGGGATTTGGTGCTGCTGGACGAGGCGCACCATGCGCGGAGGAGGGGCGCGGGCGCCGAGCAGGAGAAGGGGCCAAACGCGCTGCTGAGCCTGATGCGGGAGTTGGCCAAGCGTTGCGGGAGCCTGCTGCTTTTGACGGCGACGCCGATGCAGGTGCACCCAGTGGAGCTGTGGGATTTGGTGGACCTGCTGGGGTTGCCGCCCAAGTGGGCGGCCGATCCGCACGCGTTCCTGAAGTATTTCACCTGGGCGAGCGGCAATCCGTCTGCGGAGACGCTGGATCTGCTGGCGGCGTGGTTCCGCGACTGCGAGGCCTACTTTGGAGCTTTGAGCGAGCAGGAGATCGCGGCGCTGACGCCGGGGCTGTCCTCCATCAGGCGGAGGAAGGTGATGCAGGCGCTGCGCGATGCGGCTCAGGCGCCGCGGAGGATGCTGGATCCGGAGTCACGGCGCGCGCTGCTGGAGGTGCTGAAGGCATGCTCTCCGCTGCGCTGGCGGATGGTGCGGCACACGCGGGAGCTGCTGCGCGCATACCGGCGCGAAGGGAAGCTGGATCTGCCCATTGCCGAGCGCGAGGTCAGAGACATCCCGGTGGAGATGACGCCCGCCGAGAGCGCTCTGTATGCGCAGGTGGAGGACTACATCTCGGAGACTTATTCGAAGGCGGCCTCCGACAAGCGCACGGCGATCGGATTTGTCATGACGGTGTACCGGCGGCGGCTGGCCTCGAGCTTCGAGGCGCTGAAGCGGACGCTGAATGCGCGGCTGGAGAAGTTGGGGTTGAGCGAGGAGGATGTGTCGCTGGACGAAGCGGCCGACGAGGTCATGGCGCCGGAAGAAGCCGCCGAGCTGGCCGCAACCACGGCGGAGCTCGAGGAGCGCGACCGGATTCTGGACCTGCTGCGGAGTATCGCCAAGCTCAACACCGACACCAAGGCCCGCAAGCTGCACGCCGAGTTGGTGCAAGTCTTCACGGCGGATTCGGAATCCGCAATCGTCTTCACGCAGTACACGGACACGATGGAATACCTGCGGGAGTATCTGGCGCGGGAGATGCCGGATGTGCCGGTGGCGAGCTACTCGGGCGCGGGGGGCGCCTGGCGCGACGGCTCGGGGCGCTGGGTGCCGTGCAGGAAGGAGGATATCAAGCGGTGGCTGAAGGCGGGCCGGGTGCGCTTGCTGGTGTGTTCGGATGCGGCGGGGGAAGGCTTGAACTTGCAGGCCGCCGGGGTGCTGGCCAACTATGATCTTCCCTGGAACCCGATGAGGGTGGAGCAGCGCATTGGACGGATTGACCGGCTGGGGCAGCACAGGCCCAAGGTCAAGATTTTAAATTTCGCATATAAGGACACCGTGGAGGCGGACGTGTACTTTGCGGTGGGCGAGCGGATCCAGCTTTTCCAGGGCATCGTAGGGAGGCTCCAGCCGATCCTGTCGAAGTTGCCCAAGCGGTTCGAGGAGGTGACGCTGGCCAGTCCTGGGGCGCGGGAAGCGGCGCGGCAGCGTTTCTTGGCGGAGATCGAGCAGGAGGTGTCCTCGGCGGCTGAGACGCCCCTGGATTTGGATGCCGTGGCGCGGGAGGATTTGGCCGTTCCGCCTTTGCCGGAGCCGCCCTATGATCTGGCCAAGCTGGATCATGCCATGGGGCGGGAAGCGAGCCGCCCCGTTGGTTTGGAGTGGCAGCCGCTGGACGTGCGCACATACGCGGCGCGCCTGCCGGGCATGGCCGAACCGATTCGGGTGACGACCTCGGCTGAGGTGTTCGAAGAATCCGGCGACAGCCATCAGTTCTTTTCGCCGGGCGGTCAGCTGTTTGAGGAGGTCCGGCGGGCCGCCGACGGGATGCGGTCCAGAGAGCCGCAGCCTGGGGTCTGCTGGCTATTGCGGGACCGGAACGGCAAGCCGGCGGCGTTTGTGGTGAACACGGCGGCCGGATTTTGCCGCGCAGACACGCTGGACACGCTGATGGCGCTGCTTGAGCGCCCGGGAACGCCCGCTGTGTTCCCGGCGGCGGAGTGGCCGGGTTATGAAGCGGAGTTGGTAGTGTAGGGGCGGTGGGTTGAGGTGGAGTCCATAGTCCCGCGGACCACGCAGCCTCAAAGTGGAGCAAGCAGTCTTGCGTGCCACGCCGCCAGTCTTGGCGGCGGATGGCTTTCCTGTCCTGCTTTGCCACAGGCCACTTTTGTGGGGCAGCCTCTTTGTGGGGCAGACATTCTTGTCTGCGGCCGGCATTCCTGCCGGCCTTGGTACCCTTAACCCACTGCCCTCCATGCAACCGAACCATGCCGAGTGTAGGGGCGGACCAGCGTGTCCGCCCCCATGGCCGCACCCCGCGCTGTAGGGTCACCCCGCGCCACCGCCGGCATCGCAATCCTGCCGGCTTGCCCCACTACCGCGCCTTGAAGTAGAGCACGCAGTCTTGCGTGCCACGCCGCGCCTCAAAGTGGAGCACGCAGTCTTGCGTGCCACACCGGCAGCCCTGTGCCGGTGGTTGGCGCTTGAGACTCCCTTACAGCTCCGGTGCCTGTCGCCCTTTCCGCGCATCCGCCCAAAGTGTGGCGTAAGCCGCCTCCTGCCGTAAGACAGGCCGCTTTTATGTGGCAACTTCTTGTGGAGCAGGCAGGTTCTGGGGGGCAGATTCATCTTGTGCGGAGCACCAAAATATTTGCCCCATCTTGGAAATTTTCCCTGCGGGTGGTCGTGCCCGCAACCGGGAGGCCCCTACCTCGTTCTCCCGCCGGCGTCCCCGCTTTGCCGCGAAATCGGCGCGCTGTCCGCCCCGGCTGCGCTGGTCGAAGCTGGGCTGCCTGCGGCGATCGTCCCCGAAGTTCCCGCGGGCGTCGGAGCGTTCGTCGGGTAGTTCGGCGCGCCTGAGGTACCTCCCCCGCCCATGAGGTTGGGCGCCCTGGGTTGCGGAGGATATAACAGCTCCATTGCGCTTTGATAACTGTAAAAACGATAGCCGTAAAAACTGGTGTAAGCTCCGCTCAGCGGAACGTAAGTCATCATGCCGAGATACGGATTCAGCAGCCAGTAGCCGCCCAAGCCCATATCCAAGCCGCGGCTGCGCCAGCCGCTTGTGACGGCCGCCTCAAGATTGGCTTGCGCCAGGTAAGCCGCCCGCCGTCCGCTCCACCGGTCCAGCGCGTCGTCTTCCTCCCGGTTGAAACGCACCGCGGCCCATGCGCCGTCGAGCGCCAGCATCCGGCCTTTGCTGAGGCGCAGCGTTCCCGCGCCGCCCGCGACCAGGGCCTCCCCGTCGAAAACCCGGACCGACGGCGGATTGAGGTCAATTCGATACACGCCGCGTTTGAGCGGAGTGAAACGGAAGTCCTTCCAGCGAATGGCCGCGCCCTCGCGCCGCGGCTGGCTTGCGACTTCGAGCACAAAAGAGCCCGCCTCCAGTTCCAACTGCCAGTTGGTCAATGAGGCCGACTCCAGCCGGAATGAGCTCTCTTCGCCAACCCGCAAAAATGTTCCTGGGTCAAGGAGAACCTCGGCGCGTCCTTCCTCGGTTGACAGCACGTCGCCTGGCTTCATCTGTGGAAATCGCACGCCGCCTGCTTCCACTACCGCGCCGTTGAGCAGGACCTTGCCCAGGGTGTGATTTACAAGCCCCGCCTGAGCGGAAATCACCTGCTGCGCGAACGCCCCCGCCGCCAGGCTAAAGAGGACCGCCAACCCCACCGCCAGCCTTGCAGGTTTCATGGGAGGAACCTCCACCTCCATCATGCTCGCAATCCAGGTAGCCTGTCAATACGAAAGAATTCCAAGGATTGCTTAGTTCGAGAAGGAGAATGAAACTTCATGAACAGTCGCGCAGTTTGGTTTAGCTGCCGTTCTGGTTGAGAACAACGATACGGGGCCGCCCCGGCCCGTCCACTTCGCGCGCTCGCCGCGCCCCAGGACCCTTTCCCGCTGCCTGCGCCTCCAGCGAGCCGTGTCGGCGCGCTGGCCTTTACGGCCGGCTCGGGCCTCCTGGGACTCCGCCGTCCGCCCGCGGCCGCCGAGGATTGGCCCGGTTCCGTTCGCACTCCCCACAATCCTCCGGCGCTTCACACCATGCATGTGCGCCGCCGGTTCTTGGATATACTGTCCCTAATGGCTGGGTTCACCTGTGCCAGACTCCAACAAGGGAGTAGTTCACCATGGAGCGTCGAAAGTTTTTGACAGCGGGCGCCGCTGGGCTGGCCATGGCTGCGTCGCGCAACTATGCCGCTGAATTCGCCGATCGCCCGCCGCTGCGCGTGGGCCTGATTGGCTGCGGGTGGTATGGAAAGGTCGATCTGTTCCGCCTCATCCAAATCGCTCCGATCGAGGTTGTCTCCGTTTGCGATGTGGACCGCAAGCTGCTCGAGGAGTGCGCCAACCTTTGCGCCGAGCGTCAGGTTTCCAAAAAGAAACCCCAAATGTTCACCGATTACCGCAAGATGCTCGCGCCCAAAGATCTGGATCTGGTGTTAATCGGCACGCCGGACCACTGGCATGCCCTGCCCATGATCGAGGCGGCGCGCGCCGGCTGCGACATCTACGTTCAGAAGCCCATCAGCGTGGATGTGGTCGAAGGACAGGCGATGGTGGCTGCCGCCCGCAAGTACAAACGCGTCGTCCAGGTCGGCACGCAACGCCGCAGCACGCCCCATCTTGTGGAGGCCCGCGACATTGTTCAGCAAGGCAAGCTGGGAACGATCGGACACGTAGAGGTCTTTTCCTACGGCGGCGGACGTCCTTTGATCCTCAAACCCACGCCGGTCCCCGAAACCCTGGACTGGGATTTCTGGGTGGGGCCGGCCCCTTACATGGACTACGCGCCGGAGATCCAGCGAAGCTGGCGCTCGTTTATGGCCTACGGCAATGGAACCATTGGCGATATGGGCATCCATATGCTCGACATGGTCCGCTGGTTCATGAATCTGGGTTGGCCCAAACGCATTTCCTCGTTCGGCGGAATCCGCGCCTTGAAAGGTGGAGCCAACGACATCTCCGACGACCAGACCGCCATGTTCGAATACGACGATCTCACCGTGGTCTGGAAGCACCGCCGCTTCGGCTCGCGCCCCGATCCCGATTACGACTGGGGCGCTATTCTGTACGGCACGCAAGGGACCCTCAAGGCCGGCGTCTTCGCCTATGATTTCATCCCGGTCGGCAAGAATGAGCCTAAGATCCACCGCGACGTGACTTACGAGCTCGAGCAGTATCCCGAAGATAAGACCGAGCCGAGGCTGGAGCGGCATGCCGCCCCGGCCGTGCGCTACCACTTCAAGGATCTGCTCAATAACATGCAGACCCGGGGACGGCCGGTGGCGGACATTGAAGAGGGCTATATCTCATCCGCTTGCTGCATTCTGGCCAACATCTCCATGAAACTGGGCCGCACGCTCACTTGGGACGCGCAGAAACAAATGGTCGTGGCCGACGAGGAAGCCAACCGCCTGCTCCGCCGTCCTTACCGCAAGCCCTGGATCCACCCCGAGGTCAAGAACGTCTGACCGCCCGGCCAAAGGCAGGGCATGCGCTCCTCATGCCCTGCCATGGCTCATGAGTCCTCGGCCGGTGAGGTTCCCGTGCCCGTGGCCGCTGCATTCCAGCCCATGCTGCGGATTAAGTCTCGCTCAACCCCGGCCTGACCGGGAATACGCCGGATTCCTTCTCACGGGGGCACTCTGCGGAATACAGGCCTGTTCCTCCGAGATATCCCTGGCGCGCCTGTGCGGGGCCAATTAGCCGCCTGCTCAACTTCTACCGCAGCCCGGAATTCCGGACCGCCGTCGCGCCAACGGCCCCCGCCGCGGCTCCGTTGACGATCGTGAAGGCCTTGTCCAGACTGCCGTCGCCGGCCCGCCGCCGCAGGATGGCCTGCACCAACAGCAGCCCGCCCGTCGCCCCAGCCTTGATCAGGGCCCCTTTACGCGCGTCGAATCCGCCTTGACTATTCCTCAACAGCGGGTTCTGCTCGGCCAGATCCCTGGACGAGGCGACGTCCGCCGCGTTGGCTGCGGCCAGTACCGCCGCCGAAACCAACCAGGCGTTGCGCCATCGCTGGTTGCCTTTCGGCGCCAAGGGCGCTTGCCAGCGCGCCGCCGTTACGGTCAAGCTCTTGCCGCCGGCGTTGGTCCTTACTTGCGCTACCTGGAAGTCAAGCCCGTCGGCTGTTATTCGACCTGGAAACGTCGGTTCAATCGGCTCCTCGTCGGCCAGTAAAACAGGCGTTACCAAAAGCAAAGCAGCTGCAATGGAAAGCAAGTACCTCTTCGGTGCGGACACAGAATCTCCTTTTGGGGGAGATCATCAGCCGTCCAATTGCAACGGGGGAGGGATCTCCCATCTCTGCTGGCACTTAGGGAAGCGCCGATCTCAAGCGGCCTGCAAAGCCCCTCCGAGGGTCTTGCGCCGGCTTAATCAAGTTCGGCAACCACCACCTGCCTGTGGGATGATCGCTCTTGCCATACGGATGCAATCAGAAGCTTGCGTTTGTCCCAGTACCTTGGTACCTTCTTGCATTGGCCGTGGAAGTCCTTCATAATCAGCGGGGTGGGCCGGAGATGGATCCTCCTGCTTGGCGCCTCGCTGGCAGCGGTCTCGGTGGCCGCGCTGGCGCTCAATCTGTGGGCCCCATCCTGGGCCTGCCGCCTTTGGCTTTGTCCGGAATCCGTGCAGCTTTCCGAAGCCCGCCGTCTCCTGCTGGTCGGGACGCCCGAGGCCGTCCGGCAGGCCGCGGCGCTGTGCCATGACTTGGTGCGGCGGAACCCCTCGTCACCTTTCCGCTGGTGCGACTTGGCCGAGGCGCACCTCGCTGCCGGCGATCTCGACCAAGCCCGAGCCGCCTTCGCTCAAGCCGAGCGGGTCGGGCCGGGCATCCCCCAAACCCTGCTGCGCGCCGCCAGTTTCTATCTGCGGCAGGGAGCTTACGAAGACGCTCTCCCCCGTATGTCCCGCATTCTGGCTTTGACGCCTGCCTACGACCGGCTCATTTTCAGTTACTACGACAAACTGGGGATCGACTTTTCCAAGGTTCTGAGATTAGGGATCCCCGCCGAAGCCAGACCCGCACAAGCCTATTTTCAGTACTTACTTTCCAACGCATCCGCCCAACAGTCCAGTCAAGCCTGGGAGTGGCTTGGCTCCTTGGGCTTTCAATCGGCAGAACTCGCCGGCGCTTTCGCCTCACGGCTCATCCGCGACGGCCAGGCGGCTCAGGCCCTCACGGTTTGGACCGCCTATGTCGGCCCCGGGCAGGATGGTTACCCGCTGCGCAACTTGATCTACAACGGCGATTTCGAGCGCCCAGCGCTTCCCTCGCCGTTCGATTGGCGCATCTTGCCCGCCGCCGGGGCCGCCGCCTCGCTGGAGCAATCTGGTTGCAACTGCGGCCGGCAGTGCTTGCGCATCAAGTTCCGCGGAACCGACAATCTGACTTATCAGCACATTTCCCAGCTTGTATTTGCGAAGCCCGGCCGCTACCGCTTTCAGGCCAGTCTCCGGGCGGACTCGATTAGCACCGACCAGGGGGTGGGCTTCCGGATCCGCGACTACGAGAATCCGTCCCGGCTCGAGTGGACCACGGAGCGGATCCTGAGGACCACCGGCTGGCGCACGGTTCAGCTCGAGTTTCCGGTGAGCCCTCCGGCCC
>Ga0308417_1002082_pt1 | contig 13319 bp, 16 predicted proteins | sample HotsprSampleOS65_FD_203528 | JGI IMG/M metagenome (GOLD analysis project Ga0308417, IMG submission 203528) | Hot spring phototrophic mat microbial communities from Octopus Spring, Yellowstone National Park, Wyoming, United States - 20090730_OS65 ... | reverse complement strand
CCAATTTTATCGCCTAAAATACTGACGGGAATAGAAAAAATAGCGTAAAAAAGATTAAAAAGAGCATAAGCAAAAATAGCTAAAATAGTAGTTAAACTAAGATTTTTCACTTATAAAATTAAAAAAGTATCTGAACTGTTGCCAATAGCAAAAATAATGCTAAAAATAATGCTAAAAATAAGAAAAATTTTAAATGAAGGGTTTAAATTTTTTAAAGAAAATTTTGGCAAAACCGCATTGCTAGTTCCTGTTATAGTAAACCTCTTTTTCTTTAAAAGATAACCTTTCTTTTATATTATTATTTTTAATATAATCTTCCCCTATGGCACAGGGCGGATAACTGTTGAGGTAAAAGAGAATAATCTGGTTTTCTTCTGTCTGCTTGTTCTCTTGGGTGGCTTATTATCTGGTAAATTATTCTCTCTGTTTTTAAAAAGAATAATATTATAATGAAGGTTAACACATTTCTAATAATCGTGAATTTCTTACCAAATAATTTAATTTCAAGAGGAAGGGTAGTCCGATTAAAATTGCTGTCATCACAAAACCGAATAGAGAACCGTAATCTGCACCTTTTCGCGAAGTATTCCAGCATAAGAAAAAACAGCTGCCGGCTGCACCAAAGCAAAGGAGCCAACTAATTCTCCGATAATAATTCCTAAGGCACCGCTCCTTCTGCCAAGCCAAGAAGCAATCATTTCTTTAGAAACAAATACTGAAGTCACTCCCATTAGAATAAAAATCAAAAACAATACAGGAAACACTGTCAAAGAAATTTTACCGGCAGCCCTCAGTGCTTTTTTTGTTTTCTCGGGACTTTTTATCGCTAAAAAAAAATTAAAAGCATAAAAGCTACTAATAAATATATTATCCCAATATCCATATTAGATTAATTTTATTTGAGGAACCAACCAGGCAAAAATCAAACCGCCAATAATTCCTAAAATCCACATCAAAATTGCATAATTTAATACCTGTTTCCAACCAATTACCCTTGAAACAGCAAGCATGGAAGGCAAACTTAAAGCAGGTCCTGTTAACAAAAATGCCAAAGCTGGCCCTGTTCCCATTCCTAAAATCAAAAGCTCTCTGATAAAAGGAATTTCAACCAATGTCGGAGTATACATTACTACTCCTAATATTGATGCCAAAGCTATCTGCCAGAATCCTTGACCTAAATATTTTGAGATTACTTCAGAAGTCAGAAAAATCTTAACTATTCCAATGATAAAAATTCCCATTAAAACTAAAGGAAAAATCTTTTTGACAAAATCCCAAACATTTATTAACCACTCTTTTAAATCTTCTTTTAAATTCAAAGGTTTTTCTTGATATTTAACTTTAAACTGGGAAAGCATTCCTGCTTTTTCTTCTTCGGTTGTCCAAATTGCTTCTAAAATCACGCCAGTGGTAATAGCAGCGCTTAAAGCCAAAATAATCCTGCCCACAACAAACTGCCAGCCAATTAAACTGAAGGTCAAAATAAGAGCGGCGGGATTTATAGCTGGCGTGGCTAAAAGAAAGGTAATGGCCGGCCCCAACCCAGCGCCTCTTTTTTTAATTGCGGCAAATAAGGGAATAATCGAGCAGGAACAAACTGAAAGCAAGGGCCCTCCAAAAGCGGCAATAAAATATGCCTTGGGATTTCTCTTCCCAAAATACTTAATGATTAATTCTTTTGGGATGAAGGTTTGAACCGCTCCGGCAATCAAAAATGCCATACCTAGACAAAACCAAGCTTTTTGAAGATAGCTTAAAAGGGTATAAAAAGGAATGAGATACCAAGGAGTACCGGGATTAATTGGAAATGGTTCTTTTTGAAAAATTCCTTGTTCTATCAATTGACTCTTTTTGAAAGCGCCATACCATTCATAACCAACCAAAATTCCAAAAATTAAAAGAATTAAAATGATGCCAAAAATAATTCTTTTCATAGATTTTTATTTTTAAATTTATTTCTATTTTTTAATTTGCCGAAGCCATTCTTTAATTTCTTCAACTTCAGGAATCCGACCTTGAGCTTTGATTTCATCGTCAAAAGCAATTGCCGGAGTAAAAGCTATTCCCATTTCAATAATTTTATTTATGTCGTAGATATGTTCAACCTTAACATCTTTTAAGCCAAGTTCTTCAACCGCTTTTTGAGCATTGGATTCTAATTTCTGGCATTTAGGGCAGCCAGAGCCCAAAATTTTGATTTTCATAGTATTTTTTCTAATTCCTTTAGATATTTTTTTATGACCTTTTGATTTAGTTTATAAAAAATTTTTAAGCCGACCTTTTTAGAAGAAATTAAACCTAAATCTTTTAAAACTTTTAAATGATGAGAAACCAAATTTTGCGGAAGGTCCAAAAATTGCCAGATTTCGCAAACGCACATTTCTCTTTTTTTCAATATACATAAAATACGCAGACGATTTCTTTGGGAAATTACCCTTAAAAAACGGTCTGTTTTAATTTGTTGTTGGCTTTTTTTGTTTTTGCAACATTTTAATTCCATAAATTTTTCACAAATATCAATCTATATTGATATTTTATCAATTTAAAATCCGAATGTCAAACTCTAATTATTTTTAACTAAAAACTTCTTCTTAGCGATAAAAATTTCCCAACCATGGTTTTTTGTATTTCAACTTTTTTAACCCCCATTTTTGAATTTAAAATAAGGGCGAGGAGGCGAATGTTAGAGCCAGAATAATTGACAAGTTGCCAAAATTTATTCTGAGGCAGACTAACTAGAGATAATCCTAATTGCCCTGCCGGGCTGGATACGAAATAAGAAAGGTAAGCTCAAAACTGAACCCGGAAAATATCGTTTCTATTCTTAAATCTTTTCTCTTATTTCTTTCTCAAAGAAGAATGGTTGAAAAAAATCTATTAGCAAAAAGGCTGCTCAAAGAGATACTCTATTTTACAGAAACCATCAAAATAACCTTATTTTATTCGGAAAATTTAGAAAATTCTGAAACAAAACAAAGCCCTGCCTTCCTTTCGCAAGGCAGGGCAAATTTTTCTGAAGCTATTACTCCGCAATCGCTCCTCCCTCAACAAAGAAAGTTCGTATCGTATTCTTTGGCTCCGGGGCGAGGATTCGAACCTCGGACATCCTGGTTAACAGCCAGGCGTTCTACCACTGAACTACCCCGGAATAATTCTAATTTAACATCTTTTTAAAAAAAATTCAATTTTTTTGACAAAATAAGAAAAAATATCATAAAATTATATTAAGGAGGTGAGTTCTTTGAAAAAAGAATTTTTAAAAAATATTAAAAAAGAATTATTAGAAGCATTAGTGATTTCTCTTTCTGAACCAATATTTTATATTTTAATATTTATTTTTCTCATATCAATTTATTTAAATCCGCCGTAGTGAAAATTTTTTTTTAAAATTCCCCTCCTTTTCATTTAGGAGGGGTTTATTATTTTTTCTCGAAAAGATTGTTTAATTTTGCTACTACTGGCCCTTTAGAACCAGAGTATAATGATTTCTTCCTTTTATTATATGGCACTTCTGCTGGAGATGAAAGATATTCAACCGCTACTTGGCAAATATACATATCTTTATATAAAGCAACAGGTAAATTCGATTGATTCGAGATCTCTAAAGTTAAAGTCCCTTCAAACCCTGGATCAACAAAACCGGCGGTATGAACTAAAATTCCCATTCGGGCAAGAGTGCTTTTCCCCTCTACCCTTAAAACTATATCATCAGGAACAACTACATATTCCCTTGTTGAAGCTAAAACAAAATTATTGGGATGCAAAATAAATGGTTCGTTATCTTTTAATCTTTTAGTAATCACAAAATGATCAAGAGGTAATCCCTTTTTAACATCTAAAAGATATTGACTTGTAATATTAAAAAATTTAAACTCTTTTCCTAATTTTAAATCAATCGAAGCAGGTCCAATTTGATCTTCTGAAAGAGAAGGTTTAAAAATTAATTTCTTTTCTTTAAGAAGTTTTTTAATATCTCTATCGGAAAGAATCATATGAAAGAATCGTAGTTATTCAGTTGTCACCCCATCAAAAGGAGCTTCATTTTCTTCTGCCTCCTTTTTAGTTTTTCTAATTATTCCATCTTTGTGATGGGCGGGCGAATAAATAGTATATAATTTTAAATCTTCTGTTTGAGAGGTATTAATAACGTTATGCCAAGCCCCGCTAGGAACAACAATAGCGTCCCCATCTTTTACTTTATATTCATTGCCATCAATAATTACTTTTCCTTCCCCTTCTTCGAATCTAAAAAACTGGTCATTATCAGGATGAACCTCTAGCCCTATTTCCTCCTGTGGTTTTAAACTCATTAAAACTAATTGCGAATGTTTTGAGGTATAAAGAACTTTTCGAAAATTATCATTTTTTAAAGTTTCTTCTTCGATGTTAATATGAAATCCTTTCATAATTTTTATTGTATTGTTATTTTTCATTTTCATTTTAGCAGGAAAACAAAAAACTAGTCAAGTAACTTTAAATAAATGAAAAATTCCTGATTACCTTTTTTCCCTAAAATTGGAGAAGGCAATACTTTTATTATTTGAAAACCTAAATTTTTAGAAAATTCTAAAAATTCTTTTAAAGCCTTAGTTATTATTTCTTTGTCCTTTACTCTTCCTTTTTTTATATATTTTTTCCCTACCTCAAATTGAGGCTTAAAAAGCAAAATAAGATCGCCTTTTTGGGATAATAAATTTTTAATTTTTTTAAGAACTAATTTTAAGGAAATAAAACTTAAATCCACAGTAATTAAATCAAACTTTTTATTAGCTTCAAACTTCCTGATATCTGTTTTCTCCAAACTAATCACTCTTCTATTATTCCTTAAACACGGGTGAAGTTGATTAGTTCCTATATCAATGGCATAAACTTTTTTAGCTCCATTTTTAATTAAACAATCAACAAAACCACCGGTACTAGCGCCAATGTCTAAACAAATCTTATTTAAAGGAGAAATATTAAATTCTTTTAAAGCAAAAAGTAATTTCTCACCCCCTCTCGAAACAAATTTAAGATTTTCTTTTATTTCTATTTTATCTTCAGGCTTTACCTGATAACTTGGCTTAAGACAAATCTTATCGTTTATTTTTATTTTCCCTTCTTTTATTAATCTTTTAGCTTTTTCTCGAGATTCAACAAAATTTTTAGAAACTAAAAACTGATCAAGTCTCATTATTCTTTTTCTAAAAATTCTAAATAAATTCTTCTTTCGCGAGGTCCGTCAAGCTCTAATAAACATAAACTTTGCCAAGTCCCTAAAACTAAACTTTGGTTTTTAACAATCAAAATTTTTTCTTGTCCCAAAAGAGAAGAAATCAAATGAGAATCACCATTTGAATCAATTAGATTATGAGAAAAATCAAAATCTTTAATCAGTTTTTTAAAGAAATTAAAAAAATCATCTTTTAAATGGGGCTCGTTTTCCATTAAAACTAGAGCGCAGGTGGTATGAGGAATAAATATCAGTAATAAACCATTTAAAAATTTTTTCTTTTTTATCAAAGAATTTATTTCTTCTGTTAAGTCAATAATTTCCCACCGTTTATGAGTAATAACCCTTAACTCTTCCATAAAAATATTTATCTTAATTTTATAGTTTTTTTCTAAAAATAGAAAACAAAATCAAAAAAAGAAACTGATAATATTAGTTTCTTATAAAATCTATCAATTAACTCTTCTAATAATTTTTATAAATTATTGCCCTCTTTTTGCTTTTAATTGCTGAAGAAATTCTTGTAACTCTATAATCCGATTTTGAATTTGATTTTTAAAATCTTGAGCTTGATTTTGTAATCTTTCTCTTTCTTGCTCTTGAAGATTCAAAGAAGAAATCGTCTTAAAGAATGGTCTTTCATCTCGACCAATAATAATATTTTCAGCTGTTAATGTTTTTAATGAGACATTATAAATACCCCGAACAATCACTGGCTCATTAACCTTCAAATCGCCAAATGTTCCCTCTACATAACCAGAAATAACTGGTGGATTATTTTTTACGAACTTAACAATTTTTGTTGAATTATTAACTACAACTTTAACTTCCTGGTTACTATTGGTTTTCAAATTGAAAGTTTTATTGTTAGTATCAATGCTTGTAATTACTCCCTTAAAAGTAAAATGAACACTTAAAATTGATAAATCCCTGATAGTAATTGGGTGAATTAAACTGTGGTCATTATTGTCTAAATAACCGTAAACGTTAATAACATCTCCTACCGAAATATCATCAAAATCAATTTTGGTCCAATTTTGTTTTAATATTCTCGGATTTTGAGATGTCAAATCTACTTTAAAAACATAATCAAAAACCTTAACTTTCAAGTAATTGCTTCCAACTTCCTCCACCGTTCCCGCAGTAATGTGAACTGCAATAGCATTTTTAGTCGGTAAAGTAGTTGTAGGCAATTGAGACAATACCCCTAATCGCCAACCAGAAGTTTCCTCGATTCTTAAAGATTGCTTTAACTCTGAAAGTTTAATGCCTTTAATAATGGGCTTAACAGGAACAATAGGAGTGGTGGTGGTTGGAGAAACGGTTGTTGTTGTTGTTGTAGTAGTAGTAGTGGTGGTTGTTGTTGTTTCTGAAGTAGTAGTTGTTGTTTCTTGAGCATTTAATATTGAGATATAAGAAAAAATAAGACCTGAAATTATCAAAAAAGAAATTATTATTTTTTTCATGGTTTTTTATTGTTATTTTTTTATATTTTATTTTATTTCTTAATTTAATTTTTTTCAAGAAAAGCCCCGCCTTATTGGCGGGACTAAAAAATGAGAGGCAGCTTAATTTTAAGCTTACCATTTTTCTTTTCCGTTTCTATCCCCATCTCCTTTAAACAAACCTCGTTTATATATGTTACGTCCTTTTTTTTAATAATTAGACGTCTATCTGTTTTCTTTACCTCCAGAATATTAGTATTAGAATCTACCCTCCCAATTGCATAATAGGATTTATTCAAAAAGAAAATGTATACTTCTTGCTGTTTGGTGCCTTCCTGAAATGTTATGCTTACATACTTGTCATCTCGAAGACGTCCTTGCCTCACGTGCCCTCCTAGAAAAACTTCAAAAAACTCTTGTGGTATAAATAGTTTTCCTCTTATTTCTATCACTGGATTTTCTAATTGTTGTTGGATTTTACGACAGCCAAATAAAGGATCGCAGGATTCCACAATTATCTTCTTATTGCCAGCCTCTAGGGTAAAGGCGATATAATTCTCTTGGTTATTATTATGACTTGCTTGGTCTTGGGCTTGGGCAATAGTAGTCTGAATAACTATTAGAAAAAGAAAAATTATCATTCTAATTTTTCTCACTTCCATCACCTTCTTCTAGGTTTTTAAAAGTTCTGATAAAAATTATACCATTTTTAAAAGAAAATGGCAAGGTAAAAAAATATCTATTCGAAATACTTATCCACTTTTAAAATTAGATAGATTTTTTTATACAAATTTTTTATAAAAATAAATAAAAACCAAATAAAATATTGCAAATTTAAAAGGGGAAGCGAATATCGCTTCCCCTCCTACCTTATATTTCAATTTCAACTTCTCCTATCGAGGCGGACCCGTCCGCCTCGATAGTAATTTGCCACCGAAAAATTTCATACGTTGTTGCGAATTTTGCTGTGATTCCTACAAACTCTCTCCCGTTATATACGGGAGAGAGTTCTAATCTGCACTTAGTGGTGAGTTTTCTTAAGACAATATATCTACTACTTTTTATTTCTTTTTTTCCTTCGGGTGCCATTGGCACCCAAAGGGAAAGGAACCACCGCGGGTCCCGCGGGGCCCTTTCCATATATACGGTAATCATGCCCCACGGACTATCACACTGCGCCTGCAACCTCTGGCCGCGCCGGAAGGCCCGCCGCTGCCAGAAAATGGGTTGAGACTCCGGCGGAAGTTTTTCGACAAATTTGCCTCCTCTATCTAATGCATCTAATGTTTCGATTATTTCTTCAAACATTTTCCTCGCCTCCCGTACCTCGGGAGGGAGGTATTTTGTTTTTTGGCAATTAAGATACTTCATCGCCCTACGGCTTTCGCCGTAGAGGAGGACGGCTTGCCCAAATTTTTCATCAAATCCATTAACTCCATTTTGAACTAAACTTTGAGCGAGAGAGAAAATTTTCTTCAAATATTCGCAGATAGCCATGTTCAGCCCTTGCTGGTCCCGAGAGCCTGACTTTAGATAAAGACCATACTTTAACGCCTCCACCACCTTGGCGGGGTTTTCTGCCCTCGCCAAAAAATCCTTAAACTCTTCTGACTCTAGAAAATTATTAATCATTATTTTTACACCTCCATAATTTTAAATTTTTAAGGAACTAACTGTTCTAATAATAGCATAAATTTTAAAATTTGTCAAGGGCTATCAACTTTCGGGTTATAGACCAATAATTCTCTATTTTTAAAAAAATAATCTCTATCGACTTGCGAAGTCGATAGTAGAGGTGAAAGTCATGAAAGTCAAGATTGATTATAAAAATAAAAATTTAAAATTGGATAATGCTGCCGGGCTTGGATTCGAACCAAGATTCCGTGGTCCAGAGCCACGTGTCCTACCATTAGACGACCCGGCAATTTTATTGGAAAAATTCTTCGCTTACAAAAAGTTCTAAAGGTAAAACTGGAATAGGGCTTCTTTTCAGTTGAGACTGAATTTCAATTAATCGTTTAATTATTCTTTCAAGGTAACTAATTTCTATTAAAGAAGACTGCTTAAAAATATCTTTTAATTCTTCTTCTGTTAAATCCTTTTCTAATAATTGAGCCAAAGAAGGAGAAATTTTTAATAGTAAAATTTTTCTCAAATAGCCTAAGAGCTCTTTATTAAAAATTTCTAAATCATAACCATTTTCATAAATTTCATTTAAAAACTCAATGGCTTTTTCTTTATTTTTCTTAATAATATAGTCAACAAATTTTTTTACTTTTTCAAAATTAACCACCCCGATAATTTCTTCTACCAAATCTTTGGTTATATTTCTATCCCCTATTACTGATAACTGGCCCAAGAGAGATTCTGCATCTCTTAAACCACCCTCAGAATATAAAGCGATTAATCTTAAAGCTTCTTCTTCGTAGTTAATATTTTCTTTTTGGCAAATTGTTTTTAAACGATTAATTATATCAACAGCATTTAATTTTTTAAAATCGTATCTTTGAACGCGAGATAAAATTGTTAGTGGTAATTTATCCGGTTCTGTCGTGGCTAAAATAAAAATAACATAAGAAGGCGGTTCTTCTAAAGTTTTTAAAAGAGCATTAAAAGCGTCTTTAGTGATTTGATGAGCCTCATCAATAATAAAAACTTTATATCTTGAAGAAGAGGGAGGAAATTTAATATTTTCTCTTAAATTACGAATATCATCTATGCCCCGATTAGAGGCAGCGTCTATTTCGATGACATCTAAAGAATGACCAGAATTTATTGAAAGGCAAGAAGAACAATTATTACAAGGTTCAAATTCATTATCTTCTCTATTTAAACAATTCAAAGCTTTGGCCAATAAACGAGCAACAGTTGTTTTCCCTGATCCTCGAGGTCCGGCAAATAAAAAAGCATGGGCAATTTCTTTTTTTAAAATAGCATTTTTCAGAGTATTAATAACATTTTTCTGATTAATAACTTCAGAAAAAAGTTGGGGTCTGTACTTTCGATAAAAAACAAGGTGGCTCACATTAGTGATTTTTTAAATATTAGCAAATTAAATAATTTTTATCAATCTAGCTTTTAAAAACAAAATAACGATAAGAAAAGAAATTAAAAAAGGTAGTGATAATCGTAGCCCCAAAAGCGCTGAAATTAGCCCAAACCAATGGAGAAAGATTAAAGGGTGGTTGAATATTGACTAAAAAGTAAGCTGTCAAAACATTTAAAAATAAACCGATTAAACTAAAGGAAAAAAATTTAGAAAATTCGGAAAATCGAAAATTCTTTCCCTTTTGAAAAGTCCAGCTTTTATTTAAAAAATAACTATTTAAATTAGCTATCATAAAAGAAATTCCTTTAAAGAAAGCATAAAAGGGACCAGAATAAATTTTTGTCATAAACATTAAAATATTTAACAAACCAAAATCTATAATAGTATTAATAAAGCCAACAACAACGAATTTCAAAAATTGTTTAACCATTTTCATCTATTTTTAATCCATTTGATACCTTAATCTAATTTGTTCTTCTATTTCTTCTCTTAAAAGGGTGTATTTTAAATCTGATAATTTTTTAATTTTCTCAATTTTAGAAAAATCTGGTTTTGGCCCTTTTAGGGTTTGCAAACTAAATGGCCGAGAGGTTTGATTTTGAATTAATAATTTAATATAAGCATTAAAATTATCTAAATTCATTAAATCGTAAACAGAAAAAACTGGCTCAAAGTATTTAGCTAAAAACTCAGCATCTTCTTTTCCTACCCTAAAAGAAATAATAGTTCCCACATTGCCAAAAACCGCCTTTAAAATATTTTCTTTCAATTGACCTAAATACTGATGAGCAATTGTTAAATTCAGTCGATATTTCCTTGCCTCCGATAAAACAACAGAAACAGTATTAGTAGTAACATTCTGGAACTCATCAATAAAAACATAAAAATCTCTTCTTTGTTCTTCCAAAACATCAACCCGAGAAAAAGCAGCCATTAATATTTTGCCAACTATTAACATTCCCAAAAGATAGCTATTAGTCTCCCCTAGGTACCCTTTTGAAAGATTAACTATCAAAATTTTTCCTTCATCCATTATTTTTCTAAAGTCAATAGTGGAATGCTCTTGACCAATTATTGGTCTTATTAAATCGTTAGAAAGAAAGGGGGCTAATTTTGAATTAATATAAGGAGCAACATTGGCTAAAGCCAACTCTCCACCAGCTTTTTCTGCTTCTTTTTGCCAAAATTCGATTACTAATGGATTTTTACTGCTCTGTAAAAGTCTTTTTCTAAAATCAGGATTCACTAAAACACGAGGAACATCAATTAAAGTATGGATTTTTTCATCTTCTAACAACAAAAACATAGCATTTCGAAAATACTCTTCAAAAATTGGGCCACCAACTGTTTTTAAATCATAAAGTTTATCAAAAATTTCTAATAATTCGTTAACAACGAAGGTTTTTTGAAAAGGATAATTTTTATTCCACTCAAGCATATTTAAGCCAAACGATCTTTCGAAATTGCCAGGATTAAAATAAATCACATCCTCTATTCGATAATCAGGAATAAGCCCTAATATTTCTTCTGCCAAATCGCCGTGAGGATCAATAAAACAAATTCCTTTATTTGATAAGATATCGCTATAGATAATATTTTTAATGAGCGTACTTTTTCCTGTCCCTGTTTGACCTATTATATAAATATGGCGACGCCTATCTTCATCTAAGATTCTTATTTCTCTTTCCTCGCCCATATAATTATTAATTCCCAATAAAGCCCCCTCTTCCGGCAGATTATTCGGTGGAGGAGCTATTCGAGCCTTTAGCCATTTGATTCGATTATTTTCAATAAAAGGAGGAGGAAAATGATACAAAGAAGTAATCTCTTTTGAATTTAAAACTATCTCTTCTTTAGGGTTAAATAGACGAAAAGAAAAATTAAAAATTAAATTATTTAAAAAGCTCTTTTTTAACTTTATAATTTTTAAGTTGTTATAAAGGGGATGAATAAATTGGCTAAAACTATTAATAATATGAGAGAGTATTTCTTCTGCCCTTAATTTATCTTCAGCTGATACTAAAATTCTAATATTTACTGAAAAAAGAGGGGCCATTAATTTTTCTTCGATTAATTTTAAAGAATTTTCGTCTATTTTTTTAAATTCTTTCTCTAATAATTGACCTGTTTGAAAAGTGCCTGTTTGATCAATATTTGTTTGGGGCGGTTTTAAAGCCTCCTTAAAAGAGGTTAAAAAATCTTCTTTTAAGGAGGGCGACCGAGTAATTTCCTGAAAAGTTTTTCCTTTGAGAATTTCTTCTTTTATTTTCAATAAACTATTTTTATAGCTTCCTGGTGCTTTTTTTAAAATAACCTGAAGAGATGCTCCTTCGCTTTGTTTTTCTATTTTTAAAAAAGAATTCACTATTGCCTTTAAAGGATCATCTTCAAAAAGAAAATAGTTTCTTATTGGTAAAGCAAAGTGCTGTTCAGTTTTAACTATTGCTCCAACAGTAGCTCCTTCGGGGTTAAAAATAGTGTAATCTTCTAAGGCTAATTCCATTTGGGCAAAAGGAAAGAAAGCTAAAAGATTTTTTTCAAAATAAACCGCATCATTTCTTTCGCAGGCTAAATAAAAGCAAATTTCCCGACTATTTAAAGGATTAGCCAACTCAAAAATAATTTCTTTTGGATAATTGGTTAAACTCTCTAAAAACTGGTTAAAAAGATTTAAAAAAGTAAATTTCTCTTGAGGATTTTTAGATGAATCAATATTAATTTCTCTTGGGATTTTAATTAAAAAAAGTTGATAATGAAAACTCTTTTTTAAAGTATTTATCCTGAAAAGGGTTTTTAGAAAATAAAAAAGAAAGGTTATTCCAAAAAGGAAAAGGCTAACAGCCAATAAAAAATAATTAAACTTTATCATATTAAATTAATTTCCTCGCTTTTAAAGCTTGATAGTATTTTTCTACCAATTTATCATGAAACTTATCTATAAAATAAGGATTTTTCATTTGCTGGGCTTTTTTAAGAGCCTGAGTTATCCCCTTTTCTAAGGCTAAATCCACTAATTCATTAATTTTTTCTTCATAAATATCTTCTTTTTTGAAATCTTCTTTTTTTTCTATAACTCTTTCTTTCTTAAATGGCAAACTTTCGTTAATTTTTTCTTCCAAAATCTCTTTTAATATTTCTTTTTTATCTATTGGTTTTTCTGGACTTTCTTTAGTTTGCTCTTTGTTTTTAATGAGAGAGGCTATTTTTTCAATTTCTTTAAATTCCATATTTTTTTCTTATTATATCATTTTATTAAAGATTTTTATAATAAACTTTTGGCAAATAACGTAAATCAATATAATCCACCCTATCAAATGTTCCTTTAAGTTGTTGGTTTTTTAATTTTTCCAAAATAAGTATAATTTCTGAAATATCTTCTTTAAAATTTAAAAATATTTTCATTTTTTTGTTGGTTATAATCTGATAATCAGGAGAGTTTTTTTTATCTAAAATAAAGGAATCAAAAATAAACAAATCTTGACGTTCCTTTAGAGATAAAGCTATTTTTTCTAATTCTTTTAAATTATTTTTCTCTAATAGTTTTTCTCCCAAAATAATATCTTCTTTTTGTTTTAAATAAATAGTATCCAAAGAAGAATTTTTAGTATTTATT
>Ga0308417_1002079_pt1 | contig 13334 bp, 14 predicted proteins | sample HotsprSampleOS65_FD_203528 | JGI IMG/M metagenome (GOLD analysis project Ga0308417, IMG submission 203528) | Hot spring phototrophic mat microbial communities from Octopus Spring, Yellowstone National Park, Wyoming, United States - 20090730_OS65 ... | reverse complement strand
CCTTGCCTTTCAATACTGTTTAACAGGTCAATTATTTCCTTTAAGTTTTTAATGTTCTGCACGATAAAACTATCTACTTCGCCAAAACCTTTTTCTTCTTTTACTACTATTTCCAGTTTTTTACTGATTAGATACAAGGTATTCATTAAAGCCTCTTTAGCTTCTCTAGCTTTAATTGTGTGATCTTTAATTTGGCTTACTAGCTCAATTTGCTGTTTAATAATTTTTTTGTCTAAAACCTTCTCCAATTCTTTTTCCATCTCTTTCCCCATTGCTGGTGGGTTACCTACCAACCCACTAGCTATAGCCTCGTTCTGTTGAGTTTTCAAAAATTCTCTTCTTTTTGCTGCTAAATCAGCAAAACTGCCGAATATAGCTTTAAATTCGCCTTTTTCAATTTGTCTAGGGTGAAAATTGTATCTTTGATGTAAAAATTTACCAAAACTATCGTAGTGGTGATTGGTGTATAGAAACTCTTGTTTAATCAGCTCTAGTTGTTCTGGGTTATAGTAGTCTTGCCAGTTATTTGAAGTAATGTAACGCCTTTTTGAGCCTGTCAAAGAGTTGTCCAACCAAGTTTTTTTTGGGTTTAACATAGTAAAGTAAAATAGTTCTGATAGTCTCCAGCTCAATTAAGATAGCTTGGTGATATTCTCCATTGCCAGCTTTTTCAAAAGCTAGGTCAATTTGTTTTTGCAACCAAAAGTCAAACTCTTCACTTAACATATTGACTTGACAGAAAAAACTAATTTTTTTAAACTATTTTTTGTATATTTGTCAATATGCCAAATGTAAGTTTTTTAATTGACACCCAGTTTTTAAGACAAATAACTGACGACAGTCAAGTTACCAGTCAATTAGAAGAAAAAATCTTAGAAGTTGTTTTGGTTTACAACGGACCTGATAGGTATGACACAGTTATTAATCCTAGAGGTGTCCGCACTGATCTATCTACCGTCACGGTGGATTACAACCACAATGGATTTAATACTGGTGCCTATTTGACTAATTTACGGGTAGAAGAGAATTATGCTTTGGCTGACGGGACAGTTTTACCGGAAGCCTTAGTTGCTGAAATCCACGTTCCTAAAACTGCCGAAATGTTTTACCACAATGAAAAAGGAGAAAAAGTTAGTGCTGGTAATTTGTATGAGGCTATTGAAAAAGGTTTTATCCGCTCTGTATCAGTAGAATTTAGACCTTACATAGGCAAACAACTCACTCACATACCTACAGGTATTACTTACTACGAGGAGTGGGATTTGTTAAGAGTATCTTTACTAGATATCACACCCGGTCAACCTTATTCCGGAATTAAAATAATCCGTTCGTTTATGCCTAACCTAACTTTGGAGGATGTAAAACAAGCCTTAGCTGAGGGTTCAATTAAACCAGAAGAGTTAGCTAGTTTGCTAAACCCACCAGCTGAAACCGAAAATTCAACCGTTGTTAATTTAACAGACCAAATAAGGTCTTTTTTGGAGACTCAAGACAACCAAAAAAGGTTATTTGACTTATTAAAACCTTCTATTCAAGGATTTGTCGAAGAGTTGGTTCAATCTAAAATAGCAACAGAACAAACCAACCAAGAGCCAGAAGTAGAATTGCAAACACCAACTACTAAATCTCAAGAGGAACAAAGAGAGAGTAATAACCTGCAACGGACTTTTCATTGGTTTTTAGACGATACTGAAAATATGGAAAGCTTACTTAGAGCTAGTGCTTTAAATAACTACCGCAAGCGAATGAATATCTATATTGACCAAGACAATTAATTATGAATTACTCTTACCGTGCTTTTTTGTACCAAAAATTTTTGACTGTCTCGGAATTGTTTGACAATCCAATAGAGCCTAGGGATTGGTTGTTAACCTTTTTGTTTTACTTCTTTTTAAGTAGTAGTATCGAGGACTTAATTTTAACAGACAAAGGTATTGTCTACCAAAATCTAAGTGACCAAGAAACTGAAGAGAAGTATAAAGATTTTATTTTAGCTAGCAAGGGCTATTTTCTTTTACCAAGTGAATTATTTAGTCAAGTCTCTAAAAGTGCAGACGAAGATTTAGATGTTCGTTTGCAAACAATTTTTGAAAATATCGAAAGAAGTACAGCTACTACTGGTTGGTTAAAACATTTTAATGGTTTATTAAGCAACTTAGACTTAAGTGCGGATTTAATTACCAAAGACCAAAGGTTAAAAAAAATTAAAGCTTGTTTACAGTTTATTGCAGAAGCCAATCCAGCACCTATAGGGAGTTATAACCTCCAAAAGTCATTGAGTGAGACTTTTAACGTTTTACTAAAATTTTTCCGTCCTAAAAGTAAAGATTTACTTGGTCAATACATTACTCCTAAAAAAATTGTCAATTTATTAGCTGGTTTAGTGGTTGATAAAGCCAAACAAAACCCAGTGATTTGTGACCCAGTTTGTGGTGGTGGAACTTTACTGTTAGCAGTAAAAGAAAAATACCCTAAGTCAATAGTTTATGGTCAAGATAACAATAGTCAAATCTGTAGACTTGCTAAAATGAATTGCATTATTCACGGTTTGGCAAAGTGGGAGTTTGCCATTCTCACTGACGACCTAATCACTAGTGATAACTTTTTTTTGAATGGTCCGTATGATATTATTGTGGCTGATCCAACGATTTATACTAATCTAGACGAAACTGATTTAATTTTTGCTAACCAAGAAAGGTTTATGGGGTTGAAGGTAGCTGATTTTGGTAAAAGATTAGATGCTTTTACAGTTCTGTTCACTATGCAAGCCTTAGCTTCTGGTGGTATTGCGGCTATTTTAGTTTATCCTGGTTTGTTGCATAAAGATGGGGCTTATTGTGAATTGCGAAAGCTACTGATTGAAGAAAATTTGGTAGATACGGTTATTTGTTTACCTAGCAATGTTGTATTTCACACCCAACTTAACCCACAAGTTTTAGTTTTGAAAAAAAATCGACTTGACAAACAAGTGTTATTTATTGATGCTAGTAAAGAATACTCGCCAGTAAGAGATTTAGAGACTAATAAAACTTCTGTGCTGGATAGTTTAACTAATGAAGGTGTGGCTAAAATACAAAGTGTGTATCACAACCGAGACAGCCAACCATCTTTTAGTCAATTAGTTAATCTTGACTTAATCAAAAAAAATAACTATTTATTAAGTGTGGCTAGCTATGTTAGCCGCTTAACTTGACAAGTTTTTGTTTTTCTTTTTTTAAAAAATTATTTGCTATGCCTCACACCGATGTACAATTAAGTGACAACTTAAAAAACTACATTAAAGCTCAGTTTGACGAGCTATTTCAAGCTGAGATTGAAAACAAGAGGGGTCACTTTTTCAAATTAATTTGCGATGAAATCGCCAAAAATAATAACAACGTAGTTGATTTAACCAAAGCTATTTCTATTTATTTCCATTTAGATAGAGAATTTGCTGAAGAGTTGTCGTGGTTGCGTAGTCGCAAAGACAGTGGTTATTTGGAGAAGGCTTACAAAAGGTTTTACGAAGGCAGAACAGATGCCGATGTAGAAATCCGTGCCGCTAATCCATTAGCTGGTGACAATGTTAACATTAATGATACTTTACTGTCTGATACAGTTATTTTGCAATCCAGAATGGAAAGTGCTATTTTTGATTTTATCCGTTACTTTCCGGGTGAAGGTTACCAAGATGTAAAAATACCAGTTTACAAAGGATATTTGGCAGCTACCAAAAAATTGAAAAACCAAGCTCTAGATGATTTTACTGACGACACAACAGGTGGTTTAACTTCCAACTATTTGTCTCATATAACCATTCAGCCGTATAAGCTAGGTTTTACTTTTGATATTGACGCTGAAGGTTTGTTTAAATTAAGACCCATAATTATTTCTCAATTAATTGACCAAATGGTAGCTAGCTATACAGCTGGTATGTTAAACGATATTTATTTTGGTAATGGTAACGCCCCCCAATCCTTAGGAATGTTTACTAACGCTACTAACGTTACAGCTGCTTCTACTATTGAAGCTACTTTAACCAAAGTATTTACCGAATTAGGTAAAAAAGTGAAATCCGGCACTAGAGGTTACTTTATAGTAACTAACTTAGCTGGAGCTACTTATTTGGCTACCAGAAAGCTTATAGGAGAGGCTTACAACAACAATGTTCAACTAAACGGTAAAGCTGTTGTCGGTACTATCTTGGGTGTTCCAGTTTTAGTTGATCCAGCAATACCTGTTAATACTGCCAATGGTAATGAGTTTGCTCCATTATTAGTTGGTTTTGAGGGACACTACTGTTTGGTTGAAAGTGCCAAACCAAAAGTTGAAACTGATGCTTTTGCGAACATAAAGACTGGGGTGCAAACTGTAAGAGTGATGGGTATTATGGGTGGCAAACCAGCTTTCAACGACAGTTTTGTAAAAACTTCTATACAACTATAACCTTGATTGGAGTATGGTTATTTACACTTGTCTTTGTGAATTTGTTTATTCTCTAGACGAAGATAACAAACAGTTAGTAGCTAAACCTGGTTTAGTTTTAGAGTTCCCCCAACCAGTCCCAATTTTAGAGTTTGCCGTGCTGGTTGGGTGGGCTAAAAAAGAGGAGAAAACTAATCCTAAAACCAAAACTAAAGCCTAAATTTTAGTTTAGCTACTATGCCTTTTTTCCCTGCAAGTCAGTTTTTTGGCTTTTTCCCCAATTTGGACACTAATAAATTCACTACTCCCTATATTGAAACTTTAATTACTCTAGTTACTACTGAATTCGATTTACAGACAAAAAACATTTTCGCACCTACTTTTACTAATGTTACTGAAGCTGATTGTTTTAATTTTTTTAATAGACAAAGCATTAACTCTAATTTTATCTATATTATCGCTTGGCAAAAAGCTGGCTTGCAGGTGAAAAAAATTTCTGTTTTAGACGCCGACAACCCCACACCTACTGGCACTTTACTTACTTTGGGTAAAGATTACTATTTATGGTTTGGTCGTGATGGTTATCCGACACCTGGTTTTACTTTACCAGTAACTCACTTAAAATTAAACTTTGGCTTAAGTAAAAATGAATGTTTGCGAGTGTGGGGTAGCTATGGTTGGGCTAATTCTTATCCAATAGATGTAAAATTGTCTCTTTGTCAACTGATATTAAAAATTGCTCAAGCTAATTTTGCTTTAGCCGATGAAAAAGATCAAGTTGTGATGGAGAAAAGTATCACAACGGAAGTTAGGTATAAAGACACGGTGCAAGTGTTTTTGCAAAATTACTTTAACTCAAATGAATTTTTAGCTTTAAAGAAAAAATACTTTTTTGACGATAGCCAAATTTCAGTTCTATGAAATTCCCAGTCACAATCACCAACCGAGTTACGAATTATAACCCAACAGCACCGTTTGATACCAAAAATACTACGGTGATTTTAAATAACCAACTTAGACGCATCGAAAGAGTGCCTCTAAAAAAAGTATTTGAACTCTATGGTGGTGAGCAAAAAAATGCTAAGGCAATCTATTGTTTGTATTTAGAGAATAACGACCCTTTCCCTGAATTAGAGGCAGATGTTAGTTGGCAAATGCAAGGTAAAAACTTGACTGGAAAAGTTAAATTTATTTACATTTATGCAAGGGTGATACTTAATACCAAAGCTGAGGTTTATATCCAATCAGACAATGATTAGTTATTTTAGCCTTACGTAGTATGTTTACTCTACGCCGTGCTAGTTTGTTTATACCTTTTGATAAACATCTTACTGAAGTCTTTACTAAGACTACTAAAACTGCTCAATTCGAAGCTCAAAACGCCTTTTATTCTTTTGCAGCTACACACGGCAAAAACCCAATTTGGACTGGTAGGACAATGCGAGAAACCAAAGTTTATATTACTCGCCGAAGGTTTTCTTTATTCCACAATTTACCTTCATTGAATGTGAAATATAGGTTTGTGACAATGAATACTAAAAACTATGCTCAATTTCCCTTTTTTGGTTTAGGCACTTCTAGAAAATATGGACCCAGAAAATGGTTAGGTGTGTCAGCTAAAAGAACAGCTAATGCCTTTATGGAAAACATCCAAAAGAAATTTGCATAAATGTGATTATGCCTATTGGCAACTATACTTTTCAATTAGCTAAACCTTTGAGAATTAGTTTGATTGAAATTGAAACTTTGCTGTTATCTTTACTAAAAGATATTTGTGAAACTAGCAGTAATCTCAATTTGAAAAACACTAGGGTAAATTATGCTAATGAGTTTAATTTAGGTGACTTAAGTCCTAGTGTTAAAGGATTTTTAACTTTCTTTCGAGAAGAAGCCGACCAAAATGTAAATCTAGGTGCTAGATACAATGACGAAGGGAACAATTTGCTGTTAAATGTGACCATTGGTCTATTGACTAGATTAGATATAGTTAGTTATCCGGATCATTTGCTAATGTTTCAAGAGGTTATTGACGGCTTGTGTTTTAATTACAATTCTGGACAACCGTATTTTATTACTTATAATGGTTGCAAAATAGCCACCAACTTGACAAAAAACAGACCAAATGATTATCCTCAATCTATAATTGACAAAAATAAAGAAATTAATTACTTGTCAACAGTCACTAGTATTGTGTTTAATATATTTAAATCACCCTTATAATATGTCTTTAGTTTTAACTACCCAACCAGTTACTTCTGCAGGTACCAAACAATTTGGCGAACTGCCAATTGTGTTTACTGGTTATCAGGTAAAAGATAGCTTGATTGATTACAAAATCTATACTAACAATAGTTCAGCTAATCCAGTTGTCCCACAAGGTACTGGTGCCACAGTGCAAGTGATTACTACTGATTTTCCACCCAACGGTGATTTGTTTACTACTTTATACAATCCGAGCATTACTAACCCAATTTTGCCTTTGGTTGGAGTTAAAAAAGATTACGTGCGAATTGCCAGAAGCTCAGCAGCTGGTGGGGCAAAAATAGCTGTACAGTGGGACTTAAGTTTGCAAAACTGGTTTGTCTTAATAGCCAAATCTACTGCTGCTAGCGTTGCTGGTAAACTAATTATTAGGTCTTCCAGCGGCAATCAAGCCGAATGTTCATTCACTACACCTACTACAGCTAATACTTGGGTTAGATTTATCTTTAATTTCAAAACTAATGGAGCACCGGGTGTTAGTTTTACAGGTACGCCTAACTTTAGTAATATAACTGAGTTAGAAATCAGTTTAGATGCGGCTAACACTAGCGTAGATGTAGCTATGCTATATGCAGTCAATAATTATTCGCAAATTATTGGCAATAAAATTGTGTATAAGCACTCTTGTATAAGCGAATTTGCTTTTGACAATACCCTAGATTTTGCTGATTTATTGTGCAACCAACAGATTAGCCAGCGAACTGGCACTAGCCGAAAGATTGAAATCACTATTGGGGCTAAAAGAAAAGATATAGAAGCTCAAGCGATTGCTTTAGGGGATATTATTAGGTTAAAAACTGGTTACTTTTTAGAATTAATCAACGATGACAATGTTGGGCAAAGAGTAATCACCAACGGCTCTATTACTTTGCCTAGCAACTTAAACATTGCTCTAGTAGAAATTGATGGTGTTGGGGTACTAAAAGAATATCATCAAAATACTGGCATACCAGAAGGGGCTTACCATTATTCCGGTAGCGCCTTGACGGTTAATAGTATTTATAACGGCAAAATACCCAGAATTTATATCTGGTCTAAGGAAAACAAACCAACTAGAACCATTAGCAATCTAGATTTAGGCTTTTTAGGGTTTATGCAAATCCCACGCAGAATGGAAAATGGCAAGTTTGAATACATTACGGCTCCCAAAGCTCAAGTCAGTTTAGACAACGAAGCCTTCAATGAAGATTTTGACCAAGTTAATTTCAAATATACTATCTTACCACACAATGGTCGATATGTTGAAATTGCTAATGATCTATAGTTATGTTTTATAACTACCTACTAGACAAACTAAGAATCAATGACTTTATCTTGCGGGGTGAGTATGGTGCGGCAGTGATGGATTTGATTTTAGATTATGCCAAGTTGGTAAATAGTAGTAAATTTAAATTAGAGACCGAGTTGCAAGGTTTACCCTTAGAGGCAATCCAAAGTTTACTTGAATTAGATCAACCAACACTAGATGCGTTGGTTAACGGGGTAATTGAAAATAATCAAATTCCTTTTGAAAAACCACAAGAGTATCTAGACTTAGAGGACAAAGTAGCTAAATTAAAAGCTGAAATTAATAATACTACTGACGCAGCAAGTCAAAAACAACTAACTGTGGCTTTACAAGAAGCCGAGCAAGCCTTAGCAGACTATCGCAAGGCTTATTGGCAGAAAGAACTTTTAACTAACCCTGACTTTTTAATGAAAAATTCCAAGTTTTTATTGCAATTAATTAAGTCATTGAATAAGCCTATTGAATTGAATGATGAGCAAAGACAAAAAATGTTGAAAATTCGACGAGAAATCGAACTAAACTTTTTACTACTTAAAGGTTATTCCTTCGAGGAAGCTGACAAAATAGCCAAAGGAATGCATCCCTTGTCTTTAACTAATAAAGAATTTTTGGACTTACTAACAGCTATCATTGAAAATGATGAACTATTGAATGCCAAAAAACCTTTTTTTACGTTCATCCAAAACTAAAAGAAATACAAAAGCAAAACAAAGCGGCAAAAAATTATTTTAGATTAGGCTATTTTACAGACAATTTTCGAAGATTAGACAAAGTCCATTCTTACGAATATCTAAAAACTAAAACACCTCTAGAATTAGAGTTGCTTTTAGCTTGCCATTTGAATGATATAGGTTTTGAATACGAAGTGAAAACCTATGTTAACGGTAAAGAACAGATACAAATTAGACACGACTATCCGTTTTTGACTTTTGACTAAAACTTAGATTTAGTTTTTTGAAAAACTATGGCTCAAAATGTTGGCACTTTTTCTTTATACTTAGATTTAACCATCAATACTAAAAATGCCATCAGGAGGTTAAAAGGTTTAGAGACTAGTCTACGACAACAGGTTGGTCAAATTTTTACTGGTTTAAACAACAGTAACTTAGAAGGTAAGTTAAACAATGTTTTACAAAGCTCATTTACTAGTGCCATAGCCAAAGCAGGGACTGGTGGATCAACGGTAGGTCTCACTTTTGGTAATGCTGTTTTAGCTGGTATAACTTCGATTTTAACCTCTTCTGCGGTTTTAGGAATTTTGGATAAAGCTGTTGGTGTAGCCAAAGATTTTTTGCAAAATGCGTTTGTTAGTGGTATTGAAACGGAAAAACAAGGAATTGCTTTTAGAGTTTTACTAGGTGACCCTGAAAAAGCTAAAAATTTGTTTAAACAAATAAATGAGCTAGCTGTAAAAAGTCCATTTAACGTTTCTGAATTAAGAGAAATTACCAAAAGACTTTTAGGTTACGGAATATCTCTTGAAGAGGTGGCGGAGGTAACTAAAATGTTAGGTGATGTCACTGCCGGCACTGGTGGTGATTTAAAACTTTTAGCTAAGGCTTATGGACAAGTTAAAACTCTAGGTAAAGTTTATGCTGAAGAGCTCAACCAGTTTGCCGAGCAGGGTGTAGCTTTAAGAGAATTATTAGCTAAAAATAGGGGGATTACAGTAGCCGAATTAGTTAGAGGGATGGATACTGGTAAGATAACCATTACTTTTGAGGAATTTAAAAAAGTGTTTAATGATTTATACAAAAGCAAGTTTTTCAATTTAATGGCTGAACAGGCTGATACATTGGGAGGTAGAATAGAGAACTTAAGAGAAACTTTTGAACTATTAGGACAAGAGCTGATTGGTATTGATACGATTACCGGTAAGGTTCGAGAAGGCTCTTTATTTGACTTAGTATCAAAATCACTACTAAAATTATTGAATTTTATCCGTAACAATGCCGATGAAATTAAAGACTTTTTTTATTGGGCAGCTAAAGAGTTAACTCAACCATTTAAAGATTTGGGAATAACTAGTAAGGATCTAGTAATAATTTTAAAGAGCTTAGTAAGTGTATTTGTTTTTTTAGCAAGAGCTTTTATCATATTAGCTAAATTCGTTTTTATTTTTAATAAATTTACAGTTATTTTTGCGTTTGTTAATTTTTATATTAAAAATTTTATCCAAAATTTTAGTCAATTAAGTATTATCATTAGTGAGAGAGTAAATCAATTGAAATCTATAATTAATGGACTAAAAGAAGCTTTTGCTAGTTTGGCTACTGGTGACTTTTTAAGTTTTGGCGAAAAAATTAAACAAGTTTTCGAAGAAGTAAAAAGTTTTATTGTTAACACTGCTATAGCTATATTCCAAATCTGGAAACTTAATTTAGAAATAACTAAAAATTCAATTCAAGACACACTGAATTGGTTGTTGTCTGCCTTTGGTTTAAATTTGGCTACTCTAAAACAAAATTTTGCTAATGTTTTTAGTTTAATTTTGCAAGAATTAAGAGAAAAGTTTATAGATTTTGCTACATTTTGGTTTAACTTAGGCTATAATATTGGCAATAGTTTAGCTAAAAGTTTGTATTCAGTAGTTATTAACACAATTGAAAGCATAAGGTCAAAAATTAAAGAAGTATTTAATGAATTGAGCAACATACCAAAAAATATACTACCAAACAATAACAGCTTCTTTAAATTTAAGTTTCCGGGTTTTGCTAAGGGTGGGTCGTTTATAGTTGACGGTGTTTCCGGTATAGATAAAAATCTAGTGGCTTTTTGGGCTACTAAGGGCGAAAAAGTAATTATTCAACCACCAAGTGAGCAAAACATTGACAACCGACAATATATCAACAAGACTATTATTTACACTACCCAAGCCAAACAATTTTTGACTTTGTATTTGCAGTAATGCTATGTTTATTGACACAACCTTTCCCTCCAAATTTTATTTATACCAACTAGGTAATGGTTTGGATGATTTTCTTGTCTTCCCTAAAAGTAACTTAACTTGTCGAGTAAGTCATACCGTGAAATTAGCCGAAGTGGAAAATAATTTTATCGATGGTAAAATTAGGTTAAACTTAGGTCAAAGAAATCGCTTAGGGGCGGTAACCCTAGATGTTAGTTTTGCTTGGTCAAAAACCAACTATTTTGATTTACATAAAGTAAAAAAAGTCTTTTTTAGCGAGCCAAAACCAATTTTCTTTTATACCTACAATGCTGATGAAGATAATGTAGAATTTTACTACAGCCCTTTTGCCGAGGCAATAGAAATTATTAATCAAGAGCAGCTACCAAATACTGATTTAGGTAGTGATTTTGAGTGGCTCAAAGTAAAGTTGCAACTATTGTTACCATTTGTTTTCAGATGTGACAGCAGACGTGACGGCGGGGAATATTGGCTGCGATATTATGATTATTTTAATTACAGCCTTACTGGCAATAATGAAAGTCTATACTACGGCAAGCCTGGTTTGGTTTATGGTATGGCTAATACCTATTATGGACAAACCACAACTAATATCACTTTAGTTACTAGTGATTATTATTTTTTATCCAATAAACAAAGAAAACAATTGTTTTTAGAGCGAGAGCAAGGACCAGTTTTAGTTTGGTTAGAACCTTTTTTCCAACCAGCAGAAAAAAATTTAATCCCGCCACATATGATATTATACCGAATATTAACTAATAATAACGATGTCTTTGTCACTGCCGATTCTACATTAAAAAACACAACAACAGAAAACCGAGTTTATTGTGTGAGGCTTTTCACCTTCAACCCATCAAATCCAGTATTTACTTCTCCAAACCAAAGTATTTTAATCGAAAATATTGACAATCAATCAAATTTGATTATAGAATGGAAGGCTAATACAGCCTCATCACACCGTTTAATGTTTTTATCCTATACTCAAAAATTGTATGATTTTACTTCTGATCCTGCCACAGAAATCCCTTTGGGGAATTATAGAATAAACCAAACTGCACCTGATTTTTTGTATTTCTCAGCACTTGGCAAACAAAACACAATTTTTGCCAAAGAAGCTGAAAAATTAAGATTGAAAAAAACTAATTCTTTTGATACTGGAGTGGAAATTTATGTTCTACCAACTTATGTGTTATAATCTAATTTATACAATCTATGGCTAGTTTACCACCCTTTACACCCAGTGCCTTAATTACTGATAACGAACCAGTAAATGCCGCTGTAACTAATCGACCTATACAACCATTGGTTAATAGAATGTATGAGGTAGTGAACTATAAAGAAGTTGTGACTACTGGTAATTATACTATTCAAAGCAATGAAGATGTAATGATTTATGTAAACAACACTGGTCCAGTTACTTTAACTTTACCTTTGGCTCAAAATCAATTTATCCACAAGCGTATTAGAATTAGGAAAGTTAGTTATAATACCCAAACGGTAACTGTTCAGTGTGCTAGTGGTAACACTATTGAAAATAGATTTCAACCAACAGCTAACCCAACAAACACAACTACTACTTTAGTAGTCCCAGGTGATGAAATCGAGCTTGAACCACAAGGGACAATCTGGAGAGTAAATACCATTAACCTACCTTATGGAATTTTTGCAGTTGGTTTGATTAGTAGTTCTACTCAAAATATTAGCACAACAGCTGTAAGTTTGGTAATGGACAATGCTAATAGCAATGATTTTAATCCTTTAGGTTTATGGAGTTACACTACAAATAAATTTACAGCACCTTATGCAGGTACCTATGTTTTAAGTTATGCCATTTTATTAGCCAGTGGGACAAACTATGTTCTTACTACCTTTATGGACAACCCTTGGCAGCAAACTGCATATACACAAACTTTTTCCGGTGGTACAACAGCAATTTTAACCCACTTAATTTATTTAACTGTTGGTCGAGAATTGTTAGTCCGTATTAACACAACTAGTGGTAATGGTAGCTATACCAACCGTAGGGTAAACATAAGTTATTTGGGTTAATGCCTAGTCTATTTTTACTTGATTGTTATACCAACGAAGTCTTTACTGATTTGTCAGTTATCAACTGGGACGATAAAATTGTGTCTTTTGTGATTGACGCAATGGAAGTCATAAGTGATAGTAGTGAGGGAATTTACCAAGCTAGGATGGTGGTAACGCCAGAGTTTAAATTCTACGATTTATTAATCCAAAACCCTAACACTTATGGTTTTAGGTTAGAAACAGAAAATAATAACTTAGGTTTTCTAATTAAAGATAAAAGAATTCTAGTTGATGGTACCTTAGAAATCGATTTGGTATCAACTTTATATTTATTAACCGAAACTTTCAGTGCTCCTGATTTAATTACCTCTTCAGAAGGTTGGGGAATTATTGATATAGTCAATCAACTATCCAACCGGT
>Ga0308417_1002078_pt1 | contig 13337 bp, 9 predicted proteins | sample HotsprSampleOS65_FD_203528 | JGI IMG/M metagenome (GOLD analysis project Ga0308417, IMG submission 203528) | Hot spring phototrophic mat microbial communities from Octopus Spring, Yellowstone National Park, Wyoming, United States - 20090730_OS65 ... | reverse complement strand
TTGAGCGCGATGTGGATTACATCCTAGTAGATGGCAAAGTAAAAATTGTTGATGAGCAGACAGGGCGCATAATGGAAGGTCGCCGCTACTCCGACGGTCTGCATCAGGCACTGGAGGCCAAAGAAAATGTGAAAGTAGAAGAATCTACACAAACCTATGCCACCATTACTTTGCAGAACTACTTCCGCATGTACCACAAATTAGCCGGCATGACCGGTACGGCAAGTACAGAAGCCGGTGAGTTTTGGGAAATCTACAAATTAGACGTAGTAGAGATTCCGACCAATAAGCCCGTTATCCGCAAAGACCATGAAGACAAGGTTTACAAAACAGTTCGCGAAAAATACAACGCTGTAGTGGCTGAAATCCAAGACCTTGTAGCCGCAGGCAGACCAGTACTTGTGGGTACTACTTCGGTAGAAAACTCTGAAATCATCAGCCGTATGCTGCAATTGCGTAAAATACCTCATCAGGTATTGAATGCTAAGCAGCACGCCCGCGAAGCAGAAATTATTGCCAATGCAGGTATTCCCGGCACGGTAACCATTGCCACCAACATGGCAGGACGTGGTACAGATATTAAGCTTACCCCTGAAGCCAGACAAGCCGGCGGGCTAGCTATTATTGGTACTGAACGCCATGAAAGCCGCCGCGTTGACCGCCAGTTGCGCGGACGTTCGGGTCGTCAGGGCGACCCCGGCTCTTCGCAGTTCTTCGTTAGCCTTGAAGATGAACTGATGCGCCTTTTTGGCTCTGAACGCATTGCCAGCATCATGGACAGACTTGGTCTGCAAGAAGGCGAAGTAATCCAGCACTCCATGATTACTAAATCCATCGAGCGCGCACAGAAGAAGGTAGAAGAAAACAACTTCGGTATACGCAAGCGCCTACTGGAATACGATGACGTAATGAACGCCCAGCGCGAAGTAATTTATCGCCGCCGCCGCAATGCGCTCTTCGGCGAACGCTTGTCGTTGGACATTATGACCATGTTCTACGACGTTTGCCAGGAAATTGCCGAAAATCACAAAGGCGATTATGAAAACTTTAAACTATCTATTCTCTCTCACTTCGGACTTGCCTCTGCCATCACAGCAGAAGAGTTTAGCAAAAATAGTACCGATGCGATTGCCGAGAAACTCTACGATGAGGTCTACGGGCGCTACCTTGCCAAAAATAAACAGGTGGCAGATATGACCTTCCCCGTGCTGAACCATGCTTTTCAGACACAGGGAGCAGTGTTTCGCGATGTAGCCATCGTTTTTACTGACGGCAAAAGAATGATTAACATCGTTACCAACTTGCAACAAGCAGTAATGACAGGCGGCATGGCACTGATTCGCAGTATGGAACAAGCCATCACTCTTGCGCTGATTGACCAATATTGGAAAGAACACTTGCGCGAAATGGACGACCTGCGCCAGTCGGTGCAATTTGCCACCTTAGAACAAAAAGACCCGCTGTTGATTTACAAGTTTGAAGCCTTTGAATTATTTAAAACGCTGATTGGCGAACTGAACACACAAATTACCGCCTTCCTGTTCCGTGCAATGCCTTACGACGAGGGTCAGAACGTTGTACAAAATGCAGAGAAAGTAGCGGCTATGAACCGCCAACAGCCCAAACTTGCTGCCAACAAGCCCCAAACTGAAACAGTAAGCACACGCAGCGATAACAAAGTCGCTTATAGTACCCATAACCGCCGGAATGTAGAAGTTACTAAACCGATTGTTGCACAAAAGATGCCCAAACGCAACGACAAAGTAACAGTGCGCTACATGGACGGACGCGTAGTACAAACCAAGTTCAAAAACGTAGAGCAAGATTTGAAAGACAACAAGTGTATCCTCATGTAAGTCTTTTTGTGTGGCAACTGTTCAGCCCAAAAAGTCATCCTAACAGAAGGATGGCTTTTTTGTTGCTGCCAATCACCCAAAACATTGTATTTTTGCCCATAGCTAAAGTTCGATTCAAATGCTTGAACAACCCGAATACCTCACTCCCCGACAAATTGTTGCTGAATTAGATAAATACATCATCGGGCAGCATGATGCGAAGCGCAATGTAGCAATAGCCTTGCGCAATCGCTGGCGGCGAATGAACGCGCCTGCCGAAATGAAGCGCGAAATTGTACCTAACAATATTCTGATGATTGGCGCTACCGGTGTAGGCAAAACTGAAATTGCTCGCCGTTTGGCAAAACTCGCCGATGCTCCTTTTGTGAAAGTGGAGGCTTCCAAATTCACCGAAGTAGGTTATGTAGGTCGCGATGTGGAAAGCATGGTGCGCGATTTGGCAGAGCAAGCCGTTAACATGGTCAAGATGCAGAAGCGCGCCGAGGTGCAGGAAAAAGTCGCCGAAGCAGTAGAAGATATTATTTTAGATGCGCTGATTCCACCCATCAAGTCTAAAAGAAATCAGCCCGAAGGCGCTATCGGCTTTCAAATCAGCGATTCGGATATAGAACTTAACGAGCGCACGCGCGAACGCTTCCGCGAAAAACTGCGCAACGGCGAACTGGAAGACCGCAAAATTGAAATTGAAGTAGAAAACAATCCGAGCGGCATGAGCATTATTGGCGGGGCTATTGACGAGGTTTCTATGATGAATTTACAGGAAATGATTAGCAATATGATGCCTAAGAAAAGCCGCAAACGCAAAGTAGCTATTTCAGAAGCCCGCCGTATCTTGATGGAGGAAGAATCCGCCAAACTCATTGATATGGACGAAGTTAAGCAAATTGCTTTGCGGAAAGCTGAAAACGTAGGCATCATATTCATTGATGAAATTGATAAAATTGCTTCTTCGGGCAATTCAACAGGGCCGGATGTAAGCCGTGAAGGTGTACAACGCGACTTGTTGCCTATTGTGGAGGGCAGCACTGTTAATACTAAATATGGCGTTATTAACACTGACCACATCCTTTTTATTGCTGCCGGCGCGTTTCACGTATCCAAGCCTTCTGACCTGATTCCTGAGTTGCAGGGGCGTTTTCCTATTCGGGTGGAGTTGCAGAACCTTACTCAGGCAGATTTTTACCAAATTTTGAAAACCCCTAAAAATGCGCTCACCAAACAGTATCAAGCGCTGCTAGCTGCCGAAAATGTCGATTTGAGTTTTACCGATGACGCGCTGGAAGCCATTGCCGAAGTGGCATTTGCCATCAATTCCGAAGTAGAAAACATTGGTGCACGCCGCCTGCATACGGTAATGAGCCACCTGCTCAACGAGTTTTTGTTTGAAGTTCCCGACACAATTCCGCCCAACTCTAAATTGGTCGTTAATCGGGAGATGGTGGAGCAACGTTTAAGCTCATTGGTCAAAAATAGCGATTTGAGCCGTTATATTTTGTAGGCACATGCCCAATGCTATTATCCTGTTTCTGTTTTTCTTAGGATTTTTGCTGCTTTATACCGTTTTTGCCGTGTATGCAGAACGAAAAGTAGCCGCGTTCATACAAGACCGCCTCGGACCGATGGAAACAGGCTACTACGGGTTGCTGCAAACGGTTGCCGATTTGCTGAAAATGTTGCAAAAAGAGGACATCATATGGCGGGATGCCGACAGCATTCTTTTTAAGGCGGCGCCATTTGTCATTTTTTCATCAGTATTTGCAGGCTTTTGCTTTATTCCGCTTGCACCGCAAGGCATCGGCTCGGACAGTGCCACGGGCGTTTTTGCCCTGCTTGCTATTGTTTCCCTCGATGTGATAGGCATTTTAATGGCAGGATGGGGCAGCGCCAACAAGTTTTCTTTGCTGGGCGCTATGCGTTCGGTGGCACAAATTGTATCTTACGAAATCCCGCTTAGTCTTTCGGTGCTTTGTGTGGCTGTTTGTGCAGGTACGCTCAACTTACAGGAAATGGCTTGGCAACAAGGTATTTTTGTTCTTCAACCTAACGCATGGGGCGGTTTTATGAGTTGGTACATCGTACGCTATCCCTTGCTATTGCCTGTTTTTCTGATATTTTTCATCGCCTCACTGGCAGAGTGTAACCGCGCTCCGTTTGATTTACCCGAAGCCGAGTCAGAACTAGTGGCGGGTTATCAGACAGAGTATGCAGGTTTCCGCTGGGGCATGCTCATGTTGAGTGAGTACGGCATGATGCTATTAGTTAGTTTGCTGTCAGCAGTGATGTTTTTTGGCGCCTGGAATACGCCCCTACCCAACCTGGGCGCTATTCGCTTAGCAGATTGGACAAGCGGCACGCTGGGGCATTTCTCTGCATGGCTTTGGGGGGCTTTCTGGCTGCTTGGCAAAGGCTTACTACTTGTCGGTTTGCAAATGTGGGTGCGGTGGACTTATCCACGCTTGCGCATTGACCAACTCATGGCGCTATGTTGGAAATATCTTACACCGGCGGCGCTTTTATTGCTGCTGCTTTGCAGTCTGACCAAGCTGTTGTTTTATTCTTAGCTATTGTCCTTTTTTCCTTCGCCTTCGATAAGTGCCCGCCCTTTGAGAAAGCAACTGCGGCAACGCGGCTCATAGACATCTTGTTCGCCTAATAGCAGACGCTCGCGCGAAGCACTTAGGCGATAAGAGAAAGAAGCCATGCCGCCACAGCGTACACAAATTGCATGTACTTTAGTTACAAATTCGGCAATAGCCATTAGCGGAGCCATAACGCCAAAAGGTTTGCCTTCAAAATCCATATCTAACCCTGAAACGATGATGCGCTTGCCTTTACGGGCTAAGATTTCACAAACTTCTATCAAACCATCATCAAAAAACTGCCCCTCGTCTATCCCTATTACGTCGCAGTCGCGCCCTACTAACAGAATTTCTTTGGCTGTTTGTACAGGATTGGAGTGAATTTCTGTTTTATTGTGTGAAACGACTTTTACTTCGTCGTAGCGCACATCGAGAGCAGGTTTAAAAATGGCTACTTTCTGTCGGGCTATTAGCGCACGGTTAACCCGTCGGATGAGTTCTTCGGTTTTACCAGAAAACATTGAACCGCAAATGACTTCTATCCACCCGTGTGGCGTTTTATTAGGATGATAAGGTTCAATAAACATTTGCTAAGCGCATAAAAACAGCGTAAAGTAAGGAAAAATAAGAAACTTTGCGCTTCATTTTTCTTATCATGACATTTCAGCAGATTCGGTTAGGTATTTTGGGAGGCGGTCAGTTAGGCAAAATGCTTATTCAGGCTGCTGCCGACTGGAACGTGTATGCAAAAGTATTAGACCCTGCCTCTGATGCCCCTTGTTGCTTGTTGGCATCGGAATTTGTTTGTGGTTCGCTGACCGACTACGACACGGTGGTATCCTTCGGTCAGGATGTGGACGTTATTACAATTGAGATAGAAAACGTGAATACGCAGGCATTGGAAACTTTGCAGGCACAAGGCAAAACGGTTTATCCCGACCCGAAGCTCGTCGGACTAATTCAGGACAAACGCCTGCAAAAACAGTTTTATCAGGCGCACGGCATCCCCACAGCGCCTTTCGTACTGACGGAAAGCCGCGCAGACATAAGCCGGCATCCGGAAATGCTTCCTGCCGTCCACAAACTTGGCAAAGAAGGTTACGATGGGCGCGGCGTGCAAAAAATCACTACTACTGCCGATTGGGACAAAGCCTTTGATGCCCCCGGCATACTAGAAAAGCAAATTGATTTTGAAAAAGAGCTTGCCGTATTGGTTGCCCGCAATTATTCAGGGCAAATGGAGGTTTTTCCTGTGGTGGAAATGGTATTTCATCCCGAGCATAACTTGGTAGAATATTTATTTGCTCCTGCCAACATATCCGAGAAGGTAGCGCAGCAAGCACAGCATATTGCAAAAAAAGTAGTGGAAACTATGGGCTTTGTCGGGCTGCTAGCAGTGGAAATGTTTCTCACCAAAGAGGGCGAAATTCTGGTCAATGAGATAGCACCTCGTCCGCATAATAGCGGTCATCATACCATAGAAGCTAATTATACATCGCAATATCAGCAATTGCTGCGGGCGATATTCAATTTGCCACTGGGCAATACTGCCGCTCGCTGCCCTGCTGCTATGGTAAACCTGTTAGGCGAACCCGGCTACAGTGGCAAGGCTATTTACAAAGGCATAGAGCAAGTGATGGGGCTTTCAGGGGTATATGTTCACCTCTATGGCAAAACCATGACCAAGCCCTTCCGTAAAATGGGGCACGTCACCATTCTTGCCAATACTACAGATGAGCTACCTAAAAAAGTAGCGTTAGTCAAACAACGACTGAAAGTTATCAGCCAGCAGACTATATCTGCCCAAAGCATAGGAGGTATGCAATGAGCGAAGCAATCGACGATTTGACAAGCGAACCAGACGATGAAGCGCTTTTTGAGCATCACCGCATTGTAGCCGATAAGGGGCAGTCTTTGCTGCGCATAGATAAGTTTTTGTGCGACCGCCTGCCTAACACTTCGCGAAGCAAAATTCAGGATGCCATTCGCAGTGGCTTGATTCGGGTCAATGAACAGCCAATTAAGCCTAACTACAAGGTGCATCCGTTAGATGTTATCACTGTGTCTTTGCCAGAGCCGCCGCGTAGCGGAGAGGTGAAGCCCGAAAATATTCCGCTCAATATCGTTTTTGAAGATGAGCATGTATTGGTGCTTAACAAGCAGGCAGGTATGGTTGTACATCCGGGCTATAACAATTGGGAAGGGACGCTGGTCAATGCGCTAGCTTATCATTTTCAGCAACTGCCCGAAATGCAAGGCAATGAAGGTCGCCCTGGATTAGTACACCGCATTGACAAAGACACTAGCGGGCTAATGGTGATTGCTAAAACTGAAATGGCGATGATGAGCCTGGCACGTCAATTTTTTCACCACACCATTGAGCGCACCTACTATGCCCTTGTGTGGGGTGAACCCAAAGAACCCAAAGGCACTATCAACGCACCCTTAGGAAGAAGCCCTAAAGACCGCCGCATTGTAATGGTGTATGAAGGTGATATGGCTGCTTACGGACGACACGCAATTACACACTACGAAGTGATTCAATCGCTGCGCTATGTGTCATTGGTCAAATGTCGCCTCGAGACAGGAAGAACCCATCAAATCAGGGCGCACATGAAATATCTTGGTCATCCGTTGTTTAACGATGCTGCTTACGGCGGCAATCAGATTTTGAAAGGAACGCCTTTTTCCAAATATCGCGCTTTTGTAGAAAACTGCTTTGCGCTGATGCCCCGTCAGGCACTGCATGCAAAATCTTTGGGTTTTGAACACCCCTTTAGCAAGCAATATATGCAGTTTGACTCCGAACTACCCGCCGATTTTCGCGCCGTACTGGAAAAATGGGAACACTACATCGCTTACAACTAATTTGTTGAATATTGTTAAAGCCTTGTCGCTCAGTTAGTCGTGCGCTAACTTTGCGCGCCTATCAAAAGACAGGAAAATTTTCAAGATTGCTCAACCTGAAAAAGCGTTTTTCTTATGAAAAAAATTTATTTCCTAGTGGCTGTCGCATTGTTTGCATGGTCTTGTGGCAAGTCGGAAGAAGAACAGCGTGCCGAATTGAAAGCTCAAATCAAAAAAGAGTTATCCAATAACAAACGCGCCGTTCGCATGGTAGATGGTCTTATTACCGACCTGATAGTGAACGGAAAAGCTGGATTTGAAGTGATGGATACTGGGCAATTATCTATCATCACTTTTCCGTTGGCTTATGACACTGTCAATTATCCCGTAGGCGAAGATATGACTGTTTTAGGTGTGATGATGCAAAACCGACTTAGCGGCGATACCTTGAAGGTAGACTTCAAGTTGCAATGGGATCCCAATATCAAGGCAAAAGACAGCACAATGGGGGAATTTAAATTAATAGCTGCCGAAGTGCGTGAAATGAAGGGAAAAGAGCGCTATCGGTGGGTAAAGCAGGGAGAATTTTACATCAAACAAGCTAAGTTGTTGCAATAAGCTTTTCACCATAAACCTACATTAAAACCGTTCAACACTATGAGAAAAATTGTTATCCTATCTGTAGTTGCACTTTTTGCGTATGCCTGCGGCGGCGGCAAAAAAGAGAAAAAGTATGAACTAAAAGCCGACTGGACGCGCATCGACTCTATCATGGCAAGGGTTACCAACGAGCTAAAAATGATGGGTGGCGACTCTGGCAAGTTTGAACGCTTCGACAACAACATTCGTCAAATGGTTAAACTTACCGTTGGCGAGCCAACCCGAGAAGTACTTCCGCTAAACGATTTTATGGCTTACGTGCCTGTGAAAATGAAGGAGGAGCGATTTGGAGATGTGCTAGTAGATGTAGCAGTTACATGGGATACTACCCTTTATCAAGTGAAAGGTAGTGATACGGTTTGGGGTAACTTCCGCGTAGGCGGCTTGTATTTTCGTCAACTGGGCGATAGCGCTTTGTACGAAATGGTCAAAGACCCGACAACCAATCTCTACCGCAAGCAATCTGTTGCCCCTAAGGTTATACAGTAAGCATGTTGCAAACCTGTTTTTATTGTTCGTCCTGAAAACCGAAATGGTTTTCAGGATGTTTTTTTGGCGGGTACAGAGAAAAAACTTCAAAGTATCTTATCCTGAAAGCAGTATGAAATATTTCCTTTCACTCTTAGTTTTGTTGTTAAGTCTTTCAGCAACTGCACAAAATCCTGCCTTCGTTTTTTCTGATTCTATTCCTGTACAAATCGGTGGGCGCAATTTGCCGTTGGCTTGGGCAGGCGGATTCAACTCGCCGCAGTTTTCTACTATTGACCTCAACGCCGATGGGCGCAGCGATTTGTTTATCTTTGACCGCACGACTAATAAAGTTAGCACGTTTTTGAACGTCAATAACCGCTGGCAATATGCGCCCGAATACGAATCGTTGTTTCCTGCCGACCTAAACGCATGGTGCTTGCTTGCAGATTATGACGGTGATGGGCGCAAAGATTTGTTCACCACTACCAATTTTGGCATCCGTGTGCTACGCAATGTAACCCCAACGGGTGGCAGGTTGCAATTCCAAACCATTCGCGACCCTTTGCAGGTACGCGGCATTTCAGGGGTGAATCTCAACCTGCGCATTGACTTGACTGATATTCCCGCAATTGCCGATATTGATAACGATGGCGATTTGGATATTCTCAACTTCATTCCTACAAGCGGCTTCAACATAGAATGGAATCGCAACCTAAGCCGCGAACGCTTTGGACATTCCGATAGTCTGGTATTTGAAAAAGCAACTTTGCGCTGGGGCAATATTGAAGAGTGTTCCAATTGCAACGAATTCCTATTTGGCAACAGTTTTTGTCGCATCGAGGCGGTTGAACATGCAGGTTCTACTATGCTTACTATCGACCTGAACGGCGACAATGTAAAAGACCTGCTCATTGGTGATGTGAGCTGCACCAATCTGGTGGCGATGATTAATATAGGAACGCCTGCCAATGCCAATTTCAATAGTTTTCAGAAAGTCTTTCCTGCAACTAATCCCGTTGACTTTCAGGTGTTTCCTGCTGCTTATTACGAAGATGTGGACTTTGACGGTGTCCCTGATTTGCTAGCAGCGCCCAATGTGTTTATTAACGAACCTGCTACTGCACCTGCGCTGGACTTCACGCGCTCTGCATGGTTTTACAAAAACGAGGGAACGAGGCAGCGTCCTGATTTTCGATTCCGGCAGCGCAACTTTTTACAGGCGGACATGGTAGAAATTGGCGAAACTGCACGTCCTGCAGTGCTAGATGTAGACGGCGATGGCGACTTGGATTTGCTTTTGAGTACGACAGGGCAACGCAGTGATGCCAATCCTGCGGCATTGGAGCGAATTGTCAGTAGAATTTACTATTTTGAAAATATTAGCGACAATATTCGCCCTTTTTTTCGCTTAGCTGATAATGACTTCGCTAATTTTTCTGCCGCTAATTTTCGCCAACTGAAAATTACAGTTGCCGACCTGAACGGCGACGGAGCAGTGGATTTAGCCTTTTCTGCACAGCGCAATAGCGACAATCGCGGCAGATTTGCCTATCTGCTCAATACTGCACGCCGCAACCAGCCCGTACAGTTTAACCTCAATACGGCTATTGATTTGACTATCAGTACGTTATCTGTTGGTGATGAGTTATTATTTGTTGATGCTGATACCGACGGTGATGCAGATTTGTTGGTAGCTAAATTTCAAGGCGCACTGGAACGCTATGAAAACACAGGCAATCTGAATTTTGCCTTGCGCGACGGCAGTGTGGCAGGCATCGTTAACGATGTGTTGAAACGCGGATTGAGCATTGCTGTTGCTGACCTCAACGCCGATGGCAGGCTGGATTTAATAGCCTCTAACCGCAGCGGCGAGCTAGTTTTTTACAGCAATTTTCTGAACAGCAACCCACAGCCTGTACGCAACCTGCTGTTTAATCGCCTGACCAGTCGTTTCGAAGAGAAAAACTTTGGCAGAGAGGTTCTACCCGTCGTGCTAGGCAACTACCTGATTTTGGGAACAGCTGGCGGCGGTTTGCAACTGCTTCGTTTGCATCAAGATGTGCCTACTTCACTGCCTGCCGAAAATTTGCTGCCACGCAACTGGTACAGCTTAAATCCTAATCCTGCACCACAGGGCAAAGTACGCCTGCAACTAACTGAAAGTGCATCCGTTGGTATTACAGATTTACTGGGGCGAATATGGGCAAAGTTTAACTTTGCCGCTGGAGAACACACCCTTACGCTGCCTGCTGCATGCAGCTTGTATCTAGTGCAACTGACGACCACCAACGGCAAGACCGCCGTAGAGAAGCTGCTGATAAGGAATTGAGCAAGATAATTTGCATTTTAACGCAAGTCATACAAATGCCCTCACTTCAACAAGCAACTGTTAGTTTAGGACTAAAAAAATAAATTTAATCCTGACATATTTCCACTGACTTAATCTTTGCATAGGGCAAGCGGTTGCCAAGAGCTTTCCAGCCGCGTATTTCTGACAGCATGTCCACATCGTAAATGGTGGTTTCTTCTTTCTTATCTGCTTTGATGTAGCGAATTTTTACCTGTACCTGTTCATCAGCAGCTGCTGCTAGTAGTTTAGACTTAGGATGGTCGGAGATAAAAGAGAATTTCTTACCCAGCGAAGTAGTTTCAATTTGGAAACGCTTGGCGTAGTAATTCTGATTTTCGCCGTCGAAGTAAATTGCTGAAACAATTGTATTTTTTGTTAGCTTGTAGAGTTTAATAACATCGTTGGGTTCGTAGCGATTGGCAAGGTCATAGTTAGTAACCTCATATGTGCCGTCTTTATAGAGCACCAAAATGGTATCATCTCCCAGAAAAGTACCTATCAGATAGCCGCGTTGGTCGGTGTTGAGGCGTCCGATTACTGGGTCGTAGTAGATATCCAATCCGCCAAGTGTAGATACGCCTGCCATTTTTAGTTTAATACTTTTTACTGGATAGCGCGTCAGGATGTTGCCCTGTGCACTTCGCCCTTTAATAGCTAAATCGGTAAAGTCATAATCAAACACTTTGACTTTTGCCTTGCAGCCAGGGGTGAGTGTAACGGTTATCAGTTCTGCCTCGCCGTTTGGGTTAGAAGTAAAATACAGCACTTTTGAGCCTGTAGTGCCTTTGGTTAGGTCGTACTCTTTGTCGCGGGTGATGCCGCCGATTTGGAAGCGCTTAACATAGGTAATGCCGCTTTCGCCGTCTAAATAAACCATGTTAAACGTGCGGCGGTCATCGTCTTTGTTGAATACTTCAGCATGAATAATATCTTTACCTACAAATACTTTTTCGGCAATTTTTACCACTTTGAAAACGCCACTACGCAAAAAGACAACAATATCGTCAATATCAGAACAATCGGAGATAAACTCTACCCCTTCGTCTTTCTTTAAACCAAAACCGATGAAGCCTTCCTTGCGATTGATGTAAAGTTTTTGGTTATTGGCAGCCACTTTGGTTGCCATAATGGTATCAAAAGCGCGAATTTCGGTTTTGCGCTCTCTTCCTTTGCCGTACTTGACAAGTAGATTTTTAAAATAATCAATGGCAAATTCAATCAGATGTGCCAAATGATACTCGGTTTGGGCAAGCTCTTCGGCAAGTTTGCGCATCAGTTCATCGGCTTTGAAAGCGTCATATTTGGAGATGCGCTTAATTTTGATTTCTGTTAAGGCGATTAAGTCGTCGCGCGTAATTTCGCGATAAAATTGCGACTTATACGGGCTAATGCCTTTGTCAATGGTTAGCATGACATCTTCCCATGTAGTACACTCTTCAATATCGCGATAGATGCGGTTTTCAATGAAGATTTTTTCTAACGAAGCATATAATTGTTTTTCTAACAACTCGGCGCGTTTGATTTCCAGTTCGCGGCGAAGCAGTTCTACGGTTTGCTTGGTACTGATGCGCAAAATATCATCCACGCCCAGAAATTGCGGCTTGTTGCCCACAATTACGCAGGCGTTGGGCGAAATGCTTACTTCACAATCGGTAAAAGCATACAATGCGCCAATGGTAATATCGGGCGAGGTTTTCGGTTCAAGAATGATAAGAATTTCAACATCTTTGGCAGTGTTATCTACTACTTTTTTAATCTTAATTTTTCCTGCGTCGTTGGCTTTGATAATAGATTCTATCAGCCCTGTAGTGGTTATTCCATAAGGTATGTCTTTGATAACCAGTGTTTTGCTATCCACTTCCTCTATCCGGGCGCGCACGCGTACCTTGCCTCCTTTGCGACCTTGCTGATAGTTTGACACATCTATCATGCCACCTGTGGGAAAGTCGGGATATAGTTCTACTGGCTTGCCTTTGAGCAGGTCTATAGAAGCGCGGATGAGTTCGCAAAAGTTGTGGGGCAAAATTTTAGTAGAAAGACCAACAGCAATTCCCTCGACGCCTTGTGCTAATAACAAAGGAAACTTGACAGGCAGAGTAATAGGTTCTTTTTTGCGCCCGTCGTAGGATGCCTGCCACTCGGTTGTTTGCGGGTTGAAAACCACATCGAGGGCAAACTTGCTTAGGCGGGCTTCAATGTAGCGTGGCGCGGCTGCTCCATCACCCGTGCGGATGTCCCCCCAGTTGCCCTGTGTATCAAGCAGTAATTCTTTCTGTCCCAGATTGACAATTGCATCACTAATGGAAGCATCGCCGTGCGGATGGTACTGCATGGTCTGCCCAATGATATTCGCCACTTTGTGGTAGCGACCATCGTCCATTTCTTTCATGGAATGAAGAATGCGCCTTTGTACAGGTTTCAATCCGTCCTCAACTGCTGGAACGGCGCGCTCTAAAATCACATAGGATGCATAATCGAGAAACCAGTTTTCGTACATACCTGAAACCGGCAGTACTTCCTGCATTTGTCCGCTGTTTTGTTCCATGAAAAATCAATTTTTATACAAAAGTATAT
>Ga0308417_1002075_pt1 | contig 13350 bp, 6 predicted proteins | sample HotsprSampleOS65_FD_203528 | JGI IMG/M metagenome (GOLD analysis project Ga0308417, IMG submission 203528) | Hot spring phototrophic mat microbial communities from Octopus Spring, Yellowstone National Park, Wyoming, United States - 20090730_OS65 ... | reverse complement strand
GACCGCATTTGCTACTTTCTGTCGGTGCATTTGCTCGACTTTTTCAACGATGTGTTGATGTTCGTGATGACGGCGGCGATTCTGCTGACGATGGACCTGCGATTGGCCGTAGCCACGTTGGCGCCGTTGCCGGTAATCGCCTACTTGGTCTATCTGGTGCGGAGTCGGTTGCGGCGCGGATTTTCGCTGGGCAGCCGTGCCTGGGCCGAAATGACCAGCGTTTTGGCGGATACGATTCCCGGCATTCGCGTGGTGAAGGCCTTTGCACAAGAGAGCCGCGAGGTTGAACGATTCGCGCGCGCCAACGACCGCGTTCTCGCCGCCAACGACCGCGTGAACCGGCTTTGGGCGTTTTTCGGCCCCGTGGTTACCTATCTGACCGATTTGGGCGTGTTGGTCATTTGGGTCTTCGGGGTGTGGTTGGTCTTTCGCAGCGGCACGACGGTCGGCACCTTGACCGCCTTCGTTTTCTTCATCAGCCGTTTCTACGCGCGGCTCGATTCGATGAGCCGTATGGTCTCGGCCACGCAACGGGCAGGGGCCAGCGCGCAGCGGGTCTTCGCAATTCTCGACCGAGTGCCGAGCGTCAAAGAACCGAGCCAGCCAGTTCCCATCAGGGAATTGCGCGGGGAGATAGAGTTTCGCCATGTGGGCTTCCGTTACGGCACCCGCCAGGTGTTGGAAGGGATCGACCTGAAAATCGCCCCCGGCGAGATGATCGGACTGGTTGGTCCGAGCGGGGCGGGCAAGACCACGTTTATCAATCTTGTGTGCCGATTCTACGATGTCGTCGAAGGCGCGATTCTCGTCGACGGCGTCGATATTCGACAGTACGCCATCGAGCAATACCGCCGCCATATCGGCATCGTTTTGCAGGAGCCGTTCTTGTTTTATGGAACGATCGCGGAGAACATCGCTTACGGACGGCCCAACGCCACACGCGACGAGATCATCGCCGCCGCCCGTGCGGCCCGCGCGCACGAATTCATCTTGCGGTTGCCCAACGGATACGACTCGCTTTGCGGCGAGCGCGGCCAGTCTCTTTCCGGGGGAGAACGGCAGCGGATCAGCATTGCCCGGGCGCTGTTGATCGATCCGCGCATTTTGATTTTGGATGAGGCCACATCGTCCGTCGACACCGAGACCGAACGCGAAATCCAAGAGGCCCTGGAGAACCTGATCCGCGGCCGGACGACGATCGCCATCGCCCACCGTTTGAGCACCCTGCACCGCGCCGACCGGTTGGTTGTTATAGAACGGGGGCGGATTACCGAAGTGGGCCCGCATGCCGAGCTGATCGAGCGGAGCGGCACCTATGCGCGACTCTACAACGCGCAGTTGGAGATGAGCCGGCGGCAGCCTCCGGCCGTTGTCGAGAGCGAAGAGTAACGTATGCGACGCGGCCGATTCGGCAGGCGAACGCAAGAAAAAACGGGCGGCATTTCCGCCGATGGTCGGCGATTGCTGCTGTGAAACGGCCTTGTCGAACAACCGTGTTTTAACGCAGGATATTGTGATAGCACACGGGAGATCGGCACAACATTCGGGACGAAAAAATTGTTCGACAAGGCCCTGTCAAACGAGGAAAGGCCGAATACCATGAATGCGACGCATCGAGCGTCCGAGGAACCAGCGGCGCCTGGCCCATCCATCGGCTGCGCTTCGGCCGGCCGTCGAGCATTCTCTTTGACCCGCGATGGCCGGGAACAGCTCGTGCTGGTCTTCGATGACGGGGAGAAGCATTCGGGGGTGCAGGTTGTCCGCGCGTTTCCCCTTTCTGATCCCGAACGCTCTATATCCATACTCGATGCGGCCGGAAAGGAATTGCTCTATTTCGATTCGCTCGGCGCCTTGCCCGAGCCTTGCCGAACCATCGTGCGCGACGAGTTGTCGCGGCGCGAGTTCCTGCCGATCATTACTCGCGTGTTGAACGATCCGCCGGATAGCGAACCGACCGAGTGGATTGTGGAAACCGATCGAGGGCGAACGTCGTTCGTGCTCGAAAGCGAAGACGACGTTCACCGGAACGATCGCAATCAAGTGACGATCGTCGATTCCAACGGCATCCGCTACCTCATTCCCGACCCGCGGCGGCTCGATCGAGCGAGTCGCCGCGTTCTCGATCGGTTCTTGTAGTCGCTAATGTCTTGCACCTGCGGCTGTTTTACTGACTGTGTAAGCCGATCGAGCGGGAACTGCGGGATACTCCGCTTGCTCACATGATATCGTTGCAAGATAGACGGCGTTTTTCGTCGCCCTATACCGCCAACTCCCGACTTCTTCTTTTGTCGGGGCTTCTCGAACCATGTCTTTCGTCTCGCAGCTTGTGCCGACATTTTGCTTGGTATCGCGGAGATGCTGCATAATAACACGGATGTTCGGCAAGGCCTTGTTGAATGGAGAACCGATGACCTCTTCCATCCCCCGACCGATCAGCGGGGCGCGTTGCCCAGCGGCAGGCTCCCCGTGCGCATTTGCGGGGCGGAATCGCTCGCCAGTCGGGGCGGTTGCCGAGTGCTTCGCTCTCGTGCCTGCCGCGACTGCATGGTCGCTGTTTGCGGCTCTTTCGCGGCAGACTTGGTTTGCATGTGTTCTCTTGTCGCTCTCGGCGGCGAATGTGCCGCAGGCGGCGGCCGACACCGTAACCGTGGCGTCGGGCGGCGGAACGCTTCGGCTGTCGGGACGAATCGTTGACTACACCGGCGAGAAATTGGAATTGGAAACGCCGGACGGAGGGCTGCGCACGATCAAGGCGGCACAGGTTGTCGGTATTTCGACGGATTGGATCGCTGATCATTCCGCGGCCGATCGGGCGATGAGCGGCGGCCGCTATTCCGAGGCATTAACCCTTTATGGGAAAGCGGTCGAGCTGGAGCGGCGACCGTGGGTTCGCCGGCTTGCCACGGCGCAGATAGTTCGTTGTCGCCGCGCGTTGGGGCAAACGGAGCAGGCCGTCGAGAGCTTTCTGGTTTTGGTTCAGGCCGATCCGACAACGCCCTACTTCGATTGCATTCCTCTCGCTTGGCTTTCTTGGCCGCCGGAGCCGAACGTCGAATTGGCGGCCCAACGCTGGATGGGCCGGCCCGAACCGGCCGCGCGGCTGTTGGGAGCGAGTCATCTGTTCAACTCACCGAAACAAGCCGCGGCGATAGCGATGCTCGACGGCCTTTCCCGCGACGCCGACCCGCGGGTGGCTTGGGCGGCGCGCGCACAAAGACTCCGCTTGCTGCCGGCATCCCGGCGCATGGGCGAACTCAGTCAGCGGCAGCGCGAGTTCGCGGATGCGCCTCGCTGGTTGCAGCCCGGGCTTTCGTATGTTTTCGGGCGGGCATGGGCGGCCGGCGGCCGTTTCGACGAAGCGACCCTGTCGTTTTTGCGCTGCGGATTGACGGAGCCGTGCGACCGCGCATTGGCTGCTCAAGCGATGCTCGAAGCGGGACTCGCGCTGGACCAAGCGGGCGCAAAACGCGAGGCGGACGCCGTGTGGCGCGAGACGGCGGCGACATTCGGCGATCAACGACGGGTGATGGCCGAACTGGCGTCGCGCGACCCGCAGCGAGCGGGCCGGTTTGCGGTGAACCCTCCCGACTCCGTGCCTCCTCCCTTGCCGCTTGCGCAGCCCGGCCGAACCGCGGCAGTTCGCATGGACAGCGACGAGGGCGATTTTCTCGCGGCCCTTCGCGACCGCGGACTGAGCCGATTGGCGGGCATTTATTGCGAGACGGCCTTGGCCCAGCCCGATCTCCCGTCGGCGCGGCGCGCCGAATTGAGCGTCGAGCTTATTCGGTCGTTGACGATGGAAGGCCTCGGTGCGTCTCCGGCGGAACGCGAGGCGAGTTGGAACCGCGCGGATCAGGCGGTTGCGCAATTCGTCGAGCGGCACTCCGGCGAGTTTTGGGCCTTGCCCGTGCGGGTTCAAGGGTTGATTGCGCGCTCAGCGCAGGCGGAGCTGGCGTTTCACGAGGCGGCCGCGCGCGGCATGGCTCCGGCGTGGCGGGATCGGGCGAAGGAATCGTTGCGTGCCGTGCTTCGGCAATGGGAGCAACTTGCCGCCGAGCTGGAGGAACGTCAACGCAACGCGGCTGCCGCAACATCGCGAGAACCGGCATCGGCTGCCGCCGCCATCGCCGCGATGCGCCGGACGGCTGCTTGCGAAATCGCGAAGATCTATCGGCTCCAGGCGGAATGCTATCCGGCCGACAGCGACGATCGCACCCATGCACTGCTGATGGCCGCGAAGCTCTTGTTGCCCTTGGCGCAATCGGATGCCGATGAGGCCGTGCAATGGCGGAGCCGCTTGGCCCTTACGGCCTGCTACCGCATGATGCGCGACTTTGATTCGGCGGGCAGGGCGATCGAGGTGATGCGGCGGTCCGGCCTTAGCGAGCGGCAAGAGCTTGCTCTTCGTGCCGAGGAGATACGGCTGGCCCTGGCCCAACAGCGGCCAGACGATGCCTTGGCCCTGGCCGATGGCAAGAACGACCGTCGCGAGAGTTCGGAGCCGGAGTTCGACTTGGCGCGGCTCGAAGCCTACTTGGTTGCCCGGCGCAGGGCTGCCGACGAGGGCGACGCTGCCAAGGCCGCCCAATGGCTCGAACGAGCCGACGGCTGCCTTCGCGAGATCGAGCAGCGTCATGGTCCGGCCTGGCGCCGTCGCGGCGAAATGCTTGTGGCGGCGGCCGTGGGTTCCGGCGAGACGACCGACGCCGCGATGCTGGTTCGCATCGCCGAAAATGCCTACCATGCGGAACAATACGACGAGGCGATTGCCGCCTATGATCGTGCGGCCGCCGCGTCGCGTGCCGCCGGCGAAGAGGATCGCGCCTTCGATCTGGGGTTCACCGCGGCGACGATCGCCCATCGCCTCGCGCGGCACGACGAAGCCAGCACGCGCTATCGGCAAATCGCCCTGAGGCACACGCGGCACGCCAAGGCGCCCGAGGCGCACTTGCTGGCGGTGAGCCACGCCGCGGAGCTGGCTCGAAACAATCAGGAAGAGCCGCTGCGGCGCTATCTTGCGTTGCTTGAAGAGCATCTGCAGCACTGGCCCGAAGGCACAACCGCCGACGAAGCTCGCTGGCGGTTGGCTCGATTGTACGAATATCGGCAGCAATGGGAGGCGGCGTCCGAGGCTTATCGTTCGGTTTCCGATGAAGCCAGGCGGCCCGCGGCCGTTGCCGCGGCAGAGCGCTGCACGAATATCGTCCTTTCGCGGCTGAAGGATCCCGCGGATCGGGCCGCGGCGGCGGCGAAGGCCGTCGCGTGGTTCGAAGGGATTGCCGGCGAGGCTCGGCGGAAATCGCCTCCGGTTTGGCGACCGGAAAACGGGTTGGCCGCTCTGGCGGCGGCGCGCATCCGGCTGGCCTATCTGCCGGGCGAAGAGCAGCAGGCCGCGGCGCTGCTTTCGCTGGCCCTTGGCGAAAGCCGCGATGCCGATGCTTCGTGGCGCGCGGCGGCGGAGTCGGCTTTGATCGTTGCCTCGGCCGCTGCCGGTCGCGGGGAGCAAGCGATCGAGGTGCTTTCCGGATGGAAGTCGCGTCCGATCGGCGAATTGGAGTCGCTGCTGAGCAGTTTGGCCGAACTGGGGCGTCGTAGCCCGCCCGACGCGCGGCGCGCCGTTGCCGCCGTGCAACTCAAGGCGATCGACCTGATTCAGTCGCGCCGGGGCGAGTTGTCGGCCGAGGCCAGACGACGGCTCGATCATATGCGTGCCGACGCCCTCTTGTCGGCCGGTCGTCGCGACGAGGCGCTGGCGGCGTACTCCTCATTGGCGGCGGCCGACGATTCGGATACCGCCGCGCACGAGGGCTGCGCGCGAGCGCTCGCGGGCAGCAGCCAAGCGGCCGATTGGGAGCGCGCGCTGAGTCACTGGGGCGAATCGCAGAAAGGACGACCGCCCGGCTCGACCGAATGGTTTCGGGCGCAATTGGCGATGGCCGAGCTGGAACTCAAACTCGGGCGGCGAACCGCCGGAGCTCGTCGGCTGCGATTGATCGAACGCCAGTATTCCGATTCGCTCGCGGCGGAAATCCGCGAGGAGTTGCAGCGACTGATGCGCCAGGCCGGCTTGTAACCAGCCTCGCGCGCCGCCGGGCGGCCGTCGCCGCTGCGGGGGCGGCAATCGGACCGGAGCCGGCGAACCGCGCCGCCCTCGCCCGCAGCCGTCTTCTACCGGGCTGCGTGCTTGTTCTCGCGGGCGCCGGTCCGCTTCGACGGCGGGGCCTGGTCCGCGATATGGCTTTTCGCTTTTTCATAGTTCGGGCTTTGCGACTTGCCGGTCAGTTCAAAAAGGAATCGGCTCGGCACGGTCGGGCGGGGCTTGCCCCATTTCATCCGCGACAGCGACAGCGTCAGTGTCAATCGGCATTGCGCGCGTGTAACGCCCACATAACATAAGCGCCGTTCTTCATCGACGGCCGTTTCGCCTTCCTTCACCGCGCGATGATGCGGAAGAATCCCTTCTTCCATCCCCACAATATAGACCTCGGGAAATTCCAGACCCTTGGCGGCATGCATGGTCATCAAGGCGACCGCGTTTTTCTCCAATTGGTCTTCTTTGTCGTCCGTGGAGGTCAACACAAGCTCTTGGATAAATCCGGCCAGATCGTGCTTGGCGTTTCGCTTGGCGAACTGGGCGGCCGCATTGACTAGCTCTTCGACGCTGGCCCAGCGAGCATCGCGGTCGGCGACGTCGTCGTAAACGCGCTGCAATTCCGCGCGGTAGTCGATTGCCGTCAGCAAGTTGGTCAACAGCCGATCGACGGGCAATCGCGCCGCCTCGGCTCGAAACCCTTCAATCAACCGCCGAAAGCCGGCCGCGCCTTCCATCGCCGCCCGAGTCAGCCCGCTTTGCGATTCGATGTGCTCCAGCACTTCCCAAAGGCCGACGCCGTTGGCCGCAGCCAATTCGTTCAGACGCCGCACGGCGCCCGGCCCCACTCCGCGCGGCGGGACGTTGATCACCCTCAGCAGCGAAGCTTCATCGTGCGGATAGGCGATCGTTTTCAGATAGGCCAGAACGTCGCGGACTTCCTTGCGATCGAAGAAGGATCTGCCGCCGAGGATGACGTAGGGCACTCGAGCACGGCGCAATTCGGTTTCAAACGCCCGCGGCTGTTCGTTCGTCCGGCAGAGAATCGCAAAATCGCACGGTTTCCGCCGATGACTGCTCAAACGGGCCGCGATCTCCTGTACCACCGTCTCGGCCTCGGCCTGCTCGTCTTCGAGCTGCAAAACCCGCGGCGGTTCGCCGGCACGGGTCGCCCGCAAGGTCTTTCCGTGGCGCAAGCGATTAAAGCCGATCAGGCGATTCGCCCAGGAAACGATTTCATGGGTCGAGCGATAGTTTGTTTCCAGTCGTACGACCTTGGCGTCGGGCCAGTCGCGTTTGAAGTTCAGAATGTGGGTCACTTCGGCTCCGCGCCAGCCGTAGATCGATTGATCGTCGTCGCCGACAACGCAAAGATTCCGGTGCCCCGCGGCCAAGGCTTTGATGATTCGATACTGCGGGCCGTTGGTGTCTTGGTACTCGTCGACCAAGATATGATCGAAACGATCGGCCTCCGCTTTGAGCGATGCCGGATGAGATGCGAATAGCTCCTCGGTGCACAGCAGCAAATCGTCGAAATCCAACGCGCCGGTCGCTCGCAGCCGTTCTTGATAGCGCCGATAGGCCGACGCCGCCAAATGCTCCTTGTCGGTTTCGGCCATTTGAACGGCCTGAGCCGGCCGCACGCCGGCGCTTTTCCACCGCCCGATCAGATAGAGCAAGTCGCCCGGACTCAGCACGGCGTCGCTCATGCGCAGCTCGCGCAGAGCCGCTCGAGCAACGCTTTCTTGATCGCCGCGGTCGCAAATGGCGAACTCGGTCGGGTAGCCCAGGGCTTTGATGCCGCGACGGAGAATGCGAACGCACAAGGAATGGAAGGTCGATATTTCGGGCCGTTGCTTGAGCCGCTTGCCCAACAGCGCCGCCGTCCGCTGTTGCATTTCGTCGGCTGCTTTGTTGGTAAAAGTAACGGCCAGAATGCGTTGAGGCGCCGTGCCCGTACGAATCAATTCGGCGATTCGATACGTGACCACGCGTGTTTTGCCTGTTCCTGCTCCAGCCAGCACCAACAGCGGGCCGCGCAAGGTGTAAACAGCTTCGCGTTGAGCTGGGTTCAAATCCATCCGTGGCTGCATGAAAGGTGAAGAACCGGGAACAATCGCGCACTCCGGCCAGTCGCAGGCGATGCCGACGACCGCCGAAGGGGCCGATGCGAAGGCCCCTGGGGGCACGCCACCGCATTTTCGAGAAGCAACATCGTAAGCGATTGCCGAACGAAACAAAAGGGGCAGCCGAAAACACCGCCACAGCAATATGTTGCGGCGAAGAGATCGCGGCGGCGAAAAGATGTGCGCTCCGCGCGCCCGGCTTCCGGCGGTTGTGCCGATTCTCTGCAAACGTGCTCGGGCCGAGCACAAACGAGGCGGATCGCCAATGAATCGCAGCGGGAGCGGGGCGCGGCACGAACGAAGCACGCAGCGCGATCGAAGCGATAGGGGAACGATGCAATGGCCGAACGACGCGGCGACGGGCGACTATTGTCGCTTCACTTGCTTGTAACGTGCGGGGGAAGGATCGCTTCCAGCGAACGCACTTGAGCATGCATGAGGTATCGATCTGCCGTCTTCCGACGAGTTCACGCCGGCGCCGCTACCGCAACATGGGCTGTTGGGCGGGAGCGCCGGGGGCGAGAGACGGCGGCGCGTATTGCTCTGCCGTTCGTGCCGCAGGCTCGCCCCGTGCCGGCGAGGCCATCATCGGCGCCGAGGCCGGTCCGTCCTGATAGAAGTGTGTTGTCTCTTCGCTCACTAATCGGGCGGCCAACTGGCGGCAGTGAACCTCGGCACGAAAGATGTGCGCTCCGGGCGCTTCGGCCTTGGCCCGAACGCGGAACGATACCTCGGCGCCGGGCGCCACGGCGGGGATCGGTTGGAAGACGACCTGCCCCGGTTGGATCCGGTGCGGACCGCCTTCGACAGCCACCGGCTCGATTCCATTGGAGAAGAAAGCCAAGACTTCGACATTCTCGGCTGTCTTGCTGCCGCGATTTCGCACTTTCAATTCGTAAACCGCTTCTTCGCCCACCGGGATCGGCCCTTGCGGATCTTTGACTTCCAATCGCAGGTCCGCGATTGCCTCGACACGTGTGGTCGTCGTGCTTGCCGCGGTCAGGTCGTCTTCGGCCGCAGCGGTCAGCTCGAAGCGGTTTTGGCCCTGGGCGCTCAGGGCACAGCGCATGTCGAAAACGCGCTCTGCCCCGGCGGGCAATGCCTCGATGACCCAGACCACACGGCTGTCGCCCGCGTCGAGCCGAGCCCCATCGATTCCCGAGAGGTATTTTGCCCCGGCCGGCAACGAAACCAGCATGCGCACTTGGCGCGCCGGCGCATTTCCGGGATTGGCCACCCGAATCCGATACGATGCGGCTGAATTGACGAATTGCACCTGCGGGCCCTGAACGTCCACTTGCAGCGCGGCGCGGCGCACCAGCACCTTCTCGGCCAATTCCGCGCGCACGCCGTGATCGGCCTGCGTTTTCACATGGATCAGCAGCTCGCCCGTTTGACGGGCGGTCAACTCGATCTCGATCGTGCGTTCTTCGCCCGCTTTCAGGGTTCCCATGCGATGCGTGGCCGGCGGATTGTCGCTCGACCCGATCGGCATCAGCGTGATGAGCACGTTTTCGGCATCGCCAGTGCCGGTGTTCATCAGCCGCAGCGCGAAAAGCTCTTTGCGGCCGTATAAGACCTCGCGCGGCCCATCCATCTGCATGGCCAGCTTGGCCTCTTGTACTTCGATTTGAGCCTGAGCGGCTGCGGGCTGATAATCCCACCGCACGGCCAAGTCGAAGGGGCGGCTTTCGCGGGGAACCAGCCGCAGGGTCAGTCGTTCGCGACCGCCCGCCGGCAGCGTGCCAACACGCCACGCGAGCGGGCGAACAGCTTCAGTGACTTGGTCGTACTGCGCGGTGCCGACGCTGCTTTCGGCGCCGGCCAGATCGGCCCATGCCGGCAGTTGCACATGAACAACCACCCCGTCCGCCGGAACCTCTCCGCTATTCACCAGATGAAGTTGATATACTGCCTCTTTGCCCACGGTGATCTTACTCGGACCGAGTGTCTCGACGCTGATTACCGGGCTTTTTCGCACCATCAGGAGATGGTCGCCCACGGCGGCAGGCGATGCCGGCGCCGGCGATCTCATTGTGTTTTGCGGCACCGATGGGGCTGCCGTCGGCCGCGCCATCGGCGAGGCCAACGATTGAATCATGCGAGTGCGCGGCGAGGATTCCTCTCCGCTTACGTCGCCTTTCTGCGACGCAGAGGGCATCGCGGGCGCGTGCTCGACAACGGAAGGCCGGGTCACCAAAGCGCGCGCAGGCGTCGGTCCCGCCGAACCCGAATTGCGCTGGACCACAGGTTCGGCGACAATATCTCCCTGCCGCGAAACCGTTTCGGCGGGCGGGACGGCGTTTTCGCTGCCGCTTTCGGCATCCAATTGGCGGAAGCCCGACATCCGTTGATGGAGGGGCCGATTCGTCACCCCGATCGGTTGAGCGGCGTTGACTTCGGCCGTCTCGTTTTTGATCAGGCTGGATGAACGTTGGGACGAAAGGGAAGGCAAGATCGTCGCATCGCGGTCGGCTGAACTGGATCGAGCAGCTCCATGCGATGGAGTGAAGCCCGGGGATCCCTGCCGAAAGCCCCTATCCTGCCCAGCTTGCGGGCGGTCCAGGTCGGGTTCGCTTTCGTCCGGGGCGTAGGTCGTCCGTGCCGGGGTGGCGATCGATCGGTCGGTTGGGCTGCGATACGCGGGCATTGGCCCCCCCGGTGGAATCGTTGTCGGGCGGGGCTCGCCTTTGGGATAACTTGGGTTGGCGAATGAGCCTGGCTCGCGATTTGCAGGCGGTTGGAGTGTCGCCGAGGTCCGCGGAACGCTCAAAACGCTTCCGGCTCGGGGGGGGCTTTGTGTCGTAGTCAGGTTCGATCCGGCGCGGCCGCCGGGGGCATTCGCTACGGGTTTTCCCGATTTCTCTTTGCCGCTGCTGTTGAACAGATTGCGTCCGAAGTTGTTGATATCATCGAGAATAGGCGTCTTCCTCGCCGAAGTTCCCGACGGCTCCGTGTAGTCGTAGTCCTCGTTTGCCATTGCCGGAAATCCGAAGCCGACAATTGTTCCGACTACGATCATCAGACGAGCGAGTTTGCCACACATGTCGCCACCTACACCCAATGAGGTGATTCCGAGACTCGGACCAAGACTCGTCGTCTTTATCGGTTGAATCGGATGTCGGGGATTAGGCAACTTTGCAGGCAGGGCAAAATGTAGCGACGGATTGGCGGTTCCCAGGCCGAAATTCCCTTCCTGTAGGGGTGGTTGTAGAATCGGTTTCGATGAATCGGCCGGAGAAAGTGCACGGGACCGTTGTCTTCTGTCGCGGTTGCTACAAAAACCGATTGCCGCGCTGTCGGCAGACGCGGCAGGAGACGCGGAAGGAGACGGGCACGCAAGACCGTCTCGCGCGATCGGCGATGGGAGAGTAGATGAGGTTTAGCGCGGAATGGTTCGCTATCTTCTTTAGCTTGCGCATGTTGTCTCGCGGTTCGACGCGATCTCGCCTGTGTCCTTTGTTGCGCAAAGACGAGAAAACGGGGGAACGCAAAAAACTCGTAATGCCGGGACGGATTTGTTCTCCCCTCGGCGGGGTTTCGGAGGTCGAAATCCGATCGCGTGAACTGCCAACACACTGCCTCGACAATCATTCGCACAACGGGGCTTGCGGCGCGATCGCAATCCTGTGATGCGATGGCGGTTTATTTTGTTTTGTTCGGGCGGCCGCTTTTTCATTGGCGCGGGTTTGCCTAAGATAGCGTCTCAGAGGAGCTTGGCAACCGGCAGAGGGCGAGCAGCATTCTTCGGACGGCCGAGTCCGTATGGCTCGCGGGCAACCAAGAACGTAAACTGCAAGCAGCGAGTAGTTGCGGAGGGCCGAGTTGCCGCGAGTTTGCTCCCGTCGGGCCGGCTCGGGGTGAATCGAGCGGGAGATGGCCGGGCGAAGACTGTTCCGCGGCGACTGTCGTCGGATCGGCTTTCGGTCGCGAAGTCGTGTGTTCCGTCGGAGCATGAAGCAAAGGGTGCGATGGGGAGAGTGCAAGGATGGCATCGCTTTCAGTGAATCAGACGACGACTTTTCGCTGGTCGTTCGAAGAAGACGTATTGCACTGTGCCGCTGCCGGGTTTCCGGCGATTTCCGTTTGGCGTCAGAAGCTTTCGGACTTCGGGGTGGCGAAGGCCGCGGAACTCCTCCGTGAGCATGGCGTTAAGGCGCAGGCATTGTTTTGGGCGGGGGGGTTTACCGGATCAGACGGTCGCAGCTATCGAGAAAGCGTGGACGACGGCATCGAGGCCGTGCGCTCTGCCGCGGCCATTGGGGCAGGCACGGTGGTCGTGTGCAGCGGGGCACGCGGGGGGCACACCATGAATCACGCGCGGCGGTTGCTGTTTTCGGCGCTCGAAGAGATTCTCGTTGAAGCTGAACCGCTGGCCATCGACTTGGCGCTGGAGCCGATGCATCCGGGCTGTGCGGCGGATTGGACTTTCGTCACCGCATTGGATCAAGCGATTGAGATTGTCGACGCGGTCGCGTCGCCCCGGCTGAAAATAGTGTTCGATACTTACCATCTCGGATCGACGCTCGGCGTCGTCGAGCGGATCCCTCAAGTGGCCGACCGTATTGCCCTGGTGCAGCTTGGCGACATGCGATCGCCGCCTGTCGGCGAACAGAATCGTTGTCGGCTCGGCGAAGGCGTTTTGCCGCTGCGCGAGATTGTGGCCGCGTTGAAATCGGCAGGCTACGACGGCTATTACGACGTAGAATTGCTTGGGGAAGAGCTGGAGGGGCACGCTTACGCTTCCCTGCTGAGCCATTCGCGGCAATGGTTCGAGAAGAACGTTGCGGGCTGAGCGGGTTGTCGCTCGGCGTTCTCCGAAGGCGAAGAGCAAGACTCCGTGGAAGACGCGCTGTCCCGGGATCGCTCGCAATGCTCGACGGCATGCCGCGCGGGCAGAACGGTTCTACTTGCCATCGAAAAGATACTTGACCGAAACCCTCGCCGGCGGAACAGTTTTTCAGTCGATATGTTCGCGGGTTTGCCGGCGAGTTCGCTCGCGCGAGACGCCGATCGTTGTTTGTTCGGGAGAGTTGTTTTTTCGGGAGAGATCGTAGTCATGCCGATCTACGAATATGTGTGCGGCCGATGCGGCCATCAATTCGAGCTATTGGTGCGGTCGGCGGAAAAGCC
>Ga0308417_1002069_pt1 | contig 13367 bp, 10 predicted proteins | sample HotsprSampleOS65_FD_203528 | JGI IMG/M metagenome (GOLD analysis project Ga0308417, IMG submission 203528) | Hot spring phototrophic mat microbial communities from Octopus Spring, Yellowstone National Park, Wyoming, United States - 20090730_OS65 ... | reverse complement strand
CGTCGGGTCGGAATACATGAACTTCACCGGCCGGCGCTGGAAGTCGGCCGCATCCAGCGATTCGCCGCCGCGAAGCGTGATATCGACCTTTTGTTTGGTGATCAGATTGCGTGCCCGGTATTTGTAAAAGGTCGCCGCGCCGCGAGCGGACGGGCTTTGCACGCTGATCGTCTCGATCAAACAGGGCGATCCGTTGTAGTTGACGATGGAGCCGGTCTTGATTTCTTTGGCGAGCATGTTTCGCGGATAACCGTGTGACTCTGTCCGAAAAACGGCCTTGTCGAAAGACCGTGTCTTAATGCCGCGTCTTGCGACCGCGGACGGGATGTCGGCGCAGCATCTGGGACAAAAAACGAAATCTTCGACAAGGCCCCGAAAAAACAACCTGCGGAATCGCGGGTCGGCGGCGGCATCCCTTCGTCGCCCGCACGCTGGGCAGCGAACCGGACAGCCGCCCGGCTCCGCCGATTGAACCACCGATCGGCTCGGCCGCACCGCGGAAGGTCCGTACTCGATTCGTATTTTCACCGTTGTACACGTGTTCGCCACCGGGCCGCAAGCCGCCCCCGGCAGCGACGAACGCTCACCGCAGCGGCTCGTCTCAATCTTCGAGAATCGCCCCCGACTGCGGATCGATCGCCACTCCCTTGGTGAGTTTGGCGAGGGCGGCCAGCACAAGCAGAAGGGAACCGGGGTCGAGCATCTCTTCATCCTCGTCCTCGTCTTCCAAAGCGATCTGCTCGAAATGCAGCACGTCGAAGCGAGCGTCGAACTGGGGCAACTGTTTGAGCTTTTCGCGGGCCGAACGCGGCAAGTCGTCCGGCTTGATTTCCTTCTGGAGTTCCGCGGCTTGATCCGCCACGTCTTCGCCTTCGACAAAACAGATATCCAGCGCCGCGTAATCGTCGGGCGAAATCAACGTCAACGACTCGAAATCGCCCTCGGGGGTCGAACGCATGTTGCTCAGCCGATACCGCGAGTCAAGCCGCCGGAGAACGTGTTCCACTTTGTTCGTCTTTGGCCGATGCTGCGAGTGAAACATCACCAAGTAGGTTTCGCGCCAGCGATAACCGGGGTTCTCAAACATCGACATGAGATTCGCCCTCTCTTGACGTTCTCGGCCGGCGTGGCCGCCCTCGACCGGCATTCGATCGGCCGGTTGCGGCCCCATTTTCGTTGAACACCCTTGCGGCCTTTTCGGCATTCCTGCGGTTTTCGTTCGCCGCCGCCCCGCCTGCCGGCGAGGAGGTCGTCATCCCCCTCCCTGGCGAATCTGTCGCGATTGCCAATCGTCGAGCGCGGCCAGCACTGTGTCGCGTTGGGCCAAGGAGACCGCCCAAACCGTCTCGCCACCCTGAAGTTTCACCTCGTACTGTCCTTCGCGAGCACACTCGTCCGACCCGCAAAAATGCGGCAATGCCGACACCCACACGATTCGGCTCAGCGGAACGAACTTGTCGTCGATCGTGCAAAAGCCATTCATCGCCGAACCCCTCAACCGGCGGTTGCTTTCCTCAATCGGGGATTACCCCAATTCCTCGCTGCGACGCGCGGCCGCCTCGACGGCGGCGATCAGCGCCGAACGGAACCCCGCTTCCTCCAATGCCGCCAATCCGGCGATCGTCGTGCCGCCGGGACTCGCAACGCGGTCTTTGAGCACGGCCGGATGTTCCTTGGTATGCAGCACCATCTGAGCGGCGCCGAGCACGGTTTGGGCGGCCAGGGTCAACGCGGTCGAACGCGGCAGGCCCATCCGCACCCCGCCATCGCTTAGGGCCTCGATCAATACATAGACATACGCCGGTCCGGAGCCGGACAGGCCGGTCACTGCGTCGAGGAGCCGCTCTTCGACGGCCGCCACTCGCCCCACGGCTGCGAACATTGTTTCGACCAGGGCTGCATCATCGCTTCCGGCGCGCGGACCCATCGCGTAGGCGCTGGCCCCCTGGCCCACCAACGCCGGTGTGTTTGGCATAACGCGGATCAGTCGGGCTTGCGGAAACGCCTCGTCCAAGCGTTGCAGGCGGACGCCCGCAAGAATCGAAACAACCAGCGTTTCCGGCCCGATGCGCACACTCGCCGCAGCCGACGCAAAATGTTGAGGCTTCATCGCCAAAACAACCGTCTGCGCCGCCACGACAGCCTCGGCATTATCGGCAACCGCGCGGCAGCCCGTCGCCCGTTCGAAGGCCTCGCGTGCCGCGGGCGAAGGATCGGCGGCCAGAATCCGATCGGGCGCGAATGTGTTCGAGCGAATCCAACCGCCGGCCAGTGCGGTGGCCATCTGGCCGGCCCCAATCAATGCAACTTTTTGTTCGATCATGACTCCATGCTAAATCGCCTCCGCGAAAAAGGAAAGAGTCGCCCGCTGCCTTTGGCGGTGCATACGGACGTTCAAACGGGATTGCCATAGGGAGGCGATTTGCCTGTACAACCGGACAAGGGCTATTGCGGGCATGATTCTGCCGAGGCTCGAAACGGCTTTTGCTCTGCCGGGTGACGACTGGGAACCGCAACATGCCGCAAGAGGTATGCACTGGCCGATCGCGACCGGTGGCGGCATGCCGGGCATATTCGCCATAATTTTTTGGGGCATCGCCTTTGCTCCCTCTGGCGGGTTTTCGCGAAAGCGGGTATTTTATTTGAAGGAGCATCAAGGCGCAGTTTCCCACCGTTGGCGGTCGGATGCTCTGAAGGCCGGAGGCGATCCCGGCCATCGGCCAGGAGGTCGGCGCCCGATTGATTTTCGCCAATCATCTTGACTCGCGTTTGCTTAGTTTCGAGCTTAAACGTGTCGCTTGATTTAGCGAAGACCAATCATTGAAGCCGCGACAAGCGGAAGGTCTTCCAGCGGGGAAAGCATGCAATGGGCCGCGGTGTTTGGCCGGCGGTTTTTTCCCGCGGGTGCAGACCGGCTCGAGTCGGCGGCCGGTGCGTGCGGCAGTATCGGCCGCAATCGGCGCCGAAGGGCATCATTGTCTTTGCTCGATCAAAGCCGAGGTTCGTTCATCCGCGTTTTGATCTGAGTCGGCAGAGCCGTTTGCGTTTGTCCGTCGATTTCATCGTCGTTCCGTTCGCTCGAAAGGCGCGACCGCGTAGAATTGAGTACCGAGTGCGAAGCGAATGCAGCGCGAAGTCGGCTGCTGCCGATTGCGGCAACGGCTCGCGCGTTCGGCCCGTCCGATGCGGTATCCCGCAACGGCGATTCCGCACCGCAAACCTGACTGGATCCACCCGGACCATTACAGGGTGAAGGAGGTGTCCCCTGAACAATCACAAGTTCTCCATCGGATTGGCCGCTGTCGTTGCGTTGGTGGCCTTGCGGATTGGTTTGGGCTTCCATTTCCTCTACGAGGGTGTTTGGAAGATCAAGCATCGCGACGAGTTTTCGGCCGAGCCTTTTCTTTCGCAGGCCAAAGGGCCGATCGCACCGCTGTTCTACGCGATGCTGCCGGACATCAACGGCCGCGCGCGGTTGCAGCCGCTCAAGTTGGAAAAGATCGAAGTCGTCGATCCGAAAACGAACAAGGCCCGCAAGGTCGATGCGGTTCGCTGCCCTTGGTTGACCGACCGCTGGGAAGACATTCGGGCCGGTTTTTTGAACTACTATCGGCCCTCGGCCAAGGACGAAGCGGCGCAAAAGCAGTTCGAGGAATTGACCAAGCAAGCCGAGGCGGTTTTCGGCCGCTTCAAGGACGAAGTTGAGCAGTCGTACTTGCCGTCGGTTATTGCGGATATCAACGCCTTCTATCAATCGCTCGACCGGTTCGAAAAGAATCCGGAAGCCGGCCAGTCGGCGCCGTTCCAAAAGAAACGGAACTGGGACGACATGATGAAGCTGCGGCAAGAGGCTCGCGGCTGGATAGACGAACTCGAACAGCGCGAGGCCGTTTACCTCAAGTCGCTGTATCAGCTTTTGGACGAGAATCAACGAAAGCGGTGGCCGGTGCCTTCTTCGTGGAACCCCTTTGAATGGAGCCGGTTGGAACAGATCAACTTCGCCGTGACGTGGAGTTTGACCTTGATCGGCGTCTGCCTGCTCGTCGGGTTCTGCACGCCGCTGGCGGCCCTCGGCGGCGCCGGGTTCATGTGCTTCGTGGTGATGACGCAACCGGCGTGGCCGGGCATCTACCCGCCCGATCCGCCCGTGGTCGGTCATGCTTTGCTGGTCAATAAAGATTTCGTGGAACTGCTCTCGCTCTTGGTTGTCGCCTTTACGGCAGCGGGGCGATGGGGCGGATTGGATTACTTCCTCAATCACTTGATTCTTCAGCCGTACCTTTCAAAGCGGTTGGGCGGGAACGGCCCCGCGGAGAAGACGGCGAAGGCCTAGAATAGTACTGCACCATTGCGAAAGCGGCCGCGGGCGCAACGAAGAGGCTGATTGAGTACGGTCCCCGTTTGAGCAGCGTGCCGTTTTTTGCGGTTTTCATTCGGCCCGCCAGCGGGCGGGGCGATGGGGGCCGGTGGGCGCATCGATCGCGCCGGTGTGCGGCGGCCTGCGGGAGTGATAGCCTGCGGGATGAACAGTGCCGGTTTTTCCTTGGACTTCATCTTTGTGAAGGAAACGTGGACATGACTTACCGTCCCGATGAACACGCTTCGGCCGGCGACGTGACGCGCCGAGACTTTATCAAGGGCGGAATCACGGCCGGCGTGGTGGCCGGCGGCAGCGTAGGGGCGTTCTACTTCGGCTACTCCGCCGCCGTAGGCTCTCCGGTGCGCGTGGGGGTGATCGGCACCGGCGACGAAGGTTGCGTCCTTTTGGGCGCGATGAACCCCAACTTCGTGCAGGTCGTCTCCATCGCCGACATTCGTCCCTACAACGTGTGGCGGGCGTTTCACGGCGATCACTCGAGCGAGGCAGCCTTGGAGGCCCGCCCCGGCCTAATGTCGAAATATGGTTGGAAAACCGAGGAAGAGGCGCGGCGGCATGTCAAGGTGTACGGTCAATACCAAGAGTTGATTGAAAACGCCAAGCAAGACGGCCTTGAAGGCGTGATCATTGCCCTGCCGCTCCATTTGCACGCGCCCTGTGCGGTGATGGCCATGCGCAAGGGGCTGCACGTGCTCACTGAAAAGCTCATGGCCCATAGCGTGTACGAATGCAAGGAAATGGCCCGCGTCAGCGAAGACACGGGCAAGCTCTTGGCGACCGGTCACCAGCGCCACTACAACGTACTGTACGCTCAAGCCGTCGATCAAATTCGTCGCGGCAAGCTGGGCGACTTGCACTACATCCGCGCGCAATGGCACCGAGGCAACATGCCCGATCGTGATAGTTGGAAGATGCCGCTGCCGCCCGGCGTCAAGCTGGACGAAGACGGCAAGGAACTCGAACCGCAAACGCGCGAGCTGCTCAAAAAACTGGAAGACTCCGAAAAGGAGCTGGCCCGTTACGGCGGCGCTGCGCTCGAAGCGGCGATGCTGCGGCACCAGCAATTGAAGATGCAAGTGGCCGACAAAATCTTGCACGAGAAGGACAAGGACGGCAAGACATTGGCCGAGAAGTTCGGCTATGAAGCAAAACAGTATTCCTTCATCGAAAACGGCAAGACGATCGTGTACGATCGGCCCGCCATCGAAGAGTTGATCCGCTGGCGCCTCTGGGATCGGACCAGTGCGGGCCTGATGGCCGAGTTGGGCAGCCATCAGCTCGACGCGGCCAGCATCTTCATTGCCGCCGCGCACGGCGGGAAGAAGCAGAAGCCGCTCAATGTGGTGGCGGCGGGGAACCGTCCGCTCTTCCCACCAGACCGTGATGTCGAGGATCACGTTTATTGCATCATCGAGTTTCCCGCGCCCGGATACGACGAGAAAGATCCGCACGCGGCGCTGAAACGGATCGGCGTACAATACGCGTCGATCAACGGCAACGGGTTCGGCGGCTACGGGGAGCTGGTGTTCGGCACCAAAGGTACGCTGATCCTCGAGCGCGAACAGGTAGCCACGTATGATCTGGGACGCAGCGGGGCGGCGGCCTCGATGCGGATGGGCGGGGGCGGGGGCGGCGGCCCGACAATGGACACCCAAGCCAGCGGAGTGGCCGGGCCGGCGGCCCGCGGGGCGGCCGAAAAAGTGAGCCGCGGCTATCAAGAGGAAATTGAGCACTGGGCTTGGTGCATTCGCAATCCCGCGCCCGAAAACAAGCCGCGCTGCCACCCCGAGGTCGCCATGGGCGATGCGATCATCGCATTGGTGACCAACACGGCCGCGCGGGAAGGCAAACGCATCGAGTTCAAAAAGGAATGGTTCGACATCCACAGCGACGAGACGCCCGAGGGCGTCAAGCCGGATGTGAAGCGATACAACGCCTGATTTCGAGGAGAGCGATCCGATGTATCTAGGTTCCGAGGAAAAAGAAGTCGGCAAGGCTAATTTCTGCGCCGCGATCGGCAGCAAGGCGGTTCGCTACGACTTCCTCAAGAAGCAGGTCGATCAATCGCTCGCCTCCAAAAAAGGCTTGGGCGGGTACTACTACGGCTACGGCAGTGTCGATAAGCCGGTTCGCGTCGGCGTGATCGGCACCGGCGACGAAGGCAATGTGCTGATCGGCGCGCTCAATCCGAATTTCATGGAAGTCGCGGCGATTGCCGACATCCGTCCGTACAACGTGTGGCGGGCGTTCAACGGCGATTGGTACAGCCCGGCGGCCCAAGCCGCTCGGCCCGGGCTCATGCGCATCTACGGTTGGAAGACCGAGGACGAAGCGCGAAAACACGTCAAAGTGTACGGCGCCTACCAAGATCTGATTCGCAATGCGAAAGAAGACGGCGTCGAAGCGATTATCATCGCTCTGCCGCTGCACCTGCATGCGCCGTGCGCGGTGATGGCGATGAAGGCCGGCCTGCACGTTTTGACCGAGAAGCTCATGGCGCACAGCGTGCGCGAATGCAAAGAGATGGTGCGGTTGGCCCAGCAGCAAAAACTCTATTTGGCCGTCGGTCATCAGCGGCACTACAACATCTTATACGACAATGCCGTCGAGCTGATCCGCAAGGGCGTTTTGGGCGATCTTCATTACATCCGCGCACAGTGGCATCGAGGGAACCTGCCCGACAGCGACAGTTGGAAGATGCCGATGCCTCGGGAATTGAAGCCGACCGATTCGCTCGCTGAAAAACTCGAGCGCGACCAGGCGAAATGGTCGGAAACCCGTGCCCAGTTGCAAAGGGAATTCGAGAAGGCTGAGAAGGAAAAAGACGAATCGAAGCGGGCTCGCCTCATCAAGCAGATCGGCGACGAGCTGAGCCTCTGGGACAAGAAGCTTGCCCAAATCGCCGCGCAGATCAGCGATAAGTCGGTGGAGGCCGAGAAATACGGCTATACCGACCTGAAGATCCCGTATCGAGACGCCGACGGTTCGCAGAAGGAGTACCACCGCCCGCCGGCCGAGGAATTGATCCGTTGGCGGCTGTGGAACAGAACCGGCGGCGGTTTGATGGCCGAGCTGGGCAGCCACCAGCTCGACGCGGCGGGGATTTTCATCGCGGCTTCGCACGGGTCGGTCGGCAAGAACGGACTGAAGCCGGTGCATCCGCTGAATGTCGGGGCTGCGGGCAATCGTCCGCTCTTTCCGCCCGACCGCGATTGCGAGGACCACGTCTTCTGCGTCTTCGAGTTCCCAGCGAAGGACTACGACCCGAAAGACACGATGAACAAGGCGAAAAAGAAGATCGGCGTGCAATACGCTTCGATCAACGGCAACGGGTTCGGCGGCTACGGCGAGACGGTTTTCGGCACGGAAGGCACGCTGGTCATCGAAACGGAAAAAGACGCGATGCTCTTCAAAGGCTCGGATACCGCCGCGAAGGCGCAGGCGCGACCGCGCGGCGACCGCGCCGTGTTGGCCAACGTGGCCGACATCACTCCGGCCGAGGTTCAGGCGAAGGCCGAACGCGATCGGACCGAGGCAATGGCCGTGGGCATTCTCGCCACACTGCCGGCGGAACGCGGCTACGCCGAGGAGATGGAACATTTCGCCTGGTGCGTGCGCAATCCCGATCCCGAGAACCAACCTCGTTGCGACGGCGTCAAGGCGATGGGCGATGCGATCATCGCCCTGGTGACCAACGCGGCCGCCCGCAAAGGCCAGCGAATCGATTTCGACAAGCAGTGGTTCGACCCTGCCAGCGACGAAACGCCTGAGGGTGAAAAGCCCGACCTTTCGCGCTACAGCGACTAAGCACGGTTCGGGCGACATCAATTGCGGCTTGGGGCGATGACGCGACGAGCCGTTGCGCGCACAAGACGCGCGGCGCTGCGCGCTTTCGGCGGTTCGTGTCGAGCGATTGATCGCGTCGCGTCTGCTGGCGATCGGAAAGGAAGGCTGTCGTCTTCGGCAGGCGTTTTCTCTGTTGCCGCTATGGCATGCGGCGCCCGGCTACTATACTGTTTCCATCGATTAGATGCGTTTTCAGCGATCGGAGGCATTGGGCGACCGTTCCAGGGCTGATGTTCCGATCGGGTGCGGAGGCCGTTGAGAGATCTTTCCATCAGAATAAGCGAAAGGGAGACGCTCTATGGAACGGTGGCCCTTGGGTGTGTTCGCAAGCATCGACGCAGGCTTGGGCGTTCGGCTCGAAATCGCCCGCGAGTTGCAGGTGCCCACAATTCAGCTCCACGCACCGCATCCGTCTTCCCGAACGCCGGAGAGGGCGCGGCAGTTCACCGAGCGGCTGGCCGAGTTGGGCATTCGGCTGACGGTCGTCTTTGCGGGCTTCGAGGGAGAAAGCTATGCCGACATCCCCACGTGCCGCCGCACCGTCGGACTGGTTCCCCCCGAACATCGCGAACAACGGATTGCTGAACTGAAGGCGATTGCCGATTTCGCAAAGCTTTTGGGAGTTGATGCCGTCGGGCTGCACATCGGCTTCGTGCCGCACGATCCCGCCGATCCGCAGCACAAGGCCGCCGTCGCCGCCGCGCAAGAGGTGTGCGACTATCTGGCCGCACACGGCCAGCGGCTGCATTTGGAAACCGGCCAGGAGACGGCCGACACGCTGCTGGCCTTCCTCGCGACGGTGGACCGCGACAACCTCTTCATCAATTTCGATCCGGCCAATATGATTCTCTACGGCTCGGGCGATCCGATCGAAGCCTTGAGGAAAGTCGGTCGATTCGTGCGAAGCGTCCATTGCAAGGATGCGAAATGGGCCGCGCGCCCCGGCGAGGAGTGGGGCACCGAAGTCCCCTTGGGCGAAGGCGATGTGGGAATGGAACGATTCCTGCAAACTCTGGCCGAGATCGGCTACGACGGCCCGCTGACCATCGAACGCGAAATCCCGCAAGAACCCGAGCGTCAAAAAGCCGAAATCGGCCGCGGGATTCGCGTGCTCAACGAGATCAAAGCCAAATTGAAGGCCTGAGGCCGTTCGCGCGATCCGCAAAACGGTTCACTTGCGAAGCCTGCGTGCCAACGTGTCGGGCGAAGACGCGAAGAAGCCTCGCACCAGCGTGACATCGGCATGAACGAGCGCGAGCAGAGGCTCTGTTGTTGAGATTGGAGGACGATATGCCGCAATTGTCGATGGAGGTCGCGCATTCACTCGGTAGTGACGAAGCCTTGCGCCGGCTTCAAAACAAGTTCGATCAGGTGCGGAGGCAATATGGCGATTCCGTAGGCGAGCTGACTGAATCGTGGCGAGACGGCCGATTCGAGTTCGGCTTTCAGACAATGGGCATGCACATCAGCGGACAAATAGAGGTGGCCGATACGGCCGTCCGCTTGAATTGCGAGCTCCCGTGGGCGGCCGCCATGTTCAAGGGAATGATCGAGAGCCGGATTCGCTCCGAGCTGGGCGATTTGCTCGACGATTCCGCGGCACGATAGTCCGTTGGCCCGACTGCGTTTCTAATCTTTCGCCGGCCTTGTCGCACAATTGGTCAATTCGGCCCGGAGTTTGTCCCGGCATCCCGCGTGCTGTCACAAGATGCGGCATTAAAGAACGGCTGTTCGACAAGGTCTCTTTCGCCTGGGAGTTGCCGCAGAAATGGTGTTTCCGAAACGTCGCCTGATGACGCCCGGTCCGACGCAAACGCCCCAATCGGCGCGGCTGGCCATGGCGCGCGAATTGATCAACCATCGCACCGACGAGTTTCGCGCGTTGATTGCAGAGGCAGTCGAGGGACTGAAATACGTCTTTCGCACCGCAAACGATGTGCTGATCCTCAGCAGCTCCGGCAGCGGCGCCATGGAAGCGGCCGTGGTGAATGCCGCGCCGCGCGGGGGCAAGGTTTTGGTGCTCGAGTCGGGCAAGTTCGCTGAACGCTGGCGAAAGATCGCTGAGGCGTTCGGCATCGAGGTTGTTCGCTACGAGTTGCCCTGGGGACAGGCTTTCGCACCCGATCAAGTGGCCGAGCTGTTGCGGCAACATCCCGATATCGTCGCGGTGTTCGCGACGTTGATGGAAACAAGCACCGGCGTCGGGCACGACATCGCCGGCATCGGGCGCGTGGTCGGACGGACGCCGGCGTTGTTTGTGGTCGATGGCATCAGCGGCGTGGGCGTGATGGAATGCCGGACTGACGATTGGGGCATCGATATTCTGGTCGTCGGCGCACAAAAGGCGTTGATGACTCCCCCGGGCTTGGCGTTTGTCGCGGTCAGCGCCAAGGCATGGCGGCAAATCGAGTCGTTTCGGCACCCGGCGTTTTATTTTGATTTGTCGGCTTATCGCAAAGCGGCGGCCGCCGGCGACACGCCGTACACCCCGGCCATTCCCCTTGTGCTGGCGCTGGTCGAAAGTCTTCGGCTGATCCGACAGGCGGGCATCGAGAATCTTTGGGCGCGGGGCAGGCTCTTGGCCGAAGCGGTCCGCGCCGGTGTCTCGGCTCTTGGTTTCCGTCTAGTGGCGCAGCGGCCCGCCGAAGGCATGACGGCCGCTTTCCCACCGGCGGAAGTTGACGCCAAGCTCTTTCTTCGAAGGCTCGAAGCCCGATTCGGCGTCAAACTGGCCGGGGGCCAAGGCCCCCTGAAAGACCGTATCGTGCGAATCGCCCACTTCGGGCAAATTGACGAGTTCGACATTCTCGGTCTGCTGGCCTCGATGGAGCTGGTACTTGTGGAACTCGGGCAAAAGGTTAAGCTAGGTTCGGCCGTGGCCGAAGCGCAGCGATTGCTTTCGGTCCCGGCAGCCCGACTGCCGGATTGATTTGGTCCCGGGGCACCCGGTGGTCGGCCTGGCGATGAAAGAGTGCTCGGTGTTTGGTCATCGAAAAAACGTAGTGAACGGATGGTGCCGAAAATGCCCAGAATCATCGTACTCGACCCGTTGTCGCAAGACGGACTGAATCTTTTGCAGTCGGCCGGGAATCTCGAAGTCGAGGTGCGCACCGGCTTGAAGGGCGACGAACTCCGCAAAGCGCTCAATGAGTTCGACGGCGCCATCTGCCGCAGCGGCGTCCAGATTACGGCGGCTGCGTTGGAGGGAAACAACCGACTGCGAGCAATCGCAAGGGCGGGAGTGGGCGTCGACAACATCGATGTCGAGGCCGCCACGCGGCAGGGGATCGTTGTGATGAACACCCCGGGCGGAAACACCGTATCCACGGCGGAACACACGATCTGCCTGATGCTCGCCCTGTCGCGCAATGTTCACCCCGCCTATCAGAGCCTGATCGAAGGCCGCTGGGACCGAAAGAAGTTCACCGGCACCCAATTGGCAGGAAAGACATTGGGCATCATCGGGCTGGGCCGGATCGGGCAAGCGGTCGCGTCGCGTGCCCGGGGGCTGGAAATGAGAATCGTCGGGTACGACCCGTTCGTGACGGCCGCGCGCGCAAAAGAGCTAGGAATCGAGTTGGTCGATTCGATCGACGACATGCTTCCCGTGGTGGACTATCTGACCGTGCATACGCCGCTTAACGACGAAACGCGAAATCTGATCGGCGCCGACCGCATCGCCCGAATGAAGAAAGGCGTTCGTCTGATCAACTGCGCGCGGGGCGGAATCTACGACGAGGCGGCATTGGTGGAAGGGCTCAAAAGCGGCCAACTCGGCGGCGTCGCCCTCGATGTGTATCCGGAAGAGCCGTGCACATCGAACCCGCTTTTCGGCATGCCGAATGTGCTCTGCACTCCCCACTTGGGCGCCAGCACGGAAGAGGCTCAATCGAACGTGGCGCTCGAAGCGGCCGAATTGCTGATCGACTTTTTCACGACCGGGGCGATCAAGCAGTCGGTGAATATGTCGCCGCTCGATCCGAAAACGCTGGCCGACCTGCGCGGCTACTTGAATGTGGCCTATCGGCTCGGGCTGCTGCTTGCCCAAGTCGATCACGCCCCGCCGCATACCTGCCGGCTGAGCTACAAGGGCGAGGTTGCCAAGAAAGACACGCGGCTTCTCTCGGCGGCGTTCGCGGCCGGATTGCTCGAACAGGCTCTCGAGGGCGGCGTAAATATCGTGAACGCCGAAGTGCTGCTCCGCGAACGAGGCATTGAGCTGGTCGAGCAGCGGAATACGGACATCGGCGACTTCACCTCGTTGATCTCGGCCGAGGTCGTAAGCGAGAAACGATCGTCGTTGGCCGCCGGCACCCTCTTCGGCAATCACATGCCGCGGTTGGTGCAAAAGGGCCGCTGCCGGCTGGAGAGCTACTTGGACGGGGTGTTGATGATCTTCTATCACCGCGATGCCCCGGGCGTGATCGGCAAGGTCGGCAGCATCTTCGGCAAGTATCGCGTGAACATCGCGCAAATGGCCGTGGGCCGCGAGTCGAATCAGCCCGGCGGCGAGGCCGTCGGCGTACTCGCTCTTGACTCAGCGCCGCCGGCCGAGGCGTTGGCCGACGTTTTGGCAATCCCCGAGATTGCGCGAGCCAGTGTCGTCAAACTGCCGAAAGCCGGCGAGCTGCCCGCTTGGCTCGGCGGCTGAACGGCCGAACGCGGCAGCCCGGCTCGCGAGCCGTCTCTTCGCAACCAGCGGCACGGATTCGGTCGGTCGCGGCGCTAGAATTGCGGTCCGCTAAAGGAACTTCTCGCCAACGACGGGCGCGCAACGCTGCGTCGTGCGGTCGCGGTGCATGGTAGGCGAGCCGCGGTGGACTGCGGCAGCCTCCGTCGGTTAGAGAAGCGATAACAGGAAGTGACTTTTTCGTTAGTCTTGGGGTTTTGGTCGGCTGGACGATTGAAAGGGTTTAATCGGCGGGTAGGATAACCGGAGTGTTGCGTTTCAGGCATCGCGACGAACCCAGTGTGTCCTGAATAGACCGTGCCCGCCGATGAATCAAGACTCGGGCGTTTTCATCGTCGTCCCAGCGTTCAACGAAGCGGCCTCGATCGGGGCGACGCTGGATCAACTTTCCACCACAGGGCACCAGATCGTGGTGGTCGATGACGGTTCGACCGATGCCACGCCTTCGATCCT
>Ga0308417_1002065_pt1 | contig 13392 bp, 11 predicted proteins | sample HotsprSampleOS65_FD_203528 | JGI IMG/M metagenome (GOLD analysis project Ga0308417, IMG submission 203528) | Hot spring phototrophic mat microbial communities from Octopus Spring, Yellowstone National Park, Wyoming, United States - 20090730_OS65 ... | reverse complement strand
CCCGGTTGCGAGCGGCGGAAGCGGAGGGCACGAGCCGGGCCCCGATCGGGATCTGGGCCCGTACCATCGAGGTGCCGGTGTCGAATCGTTTGTACTGGATGGCCGGTTGGCTGGGGGTGCTGGATCGCGGCTATGTTCGGTGGCCGCGGGTCCGGAGCGAGGTGGCAGTGATTCGGGTGGGAGAGGCCACGCTGGCGTGTGTGCCGGGCGAGCTGTACCCGGAGATTGCCAACGGGGGTGTGGAAGCGCCCGAGGGGGCGGACTACGGGATTGCGCCAGTGGAAGTGCCTCCGTTGCGCGCATTGATGCCGGGCCAACTGAAACTGGTACTGGGGCTGGCCAATGACGAGCTTGGTTATCTGGTGCCCAAGAGCCAATGGGACGAAAAGCCGCCCTTTACCTACGGCCGCAGCCAACGGCCCTACGGGGAGATCAATTCGTGTGGACCGGACGCGGCCGTTGTCGTGCATCAGGCACTGGCGGAACTGTGCCGGGCAGCGGCTCAGTCGGTGGCTGCGGCAGCGGCGGAGCCGCGCCGCTGAGCGGGCCCAATGAACGGGCTCAGGCGCGATTCCGGGCTGTTCGGGTACGACGGGCTCCGTCGCCGCCGGATGCCGGCAGGTCCTCGAATCCGAAGTAGGAGCGGGCGTTGCCGTAGCACAGGTTGCGAATGAGCGGCCCAAGGAGGGCTTCGTCATCGGGTAACTCGCCATTCTCCACGTCGCGTCCGATCAGGTTACAGAGCACGCGCCGGTAATACTCGTGCCGGGGATAGCTCATGAAGGACCGCGAATCGGTGACCATGCCGACGAAGCGTGACAGCAGGCCGAGATTGGACAGCGCATTGAGCTGCCATTCCATGCCTTCTTTTTGATCGAGGAACCACCATCCGGGGCCGAACTGGATTTTGCCGGGGATTTTTCCGTCCATGAAGTTTCCGAGCATGGAGGCAAACACGTAGTTATCGGCCGGGTTGAGGTTGTAGAGGATGGTCCGCGGCAGGGCCTCTTCCTGATCGAGTTGGTCTAGGAAAGCGGCCAGATTGCGTGCCTGTGGGAAATCGCCAATGGAATCGAAGCCCGTGTCAGGTCCGAGCTGGCGGAAGCGGCGGGTGTTGTTATTGCGCATGGCCCCCAGGTGCAGTTGCATGACCCAGCCCTTGGCGGCGTTGAGGCGGCCGATGTGGAGCATGACGTGGGTGGCGAAGGCGTCGCGTTCTTCCGGGGAGACGGGTTTGCCGGCCCGTGCCTTGTGGAAGATGGACCGGAGACGCGCTTCGGTGGTGAAGGTGGCGTAAGCGGTTTCCAGGCCATGATCAGAAGCGCGGGCGCCCCGTTGGGCGAAGGCGTCATGTCGGCGGGTGAGGGCTTCGAGGAAATCGTCCCAGGTGACGATGTCCAGGTTGGCAGCGGCGGCCAGTTTGTCCACCCAGCGGTTCCAAGCCTCGGTCTGATGAATGTGCAGTGCTTTGTCCGGTCGGAACGTGGGCACCACCTTGAAGGGCAGATCGGCTCGGGCCAGCGCGTCATGGTAACGGAGATCGTCCGTGGGATCGTCCGTGGTGCCCACCAGGCGGACGTTGAACTTCCTGAGGATGCCTTGGGCGGAGAGCTGGGGCGAAGCCAGGCGGGCATTGGCGCGTTCCCAGACGATCGGGGCGGTCTGTTCGTTGAGGAGCAGATTGATGCCGAAGTAGCGCTTCAGTTCCAGATGGGTCCAGTGGTAGAGCGGGTTGCGAAGTGTGTGAGGCACGGTCCGGGCCCACGCCAGGAACTTTTCGTAGGGCGGTGCGTCGCCGGTGCAAAACCGTTCATCGACGCCGTTGGCGCGCATGGCACGCCACTTGTAGTGATCGCCCTCCAGCCAGATTTCAAACAGGTTGGCAAACTGCCGATTCTCTGCCACGTCCCGGGGAGGCAGGTGGCAATGGTAGTCGAGGATCGGTTCCGCCTCGGCAAACTGGTGGTAGAGCCGGCGCGCCGTGCGCGTGGTCAGCAGAAAATCGTCGTGAATGAACGGTTTCATCCTGAACAGCAAATCGCTTCGCGGCCGAGCGGGCAAGGGGCCATTTGTGCACGGGATCGTGGTTTTTTTGCATCGGCCCACAGCCGGCCGCACTCCGGCCTTTCCAGGGGAAGTTTGGCACGGGAAGGGAGGACAGCGGAACGCGGCGGAGTTGGCGAGGGCCATCGGTGAGTGGTTTTGCCGGTGCACCCGCTGCGGGGCAGGGCCGGGGATGAGGTTTACGGGCGGTGGCGTCCGGAGGGGGACCGCGATGTTATGGCCAGCCCACGATCCTACCGGGAGGACCTCCGCAAGCTGAGCCGCGGAGATTCGCAACGAAGCGGTCCGTGGGTTCAAGCGCTGGACTTGTTTGCCAGCTTTGCGACGCGCGCCTCGTTCGGCGGTGGTTGCGGTGGAACGCGGGCGTCACCGTCAAAGGCCGATGCTTCGATCCTGCCTCATGGTGGCAGAACCGGAGCGGAGCTGTGGGGAGGCCGGTGGCTGGGCCAGGGCTACTTGTAGTAATCTGGTTCGTTGCCCGGTTTCCACTTGATGTTGCAGCCGACGCTCGGCTTCTGGTCGGTCGGCACGGGGCGCCCGTTCAGCACGGCCTCCAGGGCCGCGCGCAGGTCGCGTCCTGTCACGGGGATGCCATTGCCAGGTCGGCTGTCATCGAACTGACCCCGGTAGACCAGTTTGCGATCGCGGTCGAACAAGAAAAAGTCCGGGGTGCAAGCGGCCCGGTAGGCTTTGGCCACCTCTTGGGTCTCATCAAAAAGATAGGGGAAGGTGTACCCGGCCGAGCGGACTTCCTCCCTCATTTGCTCGGGGCTGTCGTCTGGATAACGGTCGACGTCGTTGGAATTGATCCCCACGATGGCCACGCCGCGCTGCTGGTACTCGCGCGCAAACTGCGCGAGCGCGGAGCGAATGTGTTTCACGTAGGGACAGTGATTACAGATGAACATCACCAGGTAGGCGGGGGCCCCGGCGAAGTCACTCAGAGCCACCCATCGGCCCTGCGTATCGCGCAGCCGGAACTCCGGCGCTACCGAACCCAGCGGCAACAACATGGTCGAAGGTGTCAGTGCCATGGTTCCAACATTGTGCGCAGAGGGGCTGTTTGTCCAGCGGTCGACGACGGTGGGACCCGTCGTCTGCCTGACACGATTGGCCGGCCGGGGACTGCGCCCTCCTTGGGCCGGATGGTTCAACCCCGGTCATCCAGCCGGCTCAAAATCGACTCGGCTACCGTGCTGGGCGGTGTTTCGGGCGAGACTTCCAACCAGTCGAGCGGCATTTGACCGCGGAACCACGTCATTTGACGCTTGGCGAACTGGCGAGTCCGAAGCTTCACCAAGGCCACGGTTTCGGTGAGGGAACGGCGGCCTTCCAAAAACTCGCGCACTTGACGGTACCCGAGCGCCTGCCAGGCGGTGCTTCCCGGACGCACACCTTGCTGGAGCAGGCGCCGCGTCTCCTCCACCAGACCGAGCTGAAACATGCGGTCCACGCGTGCGTTGATACGTTGGCGTAGATCTTCAGGGCGGCGGGACAGACCGAACATGCGGCCCTGCCAGCACGTGGGCCAATCCTCCAGGCTCCAGCGGGCCCGTTGCTCGGAGTACGGACGACCCGTCAGACGAATCACCTCCACGGCGCGCACGACCCGACGGGGATTGCGCCGATCGATCCGTGCGTACGTGACCGGGTCGCGTTCGGCCAGCTCCTGCAGCAGCTCGGCTAGCGGCGTGGCTTCGAGTCGAGCCCGCAGTTCTGGATCCGGCGCCGGTGCGTTTCCCAGCCCTTGGCCCAGCGCCTTGAAGTACAGTCCCGTTCCGCCGCACAGGATGGCCCATTTATCCCGGCGCGCCAGATCTGCCAGCACCTGTTGCGCCAGCTCGACAAACCGCGCCACGTCGAACGGTTCCCAAGGCTCGACTACATCGAGCAAATGATGGGGGACCCGGGCCCGGTCGGGTGGTGTCGGCTTGGCCGTTCCAATGTCCATACCCCGGTACACCTGCATCGAGTCGACCGAAACGATCTCGCCCTGCAGTCGTTCGGCCAATTCCAAGGCCACTTCCGATTTGCCGGAGGCCGTGGGGCCGGCCAGCACCACCAGGCGGGTCTCAGGCAGTGGAGGCATCAGGAGGGTTCACGACGTCGGAGGGGCAGAGTTGGGTCGGGCCTTCCGGCTTCGCCAATAGAGCAGAACCAAGCCGCCCAGCGCCACCCACACACTGAACCATTGCGCCGGGGTCAGCCCCCAATGGATCTGGTCCGGCGGATAATCTCCGCGGAAACATTCCACCAGGGAACGCGTTCCCGCATAGCCCACCAGGTAGAGCCCAAAGACCTGCCCGTCGAACCTTCGTTTCCGAAACACCCATGCGAGCAGTCCGTACAACCCCAGGCTCAGCAGGGATTCATACACCTGGGTGGGATGCACCGGAAAAGTGGGCGGCCCCAGAGGATTGTCCGCTGGGTACCTCACCGCCCAAGGCAGGGAACAGGCGCGCCCATAACAACAGCCGTTCAACAGGCAGCCCAGCCGCCCGATGGCGTATCCGAGACTGATCCCGGGCGCCAGCACATCGGCCACGCGCCACAGGGGCAGGCGTCGTCGGTACAGAAACCACAGCGCGGCCAAAGCGGCGCCCACCAATCCACCGTAGTACACCAGCCCGCCGTGGTGAACCATGAACACCTCCCACCAGGGCGCCTGTGCGAACTGGTGGTCCCAATAGGCCACCACGTACCAGAACCGGGCTCCCACGACCGCCCCGGCAATCAACCACGGTCCCAGATCCGCAATGATCTGACCGGACACACCTGCCCGCGGCGCCCGCCGGGCGGCATTCCACAAACCCACCAAAAAACCCAGGGCCACCAGTATCCCGTACCAGTGGATTGTCAGCGGCCCTACTTGAAAAGCCACCGGATGCATGGCTGCCGGTTAGAGTATCGGGGCCGCTTTTTCGAGGAAGAAAATTCCCCTGGACGTGCCGAGGCGGGTCTTCCCTGGGCGCGGTCGGCCAAGGCGCACGGGCACGATGGATCAACGCCCGGCCCCTCCGAACCTTTTCGGCGTGGTCCCTCCGAGCTATGCCCCGAGCTGGTCATCGGTCCTGCATCAGTCGGTGATTGTCCGCAGACGGGCGGCCGCGGATACTCGACTCATGCGCAACCCGATTTTTGTCGCGCTGGATGTGCCGACACCAGAGCAGGCACTCGACCTGGTTCGGGAGCTGGCGCCGGTGGTGGGGGGATTTAAGATCGGCAGCGAACTTTTCACAGCGGCCGGCCCGGACCTCGTGCGTGCCGTGCGCCGCACGGGGGTCCAGGTGTTTCTCGATCTGAAATACTGCGACATTCCTAACACCGTGGCTCGTGCCGTGGCGGCCGCAGTCCGCCTGGACGTCCAGATGCTGACCGTCCACGCCAGCGGCGGCCTGGCCATGCTGCAGGCGGCCGAACAGGCCGCCCAACAGACAGCCAGCCAAACCGGTCGCAATGCCCCGCTGGTGCTGGCGGTGACGGTGTTGACCAGCTTGGACAGCCGGGCGTTGGCCGAGGTGGGGTGCGACGATCACGTGGGCCGACAGGTCGAACGGCTGGCCACGCTGGCCGTGCGCGCCGGCCTGCGCGGCTTGGTCTGTTCCCCGCTCGAAGTCGCGGCTCTGCGCCAAATCCTGCCCACCCACATCCAGCTCGTCACCCCCGGCATCCGACCCGAAGGCAGCAGCCCAGGGGATCAGGCCCGGACCTTGACCCCGCAGGAAGCCCTGGCTGCCGGGGCAGATTGGCTGGTCATCGGCCGACCGATCACTGGCGCTGCGCAGCCGCGCCATGCGGCTGAGAATATCCTCAGGTCCCTGGGGCTTCGTGTCAGCCCGGCTCGCTGATCTCCGCACCTGACCTCGTCCCCGGGCCTTTCCACGAGGTGTGAAAAGGATTCCACCCTTCACTCCGCTCACCCTCAGCCACGTGCTCGAAGCCGGGCTGTATCGAAAAGGCCGAATTCCATCGGAGCTCGGGGGGCGTTTGCAGCCGTTCGAAGTCGGGTGCTCGCAGCGTTTTTCATCGGTCCGGAAAACACCTCGGTGGTTTCCTTTGGAAGGAGAGCCTGCCGAGCCGACCGGGTCGATAGGACCATTTCCCGCGGGTGCGTCTGCCGGAGTTTTCCGTGCAGTGGTTCCACGTGCCTGCCGAGCTGTCGTGTATCTCGCCGCCCCCATCGATGTAAACGGGCGTGCCAGCCCGCGCTGGGTCGGCCAACCGGCACCTTCGGATCCAACGAGAAACAGCTCCCAGCCCGGGGGAAGGCCCTGGATGGGGATCGCCAGGAAACTGGTCCCACCCCTGCCAACCTGTCAGCGGTGTGCGGTTACATGCCCAAACGTCCAGGCTGGCGGGCTGACGCAGGCATGGAGCTTGAGCCGGAGAACTGTTCCGACGATGCGAAAATTTTGAAAATTTTTGTTAACGCCCAGGAAGCACCGTTATTAAAAGCATGCGCGTCAGCCCAGAGAAAGGAAACCCGGAACCAGAGCGGCAGTAGGTGTTATGCAGAAACGAAGCGCACTTCTCGGGCTTGCGGTCCTTGTAGCGACCGCGGCATCTGTTCAAGCCTCCTACACGAACATCGCCTGGGTCAGTTTCCATCCCGGAGACAACCAGCCATCAGCGGCAGTCGCCCAACTGGGCTTCACTCAGGCGCCGGATGCGCCCTACACGCAACTCCTGAGCGCCCAAGGGTACAACGTGACCCGGTTTGTGACCCAGGATAACGCGCCCTCCGCTTTGATCAACGCCTTGAACACGAACGACTTGGTGATCATCAGTCGTTCTGTGCCGAGCGGACACTACGAAGTAGCTGCCGAGACCCTGGCATGGAACTCGTTGATCACCAAACCCATGATGATCCTGGGCGGCTATGTGCTGCGCGACAACCGCTTGGGCTTTGTGACCGGGAACACCATTCCTGACACGACCAGCACCATCCGGCTGGAGGTCCTGCAACCGGCCCACCCGATCTTTGCAGGGATCTCTCTGGATGCGAATAACGTCATGGTGAACAGTTACGCCCAAATGGTCAGCGTTCTCGTGCCGGCCTGGGGGACCAACTTGGCCCAACGCGGCATTTCCGTGGTGACAGACCCGCTCGATGGGGGGGGGAACCCTCTTGGCCCGAATCGCTTCGGCCGATGCCGGTCCCGTGGGGGGTACGCGGATGATCATTGGCGAATGGCCCGCCGGCGCGGCACTGACGCCCAGTGACGGGGGTGTGCGTACCGACATCTTGGGTGGTCGGCGGATGGTGTTCCTGACCGGGAGCCGTGAACGTCTCATAACCACAGAAGCCGCTGGTTTTTATGACTTGGTTGGGGACGGTCCGCAATTGTTCTTGAACGCGGTGGCCTACATGATTCCCGAGCCGTCCAGTCTGGGGCTGTTGCTGCTGGGTGGTTTGCCGTTGCTGCTGTGGCGCCGCCGCTGACGGCTCAGTTCCGAGCGGATCAAAGTTTCGAAATTCCTGCACCCGGCGAAGGGCTTCCCTTCGCCGGTTGCTTTTGTTCTGACCGCTCAATGTCCGCGGTCGATTCAGGTGCCCGTTTGTGCCTGACCGAAAAGGGCGGGATACCGCAGGCGTAAGAGGACCTGGAGCGTTTTTGGGATGTGGCGTCCTGTGGGTACGTGAGGGGTCTGCGGCCGGGCAGCAAGACCGTTATGGCGGCCCTTAGCTCAAACTGCAGGGATCGGAACCGGGTTGGATGAATGGGGCTGGAGTTCAAAGATCCGTCGCTGGTCTGGCCCAGCCGGACGTCACCGGTGCTGGTGCGGTCGGCGCTCCGGTGCAGCACAGCGACCGTTTCTGGAGCTTTTCTGTTCAGCAGCATGGCAGGCTCGGTCCCGTCGAGCGGCTCCCTGCGTCATGAGCCTGGGCTCGTGAATCCGCGCTTGGAGTGGCGGCTTGGACTGGTTGGTTGGTCCCGGGCTTTTCCGCCGTCCTGGGTGGTGCGGTCCCGTGGGATTCGACTGCTAACGGGCCGCAGACGGGTACCCCGGATCTTGCGACAGGGTTTGCCGCAGACTTTGGCGGACTGGCTGGTTCAGCGGGACTCGGCAGCCAGGAAGCGTTCGGCTTCGATAGCGGCGGCACAACCCATCCCGGCGGCGGTGACGGCCTGACGATAGTAGGGATCGGCGCAATCGCCAGCCACAAACACACCGGGCACGCTGGTCAAAGGGCCGCGTCGGCTCAGGATATAACCGGCCTCGTCCATTTCGAGCTGCCCCTTGAAGACGGCGGTGTTGGGGACGTGTCCAATGGCAATGAACACGCCGGCGCATTCGAGGATGCGTTCCTCGCCGGACTGGACGTTTCGGAGTCGGACTCCGGTGACGCGATTTTGCTGCACGTCCAGGATCTCCGCGACCACGCAGTTCCACACGGGCTGGATCTTGGGATGGGAGAGTGCCCGTTCGGCCATGATCTTGGAGGCGCGGAGCTGATCGCGCCGGTGCACGAGGTAGACAATGGATCCAAAGCGGGTCAGGTAAAGGGCCTCTTCACAGGCGGAGTCGCCGCCTCCGACCACGACCAGCGGTCGGTTGCGGAACACCGGCAGTGCCCCATCGCAGGTGGCACAATAGGTGACCCCTTTGTTCTCCAGCTTGGCCTCGCTTTCCAGGCCGAGTTTTCGGTGGCTGGCCCCGGTGGCGATGATGAGCGTCCGGGTCCGCAGGGTCTCGCCGTCCACGACCAGCTCGAAGGGACGCACTCGGAGATTGGCCGATTCCAGGGAGGCCATGCGCAGGCGGGCACCGAACCGCTCGGCCTGTTTTTGCATGCGGGTCATTAGTTCGTAGCCGTCCACGCCGTCGGGGAACCCGGGGAAATTTTCAACCACGGTGGTGGTGGTGAGCAGGCCGCCGGGCAGAGGGCCGGTCAGGACCAACGGTTTGAGATTGGCGCGTGCGGCGTACAGAGCAGCGGTCCAACCCGCGCAGCCCGATCCTACGATGACAACGTCTTCCATGATGCGCCGAGAGTATAGAAGCGGACCTCTGGGCTACAAGGTCGGGAACGCGCGCCGGGATGCATCTTAGCCCGGGCCAGCGGTGGTGTGGCGTATGCCTTTCTGAGACCCGCAAGGCAGGCCGTCTCAGGTTATGCAACGGGGCACGCTCAGTGGGCTCTCGCATGAATGAGGCAACCGTCCGGGCTGACCCTCTTTGCCAAGGTCAGAGTGGATGACGCGGGGGAGAGCCGGGCTTTTCCTTCAGACCCGCTGTCTCCGTCGCGCGTCACTCGCACAGTGAACCGGCCCTGAACCGGGCCCAAAGGGATCTGGCGGCAGGAGCGTAGCGGGCTTTCCGCCCGCTTAGGGCCGATTTTCGCAGACCGGCACCTGTTCCCGTCCCCCGCTGGACTTCGGAGTGGGATGAATGCTGGTTCGGTCACGCGGATCGAGGCGTAAGACCGTTTGTGAAGCACCTCCAGCGGTCGAATTCTTGGATCAATGGGATTGTGGCGGGAGAGTCGAGGGAGGCTGGCCGGCCTCAGGTCGGTCCGCTCTGGATGGATGCACCCAGGGGGGCGTGGGGCAGGGCTGGCGCGGATTTGTCTCGGAGAGCTTGAAGAAGCCGATGTGCTGGGCAGCGGGGTGGTGATGTTGGGAGGTGATTGAGTCTCGAGAATCGAAGGTGGGCCCAGTGGATGGCGCGGACAGAGGCGGTGGGCGCGCTTGGGAATGGCGGGTGAGGGTTGGAGTTTGAGGGAGTTATCTTTTTCGGTGACGGCGGCCGCAGTGATGTCTTTGCCAGAAGTGAGTTTTTTTTGACCGTTTTTGCTTGCGCGGTGGGGAGGCAGGCGAGTAAGGTCCCTGCCTCGAATGTCGGGTGCGGGTGCGCACTGCTCGGGGTTGGAACTCCCATGACGCTCCAGTCGCGCGCGGTGTTTGGGCGCCGTGCCCGCTGCCGGGAAGGGTTGTTCTCGGGTTTTTGGATCACAGCTAATGGAACCGGAGTAGCCCGGACAGACACGGGCCACGACCAATGTCGGCCATTTTTCCAAAGTGGACGAACCGGCTACCGCTGATGATCCTGATCGGCCTGGTGCTGGTCGGGGGCGGCGTGGTGGCGGGGGTGTGGTATTACTTCACGCCCAAGTATACACGGGTGGGCTATCAGCCGCTGCAGCCGGTGGCCTTTTCGCACAAGGTGCACGTGGACCAGTTGGGCCTGGACTGTCGCTATTGTCATCACGATGTGGAGCGGTCGTGGTTTTCGAACATTCCCTCCAGCAGCACGTGCATGAATTGCCACAATCAGGTGCTGAAGGATGATCCCCGCCTGGCATTGGTGCGGGAGAGTGCGGCGACGGGGCGGCCAATTGCGTGGGTGCAGGTGCACAAGGTGCCGGACTACGTGTATTTCAACCATGCGGTGCATGTGAACCGGGGCATCAGTTGTGTGGAATGTCACGGTCGGGTGGATCAGATGGAGGAAGTGTTTCATGCCAAGCCGTTGAGCATGGCGTTTTGTCTGGAGTGTCATCGGGATCCGGCCTCGTTTATTCGGCCGTTGGAGAAGGTGACGGATCTGGCTTGGCGCTGGAGCGAGGACCCGGCCGAGCATGCTCGTCAGCAGCAGGCATGGGGCCGGCGCATGGTCGAGCATTGGCGCATCGAATCCCTGCAGAATTGTTCCGCTTGTCACCGATGAAAACGCTGCCACCGCCCTGTCCTGAACCGGAGAGCGGGCGCCTTTACTGGCGCAGTCTGGACCAGTTGGCGCGGACGCCCGAGTTCCAGCAATGGCTGGAGCGGGAGTTTCCCGAGGGCGCCAGCGAATGGCAGGACCCGGTTTCGCGCCGGCATTTCATGCGGATCATGTCGGCGTCGTTTTTGCTGGCCGGGCTGGGGCTAGCTGGGAGCGGTTGCCGGCGCCCGGAAGAGCGGCTGATGCCATTTGCGCAACATCCGGAGGGCTATGTCCACGGCCGGCCGGAGTATTACGCCACGGCGATGCCGACGCGGACGGGGGCCCTTCCGCTGGTGGTCAAGGCGCATGAGGGCCGGCCCATCAAGATCGAAGGCAACGACCGGTATCCGGACGGCAACGGCGGCACGGACCGGTGGGCGCAAGCCTCGATCTTGAACCTGTACGATCCGGACCGGGCGCGGCGGATTACGCACCAGGGGCAGACGGTGCCGCGGCAGGAGGGTCTGGATTTCCTGACCGGTTTGGCTGGGGAGCTTGAGAACCGGCGGGGGCGTGGGTTGGCCATTTTGGCGGAGCCGGGCACCTCGCCTTCCCGGGCGCGTCTGCGGCGGGAACTGCAAGCGCGTTGGCCAGAGGCGGGCTGGTATGAGCACGATCCGCTGGATCTGGCGGTGCATCGGCGTGCGGCCAGTTTGGCGTTTGGCCGGCCGGTGCAACCGCGCTTTCGATTCGACCGCGCCCGCGTGGTGGTGTCGCTGGATTGCGATTTTCTGGGCACGGAAGACGACGCGTTCCAGCACATTCGGCGGTTTTCGCAGAGCCGGAAATTGGAGAAGCCCGAGGACACCATCAGCCGCCTCTACGTGCTGGAGGCGCTGCTGACGCTGACGGGAGCGCAGGCGGATCATCGCCTGCGGTTGCCGGCCAGTCAGATCGGTGCGGCGGCCCTGGTGCTGGCCCGGTCCTGTGGGGTGCAGGGATTGCCGGAAGTGCCGACGGAGGGCCTATGGCTTGCGTGGCTGGAAGAGTGCGCGAAGGATTTGGTGGCGCATCGCGGCCGTTGTCTGGTGGTGGCGGGCCATCGCCAGCCCATGGCCGTCCATGTGCTGGCCCATGCGATGAACCATGCGTTGGGTGCAGTGGGCGAGACACTGGAACTGGTTCCGGCCGAGCCGGCCTCCGAGGATGTTTTGGCGCCGCTGGCGCAAGCGCTGCGTCAAGGGCAGGTGGATACCTTGGTGATTCTGGGGGCCAACCCCGTGTACACGGCCCCGGCAGATCTGGACTGGCCCGAGGCCCAGCAGAAGGCCCGCTTGGTGGTGCGACTGGGATATGCCGAGGACGAAACCTTCCCGCTCTGTCACTGGCATTTCCCCTTGGCGCATTATTTGGAGTCGTGGGGGGATGCCCGAACCAGCGACGGGGCGTATCTGGCCGTGCAACCGCTGATTCAGCCATTGTTTGGGGGGATTTCGGAGCTGGAATTCCTGGCCCGGTTGCAGGGGCGCGCTGTGACCAGTCCCTACGAAATCGTGCGCGAGACCTTTCAGGCGGAGGTACGACCTGCGAATTTCGAGGAGGAATGGAAACACTTTCTCCATGATGGCTTTCGTGGGGGGCCGGCGGCGTCGCTGGGGCGGCTGGCTCTGCAGGAATCGGCGGTGCGTCAGGCAGTGGCTCTGGTGACCCTGCCCAAACCGGGGCCGGACCGTCTCGAGGTGATCTGGCATCGGGACCACAGCTTGGATGACGGGCGGTATGCCAACAACGGTTGGTTACAGGAGTTGCCAGACCCAATCACCAAGATCACCTGGGACAATGCCGTTTTGATGAGCTGGCGAACGGCCCGGGATTTGGGGGTCAAAAACAGCGAGCTGGTGGAGATAACTCTGGGCGGGCGAACGGTGCGGGGGCCGGCCTGGGTGCAGCCGGGCATGGCGGATTACGTGCTGGGTCTGGCCTTGGGCTATGGTCGAGAGCGGGCCGGTCGCGTGGGCCGGCGAGTCGGTTTCAATGGTTACGCTTTGCGCCCAGGGGGTCATCCGCACTTTGCCGTCGGTGCCACGGTGAAGGGGACAGGCCGGAATTACGTGTTGGCCTGTACGCAGGACCATTGGTCGCTGGAAGGTCGGCCGATCATTCGGGAGGCGAACCTGGAGCAGTTCCGGAAGCATCCGGATTTTGTTAAGCGGCTGGATCTGCATCCACCGCCGGTGGTGGCCTCGCTGTATCCCAATCCGTTGGACCGGGAAAAGGAGCGGGCGCTGCACCAGTGGGGCATGTCGATCGATCTGAATGCCTGTGTGGGTTGCTCGGCCTGTGTGATCGCCTGTCAGAGCGAAAACAACATCCCCATTGTGGGCAAGGATCAGGTCCGCCGCGGTCGGGAGATGCATTGGATGCGGATTGACCGGTACTATGCCGGCCCGCCAGAGCGGCAGAAGGACAAGAGCGTATGGCGCCGGGAGGAGCATCAGTGGAGGGAATCCTGGATCGAACAGGTACAGGTGGTGATGCAGCCGATGCTCTGCCAGCATTGCGAGGCGGCGCCCTGCGAGAATGTGTGTCCGGTCAACGCCACGGTGCACGATCACGAGGGGTTGAACGTGATGGTGTACAACCGCTGCGTGGGCACGCGGTACTGTTCGAACAACT
>Ga0308417_1002061_pt1 | contig 13402 bp, 15 predicted proteins | sample HotsprSampleOS65_FD_203528 | JGI IMG/M metagenome (GOLD analysis project Ga0308417, IMG submission 203528) | Hot spring phototrophic mat microbial communities from Octopus Spring, Yellowstone National Park, Wyoming, United States - 20090730_OS65 ... | reverse complement strand
CGGCGTGCGCGAACTGATCCGCCAGCCACGCGCGGGTAATCGTGAGCTCGCGGCCGTTCACCAGCGTGATGACGGCCCGGTCCTCGGCGACGGCGAGCGATTGCACGTTCACGCGTTCACCTCCGCACCCGGTACGTGACGGTCAACACGCTGGTGAACACGCGCTCCTTCTCCAAGTGCTCTGGCGCGAAGATCGGGGTGTTTTCGAGCGCCAGCCACGCGGCATTGGGGAACGCATCCAGCTTGTGGAACCGCAGGTGATCACCGATCTCCTCGACCAGGTGCATCAAGCCGTCGAGCGCCTCCTGGTCATCCGCGTCCACCTTCTGCTGGATGCCGACGTCGATCGCGCAGTCGAAGAAGCCGTCGGAGCGTGTCGCGATCGTCGCCGTCAACGACTTCGGTACAACGCTGACACGGAGCTCCTGGAGTTGCGACAGCCCGTGGACGGGTTGGTAGCAGCGCTGGGCCTCCACCGCCATGCTGAATGAGCCAGTGTTCAAGCTCTGCACAATGGCGTCGGCGATCTGGTTGATCGTGCTCACGGGGTTGGCCTCCCTGCCTGCCGGTCTGGCAGACTGTTCTGCCGCCCTTCCAGGTAGGACACGCGCCGCTCGATGGCCTGGTACTCCGCGCGCACGGCGCGGGCCTCGACGATCAGCTCGTCCAGGCGCTTCTCGACGTGGTCGAGCTTGGCCGTGACGACGCCCCACTGCACGGTGAACGCCAGCACCGCGAGCAGCGCGGTGAGCGCGACGCCCGCCCAGCGCGACCACTCAGGCCGCAGGCCGGAGGCCGTGGCCTGGAGGGTTCGCGCTCGATCGTCCGCCGTGCGAGCTGTGGTCTCCAGCCTTTGGCCTTTCTCGGTCATGGCGGCTGCTCCATCCCCACGAACTTCGTGTGAATCCGCAGCGTCTTGCGGTACGGGTCGCTGTAGCGCCAGGGCGGCTCGCTGCCCGGTGCCATCACCTCGTAAACGAAGAGCTGCTCACCGTCCGTCTCACGGATGCGGTCGCCCGCGCGCGGCAGTTCCGCCTTGCCGGCAAGAACCAGGTCCGCCGCGAGCACCAGGAAGTCCCGCGACTCGGTGCGGTGCACGACGCCGTACTCGTCCGCCTGCTCGAACTGCGTCCGACCGATCGTGGCCGGCACGTTCACGCTGTCATTGCCGCGAAGGTACGTGACCGTCCGCGACAGATGCCGCGTCCGCTGGTCCTCCAGCCACGCCGCGCCGTGTTCGAGCAGGTCGGGCATGAGTGAGTCCTGAGGCTTGAGGCCTGAGCCTTGAGGTTTGAACCTCCAAGCCTCAAGCCTCAGGCCGCAGGTCTCCGGCCTATTGACTCATCCGCACGCGGACGGTTGCGTCGGCATCCACCGCCGCCCTGACACATTTGCCGATCAGCTTGTTGCCGGTCGCGGTGGTCGTGGCGACGTTGTTGGTGTCGTCCCAGTACACGTTGGCGCCGACGCCGATCGCAGTTCCCTGACCAGTAGCCTTAGCAAAGTCGAACACGCCGGCCACCGCGAGCGACCCAAGCGCACCGGCGGCGATGGGGGTTCGCGCCACGCCGACCAGCTCGCCCTGGACGATCACGTCGCCCGCGGCCACCGCTGCGCCGGGCGTGTAGTCGATCGACACCCCGTCATGCACGAATGTTGCCTGTGCCATCGTTTCTCCTCAGGCTTGAGGCTCGAGCCTCGAGGCTGGCGGCCTCAGGTCTCAAGCCTCTTTGTCAAACTTCGCCTTTGGCTTTGACCCCGCCCCGCGGTTCCTGAAGCGCGACGCCGAAGTCGTGGTAGCCGCGCATCTGCACGCCGAGGACATTGAAGTCCGCGTCGGCGGTCTCGATCGTCGGCGCCTCCTGCCCGTTGAGGAACGCGACTTCGATGACCGGCAGGTCGATGGGATCAGCGAGCAGGTACCAGGCTTTCTCCGAATAGCCGGGGTACTGCTGGTTGCTCAGGTAGCGGCTGACCTCGACGCGGAACTTGCCGGTGTGCGGGTTGGCGACCGGATAGGTCTGGTCGTCCACCGTGCTGCGGATCTCCAGCGACTTGTACAGCACCGTCGCGATGGCGCTCAGTGCCGTCGGGACCAGCACGATCGCCGGCATCGCCCCGAGCGGCTTGCCATCCGGATCGACCTGATTGAGGAACGCGACCTCGGCCTTGCTGAGTCCCTCGATCGACAGCGCCGTGTCGGCCCCGCTGAGGAAGTTCTTATTGGCGACGCTGAAGAACGCCGCGTTGTTCATGAAGACCGACCAGAACACGTCATTGATCTTCAGACCCGACCCGCGGCCCAGCTTGCGGGGCACCGTGGTGATCGCGCCGAGGTCGTCGTTGATGATGTCGCGCCGGTCGATCGACAGGAGCAGACCGTACGTGTCGGCCTTGTTCGTGTAGGCCTGCTCGCCCAGCGTGCCGTGCTTGAGCTCGCCGCCCGGGGCGACCTGTTCGTACTGGTCCTTGCCGATCAGCCGGTAGCTGGTGACCGTCTTGAAGTCGCTGACGTTGCGGACCGCGCAGATGTTCCGCCAGGTCCGCTCGACGCTGAAGAAGCCCTCCAGCAGGAACTTGTTGGCGACGTTGGACAGGATGCCGCCGATGTCGATGGTCGAGAAGCCGGCCTGGAGGTTCTGGCCGAAGGCCGCCCGCAGCACCTCGCGGCTGTCGCGGAAGTTGCGACCGGTGTAGCCGTTGGCCCAGGCGGCTTCGAGCAGCAGCTCCTGGAGCCCGATCCCGCCGCGGAAGCGCCGCGCCGCCGCGTCCAGCGTCTGCTCGTCGTACAGCTCCTCGATCTTGCCGACCTTGCCGGCCAGCAGGCAGGCCGCTTCGAGAACCTGGCCGCTCATCATGTCGCTGGCGACGTGCACGGCCGGGGCCTTGGGCCGGCTGGCGCGGAGCTTCTCCAGTTCGGTCTTCTCCTCGGTCCAGCCCTCGGCGATGGCCTGCTCCTCGATCTGGGGGAACTTGCTCCCGCAAATGCGCCGGATGGCGGCGATGCGCTTGCTCTCGGCCAGGGCCTGGGCCCGCAGGCTGGAGACCGTAGGTCGCCACGGCGACTCGCCTGCGGCGAGCTGGGGGCCGGAGGCGTCGGCCTCCGTGCCGCTGGCCTGGACCTCCGTGCCCGCCGCCTCCGGTTGGGCTTCCTGCTCCGCAGTGTTGCGATCGTCTTCCATGACGCTTCCCTCCGTGTCTTCGCTACGGCCTCCGGCCTCCGGCCGACAGCCTTGACCGGCCGCGATCGCGACCGTGGTATGGATGTCCGCCCCGAGGTCCACGAAGCTGATCTCGCCCAGCACCGTCCGGCGGGCGACGTACAGCGGGCCCTCGAACGTCTTGCCGTTGACCGTCACTGATTTGCCCGCCCGCACGAACTCGGCCAGTGTCACCTGAGCCCCGATCGACGCCTGCCACGGGAAGCCGCGTTTGCCGCTGGCGACAACCTCGCGGGCCGCGGCCGTCTCCCGACTGACGACGCCCTCGGCGATCAGCCGGCCGGCCTCGACCGCGATACGTTCGGTGTGGCCCACGCCGGCGTAGATGCTGTGGCCGAAGCGGACCGGCCGGCGCTGCGAGGGGATCGACAGCCCCTCGAGATCGACGACGACCGGGTAGCGCCAGCCCTCGACGTGCATGGGCTCGCCGGTGTAGGCGACCATCGTGAAGCGCGGGACGGCCTCGGCCTCGGTGCCGGCGGCCAGGGCCTCCAGCGTGATGTTGCCGGGCGTGCACAGCAGATCGATGCGTCCTGCGGCGGGCAGGTCGGCCTGTCGCTGGCAGACGGCCAGCCGCTGGTCGGGATCGGGGAACTCGCGTTTCATGACATCGCTCTCCAGGCAGCGTTGCACGAAGGCCGCGCGGCCTTCGCCCCTATGACGCCTCGGCAGAGGCATCGGCGTCCTCCTCGGCGCTCTCCGCGTCTTCGCCTTCCTCTGCGCCTCCCGCCTCCGGCCTCCGGTCTCCAGCCTGCGCCAGCCCCAGCTCGCGCAGCAGCGCGACCTCGCGGGCCCGCTGGCGCAGCTCGCTCTCCCAGTCGAGCCCCTGCTTGGCGTACTCGGCCGCCAGGGTGGTCGTGTTGCTCGTCAAGCGCGTCGCCTGGGCACTGGCTTCTTTGGCCGGATCGACATGCTCGAAGCCGTCCCAGAACCACTGGTGCGGGAACTCGGCGTCGCGCGTGCGCAGCGACTGCGGCAGATAGCCCTCGATAAGCGCCGCCTCGCCGAGCCACGCATCCAGCACGCGGTCCAGGACCACGTCGGCGAGGTAGGCCTGGTCGATGCGGATGGCTTTGAAGAAGGCCTGGTGGTCGAGCCGCCCCGACGCGTAGTTGTAGCCCGAGCTGTTGCCCGCGGCGATATTGAACGGCATGTTCAGGCAGCGGGCGATCTCGTTGAGGATCTCCCGCTTGAACATGTCGTAGGTCGTGGCCGGCTGCTCGGCCTTGATCTGCGACGGTTCCCAGCCCTCGGGCGTGAACACGGCCATGTTCGGGGCGAACTCCATCTCGGTCATGGGTTCGACCTCGGCCGCCTCGCCGCCCGGGGGCGCAGTGGTCTTCATCAGCACCGCGATGTTCGCCGCGCTCTCGGCCGCCGCGATGACCGCCAGCGTGTACCGCCGGAGTTGCGCGAACAGCGGCAGCGCGGGGGTGATCTCGGGGATGCCGCGGGCCTGGCCGGGCCGCTCGGCGCGGAAGAGGTGGATAACCGATTCCGCCGGCAACAAGTCGTAATCGTTGAGGCCGACCCGCCAGGCCCGCATGTCGCCGGGATGGCTGCGCAGGACGTAATACGCGACCGGGTTGCCGAATCCATCGAAGACGATCCCGTCGACGGCCTTCTCCTCCGGCGCGAGCACGCCGAAGGGCGTGGCGACCTGGTCCGCCTCGATCAGCCGCAGGTCGAGTTGCACGGGCGCATCGACGCGCGGGTTCGTCGCCAAGAGCGCGAAGCACTCGCCCGATTCGCACTGGGCGATCCGCATCGTGCGCAGCTTGTGGGCCAGGCCGATCGCCTTGGCCCAGCGGGCGAACTCGCGTTCGATCAGGCGGTTGGCCTCGGGATCGTCGGTCAGCATCTGGAGCCGCGGGCCGGTGCCGACGACGTAGTTCGCCAGCGTCAGGACGATGCCCTTGGCGTAGGAGTTGTTCGCGACCTCGTACCGCGCCCGGCTGCGCAGCACGCGACGGACGTCCGCGCTGGCCGCCGCGTTGGCCGACAGATGATCGGCGTTGGCCCAGTGCCGGCGATTGTCCGGCGTGGTCTGGGCGGCGTCATAGCGAGCCCGGAGGCTGTAGCTGGGAGGCCGGAGGCAAGCGCGGCCGCAGGCGACACCGCGAGGCGGCGCCGCCGTGCGACCAAGCCCTAGGAACTTGAGCAGACCCGCGAACATCAGCCCTCCAGCCTCCGGTCTCCAGCCTCCGGCCTCATTCAGGCCGTTCCCGGCGGCACGATCTTGACGCGAGCCAGCGCCTTGGCGGGGTTCTTGGCCGCCTCCCGGGAGGCCAGGTACTTGTCCGCCTCGATCTGGTCCTTCAGGTCGTGCTGCTCGACGCTGCCCGAATCGCCCTGGGCGCGTTTGGGCCCCTCGGCGTTCTGCTTTATCGCGTCGGTCAGGTTCTCCGGCACAGCATCACCTCTCCTCCACTACCTACCGCCGCGCGGGTCGGACTGTCCGCAAAGCGGGCGGCCGGTCGCGCGGATGGGCGCACGGGAGCGTGCCGGTTTCCATATCTGGAACGAATCTCAGCCGACGGCCCGCTCGCAGGTGGTCATCCGCTGCCCGCAGTGCCGGCAGCGGCGGTAGCGGACGATCATGCCGTTGGCCCGGCGGGTGTGATCCACGTAGAAGTGCCGGCAGCCGCACCGGCGGCATTCCAGGCCGCGGTCGTCCCGGTCGGGCGGCCAGCTCCCCCGCTCTCGGCGGGACCTGGTCATGCGCCCTTCCTCCGCAGGTCCGCCTGCGTGTAGCGCTTGCGCGGCCGCGTGGGCAGCGCTTCGCCGGGGGCCTTCACGCCCGCCAGCGACGCCGCGGCGGCGCAGCCCACCAGGCAGTCGAACCAGTGGTTGTCCGGCCGCGTCGGGCGCGGCGACCATTCGCGCACCACGCGCCCCAGGCCCTGCACCTCGACCCACGTCTCCGACTGCGCGACATGCTCGGCGAACAGCTCGTGCTGGCGGCCATCCTTGCCGAACAGCGAAATGCAGCCCCGGTCGCCGGCCGCCGTGGCCAGGCCGGCATGCACGAACGTCTTCCAGTAGTTCACGTCCACCAGCACGTGCTGGAACTCGCCGGTCCGGCGAACGTTGGGGATGTACCAGTAGTGGCCGTGGACCTCGCCGGGGTGACGCGCGTAGGCGGACAGCGGCTTGCGGCTGGCGCGGATGCCGACGCCCTTGGCCGGCATCATCGCGGCGCCGCCGACCTTGCGTTTCACGTCGGCGGCGATGCCCGGCTTGTAGCCCATGTCCACCAGCAGGCGGTCGATCCTCATCAGCCCGTCGCCGCGCGGCCACTCGCGGTTGAGGTAGGTCGAGACCAGCTTCTCCAACCCGGCGTGGATGGCCCCGTCCGTCCCCATGCCAGGGAACGCCCGCCCCAGCGTGCGCTGGGCAGTCGCCAGCGTGAAGCCGTGGCGCTTCTGCTCGGGGAAGGTGCCATAGTCGATGACGTAGCCGGTGAAGTCCTCCTGCCACGCGCAGACGCAGTAGTAGAGCAGCCGGTCATGCACGTCGATGAACATGGTCAGCCGGGTGCAGGCCGGCGGCACCTGGCCGCGCGGGTAGCCACTGGTCTTCTGGCAGACCTGCTCCGCCGTCAGAATCTGGTCGTCGAGCTGCGTCAGCACCGGCTCGTTCTGGTACTCGCTGGCGAACGCCTCGGGTCCGACCTTGAGCTTCAGGTTCATCGCGTGCTGGATGGCCGAGATCTCCGTCTTGGCGTCGTACCGGGCCGGCCAGGCGACCACCGCGCCCGCGTCCATCGCCGCGCGATGCCGGCGGTAGAACTCCGTCGCGGCCTCGGGACCCGCGCTCCGGCGGACGTTGGCGTACTCGTCCCACAGCTTCTCGTTCGTGGGGAAGGCGTAGACGAGCCTGGTGCACTCGCTGTCCCACTCGGGGCTTTTCTCCCGGTTCAGCACCTGGTCGGCCAGGTCGCCGTCGTAAATCTTCGTGCAGGTCAGCACCGCCGCGATCTGTTCGCCGGGACCGGCCATGCCCAGCACGTCGCCGTTGAGCAGCTCCATCCGCCGCCGGGTTTGCGTGGGCGAGGCCGCCGACTGGCGGGTCTGCGGGTCGTCCAGCAGCACCAGCGATGGGCGGATCACCGAGCCGTCCACGCGCGTGTGCTGCTGGCCGCGCATGTTGGCGTCCAGGCTGGTGGTCGTGATGATCGACCCGCACGACGGGCTGACCTCGAGGCCCCACTCCCGCAGAGCGCGGGGCAGGTGGTCGCCCTCGATGGTCGGGAAAACGAGCTTCTCCTGGCCCCAATGCACGTGCGTCAAACGGCCTTCGATGTGCTGTTGGAGCTGCCGCTTGGAACTGTTCTCCAGGCACCGCAGCGGGTAGACGGCCTCGGGGAAGTCGGCCAGTAGCAGCGGGTTCTCGACGATGTGCTTCTTGATCGGCAGCAGCAGCTCCTTCGCCCGGTCGTCGGCCGCGCCGATCAGGCACACGAACGGCCGGTAGCCGTAGAGGACCGCCCAGAGCGCCGAGCAGCGCGCCAGCGTCGTCTTGCCGCTGCCGCGCGGCATCGCGAACGCGAAGAGGCCGCCCGCCCGCACGGCCCGCTCAATGCGTTCGATGACGCGCAGATGGTCGTCAGACCACGCGCGGTGGAACGCCGCCGGGAAGTAGGTCTCGCAGAAGGCGCGGAACGACTCCGCGCAGCGCTGGCGGCGCTCGAAGTCCATGATCTCCGGGATGGGGTGGATGTCCTGCGACGCCTTGGTCGCCGCACGATTGCGTTCGGCCTGCCGCCGCCGCGCCTCGGCGTAGTCCATCCTGGCCGGCCGCGGCCGGTCCAGCTCGTCGACCAGCCAGCGCGCATAGCGCACCAGGTGGACGTGCGTGCCGTCGCCGAACTTCAGCGCCCCCGCGTCCATCTGCCGGCGCAGGCGCGAGCGTGTCAGCACCGTCCCCAGCGGCGTGGCGTTCACCATCTGGAGCAGCTCACTCTGCGTCAGCCGGGTCGGGTCGATCGCCGCCTTGAGGCCGGAGGCCGTCGGCCGCAGGCCGGAGGCGCTGTGCGGCGAGCCACCACTCATGCCGGCGGTCCTCCAGCCTCCGGCCTCCGGTCTCCGGCCTTCTTCAGAAGCCAGGCCGTGTAGTGCACCAGGTTGATCCGGCCGTCGGGACCGACCGGCGCGCCGCGGGCCACATGCTCGCGGACCTTCTGTTCGGCGACGCCCAGCAGCCGGGCGAGCTGAGCCACGGTCAGCGCCGCCGGGTCCAGGCGCGCCGGGGCGCCATCCGCATCGGCCTGCGGCGCGTCGGGCAGCGCCGTTCGGCTCGCCGAACGGGTGTCAGGGTTGCTCGTCATGCCGCCACCCTCCCGGTCGCGCCCCGAGGCCGCCACGAGGCCGCAGAAGGCGTTCCGCCGTAGTTGGGTACGCCCCGGGCCGTCCGGGCGGCCCACAGGCCACGGGGGGCCGCCCCGTGGCCGCCGTGGCGCGATCTTTCCGCCCGGCGCCGAGGCCGGGCCGACCCGGTCCGGACAAGAGCGCTCTCGGGATGGGCACGCCCGCCAACTCGGACCTCGCGCCAAGAAATGCGAGAAATTCTCGGAATTCTCGCGAGGTCGCCTTGCATTTCGGGCCAGCCGCTGGACTGATGTGTGTGTACGCATGGGGCGTACATCGAGGAGCGACGAAGATGACCACGAAGACGAACACGCCGAAGACGCCGAAGAACCCGAACCGCCACCTGAAGCCCGGCACGCCGGTGGTCAACATCGAGGACGGAGAGCCGGGCCGGATCGTCAAGGTCTGCACGTACCGGCGCAATGGCCAGGATGCGTATTCGTACCTGGTCGAAACCGCGTATGGCCAAGAAGTCTGGGAGGTCGGCGAGCTGTTCGTTCCCGAAACGACAAACGACTAGCGACCCGCACGCGAGCGCCCCGCGGGGCGCCAGCGCCCGGGTCGCCACAGGCGACTCGCCGGGTCGCCACGGGCGACTCGCCGAGGCGAGGCGAGCCGCAATGGGGCGGCCGGAAGAAGGAGCGCGAACATGACGACCACGAAGCGGTACACCGTGATTCGCAGCGATGGCAAGGCGGTGCAGGTCAGCGTCCCGACGGACCCGGACCCCCAGGACCTGCTCGTGGGCGCCATCCGCGACTGCCTGTCGCCGCACGCGGTCGCGGCCATCGCCGTCGGCCTCGACCACGTCAGAGCGACGAATCCGGCGGTCGACCAGGAGATCGGCTGGTTCCGAGGCCTGTTGGTGGACGTCCTCGGAGGGCCGGAGCGCCTGGAGCGGCTGGCCGAGGAACTGTAGCGCCGCCGAAACCCGCTGCGGCGGGTCGCCCGGGCGCGTGAGACCCGGGCCTGACGAGGCCACATGAAAGGACCAGCCATGAAGAAAGACGAGGTCAAGATCGGACACCTGTACGTCGCCAAAGTGAGCGACCGGATCGTGACAGTGCGGATCGACTCTACCAACAGCCACGGCGGCTGGAACGCCACGAACACCGCGACCGGCAAGCGCATCCGCATCAAGAGCGCCCAGCGCCTGCGGCGGGCGGTGCCGGCCGACCGCCAGGCCGCCACGCAGGCCGACGCCGCGCCGGAGCCCGAGGTCAACCCGACCGTCGAGGTCGTCGCCGGCCAACCGCTGCCCGACAGTGACGGCGAGAAGGCCGCCAAGCCGCCGGCCAGGCCCAAGCCGGAGCGCAAGCCCGCCGGCGACTCCAAGCCGAAGCGCCTCAGCGCCTTGGACGCCGCCGCCGAGGTCCTGGCGAAGGCCGGCAAGCCCATGCGGGCCCAGGAGCTGGTCGCCGCGATGGCCGAGCAGGGGCTGTGGTCCAGCCCCGCGGGCAAGACGCCGCACGCGACGCTCTATGCCGCCATGATGCGCGAGGCCCGCGACAAGGGCGACGCGGCCCGGTTCCGCAAGGTCGACCGCGGGCAGTTCGCCTACAACGCAAAGGAGGCCTAGCCGATGAACGCCCGCCAACTTCAGGACCAGCTCCGCGACCTGCTGGAAACGCTGCTGTTCGCCCGCAACGACGCCGACGACCCGGCTGCCGAGCTGGCCGAGCACGTCGCCGGCATCCGGCGGATCGCCACGTACGACGACGTCGGCATGCTCACGCGCGACAAGGGCCTGGTCATCGAGACCGCCGACGGCGCGGAGTTCCAGGTGACCATCGTCGAGAGCCGCCCGGCCACTGCGAACGACGACGAGGAGGAGTAGTGGCCACGGCCGCGTAACACGCATCACGAGCCCTCCCTCGGCGCCTCCGCGACGGCGGGGGCGTTGCCTCGGCCCGAAATCCGCTCCGCCTTCCGCCCTGTGAACTTCTCCCAGCGCTGCACGATCACATCGCAGTAGAGCGGGTCGAGCTCCATCAGGAACGCCCGCCGGCCAGTCTGTTCCGCCGCGATGAGCGTCGAGCCGCTGCCACCGAAGAGATCGAGCACGTTTTCGCCTGCCCGTGACGAGTACTGCATCGCCCGCACCGCCAGCTCGACCGGCTTCTCGGTCAGGTGGATCATCGACTGCGGGTTGACCTTCTTGACGCGCCACAGATCCGTGACGTTGTTGGGGCCGAAGAAGCGGTGGGCGGCGCCCTCCTTCCAGCAGTAGAAGCACCACTCGTGCGCGCCCATGAAGTCCTTGCGCGTCAGGACCGGATGCTCCTTGTCCCAGATGATCGCCTGCGAGAAGTACAGGCCGACCTCCTTGAGCACCGGCGGGTAGTTGCCGCAGTTCGCGTAGCCGCCCCAGATGTAAGCGGTGTGGCCGGGCAGCAGCACGCGAGCCAGTTGGCCGAACCAGGCCCGCAGCAGCCGGTTGAACTCGTCCTGGCCCACGAAATCGTTGGCCAGCGGCCGGTCCTTGGGGCGCAGCTTCGCCGTGGTCGCGCTCTTGACGCCCTGCCGCGCCAGGTCGAAGCCCTGGTGGTGCGTCAGGCCCGCTTCGCCGAACGAGGAGAGGCCGGCCGCGATGGCGTTATTACTCCGCGGCTCCACGCAGACCCCGTAGGGCGGATCGGTGTTGACCAGGTGGACGGGGGCGCCATCGAGCAGCCGGTCCACGTCGGCCGCGTTGCCGCTGTCGCCGCAGAGCAGCCGGTGATTGCCGAGGATGTACAGGTCGCCGGGGCGCGTGACGGCCTCGTCCGGCGGCGCGGGGACCTCGTCCGGATCGCACTGCCCGCCCTGCACGCCGGGGTCCAGCAGCTTCGCCAGCGCCTCGGCATCGAAGCCCAGCAGGCCGAGGTCGAAGTCCAGCGCCTGGAGGTCCTTCAGCTCGATGGGCAGCAGCTCGTAGTTCCACTCGGCCAGCGTCGCCGTCTGGTTGTCGGCGATGCGATAGGCCTTCACGCGCTCCGGCGACAGGTCGCGGGCGACGTGGACCGGCACCTGTGTCAGGCCGAGCTTCTTGGCCGCCTTCCAGCGCGTGTGGCCGACGATGATCACGTTCCGCTCGTCGACCACGATCGGCTGGCGGAAGCCGAACTCGCGCAGGCTAGCCGCCACGGCGTCCACGGCCTGGTCGTTGATCCGGGGGTTGGCCTCGTAGGGCCGCACGTCGTCGATGTTCACCAGCTTGACGTCCATGTCGCACTCTCCTGGAAGGGCTCCCGGGGACGGTTCGCTACGCGCAACAAACAAAAACCCGCCGCCCGACCGTTCCCGCCGCGGTCAGGAACGACGGCGGCGGTGAAGTACCTACGTTGGCTGACATTTCCCTGACGGATGTGCGGCGCGCAAGCGGCGCAGAGCCCCAAGGTTGCGTAGGGAAGAGAGAGATCTGTCAATAAGTCTTCTTCTTCTTCTTCTCTCCTCTCTCCGCGCACGCTCTCTATATAGAGAGACCCTCTTTGACGGATTGACGCATTGACCGATTCAGCGGAGGGCATAGCTCACCTTCGGCTTGGTGGCGGTGGGCGTGACCACCACCTCGATCTGGTCGGTCTCGATCAGGTTGTCGATCACCTCCTGCCGCTCGCGCTGCGTCAGCGACTGCGTGCGCCGCGAGAGCTCGCGCCGGCCGATCTGCCCGCCGGCCTGACGGATGATGCGCAGCACCTTCTTCTGCCGGGCGTCGAACTGCCCGTCCGCGACCCATTCGTGGGCGATGAACAGCATGCGCCGCGTCAGGTGGTCGGCCAGCGCGCAAGCCCAGCGGGCCGCGTCGGCGTCGATGCACGGCCGTTGGCGGTCGGCCGAACAGGCGTAGACCAGCGCCAGCCGGCAGGCCTTCTCCTCCGCTCGCGCCCAGAGCGACCGTCCGTCGCCGTCCGGTCTGGCGAGCTCGGCGTCCACCGTCGCGGCGAGTCGGTCGAAATGCCCGTTGGCCTCATCCGTGCAGGGCACGACCAGCGGCTCGGGGTGCTCGTCGCGCAGGTTGCCGCCGGGCTGGAAGTCGCCCCACCAGCGGGCGGCCTCCAGGATCGGCTGCGGCACGGGCCGCTCGGCGGCGCGCTGGCGTGGCGGCGTGGCCTCGGCCTCGAAGACCAGCAGGCGGGCGATGAATCCGTCGTTGAGGCTGTCGCCGGTGAGCGACTCGAAGAAGTGCTCGGGCACGGTCGTGCCGTACAGGCTGACACACGGCTGGTCGACGACCTTGTTGCGTTTGCGGTCGGCGTAGGCCTTGCCGCGGAACACGGTGTCGGCCGAGGAGAACAGCTTCATCAGTGCGCCCAGCACATTGAACAGGTGCGGGGCCCGCTTCGGATCGCCGATCGTCCGCAAGAAGCGTCCGAACTCGTCGAGCTGGAACAGGATCGCCGGCTGGTGTTCGACGGCGGCGACCAGGCCGGCGTCGCTGGCCAGGTCCTCGTTGCCTTCGAGGTCGTTCAGGCCGGCCTGGAACAGGATGTTCTTGTTGACCTTGCGAGCGTGGTCCTTGCCGGCGCCCGAGTCGGCCACGCCGACGCAGTAGAGGTTGGTGCGGTTGCCGCGCGCGTCGCGCACCTTGCGGGCCGCCAGCACGGCCTGCAGGCCGATGGCGGCGGCCAAGGCCAGCACCGGCTGCGGACGGGTGGCGGTCGCGAGGTTGTAGCGCATCACGTCCGCGATGAAGCCGGGGACGGCCAGCAGTCGCTCGGGGAAGGGCCCGGGGTCGGACGGTCCCGGCCGCGGCCGGGGCCGCTCATCGGGACCGGCCGCGACGAGTGCGGACAGGTCGATGTCGCCCTCGGAGGGGGCACTCGCGGCGGC
>Ga0308417_1002056_pt1 | contig 13426 bp, 9 predicted proteins | sample HotsprSampleOS65_FD_203528 | JGI IMG/M metagenome (GOLD analysis project Ga0308417, IMG submission 203528) | Hot spring phototrophic mat microbial communities from Octopus Spring, Yellowstone National Park, Wyoming, United States - 20090730_OS65 ... | reverse complement strand
TTCTGCTTCCCGTCCTGCCAGCGGCAGCAGTGGTGAACGTCTGGTTTGCCGCCGACTGGCTTGGCGTCAACCGGGGTTTGCGCCGGATTGGTCTCATCTGCCTGGGACTGTTCATCACGGCCAATGCTCTGCGCACGGCTGATCTGGCCGTCGAAGGACAGGCTGTTGCAGCCGGGCTGGGTCTTGTTCCGTCCCAGGACTACCTTCGGTCGAAGCTGCCCGAATACGAACTTTTCCGCTTTCTTGCCGAGAACACCGAACCACAGGCGCACATCTGGCTGGTCACGACCGGGGCGCGGACGTACTACCTCGAACGCCCGTTTCTGACCGATTACGCTTTTGAGGGCTACACTCTGGCGCGTCTTGTCCGGGGCACCCGCACGGCAGATGAGCTGGCCACAGCCGTGGCCCGGCTCGATGTGGACTGGCTGCTCATCGCGCCCGGCATCGTACTGGGTCCACAGACCACGCCGTTTGAAAACGAAGCTGAACGGGCACGATTTGTGGCGTACCTGCGGAGGTACGCCACGCTCGTCCGGCAGGATGGGCAACTGGCCCTGTTTCGGTTGGAAGGGGTAGGCGCCGAACCTGCCCGTTAGCGGTTGGGTGGCCGTGACCTTCAGGCGGCTCTGGCCCCCGTGAGGATTTCCTGCATCCGGGCGCGGGCCTTGTGCAGTTGCGACTTCGATGTGCCGGCGCTGATGCCGAGCAGACCGCCGATTTCCTCGTGCTCATAACCGTTCAGGTCGTGCAGGATGAGCACGGTACGATACCCACGGGGCAGCTTTTTGACGGCGGACAGCAGCGCCAGCTTGTCCACAAGTGGCGTTTGCGATTGCCGGATCATGACCGGCGTGACTTCTTCCGGCATATCGCCTTCTTCAGTCACGCTCTCCATCCGGTTGGACTTTTTGCGGAAGTGCATCAGCACCTGATTGACGGCAATCCGGTGCAGCCAGGTGGTGAACGCCGCTTCGCCACGGAAGCTGTCCAGCTTGCGGAGCACCTGTACAAACACCTCCTGGGTCAGGTCTTCCGCATCATCCGGGTTGCCAGTCATGCGCAGGCAGATGGCATAGACCCGCCGGTAATGCTGGCGGTAAAGGGTTTCAAAAGTTTCGGCTGCCGCCGGCGAAGGCGGCTCCGGTTCCGTCGTGGACTCCGGGGTGACATCTTCTTCCAGTTCTGCAACTTCATCCAAACCGGGAACGCCCGGTTCGAGACCAAATTCGCGTCCCAGCAGATGGTTTTCAGATATATCGCCAAGTGAACTGTCGGCAAAGTCAGATGAGGGAGGAAACGTGGCAGGCGAGGGGGTAAAGGCGACTGAAAATAAGCTGTCTTCAGTTGTCAAACGGCACATGATGGAAAAGCCTCCTAATCGTGAACTGGCAATCACTGGCTTTATGCGTAGGCAAAGGGCGTGCCAAAGCCCCCGGAAGACCGGCTGGGAAAGGACAACCTGGTTGTTTTCCACTATTTGGTGAACAAAAAGCACAGCCGGCCGGGCGTGGTCGGAAACAACCACAGCCGGCCGGCTTCTCCAGGTGCACGATTTGGTGCAGCGGCGGCCCCTAACGCAACCCGGTGCTGAACGTAATCGTCGGGCCGAAGATCAGCCCGTTGAGAAACAGGCGGCGTTGGGCGTGCCAGATGCCCCGGTAGTGTGGGTCGTCGGCAAACAGGACGACGTGCCCGGAACCAATCTGCTCTTCAATGACGGGCGCCGTCTGGCGGACAAACCGCTCTGTGTTTCCCTCCCAGACAAAGCCGGACAGCGGCTTGGGATTTTCGATGGTGAGCACATTGGTGCCGGTTTTTGAAGGACGAAAGAAACGTTGGGTCAGCAACACCGGCAGCTCCGCCTGCTCGTGGCTGAAGGTCAGAAAATGCTCCCGATTGACCACCGCCCGAAAAATGGCTCCCGGCAGCGGCAACGGTTCCTTGCCCAATCCGGCATCGGGGGAGGTCGCCGCATCAGCCGTTGGCTCAACGGTTTTCTGGCTCTCCCTGGCGGTTGTTTTTTTGCGCCCCGGCTCCCGATAGCGTGCTGGTGTGCTGCCGGTTTCCGGTGCTCCGGCAGCTTCATCCGACGCCGCGCCGGGCTTGTCAGAAGGCATCGGTGATTGACTGTCCTTTTCGTCTTTTTCGCCTTCTTCTCCAACGAGCCGCGCGCTTGTCAGATCAACGTCTTTATGGGCAGCAAAGGCGGCCGCCCCTCCAAAGCAAATCAGCGTCCCGCCTTCGCGGCACCAGAGCTTGAGCCGCTCGATGCCTTCCTTGCCAAAAGCCCGCCGGTACGCTCCCGGTGAGCCATCCGGCAGAATGAGTACATTGAACTCACTGAGGCGCAAATCCAAGAAGGTCTCGACCGTGATGGGCGTAAACTCCAGCCCGATGTCTCTGGACAACATAAACCACAGCGCTCCGTATGAAGTCTGGCTGACGCCTTCCTGGGCAATGACGGCAATGCGCGGTGGGCGCAGCGTGTAAACACCTTCCGATCCAACACCCGTGATACCGGTGTCCGTGTAGGCCGAATTGATGGACTGCACTTCAACCCCACATTCGCTGGCCAGCAGGGGCAGGCGCGTGTGGAGGGTTTCAGGGTTGCGCTCGGTGCGCAGAATGAAGCTCCCACGCGGATAGGTGCGCTCTCCGGCCCGCAGGGGACGAACCGCCGTCGCCAGCCGGTAGCCCTCCTGAAGCAGACGTAGCGCCAGTTTGGCCTCGGCGTCCGACGTGTAGCCAAAGACATACGCTGTTTTGGCCGGGGGCGGCGGCTGTGGCATCGGTGGCACGACCGAGGTGACCGGCGTGGTCTGAACCGTCGGCCGGCTTCCCGCCCAGTATGCCGGCACGTCCAGCGCCAGCGGCAGTGACCAGGCCGTGATGTCGTAAAACTCGGTTTCTTCCTTGGGGGCGTTGGGTCCGCGTTTGGTATTGCGCCGCGCCTTTTCAAGCTGCCGCTCGATGAAGGCCTGGTCCTGCCGGGTGTCCGGTTCCAGCAGCGCCCGGGCCATGCGTCCCCGTGGCTGATCGAACGTGACCATCAGTGTGCCGGCCGGAAACTCCCGCGTCGGCTGGACGCCGCCGAAGTAGTCGTGGACGGCTTTGAGGGTGAAGGGAGCTTTGGCCATCTGAATCTCCACGCCCTGGTGGAGCAGGGCCTCCACGAGCCGCTGGCGACGCCCCGCGTCCCCTTCCGGTGGGAACACCACACACTGCAGGGGGCCCTGCCGCCCTTCGGCAATGGAGCGGACGAAAAACGCCCGGTAATCCCGCAGCCGTTCCACGCGGTGCGTCGCGGCTGTTTGCAACGTCGCCAGCGAGGCCGTGAAGTGCCGGGCAATGCCGTCCCGCAGGGTCAGGATGCTTTCATCGTCCCGCCGCCAGTTGAGTCCTTTCCAACCACCGCCGTCGGTCTCATACGTCATGCCGGTCGCGCCGTTGAGTGACGACCAGCTATCCCAGTAGCCCGGATAAAACAGATCGAACACATCCCGGACGTAATACTGCCACCCGTGACGATCAAAGGCGGCGGCATTGCCGCGCCCGAAAATCTCCAGCCACTTGTCCGACTGCCCACGGTCAAGATTCGGATTGATGGGCAAGGCTGCTGGCGGAAAGAAATAGTTGACCGTCTGCCCGTGGTGGTCGGCGCAGACCTGTGGATGCCACTCCAGAAAGGCCTGCATGGCGGACTGGGATTCGATCTGCGAGGCAATGACCAGGTCCCGGTTGAGGTCAAACAGGTAGTGGTTCAGCCGCCCGTAGATGCTCCATGGCTCACGGTGCTCGATGGCAAAGGGTTCGGGACGCCCCATGCCGACGGCGTTGTACCAGGTGACAAACCGCTCGTGGCCGTCAGGATTTTGACACGGATTGATGACCACCACGGTCTGGTCGAGCAGTTCGGTAATCGTCGGATGCTGGCTGGCCACGAGCGTGTAGAGCACTTCGAGCATAGCCTCGAAAGCCGCCGACTCGTTGCCGTGAATGCTGTAGGCCAGCCAGACGATGATCGGCAGGTTTTGGATGAGCGGCTCGGCCGCCTCGTCTGAAAGCTGACGGGGGTCGGCCAACCGGGCCGCATCGGCCTTGATGGCTTCCAGCCGGGCCAGATTTTTCGGGGCGCTGATGACCAGCGTGTAGAGCGTCCGGTGCTCTTCGGTCCGGCCGCGCTCAAAGACGCGCAGGCGCTCGGACCTGGCTGCATAGTCACGCAGAACACGCTCAAAGCCGGCATAGTTGGTGTGAAAGCTGCCAATTTCGTAACCCAGCGTCGTCCAGGGAGAAACAAAGTCCGGGGCGTAAGGCGCAAACTGCCGAAAATCAAAGGCGATAGTGGCCGTCGCGGGCGGCGGCGGGAACTGGGCAAAAGAAGGAGGCAGCGGCATCAGCAGAAACAGGCAAAGCAGCGCAGTGAAGGAAGCTTTCAAAGGTTTCATGGACATGGCGCAGGCAGGGCACGGGCCACGGCGGCGCAGAGGGAAGCGCCGGCCATGACACATGCCGGGAGAGAAGATGCAACAGGCGCAAAGCTAGCGGGGTGGCTGGGCTTTTGACTTCTTGTTTTTCTTTGGCTCGACGACTTTGGGGGTGGGTTCATCTGCCCGTCTGGACGTCGGAGCGGGTTCGGTAGCCGTTGGGCGTGCTGCCTCGGTTTGCCCGTTCAGGGCGCGCTGCCCGTAGGTCTGGATTTGCTTGCCCTGCCCGGTGATGGTGGATTCGGGGGTGATGACATCCGTCCGCACACCCAGGCTCACCAGCAACTCCTCGACTTCAGGATCAATGGTGTCGTCCTTCTTGAGGATGATGCCTTCCTTTGTCACGCTGGCGCTGGGGCCGAAAATTTCCTCGAACTTGCGTTTGATGAAGCTTTTGCGCACCACCTGCTTGACTTCGGCACCCTCGGCGGGAGCTGGCACTTCCACGCCAAAACGTTCGAGGTACTCCGCCGCCTTGTCGCGCCATTCACTGTTCGGATACTCGCGCACAATCCGGGCAAAGGACTTGGCCGCTTCCGGTGTATCCTCCAGGTGGGTCAACGCCACGCCGTGCAGGAACAGCGTCTCGTCCATGTAGGTAAAGTCAGGATAGTTCCGAATGATGCTCTCGCAGCGTCCTTTGACGGCAACGTACTTCTGTTGCTTGAAGTACAGGCGCGCCACGCCCAGACTGTGCATGCCAAGCTGCTCACGGGTGAACTTCAGGTATTCCTGCACTTGGGGCTGGAGCTTTGACTGCGGATACTCCCGGACCAGCCGCAGCAACTCCCGCTCCGCGCGTCGCGCTTCCGTGTTGTCGAGATTGGCCGGGCCAATCTGGCGGACGTGAATCTGGGCAATCTTGAGCAGGACATCATCCGCCAGCGGATGCTGCGGGAAAAACTGCAACCACTCGCGGTATTCCACATCGGCCTGCGCCAGGCTGGAAGCGCTGCCCTCGCGGTAAAACGAGTCGGCAATCAGAAGCTTGGCGAGCGGAAGCAGCGGGCTGCTGTCGTAGCTTCCAATCAGGGTGCTCAGCAGCAAACGCCCTTCTTCGTAGCGCCGCTTGCGCATGGCGCGCAACCCTTCGGCATACAGCTCCCGGTCGCGCCCCTCACGGATTTCCTCAGTCGTGACTTTTTTCTTGGGGCTTCCACAGGCCAGGGAAGCCGCCAGACAGGCCGCCAGGGCCAACAACGCCCAACTCCGCTTCAGCATCGGCTCAAACCTTTTTGACATCAGCAAATTTCCAAGCCCTCCACCAGAAAAGCACGGGAGACAGCCCCCGGCTTTGATGACTTCACACCGCAGCAGACACGGCCTCGCCGGACTCACCATCAGGCAGCGCAACACCCAGGGCCGCCGCCCGGAGCTGCCTGACGGCCAGCCCCGGATCAGGCGTCCCGAACACGGCCGAGCCGGCAACGATCCACTGGGCACCGCGCTCCACAAGTGCGCGTACGTTGTGCCGACCGATGCCGCCATCCACTTCAATAGCTACGTCCAGACCACGTTCGTCAATCATCCGCCGCAGGCGGGCCACCTTGGGCAGGCAGGCTTCGATGAAACGTTGCCCGCCAAAGCCCGGATTGACCGTCATGACCAGTACGAAATCCACAAAGGGCAGCACCTCTTCCAGCAGAACCAGCGACGTTCCGGGATTGAGCACCACTCCGGGCCGCGCCCCCAGTGACCGGATGGCTTCGAGCGTGCGATGGAGATGGTGAACGACTTCCACATGGACGGAAATGCTGTCGGCGCCAGCATCCCGAAAGTCCTTCAGAAAGGCATCCGGGTTGGTCATCATCAGGTGCACGTCGAGCGGCAGGCGCGTCACCCGGCGCAGCGCCGCCACTACCGGCGGGCCAATCGTCAGGTTGGGGACATAGTGCCCATCCATGACATCCACGTGCAGCAGGTCCGCGCCGGCCGCTTCCACCCGCTGGATTTCTTCCGCAAGGCGCGCAAAGTCGGCCGATAGAATCGAAGGCGCTATTTTGACTTCAGTCTGACCTGTCATTTCCCACCAAACCGTTCATTTTAGTGGCCGCACGGGCGAAAAACGCGCCGAGGCCACTCACTGGGGGCGACTGACATTGATCTTCACCGGAAAGGGACGGCGGACGACACTGCCCGCCTTCGGGTTTTGGCGCACGACCGTGCCCACCGGCTCCGGCGCGTTCGGCACTTCGATAACCACAACGCGCAACCCCTGCTTTTCCAGTAGGTCACGGGCTTCAGGTTCGGTTTTCCCGACCACGTTCGGAACTGTTACCCGCTCCCCCCGTGTCAGGTAGCACGTGGCCATGCTGCCGGCAATGAAAGCCAGGACGAGCAGAGACACAAACGTCACCCGCCACAAAAGGCGCTTCAGCCAGGACCCAATCGTGCGCTGCGGCTGGCTACCGCTGACTACGCTCGCCATGGGGCGCGACTCTATCACCCACGCCAGAACAGCAGCAACCGATTCGTTAGCCCAACCTTGCCAGGTTCAAACGCCGGTGTGACCCGGAGGTGACTCACCACGCTTCGGGTTGCCTGGCAGGTACCGCTTCCGGCTTGCACAGGCAGTGGACAGGGCGGCAATTTGCTCTAAAGTTGTCCGCCATGAAAGACCTGCTGCGCCTGCTGGGCTACGCACGCCCCCATGCCGGACGGATTGCCATTGCCATCCTGGCTGCTGCTGGCGTCGGTCTGTTTGAGGCCGGCCGTACGGCGCTCATCCAGCCCATTTTCGACGGTCTGGGTCTTGGCAGCGATACCCTCCCGACCACCATCGGGAATATCACCGTGCCCCGGTTGCAGACCTGGCTCCCGGCCGGCAGCGCCTACTGGATGGTCGTCCTGGGGCTGCTCATCGGCTTCAGTCTCCTGCGCGGACTGGCAGAATTTACCGCCAACTTCCTGCTGACCTCCGTGGGGCAGTCGGTCATCGTCACCCTGCGCATGGCGCTCTTTACCCATGCACTCGACCAATCAGCCGCCTTTTTCGACCGCCACCGCACGGCCGAACTGACCAATGCGCTCATCACCGATGTGGAAAAGGTGCAGTCCGGGGTGGCGCAATACCTGGCGGATGCCCTGCGGGAAGGCTTCACGCTGGTCTGCCTGCTGGCGTTGGCGCTGATGCTGTCGTGGAAGCTGACGCTGCTCACCCTGTCCGTCGTGCCGCTGCTGGCGCTGCTGACAGCAACATTCGGACGCCGCCTCCGGCAGTCCAGCCGCGCCACCCAGCAGGCGATTGAAGACGTGCTGGCGCTGGCGACGGAAGTGCTGTCCGGCTACCGCATCGTCCAGGCGTACAGCGCACAGGCGGCAGAGCAGGTGCGTTTTCAGGCAGCCGTTCAGCGTCTGCGGCGCTTCAACCTCCGTACGGCCCGCGCCCTGTTTCTGCCCTCCCCGCTGCTGGATGTGCTGGGCGTCGTAGTAGGTGCGGGCGTCATCTTCTACACCCACCACCTCATTGCCAGCGGCGAACTGACGCCCGGCGCTTTTACTGCCACACTGCTGGCGCTCGTGCGCCTGTATGACCCGCTGCGCAAGCTGACCCAGACCTACCAGGCCTACCAGCAGGTGATTGTCTCTGCCGGTCGGCTGTTTGCCCTGCTCGATGAGTCTTCGCCGGTTACGGAGGCTCCAACGGCGCTGACGACGGCCACCTTCCAGCAGACTTTGGCGCTGACCGACGTGGCGTTCACTTATCCCGGAACGGCGCGGCCGGCACTTGACGGCGTCACCTTCACCATCCGCCGGGGGGAAACCGTCGCGCTGGTCGGGCCGAGCGGCGGCGGGAAAAGCACGGTCTTTGCCCTGCTCCTGCGCTTCTATGACCCCACCCGTGGACACATCACCCTGGACGGTGTGGACATCCGCCACGTCACCCGTGCGGCCCTGCGGCAGCTTGTGGCCTATGTTCCCCAGGAAACGGTGCTTTTCGATGGCACTTTTGCCGAAAACATCGCCTATGGACGGCCCGGCACCACCCGCGCCGAAATCGAGCAGGCCGCACGCGCAGCCTACGCCCACGAGTTCATTCTCGAACGGGGCGGCTATGACGCGCGGATTGGCGAAGCCGGACGGGCACTTTCCGGCGGACAGCGCCAGCGGATTGCCATTGCCCGCGCCCTGCTGCGCAACGCCCCCATTCTGCTGCTCGATGAGGCGACCTCGGCGCTGGATGCGGAATCCGAACACCTCGTCCAGGCGGCGCTGACGACCCTGATGCAGGGACGCACCACACTGGTCATCGCCCATCGGCTGGCGACGGTTCAGCGCGCCGACCGGATTCTGGTCTTTGAGCGCGGGCGCATCGTCGAAGCTGGCGACCACGCCACCCTGACGGCCGCCCAAGGAACCTACCGCCGGCTCTACGAGCTTCAATTCACGTCCCAGAGCAGCTAACCGGCCAGAGCAGCTAACCGGACCGGCCAGACACCCTACTCCCCGGCCGGGCCGGTCGGTTATAGTCACCGCCTATGCCAACTGCCGTCGTCTCCTTCGGTCTCACCTTGCCCCTGGCCCTGCTCAAGGCGATGCGTCCGCAGCAGTGGACAAAAAACGTGCTGCTGTTTCCGGCGCTGCTCTTTTCGCAAAACCTCTTTCACTGGCGGGAGACGGTGCTGGTGTGTGCCGCCTGCGCCGTATTCTGCCTGCTCAGCAGCGGCGTCTATCTGCTCAACGACCTGCTCGACATCGAAAGCGACCGCGCCCATCCGCTCAAGCGGCACCGGCCGCTGGCCTCCGGGGCGCTGCCAGTCCCGGTTGGCATTGCGGCCTGTGCCTTCCTGTCAGCGGGCGCGCTGGCGGCGGCCTTCTGGCTTTCAACGCCCTTTGCCTGGACGGCCGTGGCGTACTTCCTGCTGCAAGTCGCCTACACGGTACGCCTCAAGCACGTCGTCATTCTCGACGTGGGGTGCATTGCAGCCGGATTCGTGCTGCGGGCCGTTGCCGGCGGACAGGTCATCGCCGTGACGATTTCTGCCTGGCTGCTCATCTGCGCCATGCTGCTGTCGCTGTTTCTGGCGCTTGGCAAGCGGCGGCACGAGCTGCTGCTGCTCGAAGACGGCGCCACGGCCCACCGGCGGATTCTGGGTGAATACACGCCCGATCTGCTTGACCAGATGATTTCGGTTGTCACGGCCGCGACCGTCGTCTGCTATACCTTCTATACCGTCGCCCCTGAAACAGTCGCCAAGTTTGGCACGACGCGGCTGGTGTTCACCGTGCCGTTTGTGCTCTACGGCATCTTTCGCTACCTGTACCTCATCCACCGGCGGCAGATGGGCGGCAGCCCGGAAAAGGCGCTGCTCAACGACGGCGCATCGCTGGTCAACCTCGTGCTGTATGGGCTGGCGGTTGTCGCCATTCTCTACTGGTTGCGCTGAGCCTCGCCGGGCTTCTGGCGCACGATGGCGCATCCAATGGCGGGCCGGCACAGGACATTGACCGGACGCCCGGACAGGACGGCTTCCAGAGCTTCCTGCAGAAGATGTGTTGTTACCCGCTCCGGGTGATAGGTGTTGTCGTCAATGCGCCCGTGGTACTGGAGCCGCCCGGCGGCATCCACCAGAAAGCATTCTGTCATGCAGGTGGCGCCCAGCAGGTCAGTGGCCTGACGGCCTTCATCCACGACGACCGGAAAAACGAACGGCTTGGCCTTCTGCCGCTCGCGGATTTCCGTCAGGGACTCATTGGCATTCGGGTTGAAACCGATGAAGACCACCTGGCGCGGAGCATAAGCCTGGGCCAGCGCGTTGAGGCGGGCGCGGTAGGCTTCAACGCACGGGCAGCGCGTTCCAATCGCCACCAGAACGACGACGCGGCCGCGGTAGTGGCTCAGGCGGACGGTCTGCCCGTCGAGGCTTTTGAAGGCGACATCCGGGACCGGTGCGCCAATGGCGATCAGGCTGTCGTCACCGGAGATGACGTGCCCAAGGTGATCGAGATCATCGCCCAGCGCGCGTCCGGTGAACACGTCGTAGCCCAATCCGGCCGCAGTCAGCACCAAAGCGGCCACGGTCAGCCCTCCGGCTGCGCCGGAAGCAGCCAGCGGCTGGAGCCGTTCCCACCACCGGCTGTTGGAAAACAGCGACCGCGCCACATCTCCGGGCAACGCGCCAAAGCCAAAGCACAGCATCGCCACGGCTGCCTGCCGGATTTCCCAGGTCGTCAGGGCAAGCAGCAGGGCTGCCAGCAGCAGCGAAGAAACCCGGATGACCACAGCGAATGGATGCACCAGCCGGGATGCCGCCCAGGGGCGGCGGCCCAGCCGCCAACGCCAGCCCATCCACCCCAGCGCCAACAGCAATAGCCCCACAGCCGGGACAAAGAACACCTGCCGCCCAAAACCCATCAGGAAAGCGGCTTCGGCCACCCAGACACCGAGCTGTCCGGCGAGAATCCCCAGCGCGCCACACCACAGCAGGCGGGCCAGAGCTTGCCCCAGGAGGACCCGAACCGGCCAGACCCGTTCGCGGGGCGGCGACCACAAACCATCCAGAATTCCCAGGACAAAGGCGCAGGCAAGGAGAAACATAGGTTTTGTATTGTTGATCACTGTCGGCCGCAGAACAACCCGGTCTCCCTACGCCTGCTTTCCCGGCCGCCCTTGCGCAGCCAGCATCTATGGCACCGCGCTGAAGTTCGGCCGTAGCGCCGGGCACACTTTTCGACTATTTTTTGCCGCCATGTGCTGACTTCCAGCCAACAGACGCCCGACCCAGACGCAATGTATTCCCTCGTCATTCATCTGCCCAACACACCACCGCGCCGGATATTGCTGGTCAAACCCCGCTACACCCTTGGGCGCAGCGTGCGCGCCGACATCATGGTGCCGGACTCCTTTGCCTCGCGCATCCACGCTGCACTTCAGCAGGATGGACAGACCTACATTCTGGAAGACCTCCACAGCGCCAATGGCACCTATTATCAGGGACAGCGCCTTGTGCAGCCCATCCGCCTGCACCCCGGCGAACGCTTCCGCATTGGTGAAACCGAACTCGAAATCGTTCCCGAAACGCGCTTTACCCAGGTTGCCGCGCCGTCGGTGACGTACTCCCGGACATCTTTGGCTACAGTCCCGGAAGCGCAGATTGGGATGGGAACGGTCAACACAGCAGAAGAAATTCTGCATCGCGCCTTTGAGCGCAGTTCCGGGGGACTCCCCGACGCCCCGCAAGCTGCGCCCGGGGAAACACTTCTGGCCGCCACTCCGGGAAAACCAGCCACAGCCGAGACCTTCCCGGAAACGAAGCTGGAGCCGCAGCGCCCTGACCTGCTGGCGCTCGTGAGCAAGGTCGGCGTCACGCTGCTTTCCAATGTCAGTTTCAGCGAAACGCTGGAAGAAGTCATGAGCCTGGTTTTCGAGTCGCTGCCAGCCGAGCGGGGATTCCTGCTGACCTGCGACCACGCCCAGCAGCTTGAGTGCCGTGTGGCGCGTACCCGCACCACTCGCCTGCTTTGTGAGGAAGCTGTCGTCTGCCAGAGCATCACCGAACGGGTGTTGACAACCAAAGCGGCAGTGCTGACCTCCGACGCCCGGCAGGACCCGCGCTTTGCCGGCAGCCAGTCCATTCTGCTCGGCGACATTCGCTCCGTGATGTGTGTTCCGCTGTTGTTTCGGGAGCAGCTCCACGGGCTGATTTACGTCGAAAACCCCTACCAGCGCCGTTTTACGCCGGACGACCTGGAGGTGCTGACCACGATTGCCAGTGTTGCGGCCGTCAAAATTGAAAACATCCGTCTCCTCGAAGAAGAAATGAAACGCCAGCGGCTCCAGGCCGAAGTGGCCCTGGCCGCCCGCATTCAGGCTTCAATGCTGCCCCAGGGTGAGCCGCCGCTGGAGGGCCTCGAGGTGGCGGGGCTGTCACGTCCGGCAGAAGACATCGGGGGCGACTATTACGACTACATCCACGTCGGCGAGAAACGGTTGGCCGTGGTCATCGGAGACGCCTCCGGCCATGGCATCTCTTCGGGACTGCTGATGGCGCTGGCCAAAGGCGCGCTGTTCAACCAGCTTGGCATTTCACCAGACCCGGTGCACGTCATGCAGACCCTGAACAAACTCATCCATGAAAATGGCACGCGCCGCGACCTGATGACGTTTTGCTATACGCTGCTCGACGTGCCCACCGGACATGTCACCATTGCCAATGCCGGACACCCTTACCCCATAGTGTACTGCGCTGCCACGAAAACCGCCCATAGCCTGGAAGGAGGAGCCTACCCGCTGGGAGTACGGCCGACACTGGGCAGGCTTCCCATCCTGACCCACGCACTCAACCCACAGGATGTTCTCGTGCTGTACAGCGACGGACTCCCGGAACTCAAAAACCGCACTGGAAGCTACTTCGGCTATGATGGGTTGGAAGCCGTCCTTCACCACCATGCCCACCTGCCGGCGCGCGAGCTATGTGAAACCATTGTCGAAAAAGCTCTGACCTTTGCCTCCGGGGCCGTCCCGGAGGACGACATCACGGTGGTCGTCGTCAAACGCACCTGCTGACCGGGAAGGCAGGGCTGGTTATCCTCTGGTAAGGTTCAGAGCCGTCATAACATTCTTGAAATGATAGGAAAGGAACTCTCCATGCTGCACAGGAGTCGGGCGCTGTGCGCCAAACTGGCACTCGTCATTGCATGTTTACTCGTGGGAGCCGGGCTTCCTGACCCAGTCTTTCCCGACGCCCACGCGGAAGAAGTCATCCGCCCCCAGAAGCGGCGTGCCGCCGGCCAGCGGCGCGCCCAGAGCCGACGGGCCCGGAGCGGCCGCAGTCGTGGCGCAGCGGCACGAAGCCGCCGGGGACCGTCTGCCCGTGGTCGGGCTGCCCGCAGCCGGGGACGGGTCAGCCGGATGCGCGGACGGAGCGCACGGATGCGCAGCACGCGGGGACGCAGTTACCGCAGTCGCAGTTACCGCAGCCGCCGGGGGCGTATCG
>Ga0308417_1002055_pt1 | contig 13427 bp, 9 predicted proteins | sample HotsprSampleOS65_FD_203528 | JGI IMG/M metagenome (GOLD analysis project Ga0308417, IMG submission 203528) | Hot spring phototrophic mat microbial communities from Octopus Spring, Yellowstone National Park, Wyoming, United States - 20090730_OS65 ... | reverse complement strand
TACCTTAAGCTGACGCGCAGCTGGCAGCCGCTGGAACGGGTGACAGCTCACGACTGGATGACGCGCTGGATGGGCCGCGAGACGTATGAGCGCCTGTGGCGCCCGCTGCTGATCGGCAAGTTCAGCGACCAGTACCGCGACGTGAACATGGCCTGGATGTGGGCGCGCATCTACACGCGCAGCCTGCGCCTGGGCACGTTCGAAGGCGGCTTCCAGGCTTTTCTCGACGCGCTGGCGGCAGCGGTGACAGCGCAGGGCGCGCGCATCCACCTCAGCGCGCCGGTCGAGCGCATCGCGCTCGACCAAAACCGCCCCACTCTAACCGTGGCTGGCAGCGCGCCGCAGCCCTTCGACCGCGTCATCAGCACTACGTCGCCAGCCCTGATGCTGCGCATCGCCGACGGCCTGCGCGACACGCCCTACGGCCAGCAGATGGCCGCCCTCAAGAGCATCGGCGGGCTGTGTGTGGTGCTGGCCCTGAGGGAGTCGCTGCTGACAGACGGCACATACTGGCTCAACCTGCCTGCCACCAGCCCGGATAAAGCGCAGAGTCAGTTCCCGTTCCTGGCGCTGGTAGAGCACACCAATTGGCTGCCGAAAGAGCGCTACAACGGGGACGTGCTGGTGTACTGCGGCGACTACGTGCCGGCGGATCACGAGTACTTCCGGCTTGACGAAGCGGCGCTGGTGGAGCGCTTCATGGCGGCGCTGCCGCGCTTCAACCCGCGCTTCACGCCGGATTGGGTGCGGCGCTGGTGGGTGTTCCGCGCGCCCTATGCACAGCCCGTGCCGGGCGTGAACCACAGCCAGCACATCCCGCCGCTGGCGACGCCGCTGTCCGGCGTCTACTGGGCCAGCATGAGCCAAGTGTACCCGTGGGATCGGGGCACGAACTACGCTGTCGAAATCGGCCGGCGCGCAGCCCGGCTGGCAATGAGCAGCTAGGCCGTTCACACCGCCTCGTAGCGCAGGGCTGGGTTGCCCGGCTGTTCGACCTCGCTCAGGTTGTGAACGGCCAGCCGCCCGCGCTCGTATAAATACTCCACGTGCGCCCCGACTTCAGAGAGCGCCAGCAGCACGTCGTAGCCGTGCAGGTCCGGGTACATGGTCTTAGAGATTTCGCTGATGGTAGGCGGCGTCGGCGCGGCGCGCACGATCTCTAGGATGCGCTCCAGCTTGCGCTGGTGGCTGGCGTGAATGGCGATGATGCGTCCGTAGACATCGAACATCGGGTCCTCGTGGCCGCCCAGCGCCAGCCGGATGCCGTCCAGCCGCGCCACCTTGTGCAGCGAGTCCAGGTAGTGGCCCAGGCCCGTGTAATGCGTGATGCTCTCCGGGGCTTGGTTGGGCGTGGTGCGCGACAGCACGTGGTCGGCGCTCAGCAGCACGTCGCCCAAACGAATGCACACCTGTCCCGGACAGTGGCCAGGCGTGTGGATGAACTCCATGCCGTCCAGCGGGTGGTACTCGTCCAGATTGAAACTAACCGGCACCGATGAGAAGTGCTGTTTGCCGAAGCCGTACATCTCAATCAGGCTCTGGCGCAGGCGCTCGCTGACGCCGGCGCGCTCCAGGTAGATCGAAACGTCTTTGGTGGCAACGACGACTCGTTCCTCATAGTTGACCAGGATGCGCCGGTCCAGCTCGTGAATGCCGACCACCGCGCCGCCAGTCTGCTGGATAATGAAGGCCGCGCCGCCAAAGTGGTCAATGTGACCGTGCGTGATCAAAATCCGCTGGATGTCGGTTACGGCCAGCGGCTCGCCGAAGTCGTCGCGCAGCGCGCGGATGCCGGCCAGCAGATGGGCGTTGCTGTCGCCAAAACCAGAGCCGGTGTCCACCAGTGTAGGCGGCCCGGCGTCAAGGATCACGTAGCAGTAGGCCAACAGCGGCGCGAACGCCTGCACGGGTATGCGGTAAATACGCGCCCCGCTGCTGGAGTCAAACCGTTCGATAGATGGCAGCGCCCCCATGCAGCCCCTTTCTAGCAAACAGCACAGCGCACATTGTAGCACACATGGCACACATGGCGGCTGTCTCAGCGCTGTTGGGCGAACAGTTCACACCTTGCGCGCGTACACAATCATGCCGGTGCTGTGAAGCAGCCCCCAATGCACTAGGCGCGTGTCAGCCGCGCACAGGGCGCGCAGCAGCGGCAGCGCCAAGCGATCCGGCAGCTTGACTTGGTGCGTAAGGTAGCCCGTTACCGCCGGCGCGGCAGTGCGCCGCTCTACCACAAAACGCTCCTCGATCAGCCTCAGCCAGTCGTGCTCGCGGCCCGCGCCCTCGAACGGCGACAGCCCCTCCGCCTCGATGCTGGCCTTAATGCGCGACGGCGCGCGCGCCCCAAAGCGCAGCAGCCCGGCAAATTTGTCGCGGTAGCTGATGTGCGTCGGCAGGACGAGCATCAGCGCCCCAGCCAACAGCGCCGTTGCAAGACTCTCCTCGCCGCGCGAGTCAGACACCCACAGCAGGCCGCCGGGGCGCAGCGCACGGTGCGCCTGCGCGATCACACGGTCGGCGCGCAGGAGGTGGTGCAGCGTGCCTTTGACGGCGATCACATCGTAGGCTTCCAGCGGCAGTTCGAGCGTGTTGAGGTCAGCAGCGCGGTACTCGACGCTGCCGGGGACTTCGGCGCGGATCGTTTCGTAATAGCGGCGGCCCACCTCCAGCGCCTGCTCGCTGATGTCCAGGCCGGTGGCGCGCGCGCCGCGCTGCGCCAGCGCCAGCGTCAGCCAGCCGCTGCCGCAGCCCAGCTCAAGCGTGTCCATGCCGGGGCGCACGTGATCGAGGAAGGCGTCAATGTCGCGCGTGTGGTAGATGGCGTTGTGGCGCAGGCGGCGGTGATAGCGCCAGTCGGGCGGCACTTCGCGCGCCTTCGCCTCGGCGTCCGCGCCCCACAGGGCCGCTTCCTCGGCCAGCCGCCGGTCGTAATCACGCATGGCCGCTGTCATCTCCGCCGCTGGCCAGGCCGCCGTTCTGCGGGCGGACGCGCGTCTCGGCCGCCAGCACCAAGATGATGCCGTCCCAGTTGCTGGTGTGCGGCGCGCTGACGACGATGAACTTGGGCAGGTTGGGCAGGCAGCCTTCCGCGCGCCAGCCGGTCAGGCGGAACAGCGCGCGCGACAGGGCGGCCAGGGCGGCGCTGGTTTCAGGCGGACGTTCAGACAGAATGTTCATGCGACTCTCACAGGTAGGGTAAACGAAAGCAAAGGGGTCACAGAGCGCGGATGACGCGGGCCGGGTTGCCGGCGGCGATCACGCCCGGCGGTATGTCGCGCGTGACCACGCTGCCCGCGCCAATCACGCTGCCCGCGCCGATAGTCACGCCCTTCAGCACCAGCGCGTGCATGCCGATGAACACGTCGTCGCCGATGCTGACCGGGGCGGCTGCGCCGTCGCTGGGGCGCAGACGGCGCGTCTGCGCGTCCAGCGGGTGGAAGTCGGTGTCGGTGATGACCGCGTTAGCGCCGACGGTGACGCGGTGGCCGATGCTGATGCGCTGCTCGGCAACGATCGCGCCGCCGGTCATGCCAAAGTCGTCGCCGATCGTCAGCACAGCCCCGGCGCGGCGCGTGCTGAGGATGACCGGGTGCGCCGGGCCAAGCGGGTTGCTGCGCACCGACGAGCGCAGCGCCAGCCGCGCCCCGATGGTGAGCGTGCTGCGCCGGTGCTTCTGGATAATAGGCAGGCCGTAAAGCGCCCAGCCCGGCCCCCAAGCCACGCCCGCCAGCGCAAACTGGAGGCGCCCCAGCGGCAGCAGCAGCCAGCGCTCAATCTCGTTGCGCGCCTTCCAAGGCATGTCCCACGCCAGGCGCGCCGCGTCAGCGGGGGAAACAGTGAGGGGTTGGTCAGGTCTGCCGTCCATCATGGCACGGCATGATAGACGCAAAATGAAAGCCGTACAATCCCTACGAGTCGGTGATAACACACTGAAAACCGCGTTTAACAGCTCGTCACACCTCACCCCAGCGCGCTGAGCTGGTTGTCCAGCAGCAGGATGAAGCCGGCCGCTGTCAAGTCGCTGAGGTCGCTCACCGGCTCGTCGGGCGGGCGGGCAGCGGCAGCGGCGCGGGCGTGTTCCCAGGCGCGGCGGGCGCGGGCGCGGGCGCCGGCCCGATAGTAGAGGTTGCCCAGCAGGTACGCCGCCAGCAGGTGATCGCGCTGGCAGTAAAGCGCGGCGCGCAGCGCCTGGAAGGCGTCGCGGTCGTTTCCCTCTTCTAGAAACAGCATGGCGCGCACGTAGTGGGCGTCGGCCAGCAGCGCGTCACGGTACAGCGCCATGTCGAGGTGCGCGTGCGCTTCCGGCACGGCTTGGCGGCCGGCGAACAGATACGCCAGCAGCACGTGCGCGCGGGTGTGGCCGGGCTGGCGTGTCAGCAGCTCGCCCAGCGTCCGTTCGGCTTCGTCGAGGCGCTCGGCGCGCAGCGCGGCCAGGGCGGCGGCGTAGGTGTCGGGCGCGGGCGCAGCCGGCAGCGGCCCGGTGTGCAGCGCGCCGGTGTGCCGGCGGTAGGCCAGCGGCGTCCCATCCTGCGGCTTTTGGTAGAGCACCGCGCCGGGAAAGACGTGCGCTGTCCAGCGCTCGCGCGCGCTGCGGATCGCCTCGGCGTGGCCCAGCAGCAGCCAGCCGCCGGGGTGGAGCGCCTCGAACAGCCGGCGCTCCACCGGCGGGATATGCTCGCGCTGGAAGTAGATCAACACGTTGCGGCAGAAGATGATGTCCAGCCCCTGCGGAAACGCGGTGTCGAGCAGGTTGTGCTGCTGGAAGGCGACCATCTGGCGCAGCGCCGGTTTGATCTGCCAGCCGACAGGCGTGGCGTCGAAGTAGCGGGCGCGGAAGCCGTCGTCGGTGTGGCGGAACGCCCAGTCGCGGTAGACGCCGGCGCGGGCCAGCGCCAGCGCCCGCAGGTTGATGTCGGTCCCCAACAGGCGGATGCGCCAGCGCTCCAGGTCCGGCAGCAGCGTGTGCAGCGCAATCGCCACCGAGTACGGCTCTTCGCCAGTGGCGCAGCCCGCGCACCAGATATCGAGCGTCAGCCGGTTCTTGTGGCGGCGTTCCAGCACCAGGTTCGCCAGCAGGTGATCGCGCAGCAGGCGGAAGTAGGCAGGGTCGCGGAAGAAATAGGTCTCGCCGATTGTCAGCGCGTGAATCAGGTCCTGCCACACCGGTGCGGAGTCCGGGCTGGCGCGCAACAGGCTCAGCAGGCCGGCCAGATCACCCCCGGCTGCGTCGCGCAGAATCAGCTCCAGGTCGCCGCGGAACTGGGTGGAGACAGCCAGACCGGTGCGCTGCTCGATCAGAGCGCTAGTCTGGGCCAACAGGGCGGACGGCGGTTGCGTTGACATCGTGTCACAGTTATACACCCAGCGCTCAGCGCTGAACATATAACATAACAAAGTTTTAATAGCGGCCGGTTGAGCGGCGCGCAAATTGACTTTGCCCGAACGATTCTCTATACTCACCCACGATTACCGGTTGCATCGTTCGATAAGTCCTTGACCTGCCTTGCTGACCTCACCCCTGCCCCGCCGACGCGGGTCTTCCCCTACCCAAAACAGAGAGGGGATTAGGGGGTGAGGTTGAAGAAATAACAGAGATTTGCCTGACGAAACGCTGAGGTGCTAGCAGGAGGAGAGCTGCAGTGCAACGGTGGTGGGCAGCAGTAGGAATTATTCTGCTCACTGGCCTGGTTGGCCCGTTTGCCAGCGCGCAGACTGCCGCTCAGCCCGGCGACCCGCCCATTGCCAGCCTTATCAGCGTGTCAGCGCCAGATGAAAACGGCCTCGTGACGATCTCTGGTGCGGCTGGCGCGGTGTTTCCCGCAGCCCGGGTCGCTGTCCGCAACCTTTACACTGAAGAAGTTGTGACGGCCAACGCAGGCCTCACCGGCGCGTTCACAGCGCGCATCTTTGGCCCCGGCAGCACGCCCTTCTGGATCAGCCCAGCGCAGACGCTGCCGGCCGGCCTCAGCGGCCAGCCGGGGTCGCTGCCCGGCGGGCCAGGAACCATCGTCTACGGCTCATTTCCAGAAGCGCGGCAGGACGCCGCCGCCATCACGCAGCTCATCGTTGACGGGCAGTTGGGCGACTGGGAACTGTATCCGGATGCCCGCCTGCTGCCCGCCGGCCCGCATCCGCTGTACGCGCTGCGCAACGCCGGCTCGCTGTATCTGGCGCTGCCAGCCGCCGCCGCGCCCACTGTCTACAACCGGCTGGCTGTGCTGTTCAGCTCTGGCACGACGGCCTACGGCCTGGTCGTTGACCCGCGTCTGGCCGAGCAGACCGCTGTGTGGCGGCGCATCAGCCCCAACGCGGCTGACCTGGGCACGATTGCCGTGGCCGCCGCGGCCCAGGCGGACGGCATCGAGCTGCGCGTGCCGCTGAGCGCGCTGCGGCCTGCCGGGGCCTCAGCCCTGGCCGACATCGTGATCAACGGCGTCGAATTCCTGGCGGCCGACGGGACACAGATAGCGCGCTACAGCGCCGAGCAGCCGCCGCTGCTGGTGAACGAGGTGGATGGCATCGTTTACCAGGGCGGCCTGCTGACTGGCGAGCTGGCGCGCTTCACTGCTGGCGGGCCGGTAGCCAGCGGCGCCGGTGTATGGACAGCCCGCGGCCGCGCGCTCGGCCTGACGCTGTCGCCAGGCAGCGTCTGGCGCATGCAGATGGACGTAACCCTGAACGCGCCGGGCCTGCCGGACAGCCTGGCCGGCCTGGGCATGATCGGGCGCGTCAGCCTGCAGCCAGTAATCGGCGCGGACGGCCTGCAGGCTGTGGGCGGCCCGGACAGCGCTAATGGCTGGACAGCAGCGCGCACGCCCTCCGGCCTGCCGATTGACGGCCTGGGAACCGTCATCGTTCTGGGCGAGACGCTGACGCCAGCCCAGCAGGTGCTGCGCCAGGGCAGCGCGCTCACGTTCGGCCTCGACTTCCGCCTGCGCGTTCCCGCCGATCTGCCGCCCGGTCTGTACGTGCCGGTGTTTGAAGGCTGGGCGCGCATCGCCAACGGCGAGCTGATCCCGTGGCACACCAGCGGCTTGCTGGGCAGCGGCGGGCGAACGCTCTCGCGTTTGCAGTCTACCCGCCTGCCGCTGGTCCTTAACAGCGGCGGCAGCGCAGGCGGGCGGCTGCTGTGGACGCTGTTCCACGACGCGCCAGGCAGCGCCGGCAGCCGCGGCCTGCTGGCCGCCGAGGACGCGGAGCGCTTCGCCCTCTCCAACCGCGTGCGCTTCAACAGCCCCACATACATCCTACCCCCGCGGGCCGGGCCAGAGAGCGCCGAGGCCATCGCCTACCCGCTCGAACCCTACCTGCCCAACATGCTGCCCAACAGCGCCGATTCGTCCGCGCCGCCCCTCATCCCTTTCCTCTTCCCCGGCGGCCGCCTCAGCGGGCAGGTGCAGCGACCCGACGGCACAGTGGACGACCTGGGCAGTGCCCCTTTCCTGCAGAACCGTCTCTCGACGCCCGAAGCGGACGACCGCACGCTGTTCGGCGGGCAGTCGCAGGTGGATATCTACCGGCTGACGACGCTTAACCCGCTGTTCACAGGCTATCGTTTCGACCAATACGGCGAGTACCGCATCACGCTCAGCGGCGCGCTGGAGGATATTTGGGGCAACCGGTACGAGGGCGGCGGCGTGTACACCGTGCTGGCCGCCGAGACGCTCAATCTGACGCCGGGCGTCATGCCGGGCACGCCATTCCACGTGGGCGACGCCTTCAGCGCAGCGCTGCGGGTCGCCCCGGCCGTGCCGGCCGATGTGACGGTCAGGCTGCGCGTTTACCCGCTGGACGGCAGCGCGCCGGTCGAGCATGTGATCAGCGGACAGGCCAACCGCGCCGGCTATTTCTACCCGCCAGACAGCGCCTTCGCGTTCGACACGCCCGGCGAGTATGTCGCAGATTACGAGGCGCGCTACACCGACGCCGCTGGCCGCCTGTGGGCCGGCAGCCTGCGCGGCGCGGGCGTGGTCGCCACCGCGCACGGAACGCTGATCGCGCGCGGGCAGCGCGGCCTGTTCGACTTCGATCCGGGCGTGCGGCCGGCCTGGTTCCGCACCCAAACGCACGCGCCGCGGGCCGGCGCGCTGCGCTATCACTCGCCCTATCACCCTGGCGACGTGCTGCGCTACCCTGCCGACAGCGCGGGCAGCGTGCAGCCTGTGCTGACGCTGCAGGACGCCGCCGGCAGCTACCAGAGCTGGCTGCTGGCGGCGCTGCCCGATTACACGTCCTCAGTGGGCCAGCCGCTGGAAGACATGGCCCTGCGCGACGAGCTGCCAGCGGCCCTTGACGGCGCGTCGTACTACTACTTCAGCGCCATCCGGCCCGGCGTCAGCCTGCGCCAGTTCGTCAAGGGACGCGATGAACCCGGCCTGCTGTGGCACTGGGACGCCGACAATCCGCTCAACCGCCAGCCTGGCGCAGGTCTGGCGGGCGACCAGCCCGGCGATTACGCCTTCCTGTTCGGCGGCGCGGTCGTGCGGGCGCCCGACGCCGGCGTGGTCGAAACAGCGGCTTATGCCGCGCTCGCCGTGGCCATCGGCGGCGATGACGCGCGCGGCCCGCGCGTGTTCCCGCCCTACCGCGGCGAGGCCGGCGGGCCGGACGGCGGGCCGCTGCTGACGCTGGGCGGGCAGCTCAACCTCTTTTTCTACCCCACCAGCGTGCAGCCGGGCCAGGTGTTGACGGTGGGCGATGTCGTGTCGTTCGCTGGTCAGGTGGGGCCAGCCCTGGCCTCGCGCGTGGACATCGCCGTGACCGACCCCGACGGCGAGACGCGCGCCTTCGGTGGCTACGCCAGCCCCACCGGCTACTACTACAACCCAGCAGATGACTTTGCTGCGCGCAAGCCCGGCGTGTGGACCGTGCAGGTGCGCGTCACGCATGACGGCTTGACGTCTGCCGGGCCGGTGCAGCCGCCGCTGCCGCAGGGCGGCGTGCCTGGCGCGCCGTCCGGCATCTACCAGTTCTATGTGATTCCGGCCGAGGCCGGCCCCATACCGTTCAACGACACGCGCGCCGATTACCGCATCCCCGGCGGTATCCCCTACAACTTCAACTTCAGCCTGCCCGCCGATTGGAGCGACGCGGCCTTCCACTACACCGCCGCTGTTCCGGCCTACATCGTCGGCAGCGGCCGGCTGCAGATCAACGGGCGTTCGGTCAGCTACCAGTACAACCCGGTCAACCTGAACAACGCCTTCCCCAATTACGAGATAGATGCGCGCGTCTCTGGCCCGCACGTTTCAGACCGGCTGACGCTGACGTTCTTCGCCAGCGGCGCTGACCCGCAGGGCCAGCGGCGCTATCTCAGCCGCACCGTCGTCATCCAGTACGACCGGCTGACCACGTTTGATTGAGGACCTGCCCATGACACCACGCGATGCACGCAGGCGCAGCCACCGGCGGCAGGTGTGGCCAGCGGCGCTGGCGCTGGCCGGGCTGGCGCTGCTGGCGCTGGCAGGCTCCGCGCTGGCGCAGGCGCCCACGCCCACCCCGCTGCCGCTCTACGCCCTGCCCGACGAACGCACCACGCGCAGCTACAGCAGCAGCACCTTGGCCATTGCCGACCAGGGGCGCCGGCTGGTTGTTGCCAACCAGCTCAACGGTACAGTGTCCATCGTTGAGGTGGTCATCGCCAACCAGGCGCGCACGCTGGCCGAAATCCCAGTGGGGCGCGACCCGCGCAGCGTGGCGGTAACGCCCGATGGCCTCACCGCGCTGGTAGCGCTGCGCGGCGACAGCGCCCTGGCGGCGGTGGACGTACGTCAGCCGGCCGTGCTGCAGACCATCCCGCTGGGCGGGGCGCTGGCCTATGCCGTGGTGGCCGAGGCCGACACCGCCTATGTGTCGCTGCAGGGCAGCAGCGAAATCGCTGTAGTGGATTTAGCCGCCGGCCAGGTGAGCGCCCGCATACCCGTCCCGCCCTTCCCGGCCGGCCTGGCGCTGTGGGGCGATCTGCTCTACGTTACCCATTTCTGGAGCGGCGACCTCAGCCTGGTCTACCTGCCGCAGCTGCGCGTGGTAGACGTCGTCTCCACCGGGCCGGACACCGGCCTGTCGCAGGCTGTCGAACTGGACACCACCCGCGGCCTGGCCTATCTGCCGCAGACGCGCAGCAACGCCCAGAACCGCTTCCTTACCTTCGACACCACCGTGTTTCCGGTGGTCAACGCGCTCGATCTGCGCAGCCTGGCCTTGCTGCCTGGCCGACGCATCACGCTTGACACCGTTGACCGGCCGGTAAACATGCCCTTCGACGCCGCCCTTGACCGCTTCCGCAACTGGCTTTACGTGGCCAACGCCGGCAGCAACGACGTGTCCGTCGTGGACCTCAACACCGGCCTGCTGCGCGCCAACATTCCTGTAGGGGCCAACCCGCGCGGCATTGTGCTCAACCGGGACAACACCTTCGCTTTCGTCAACAACGCCCTCGACGGCACGGTGACCATCATCAACACCGGCGCGCTGGCCGCCATTGACGTGCTGCCGGTGAGCAACCTGACTGTGCCAGTGGACATCCTCATCGGCGCACAGTTGTTCCACAGCGCGGCTGACCCGCGCCTCAGCGCCGACCGCTGGATAAGCTGCGCCAACTGCCACTTCGACGGCCTGTCTGATGGCCGCACCTGGGCTGGTTTCCCCGGCGGCCCGCGCAACACGCCCGACCTGTTCAACCTAGTGGAGACTGCGCCGTATAACTGGGATGGCGGCTGGGACGAGCTGGCCGATGTCGAGCTGAAAATCCGCGACCTGCAGGCCGGTATCGGCCTGATCGAGGATTTCCCCCTATCCGCGCCGCTGGATGCGCCGCACACCGGCCTCTCGCCCGACCTAGACACGCTGGCCGCTTACCTGGCCGCGCTGCCCGTGCCGACCAACCCCTTCCAAGGCGACCCGGCGCAGGTGGCGCGGGGCGCGCAGGTGTTCGCTGAACAGGGCTGCGACCAGTGCCACATCGGCGCGGTGGGCAGCAGCCCGCAGGTGCACGATGTGGGAACCGGTGGGCTGTTCGCCACGCCGCAGTTACGCTACCTGTGGCTGAGCGCTCCTTATCTGCACGATGGCTCGGCGGCTGCGCTGCACGACGTGTTTCGGCTGCCCGGCGCGCATTTTCTCGGCTTGACCGTCACACCACAAGACCTAGACGCCCTGGTGACCTATCTGCTCAGCCGGTAACAAAAGCGTACCGTCTGGCAATTTAAAATTTAACGCTTGCGAAAACACGGCCCTGTCGCTATTATTTGCGAAATACGTAAGCAAAATTGCGCTGCCGCGACAGGGCTGTGGACAATGAGCATAAGCGCTGCGATGCAGCAGTATCTAGCGGAAGCCTACCGGCTGGCGTATTACCAGGACGACAGCCGGTATGTGTCTACGTCAGCGCTGGCAGAGGTGATGAACGTCTGCGCGAAGCCGGTTACCTGGAGCACGAGCCGTACCAGGGCATCGTCCTCACGCCGGCGGGCGAGCGCGAGGCGCTGCTGAGCATCCGCCGCCATCGGCTGGCCGAGCGCTTCTTGGTGGACGTGATGGGCTTCGGCTGGCACGAGGTGCACAGCGCAGCCGACGCGCTGGGAGCAGCCGCCAGCGACCGGCTGGTGCAGCGCATGGAGGAGATGGCGGGCTTTCCGCGCCGCTGTCCGCACGGCGAGCCGATTCCGGACGCCAGCGGCCGCATGCCCCGCCTGCGCGACCGCCCGCTCAACAGCGTGGAGCCTGGCGAAACATATGTGTTGAGCCGCGTGAACACCCACGACGCCGGCAAGCTCGAGTATCTGGGCACGCTGGGCCTCAAGCCGGGGGTGCGCTTTGCGCTGGTCGCGCGGGCGCCGTTCAGCGGGCCGCTGCAGCTGGAAGTGGACGGCGCAGCGGTGGTTATCGGCCACGAACTGGCCGGTGCGCTGCGGGTTTGCCGTCAGGATGAGTTTGAACTGGTGTAAGTGTGCGGCTTGCGGGTTTGCGCGCGGCGCAGATAAAGCGAGGGCAAAACGCGCGAAGTGAACCGCTGGCGCAGGCGGGCGGCGTGGGGCCGCGGCCCTCACTCAGGCGTGACGGGCCAGCGGCAGGCGGGCGATGCGGCGGTCGCGGTTGACGCGCGCCGCCGGATACACCTTCAAATCAAGCGCGTGGATTAGACGCTCAACGAACGGGTTGGTGATCACCGGCATGCGCACGGTTTCCTCGCCCCGGCTCAGCTCGAAGTAGTAGACGATGACACGGCGGCCGCCGGTCTGGCCGAATTCCTCGTAGAACGCCTCCGGCTCGATCTTCCAGCCCTCGTCCAGGTAGGTGAGGAGCGCATCGCCCCCGGTGAAACGCTGCGAACGCGGGCACCAGTGGCTCACCACATCCATATACGAAAAATGCGCGTTCGACGAATCAAGCACAACCATACTGCATCTCTCCTCTCAGCACTGGCTTATAACATCTCTACATGTATTCTGCGCGGGGTTTGTTGACTGTAGATAATGTTTGCGTTAAGAGTGGTTTAATTCTGTTGTTTGATCCTTACTACAGTCTATTTTATCTACACTGTACGACACATTGTCCTGCGCTGTCAATCGCCACTAGTCCACGAAAAGGACGCAGAGTGTTTGTCCAGGTGTGACAATCGGGGTGGCAGTGCGGCGGCGTTGGAGCGCAGCCCCCGTGGGCTGTGTCAGCCAGGACAGCCCGTTCATACACCAGCCTAACATATGTTATAATCGGCGTCCAGCAGTTTCTGGCATTCTGCACAATTGTTCATCAAGGACTTAATCGCGTGCTTACTAACATCCTGATAGAAAACATCGCCCGCCACGACGGCCAGGACGTGACCGTGCGCGGCTGGGTCTACAACCGCACCGGCAAGGGCAAGCTCCAGTTCATCAAGCTGCGCGACGGCACTGGCATCGCCCAGTGCGTCGTTTTCAAAGGCGACGTGGACGACGAGACATTCGAGCTGGCCGGCCGGCTGGCGCAGGAATCGGCCGTCGTGATTAACGGGACGGTGCGCCGGGACGAGCGCGCCCCCGGCTACCCCGGCGGCTACGAGATCGGCGTGAAGCGGCTGGAGCTGGTCCACATGGCTGAGGAGTACCCGATCACGCCCAAGGAGCACGGCGTCGAGTTCCTGATGGACCACCGCCACCTGTGGGTGCGCTCCACGCGCCAGTGGGCCATCCTGCGCATCCGCGCCACCATCATCAGCGCCATGCGCGGCTGGCTGGACGATCACGGCTACCTGCTGGTAGACACGCCCATCATCACACCCGCCGCAGGCGAGGAAACGACCACGTTGTTCGCAATTGATTACTTCGGCGAGCCGGCCTACCTGGCGCAGACCGGCCAGCTCTACAACGAGGCCAACATGGCGGCCTTTGGCAAGGTCTACTGCTTCGGCCCCACCTTCCGCGCCGAGAAATCGAAAACGCGCCGGC
>Ga0308417_1002052_pt1 | contig 13431 bp, 13 predicted proteins | sample HotsprSampleOS65_FD_203528 | JGI IMG/M metagenome (GOLD analysis project Ga0308417, IMG submission 203528) | Hot spring phototrophic mat microbial communities from Octopus Spring, Yellowstone National Park, Wyoming, United States - 20090730_OS65 ... | reverse complement strand
GGTTGCACAGCCGAATCCACGTCGAGTTCGCGCGGGCCGCGACGGGAGACCGGCGAAGGCAACGACTTTGTCACCCCCACTTCGCGGGCATGCACATACCAGGCAGCCACCCAGCCGGGTGTGCCGTTGGGCGCTGCCACGTTCAGCCACTGGTCATACACGCCGATCTTCTGGCGAGCTGAACTCAGCGGCTCCAGCAAGGTCAGTGTCGTCCCAGCCGGCAGTCGTTGCAGCACCTGTGTGCCAATCGCGCCGGCCCGGTTGCGCAGCGCCAGCCCGCCGGCGGCGTGGATGTCGGGGACGTCGTTGACCACGATGACGGTGGTGGCCTCGGCCGGGGGCGGGCCACCGGGCGGGCGGAAGTTAGGGTTGTCGTAGAAGGCGCAATAGGTGATGATCTGGGCGGGCGAGCCGGCAAACCCGTAGCGCTGGGTGAGCCAGGCGCTTTGCTCAACCGGCCATGGCCACGGATCGTGAATCAGATAGTCGCCACCCTGGCGCCCATAAATGAGCACCCAGTGGTTCTGGAAGCCAGGGCTGGGGGACATGTCCAGTTCGGCCACGACCGGCTTGCCCGCGTCCAGCGCCGCGTCAATCTCCGCCATCGGCGCCGGGACGTTGCGGCAGTCCACCAGCCGATCCAACTTCAGGCCCGGCAGGACGCGCGGCAGCCCGAACCACGCGATCAGCGCGCCGAAGAAGCCCTGGTTCATGCCCAGCGCCTTCAGCTTGTCGTTCAGCGTGGCGGGCGTCTCTTGAAAGCCGAAGCCGTTGGCCAGCATGGTCAGGCAGGTGAGCGTGCAACCGTCCGAGCCAATGGTGCGCCCCTCGTTGGTGAAGCCGAGCAAAATATCCTTCCAGCGCGGGTCGCGCTGCGAAAGTGGCACAGTGTTGAACATGGTGGTGATGCGATCTCCTTGGTTTGCGAATCGGAATTGGCCATTCACCACGATCAATGCGCGATTGGGGCGATCGTCGCCCGGCGGGGCGTCGCCGTCAAACAGGCCGAGCGGCTCGAGCAACGCTGGCTTGAAGATGAAGTCGAGCAACCCGAAGTTGCGTTTGGGCACGCGGCGCAGGTAGAGGTACTGGAAGATCTCGATGCCCGTGTCGTTGGCAATCACCGGGTAGCGAATCCACTGCACACCGGTTGACGCATCCACGGATGGGACGCCTGGCTGCACGGTGACTTCGTCGCTGCGAGGGCCGATGCGCTTGTGATATTGCAGGGCTGCGCGCAGCGGGTCGCCACCCCATTTGTCATTGATCTCGCTGCGCGCGCGGCCAGGGCCAGCGTTGTAGGCCAGCCCGGCCAGGGCGACGAGGCCGTTGAAGCGGTCGAGTTGTTCCTTGATATATTGCCCGCCGGTGAGCACCTGGACGAGCAGGTGCTTTTGCTCGAAGGCCTGCGCGAATTGCGCGTCCAGGTCGGCATCGCTGAGAGTTGGGTCGTCGTTGCGGTCGAGCGCCGACAGCTTAAGCGCGCGCGGCATGCGCGCAATCACCGCAGCCCGCGTGCCGGGCGTCACCTGCAACACGCCGTCGCGCGAGTTAACATTCGCGCCTTCGACCGCCATGAACGCCTTGAGCAACAGCGGCGGCAAACCAAGCAACGCTGCGGCGCGCCTAGTCGCCCCAAGGAGGGCCTGGTTCTTGCGCACGCGAGAAGGTTACTTGAGATTGGGCAGCAACGCAAATGGCAGGTTTGTTCACTGCCTATCTGAGCATGCCGCCCCCGCGCACCTGCTTCTTCAACTGCTCCATGCGGCGGCGCCGTTTGCGCTCCTGGGCAGTAAGCGAGGGGGTGGACGGGGGCGGCTTGGGCAGAGGCGCCGGCTCTTTAAACACGCCGGCCCACGCCTCCACCTCGGCCCTCCCCGCGTCCGGCTTTTCATCGGTGTTGGCCGTGGCGCGCAGGGTTTGCTGCAGACTGCGCGCGAACTCGGCGGGGGGCTGCACGCGCACACCACACTGCCGCGTGAATTGAGCGAGTGCGCCATCGGCCGTGACGACGATCAGCCCCCGGCGATCTTTGGCCTGGCCCACGATCTCGCGTATCACGTCGTCGGCCTTGTGTCCCGGCGCTGCGTAGATCACCTCCAGCCTGCCTTCGCGATCTTTGTGGTGGCCGAAGCTAGGGATGTCGCTGCCGGGGGCGGGGTCGAACACGACTGTGACTGGCCGGCCAGTGCGCGCGACGTACGCCCTCAGTCGGGCGACGAGTTTCGCCTCGTCGTTCGGATCGCTGAGCGACAGGTCGGGGAGCTGGCCGATCAGGTTGTGGCCGTCAATCAACAACGGCATCGCCGTCATTATAGGCCGCGCGCCGGTTGCGCACGCCGGGCATGATCTTATGGTAGTCTAACCTCGCAGAGCGATCATCTGCTTCAACCGAGGTGGAACGGGTGCCATGACCACAGAGAGAGAGGCCCGACGCTATACCTGCGGTTGCGCAAGCGAACAACCCGTCGGTACGGATGGGGTGATGGACGAAGGAGGGCGACCATGCCAGGCTTTCGAGACCGTTCCCAGGCCGGGCAGCTGCTGGCCCGGCACTTGCAACACTACACCGGACGCAGCGACGTCGTGGTGCTGGCTCTGCCGCGCGGCGGCGTCCCCGTAGCCTATGAGATCGCCCGCGCGTTGAAAGCGCCGATGGAGGTTTTCGTGGTGCGTAAGCTGGGCGTGCCGGGCGACGAAGAGCTGGCCGTGGGCGCGATCGCCTCGGGCGGCGTGCGCGTGCTCTCCGGTAAGTTGATCGCCGAACTGGGCCTGACTGATGAAGACATCGAGCGCACCACGGCTCGCGAGTTAGCCGAGCTGAACCGGCGCGAGCGCATCTTTCGCGGCGACCGCCCCTTCCCGAGCCTGGAGGGGCGCGTGGTGATCCTGGTGGACGATGGCATTGCCACCGGCGCGACGATGCGCGCAGCCATTCGCGCCGTCCGCGCCCACCGACCGGCGCAGGTGAGCGTTGCCGTGCCGGTCGCTGCGCCGCAAGCGCTGCAGGCGTTGCGGCCTGAGGTGGACGAGTTGATCTGTCCGCTCACGCCCGACCCACTGACGGGGATTGGCGCGTGGTACCAGGACTTTGCGCAGTTGCAGGATGCGGAAGTGATCGCTTATCTCCGGCGCGCGCACGCGAACTCGAACGCTGCGGCGCAGTCGGTCGCCATGCGCGGATGACCCGGCGCATCATCCGCACATCAGAGGGCGTGTTGGGCCTGCGCCTCCTCAATCAGTTTCTGCTTCAGGTTCCACAGCGCCTGGCTGAGCGAGACGTGGTAAGTATGCGGATTGATGAGGCGGCGCACGCCGGCGTCCAGCCGATCAATGTCCCGTTGCCTCACAGCGCGCATATCCTCGATGGTCGGAAGCTCGCAGACCAGTTGGCCTTCGCGCAACACCTCGACCAGCAACGGCTCGAAGCTCGAGATTTCATTCTGTCGAAGGGTGCGGAACTTGGTGTGGTCGGTGGGATGACGCAGGACGATCCACTCAAGCCGGCGAGGATCCTCTTCTTCCAGGCACAGCAGGTCGGCTGTAGCCAGGCCGCGCCGGTCGTATAGGCGCCACACGGTCTTATTGCCGGGGTTCAGCGTCTTGGCGGGGGTCTCGGAGATCTTGATGGCGGGGACCCACAGCCCATCGCGCTCGAGCGAGACCAGTTTGTACACCCCGTCCAGGGCGGGGGCGCCATGCGACGTGATCAGGTTGGTGCCGACGCCATAGACCAGCCTCCTGATTACGTCCTCCGGGTCCACCCCATAGCGCGGCGCTTCGCCGCGGATCTGGGCGGCGATCTGCCAGATCACCAGCTCGTCGAGCTGATTGGAGAGCACGATGGATGTCTCCGGAAAGCCAGCCGCGTCCAGCAGCTTTGCCGCCTGGATGCTGAGATAGGCGAGGTCGCCGGAGTCGAGGCGCACACCGATGGGCTTGTGTCCCTTGCGGCGCAGTTCCTCGAATACTTTGATCGCGTTCGGCAGGCCGCTCTCCAGCGTGTTGATCGTATCCACCAGCAGCAAGCAGTCGTCCGGATAGGCTTCGGCGTAAGCGCGGAAGGCATCCAGCTCGCTGCCCCCCATGGCGATGAAAGCCTGGACCATGCTGTGGGCGTGGGTGCCCTTGGGCGGGAAGCCCAGGACGTGGGACATGCCGGCATTCGAGGAGAAGTCGGCCCCGCCGATCAACGCCGCGCGCGTGCCGGCGTTTGCCCCTTTGTCCTGCGCGCGTCGCATCCCAAACTCCAGCACCGTCCGCCCCTGGCTGCTTTCGCGGATGCGCGCGGCCTTGGTGGCAATCAGGATTTGAAAGTTGAGGTGATTGAGGAGGGCGCTCTCAAGAAGTTGTGCATTGGCCAGCGGCCCCTCGATCACCGTGAGCGGCGCGTGTGGATGCACCACGTGTCCCTCCGGCACAGCGCGCATGGTGATGGCGTCGAATCCCCCGCGGCGCTTCAGCCAGGCCAGGAAATTGTCGTCGAACAGCGGTCGGCCGGTGCGCGTCTTTTGCGCCTTCAAATAGTCCAGGTCCTGGTCGCGGAAGTGGGCGCGACGCATCCAATCCAGCAATGTGCCCAGCCCGGCGTTCACGCAATAACCAGCCTGATGCCTGCCGTAGTCGGGGTAGCTGCGGAAGAAGTGGTCGAATTGGGCGCGTTGTTCGTGAATGCCGGCGCGGAAGTACAACTGCGCCATGGTCAATTGGTACTGGTCGGTGAACAAAATGCCTTCGGCGGTATCTCGGTCGTTTGTGTTCATACAAATTGAATGCGATGGGCGCGCAGTTTAACCTGATGCAGGCCGGCGCGCGTCACCTGTGCGAATCAATCAATGATAAGGGAAGCAGCCCGGTCTGCCCGAAAGTCCAGGGGTCCCGACCGCCAACCTGGACGGACGTGGAGTGGATTTACAGCGCGGCCCGGCCTATGCTGGGCGCAGTTCGTACAGGCTCTTGGAGATTTGGAGGCTTCTGAAAATGACACAGACTGAGAATGCACTGGTCGCGCTTTCGCAGGCCATGGCCGACGCCGTCGAGCGCATCGCCAAATCGCTGGTGATGGTGAATGGCCGACCGCGCCAGCCCGCCACCGGCATCGTCTACGATGCCGACCTGGTGTTGACGGCCGATCACGTGCTGGAGCGTGAAGACAACCTGACGGTGCAGACGCACGATGGCCGCGTCCTGGGCGTGCAGATCATCGGGCGAGATGCATCCACCGATCTAGCCGTGCTGCGGGCAGCAAACCTGGGGGTACCCTCGGCGAGCGCAGCAGCAGATGCGCGAGTGGGGCAGATCGCGCTCGCCGTTGGCCGTCCATCGGCCGATGGCGTAATGGCCAGCCTGGGCGTGGTCAGCAAGGTCGGCGGGCCGCTGCGCATGGGTCGCGGCAGCGCGACGCTGGAGCGATATGTCCAGACCGACGCCACGCCCTACCCCGGCTTCAGCGGCGGCGCGCTGGTGGACGCAACCGGCGCGGCGTTTGGACTGTTGACCACCGGCTTTGGCCGCGGCGCGCCCATCGTGATCCCCATGGAGGTCGCCCTGAAGGTGGCGCGCACGCTGACCAGGCAGGGCTACGTGAAACGCGGATACCTGGGCATCGTCAGTCAGCAGGTAAAACTGCCGCCAACACAGCGCAGCAGCGCGCAGGAATACGGCTTGCTCATCGTCCGCGTGGAAGAGAACAGCCCGGCCGAGAGGGGCGGCCTGCTGATCGGCGACATCCTGCTCGCGGTTGAGGATCAGGCCATCAACGATGCCGATGACCTGATGGCGGCTTTGCACGGCGACCGCGTCGGCAAGCCGGTGACGATTCGCGTGAGCCGCGGCGGGGTTGTGCAGACCCTCTCCGTGGTCGTCGGACAGAAGGCTTGATCGGCGCGATGGCTCGTCTATCAGCAACGGTCACTTCGCAGGCGCTCGCCGCTGCGGTCGAGGCAGCCAGGGCGAGCGTGGTGGAGGTGCGGAGCGGGAGCCGCGGCATCGGCGCTGGCGTGATCTGGCGCAGCGCTGCCGGGGCGGCATCGCGGGCGTCCAGCGTGATCGTCACCAACGCCCACGTCGTGATGGGGGCGGAGCGGGGCAACGTTCAGGGCGGACTCCGAGTGGTCACCGCGGACGGACGCGCGTTTGAGGCTGAGGTGGTCGCCAGCAATCCGCAGCTCGACCTGGCGATGATCCGCGTGGGCGCAACCGGGTTGCCGGTGGCGAAGGTTGGCGACTCGACCCGGCTACGCGTGGGCGAACTCGTCTTTGCGATCGGCAATCCGTGGGGCCAGGTGGGCGTCGTCACAGCAGGCACCATCAGCGGCCTCGGCAGCATCACCCTCCGGGGGACGAACCGGGCGGCCCAGTACATTCGCTCCGACGTATTGCTCGCGCCGGGCAACAGCGGCGGCCCCTTGCTGGATACGACAGGAGCGGTGATCGGCATCAACGCCATGATCTTCGGCGGCGATCTGGGCGTGGCGATTCCCAGCCATGTCGCCACGGAGTGGATGGCCGGCGAGCCAGACTGTCCTGTTCGCCTGGGCGTCGGCGTGCGGGTGGTGCGCCTGCCAACGCGCCAGCCGGGGCTATTGGTGGTGGATGTCGCGCCTGACGGGGCGGCTGCGCGAACGCTGCTGATCGGCGATGTGGTGCTCGGCGTGGACGGTGAACCAGTGGCCGACCCCGATCGTTTTGCGTCGGCGGTGACGCGCAGCGCGCGGGCGCGCGGAGCTGTGCGCCTGAACGTGTTGCGCGGCGGCGCTGTGCGCGATGTGGATGTGCAGGTAGACTCTCCGAGCCTGTAGGCTCGGAGAGTCGGGGGTCATGGCAGGCATATTCATCATCGCCCCTACCCCGGCATTGCGCGCCGGCCTGCGCGCCTTGCTGGCCCAGGCCGACCCGGCATGGGAAATCGTGGGCGAAGCGCCCTCAATCAGCGACGATGGAATCGGCGCGGATGCCGACGTGTTCCTGTTGGCCCAGGCCGACCAGCTCGGGCTGCTTTCCGGCGCCCTGTCGGGCGTTCGCGACCAGAGCGCAGTTGTGATGACCGACGACGTCGCTGCTGCGCAGGTGCTGCGCCACCTGCCGCTGCACGGATGGGCCATTGCACCTGCCGACGCTACCGCCCAGGAACTGCGCGCAGCTATCCTGGCCGCCATTCAGGGGCTGGCCGCGCTGCCGGCGCAGATGGTCGCTCAGCTCATCGAACCCGCCGCCGGCGTCCGCGCGGCCAGCCGCGCCGAAGAGCCAGAGCCGAAGCAACCGCTCACACCTCGCGAGATCGAGGTTTTGGAATGGGTGAGCCGCGGCCTGCCGAGCAAAATGATCGCGCATGAACTGGCGGTGAGCGAGTCCACGATCAAGTTTCATCTGTCCTCGATTTACGCAAAGCTGGGCGTGGCCAGCCGCACCGAGGCGGTCAGCCGCGCCGCCAGGCTGGGCTTGATTACGCTGTAGGCGCACGGGCCGGCTCTCCGCGACGGCTGTCTTCCCCGCTTATCACCATCGTCTCAGCCGGCGGCTCTAGAATCACGTCCACATGCCACTCGCTCAGGCAACGCTGGTCGGACAACCGGCGGATGATGATGCGCGCAGCCAGGCGCTAACGCGCATCAACCTGCAGGATCTGCTGGATAACTTCGGGCTGGCTCAGGTGGGCTGGCTGCGCCCAGTGCTGGAGCGGTTGCTTTGGTCGCAGGCGGCGCAGTTCACCCGGCTGGTCATGAATTTCGACCGGCGAATCGGGGAGGTCGAGTTGCAATCTGCGTCGCGCGAGTTCCTCGCCCGTCACACGCGCGGCTTGCGCGTCATCGGCCTTGAAAATGTGCCGATGGAAGGCGCGGTGATCTTCGCGGCCAACCATGCCGGTATGTCGGAGTCGCTGGCTTGCTTCAGCGCCATTCCGCGCCGGGATCTGCGGGTGGTCGCCAACGATCGGCCATTCGTGCGCGCGCTGCCCAACGTGTTTGCCCGGTTGATCGCCGTGCCGGAGGCCGCCGGCGATCGCTTCGCCGTCGTCCGCCAGGTCACGCGCCATCTGAACAGCGGCGGCGCGTTGTTCATCAACCCGGCTGGCCGCATCGAGCCGGATCCGGCCTGTATGCCGGGTGCGATCGAGTCGCTGCGCGGGTGGTCGCCGAGCCTGGGGGTGTTCGTCAGGCGCGCCCCGGCGGTGCACGTCGTGCCGACGTTGGTGAGCGGGGTGATCCTGCCCTGGACGCTGCGTCACCCGCTGGTGCAATTGCGACGCCGCCAGCAGGACCGCGAACGGGCGGCGGCGGCGATCCAGTTAATGGTTCATCTGCGCCAGCGCGAGCGCACGCCGGTGACGCCCGTGGTGAAGTTCGGCCGACCGCTGTGCGGCGAAGACCTAGTGCGGCTCGACAGCATCGAGGGGATCGTGGCGGCAATCACAGCGGCCATGGCCGATATGATGCTGGACATCTGATGGCTCGCTCAGGTCGAAGCCTGGGCCAATCGCACATGGGCTTGTAGCTGGGGGAAGAATGTATGAAAGTCGCCGCGCAGGCCGGCATAGTGCGCGCTGAGCTGTGGCACGGCCTCGCCGAGCAGGTTCGGGCGACTCAGCCGGCGCGACATGCGCTTCAAGATCACCTCGATCCCTTCCAACGAGGCATACGCGCCCAGCCAGTCATCGCTCATCATGCGCTGCAATCCGGCCTGAACCTGCTCGGGCAGCCTGTCCCGGTATGTGGCGAACTGTGCGTAGACATTGCTGATCCAGGCGCGCAGCGGCACATCGCAGTAGCATTCCCAGTCCACAGCCAGGAAGTGATCGTAGAACACGTCCACCAGCACAGCCGCATAACGTCCAAACGGCGGTTCGATGCGCGCTTTGCTGCGCGCGACGGCCGGGTGCGCGTCGGTATATAGGTCAATCAGGCGATGGCTAAAAAAGCCGCGCCGGACGCCGGCGCTGAAGTGCGCGCGCGCTTCGCCCTTTACCCAATCTGCGATGACGTTGCCGATGCGATGTTCTACGTCATCATCGGACAGAAAGAGATGGGCGAGCCAGTTCATCCGATCAGGGATAGGAGGATGGCAAGGGCTGTCGCCAACCCGCCGGCGGCGAGCGACGTTGAGCGTATCCTGGCCGCCCGCTCGCGCAAGGCTTGCTTTTCAGCTTCGTCGGCGATAGCTTCAACGCCGCCATCCAGGTTGCGCACGCCGCGCATGGCAAACGCCATGCACGTCTTCTCGCGCCACTGGATTAATCCGCCGGCGCCGGCGAAGAAGATGGGCAGCAGCGCCAGGTTGGCCCACCATGGCGCGGACTCCGCGCGCAGCGCCACGAATGCCCCGACGCCGACCGCGACCGCCGCCAGGCCGATGATGAGGCGTTTCTGGCGCTCCTTTGGGCCGATGTTGAAGCACACCTCAGGTGAAGGGGAAGATTTGCTGACCTGGCTCATGAAGAAAGACACCGCCGCTTTAGATTAGATGCCGAAGTCTAAGGCGGTTGTCTGAGAGGTCAATGAGCGATGAACGCCGTCAAGCGCTGGCTGGCATTTAACTGGTGGTATCTGCGAGGCCGACGGCCGCCATGGGATACCGGCGTCTCGCCGCCGGAGCTGTGCGCTTTCATCGAAAGCCATGCGCCCGGACGCGCGCTCGACCTGGGATGCGGCACAGGCACCAACGCCATCACCCTGGCGCAGCGCGGCTGGCAGGTGACCGGCGTAGATTTCGCCCTCAAGGCTGTCCTGGTGGCGAGGCGCAGGGCGCGCGCCGCCCGCGTGCTGGCCGACTTTCGCCTGGGCAACGTGACCCGCCTGGGCGATCTATCCGGGCCATTCGATTTGATCCTCGACATCGGCTGCTTTCACGGGCTGGCGCCGGATGAGCAATCAGCCTACGCACGCAACGTCAAGCGCTGGCTCGACCAGAACGGGGTGTTCTTGCTCTACGTCATCTTCAAGGACGGCGCGCAAGCGGGGCACGGCGGCGCGGCGGAATCCGACCTGGGTTGTTTTGCGCCGGAGCTGGCGCTGGTTGAGCGCGTGGATGGCGCCGACGCAGTGCGCGGTCGGCCATCGGCCTGGTTGACGTATCGCCTGGCCTCTCAGCAGGCGTTGTTACAATGACCGGTGTGCGAGGTCGCGCATGCCGGCGCTCGCTGCGCTCATAGGAGGTTGGCGTGTTTGTGCCCCTGTTCATCCTTTTTTTGCTGATGCTGATCGCAATCGTCATCCTGGTCGGCATCATCGCCGTGCCGGTGGCGATCGTGCGTCATCTTCAACCCCATCACCCACCGTCCCGCATGGCGGAATCGCAGTACGCGGATGATGCCCGCCGGCTGGTGAGGGAAATCAAAGAGACGCTCAAGACGTGTCCGATCGCCTACGAGCAAAAGACCGAACTGCTGCGGCAGGTGCGCGATATTCCCGCCGGCGTCGTGCGCGCGCTACACAGGCTGCAGCGCCTGCGCCGCATCAGGAAAATCGCCAGGCGCTCGGCAGACGTGGCCGCCGCCGTGCTCGACGACATCGCGCGCATGGAGCGCCAGATCGTGGACGAGCTGCGCCGCACCCACGAGACACTGCTGGAAGTGCCGGTGGCGCTGATGAAGGTGGACGTCGCCCGCGGCGAGCGCAACCTCGATCGCATCATCGCTGCGCTGAGCGAGACCAACCAGCGGTTGAACGACCTGGCGGACAGCTACGGCGAGGTTCGCGCCGAGCGGAGCATGGGTTACCCATAGCTGCTCCCCCCATCCTCCAACTCGCCCTCGACGCGCGCTTCTGCGTCGCCGCGCGCAGGCCGGAGACGACGGGCGATTGTCAAATCGCGCATCTTCGCCAAAATACGGCGCGCGCGAACGCCAACCCGGCGGCGCGCGACAACCTGACAATTTGATTCCACGGAGCAAACCAAACACATGCAACTTCTCCCTCCCAACAGCGTGGCGCTCGTCACGGGTTCTGGGCGCGGCCTGGGCCGCGCGATCGCCGAGAAGCTGGCCGACGCCGGCGCGGCCATCATCCTGCACGACCACCGCCGCGAATCGCCTTCAACCTTCGGCGAGGCTCGTGACCTGGACGCGGTGATCGCCCAGTTTCGCGATCGGGGCGCGAAGGTGGTCGGCGTGATTGCCGATGTCGCGAACTATGCCGAGATGCAGCAAGCGGTGAAGACCGGCGAAGAGGCGCTGGGGCCGATCACCATCCTGGTCAACTGTGCCGGGGGCGACATCGGCGCCGGCGGCAAAGGCAAGCCCGATCCCAACGACGCGCTTGGTATTTCCCCTGAAGATCTGCAAGCCATCTTCAACCGCAACCTGATCGGCACCATCCAGGTGTGCAAGCTGGTAGTGCCCGGCATGCTTGCGCGCAAGGCAGGCTCAATCATCAATATCGCGTCGGTCGCTGCCCTGTTCGGCGTGGAGCGCGAGGTGGCCTACGCTGTGGCCAAGGCCGGCATTGTGCACTACACACGCTGCCTGGCCATAGAATGCCGGCGCGTCGGCGTGCGCGCCAACGTCATCGCGCCCGGCCCCACCAAGACGGCCCGCTTCCTGGCCACGCGCGTGGTGGATCCGGCCAAGATGGACGAGGCGCAGCCTTCGCTCGATCGGTATGCCAATCCGGCCGAAGTGGCGGATGCAACGTTGTTCCTGGCCAGCAACTTGGCGCGCTTCGTCACAGGCCAGGTGCTGGCGGTGGATGGCGGGCTGACGACGCACCCCTATTGACGCAGACAAACCGCGCGTAATTACGCCACTTCCACGACCCGCCCGGCCTCCAGCGACTCGATGGCTGCCTGAATCACCTTCTGGGCCGCCAGGCCATCTGCGCCGCTGCCGTCAATGCGGTCGGGCGGGACGCCCTCGCTCACTTCTCGCAGGAAGGCGTGGATGCGGTCGCGGAAGGTGTCGTGAAAGCCGGCGAAGCCGCCGAAGATGGGATTCTGATATACCTGCTGCACCATCGTCTCGGCGGGATACAGCGTGGCGCGCATCCACATGTCCTCGATGACCAGTCGCCCATTCACCCCGGCTACTTCGCATCGCTCGACGGCGTGCGCTCGTTTGATGTCGTAGCTGCTGGTGAGGTGGCCGACCGCGCCATTGGCGAACTGCATGTTGATCGAAGCCGTGCTCCACATCCAGCGGCCGGGCGCCCTGGTGGCAAAACACTGCACGCGCTTCACATCGCCGCAGAAATGGCGCATGATGTCCACCGAGTGGGGGTTAAGCGCCTTGAGGTGATAGTAGGGCGAGTCGAGGTCTTCTGGCCGGCCGATCCACAGCGCCATGTTGCAGAACAACAGCGCGCCGATCCGCCCTTCGCGCTGCCATTGCCTGGCAATGCGCGCCGCCGGCGTGAAGCGGTGATTGAGGTTGATGGCATAGCAGCGGTTCTTGTGTCGGGCCAGGGCGACCATCTCCTCGGCCAGGCGGACGTCGTTGCTGATCGGCTTTTCGCCCAGCACATGGCAGCCGGCCTCGAGCGCCTGCATGGTGGGCTCGTAGTGATCGCTGGCGTATTCAAAGCCGCCGGTGGCGATGCTGCACACGTCGGGCTGCAGCGCAGCAAGCATGGCCTTCGCGTCGGTGAAATGCGGCACGCCCAGCCGCTGCCCTGCCCGCTCCGCGCGTTCGGGGATTTTGTCGCACACCCCGACCAGCTCGGCGAGCGGATCGGCTTTATAAATATCGGCGTGCAGGTTGCCGATGTTGCCGAGGCCAATCACACATACGCGTAGCATGGCAGTTTGGTGTTGCGCGTCGCCCGCTCCGGGGAATGTGCCAGACCGTGCGAATACGCAAACTGTATCCCAAAGCTCAGGCTGTGTCCGAGCCTGTGGCGTAGCCTTGCTCGATCAAGTCGGCGCCGAAGAGATGATCGAAGCGGCTGAAATCCACATTGCTGGTCTTCCAGCGGCCGATCGCCTCCGGCCGCACGATGATCCTGGCCAGCGGGAAGCCAAGGAAGTCCTGCAGCCGGGCGAGCGTGGCTTCCTGATTGAGAACGAAATCCTCGAAGCGCACGGCGAGGCAGTGCCTGGGCGGCGGCGTGGCGCGCACGATGTCGCGCTGATACTTCCAACTGATCGCGCGCATCATCAAGGCATCGTCGTCGGGCGGTCGCTGATAGGGCACGCCAAAGTCGGCCAGGTCGTCGGTCAGGTGGGCGCCCAGGATGCAGTCGCGCGGATCGCGCACCCACAGGATGTAGTGGGCGTCGGGGAACAGGCGCACGATCCACGGGTAGATTAAGGTGGTCTCCGGCAGCTTCCAACCGCGCGGCTCGTCGCGCGCCAGCACGTGGCGCAGGTAGCGCCGCACCAGAAATTCGAACGCCGGATCAACTGGCATGGTATGCAGGTTGGAGAAGTCCCATTCGTTGTTGCCGCGGTGGATGACGTATCTGGCCATGACGCGGCAGGCGTCGTAGAGGTCTTCGGGCGGCA
>Ga0308417_1002051_pt1 | contig 13433 bp, 12 predicted proteins | sample HotsprSampleOS65_FD_203528 | JGI IMG/M metagenome (GOLD analysis project Ga0308417, IMG submission 203528) | Hot spring phototrophic mat microbial communities from Octopus Spring, Yellowstone National Park, Wyoming, United States - 20090730_OS65 ... | reverse complement strand
ACAACTGCTGGCCCAACCCCAGGCCTGGACCCAAGGGTGGAAATCCAAACCCCAGTTCCACATCAAACCCAACCCGCCTTAATCCCCACCAACTGACAATTGACAAACACTACCCTTTTGTTGCTGGGTTGATTTTGGCCGTTGACAGGCGCAGCCGTCGCTGCGTATGGTTGATGCCCCTTGACCGGAGACCGGGGCTGGGCCATTGGAGGCGAAGGCTCCGGGGGTCGTTGGAGAGGATGTGATTGACCTTGAGCGAGATCCGACTCAAAAAAGGAGAACCGATTGACAAGGCCTTGCGGCGGCTGAAGAAGAAGCTGGACCGCGAGGGTGTGCTGCGGATCGTCCGCAACCACCGGCACTACGAAAAGCCGAGCGAACGACGCCGGCGCAAAGAGAAGGCGGCCCGGTTCGCCGCCATGCTCAATGCGCGGTACGCCGAGATGTGAGCCTCGGAAGTCGTGGCGCCGGCCGGGTCCCGTGGTGAGCGGGGCTGGCCGGTTTTTTGTTTTCCGGTCCGGTGTGCTGAGGACTCCGTAAACCATTCCCCACGGCATTCACCACGGCCCCAGTCCATGTACTCGTTTTCCACTTGTTGGAATTCGCATCGACACACCGATGGCCGAGCGATGTTGCGCGAGATTCGCGAGCTTGGCTTCGAGTATGCCGAACTGAGCCACGGCATCCGTCTGAGTTTGGTGGAAGGGATCCTGCAAGCCGTGGACAACGGCGAAATCCGCATCTCCAGTCTGCACAATTTCTGCCCGCTGCCGATGGGGGTATCTCATGCGTCTCCCAACCTGTTCCAGTTTTCTGCCGAGTCAGCGCGCGAACGCGAATTGGCCATCAAGTGTACCCTCAAGACCTTCGACTTTGCCGTCCGCGTGCGCGCGCCCGTGGTGGTGTTGCACATGGGCAGTGTGGAAATGAAGGATTACACGCGGCGATTGAAGGACCTGCTGGCTGATGGACACCGGGGCACCGACCGGTACGAGTCCTTGCTGGCCGAGGCCATCGAGCGCCGAGAATCCAAAAAGGAGCCGTTTGTGGAGCGGGCCTACGAAACTCTGCGGCGGCTGATTCCGGAGGCCGAAGCGCGCGGGTTGCGGCTGGGCATCGAAAATCGCGAAGCGGTGGAGGAGATCCCGTTCGAGACCGACCTGCTGTTCTTTTTCCGGGAATTCCCCCAGCCGGCGGTTACCTATTGGCACGACACCGGCCACGCGCAAATCAAGGAGGAACTGGGCCTGATCCAGCACATGTTACATCTGGAATCTTTTGCCGATCGGTTGGCGGGGTTCCATATCCATGACGTTCGACCGCCCTGTCGGGACCATTGTCCCCCGGGGAGCGGGCAGGTGGATTTTGCCGCGTTGCGGCCTTGGGTGCGGCCGGAGCATGTCAAAGTCTTCGAGTTGAGTCCGGCACTGACAGTGGAAGAAGTGCGTGCTGGGGTCGAACACATCCAGCGGCTTTGGGGGTCGGAATAGGCGCAAGCCTGACAGATTGGCCCGGGTGCATTTCCCTTTTTGAACAACCCTCACCCTTCCCGGGATTTTTGCCGGTCAGAGCCGCGGGAGCGTTGAGGGATGATCAGCCTACGTTGGGCTTCCTGTCGCGGCCGCTCTAAAAAGGGAAATGCGCCCATTGGCGCTTGGAGTGCGTCGCCACCCCTGGGGCGCACGGCTGTGGCCCGCGTCTTCGGCTCCGGAGGCAAGCCTCTTGTCGCACGGTTTCCGGTCCTGGGTTCGCGGCCCAGCCCTTACAGACTCCGGCCGGTCAACCGTTGGTAGGCCTCGAGGTATTTGGCGCTCGTGGCAGCCACCACATCGGGAGGCAAGACCGGGGCGGGAGGTCTCTTGTCCCACGCCAGGCTCTCCAGATAATCCCGGACGAATTGCTTGTCGAAACTGGGCTGGGGTCGACCCGGCTGGTACTGATCGGCAGGCCAGAAGCGGGAGGAGTCCGGGGTGAGGACTTCATCGATCAGCAGGAGCTGCTGCCCGGCTAAGCCGAATTCAAATTTCGTGTCTGCAATCAGGATGCCACGGCTGCGGGCGTAGGCCCGGGCCTCACTGTAGAGTTGCAGGCTCAGATCGCGGAGCCGACAGGCGAGTTCCCTGCCCACCAGCCGGCATGCCGTCTCAAAAGAGATGTTCTGATCATGGCCACGGTCGGCCTTGGTAGAGGGTGTGAAAATGGGCTCGGGCAGCTCATCGGACTCGCGCAAGCCCTGGGGCAAGGGCAACCCCGCTACGGCACCCGTCTGCCGGTACTCCTTCCACGCGCTTCCGGCCAGGTAGCCACGCACGATGCACTCGATGGGCAGCGGCCACGCCTTGCGCACCAGCATGGAGCGCCGGGCCAGCAGAGACGCATACGGCTGCAGCGGCTCCGGCAGGGGATCCTCCGGACCAGCCAATAGATGGTTGAGCACCTGCGAGGCAAACCGTTCGAACCAGAAAAACGAGATCTGCGTGAGCACCTCGCCCTTCCTGGGAATGCCGTTAGGCAGCACCACGTCAAAGGCCGAAATCCGGTCCGTGGCCACCATCAACAGGCGGTCGCCCAAATCGAAAATCTCACGGACCTTGCCGCTACGCAGCTTGGGGATGCCGGGCAGGTCGATCGTGAGCAACGGTTCAGTTGTCATGGACTCATGCTGGAAACGGGATCGTCCTGCCAGCAACAGGAAAAATGGTTGGAACGGCATCCGAAACCGGCGTGACCGGCCCGGCCGCGCAGCCCCATGCCGGTTCGGCCCTCGGCAGCCCAACGCCTGGCGTGCGGCCTCCGCCCCGGATTTAACCCGGCTCACGTCGGTAGGGCGCAGAAAGGGACGCCTAAGGAACCAGGCTTTTCGACTTGGCAGTGAAGAGCTGGCCGGGCCGTCCGTGAGGGCAGGAGGCGATGTGGGAGTACCGCGCCGCCAACGAACCGTGCTCGTCGGAGGCCGCAAGAACGGGCACGGTCCGAGACTTGTTGAGGGTCCATGCCGTGCTGTCTGCCAGATCTCGAGTGTGGGCGAGCGTGGACCAGCGCCGGCCCGCTTGTCCGGCTCATTCGGGTCCACCGGCCCTACAAGCCCGCCGCGGCGGCTGAGGACCCGGGCTCTGCTTCTGCGACCCTCGCGCCGAGCCCGGTACCCTGTGCGCCCACTCCCGATTTCGAAGTTGGAAGAGGGGTTCCCACCCAGTCGCGATGCTTTGGGCAGGTAAAATCTTGATCCTTTCTACTTCCAACGCGTGGCCGACCTAACTGGGAGAGCGTTGGCCGGATGGGGCGAACCGCTCCCTGGCCCGGGGCGTTTTTCCCGTATCGGCACGGCCTTTCCCAGGCGGCGCCCTCGTCAGATGGCGACTTCGTCCCGCACCGCCGGGGACTTGAGAGCTACAGCAAACTCGGGCATGGTTTTGCAGTCCTTGCGTGCGCGCGTGGCGGAATTGGCAGACGCGCCAGACTTAGGATCTGGTTCCGCAAGGAGTGGAGGTTCGAGTCCTCTCGCGCGCACCAGCTCCGAGCTGACCGGACCGCATGGCTCCGGGCCGACTGCTGTGCCTCCTCGATCCTGGGGCCAACATCGGTGCCTGCTCAGGGACCCGCCCAGTCACGGGCCCTCGTCCATGGGCCCGCCGCCGCGGCGATACGCCTCCGCCAGCAGGGTCATGGGATGTACCACCCGAATCGGCAGGCCTGCCCTGCGCACGCCTTGGATCAACTGCAGCAGGCAGCCGGTGTTGGCGTTGGCCACCACATCGGCTCCCGTGGCACGGATATGCTGCAGCTTGCGTTCCAGCAACCGCTTGGCCATGTCCGGTTGCAGCAGGTTGTAGATGCCGGCACTGCCGCAGCACCAGTTGGCCTCCGGCAATTCCACCCAGCTCACGTTTGGAATGCTCTGCAGCAGGGCCCGGGGCGCTTCCACCACTTTCTGCCCATGGGTCAAGTGACAGGATTCATGATAGGTCACCCGCAAAGGTGGCTGACCGTTCGGACGCGGCCGACGCCAACCGATCGCCACCAGCCACTCGTGAACGTCCTTGAGCTTTTCGTCCCACAACCGCGCGCGGTCGCGATACCGCCGATCCCCGGCCAACAGACGGCCATAATGCTTCAAATGGGAACCGCATCCCCCAGCGTTGCTGAGGATGGCATCGTACCGCTCCGGAGGAAACTGGTCCAGGTTCCGACGGGCCAACTCGGCCGCCCGCTCCAGCTCCCCGTTGTGGGCGTGCAGGGAGCCGCAGCAATATTGGTGGGGCGGGGTGTGAACCTCGCACCCGTTCCAGGCCAACACTTCCACCGTGTCCTGGTTCACCTCGCTGAACAACACATCCTGCGCGCACCCGGTCAACAGCGCCACTCGATACCGGGTGGGGCCCCGGGCAGGGGTGACGGGAGCGATCAACTCGTCCGAAAACGCCGGGGACACGCTCGGCGTCATGGCTTCCAGTTCCTGCCACCGCAGAGGCAACCACCGTACCACTCCGCTCCGCCGCACCAACGCTTGCAACCCGCACTCTTGGTAGAGACGCAGCAGCCGTGCCGCCCAACGCAGCCGGCCCGGAGCCATGAACAACCACCCGATCGTCACTCTGCGGATCCACCGCCGCCAGAGACCGCCCAACAACCCTCGTTCCTCGATCTCGGCTCGGGCCTGTTCAAACAACTCCGCGTAATTGACCCCGGCCGGGCAGGCCGTCATGCAGGCCAGGCAGCCCAGGCAGAAATACATTTCCTCGGCAAAAGTCCGCGACAGCTCCAGCCGGTCATCGGCAATCGCCCGCATCAGCGCTATGCGACCGCGCGGGCTGTGGCGTTCCACCTTGGTGGCGTCATAGGTGGGGCAGGTTGGCAGACACAACCCGCAATGCATGCATTGCTGGACCACCGAGTAGTCCAGTGCACGCAAACGGGATGGAGTCCTTGTGGTTCTCATCCGTGCTACCCAGAGCCGGTTGCGTCAACCCTGCCGGGGACAAGGCCTTCTGCTTGCCGACCTCCAGCCCGTCGGGGGCCGCACTTGCTACGTCTGGCTCCCGCCGATTCCCACCGGCGCTGCCGCGACGCTAATCCAAGCACCGGCCCCGCATCAAACCCAAACCCGCCGCCCTGTCGCAAACCGCCCGTGCCATTCCACCAAAAAGGCGTACTGGGTCGGCTTCCGGGCCTGTCTGGACACTTGATGCTCAACCGGCTTGTCCCCTGAACGCCTTCTTCAACATCCCGCTTGCCGAGCCTGCGAAAACCGATCGGTAGGAAACGCGGCCCCCGGGGCAACCTTTCGCACTCTGGATCTGCCAGCAGGATTCCCCTCAACCCACTTTAAGCGCACCGGCCGAAACAACCCTGGATCGTCCGAGGTCGGTCCGAGCTGTGCGCCGTGGTGGGCGCGCCTGCCCGCCGCCATCGGCCAGCTTCGCGTGCCACATCAGCTCCGCTCAACATCGCTCCGCTTACAGGCCACAGATCCCCGAGCAGGAGGTTAGCCAGCTGAGGGTGCTGCTGGCCCGGAAGGGCACAGACCCGCGGCGGCGCCGTTGCCGGCGCGCTCTTGTCCGGCTGGCTAGCCCACGACCTGCAGGACACGGACGGGTTGCACTCCGAGCTTTCTTGTGCCAATCATAAGTTGCCATGCAGACATCGAACCAGACTTCGACCCGGACAACGCCCCCTGCCAGGCGCAACTCCATCAGTTCCACCCGCATGAAACGACGGGAATTCCTCCGGCGCACGGCCCTGGCCGCCGGATGCATCGCCCTTACCGGCCCTTGGTTGCGGGCCGCCGAGTCCCAGCCACGCCGCTTCGACCCCTTCGAAACCGTGACCCTGGGCAAGTCGGGCATCCGCACCTCCCGTTTTTCCTTGGGCACCGGCATGCGCGGAGGCAATCGCCAGTCCAACCACACCCGCATGGGCCGCGAGAAACTCCAGGCGCTCATCCGTGAGTCTTATGAACGCGGCACGCGCCTGTTCGATCTGGCCGACCTTTACGGCACCCATCCCTATCTGATTCCGGCATTGGAGGGCGTCCCTCGCGACCGTTACCAGATCATCACCAAAATCTGGTTCCGCCCCGGAGGCATCCCCGAACCCGAGCGCCCCGACGCCGATGTGGTCGTGGAACGGTTCCTCCGCGAGCTACAGACCGATTACATCGACCTGGTGCTGCTCCACTGCGTAACTTCTCCCAACTGGCCCAAGGAACTGGCCAAGCAGATGGAAATCCTGGCTCGATTGAAGGAAAAAGGGGTGATCCGCGCCCACGGCGTTTCCTGTCATTCCTTGGAAGCCCTGAAAGCTGCCGCGGAAGAACCCTGGGTGGATTCGGTGCATGCCCGCATCAATCCATTCCAAATGAGCATGGACGGCCCGCCGGATCAGGTGGTGCCGGTCCTGCGCCAAATCAAGGCCGCCGGCAAAGGAATCGTGGGCATGAAACTGGTCGGTGAAGGCCGCCTACGCAACGACCCAGACAAACGTGACGAATCCATCCGGTTCGTCCTTGGCCTCGGCTGTGTGGACGCCATGACCGTGGGTTGCGAAACCATCGAAGAGGTCGACGATTTCACCCAACGCGTACGCAAAGTCCCCATGCCCAGCGCCGCTGGGGCCTGAGCGGCCACAAACGGTCCCAGCGTAACTGCGGTCGGCCGGTGCTGCTCTTTTTTGGGGTGCCCGTCTACGCCCTAGGCAACGGTGTCCCACGGCCCGGAAGCTTTTGGCCATAAAACCTGCCGGCGGTTCCCGCCCCAAGGCCCGAAAAGCCAGCGGTACCGCCTGCCGCAGCCGAAAGCTTCGGACCACTCGGGCATATTTTCGACCGTCAGGATTGCCCTGAGACAGATCGCAACTCCCGCACCCTCGCCACTTGGAAAAGGTCCGAGCCTTGACCGGGTGCTACTGAGACATCCATGAGATGGCCCGGCTGTCGCGGGCACGTTCCCGAGACAGGTTTTTTGTGGCTGGAGCCAGGGTTTCGCATGCGCGGCCACGAGGCTCCGTCCTCGTCGCACCTCCGACAGTGCCAGGACGGGGCCGTACTTCAAGCGCCTCGCAAACCCTAGACGCCGCAAATCTCCGGCAGCGCCCCCACCGCGATACCAGGCCGCCACGGTCCCGGTGCCTGTCCGTGCATCCACGCCGACCGACCGGCTTCGCATCCGGCCACATGCCCGGCGTGCCCCCACAGTGCGGCTGCGGCTTGGGCACCACCCGTGCAAAGCTGGACACCCCTGGCACCCCGGCCGCGGCCACGGTCTACGCGCCCTGACAGTTCCCCAGGGCTTCCCCGCGCCTGGGCAGCCTTCTGCCCGGCTCGACTTGAGAGTAGTCAACCACCTCATTCCCCTGTACCTTGTGGGCAGAACAGGAGCAAAGGCTGCGGGGAATCGTGCCCCGGATGCCCGGGCTGAGAGCCCCCCGGCCGCCCGAAAGACCCATGCCGCAAGCCATCATTGATCCGGAGGAAGTACGCAGGTTTGCCGAAGAGCTGAAGCGGTTCAACCTGGAGCTCCAAAACCGCATGGCCGCCCTCCAGGCCCGTTTCGCCGCCCTGGGCGACACGTGGCAAGACCAAGAGCATGCCAAGTTCGCCGAAGAATTCCGCGATACCATGAAGGTTCTGCGCCGGTTCATCGAAGCCTCCAACCGCCAGGCCCCCTTCCTGCTGCGCAAGGCCCAGCGCATCGAGGAGTACCTCAAACAACATTGAACCATGCCGGATCGGGCCCGGGTCACTTCCATCGAGGCCATCGAGGCCTTTCGCAACCAACTCATCCTCTTCCGCGACCGCGCCGGCCGGGTGCTGGACGAAGTAAGCGAACATCTCACCCGTACCCGCAACTGGCTGGAACATGACCGCCAGAGCCATTGGCAAAACGAAATCCGACGCCTCCAGCGGCAGCTGGAACAGCGGCAACAGGAACTTTTTACCGCCCAACTGTCCGCCCTGCGCGGCACCCCCTTGGCTGAACAAATGGCTGTCCAACGCGCCCGCCAGGCCCTCGAAACCGCCCAGGAACGCGCCCGCCGCGTCCGATTCTGGCAACAACAGTTCGAGCCCCGGGTCCAACCCTTGGCACGTCAGATCGAAAAGCTTCGCAATCACCTCCACCAAGACATGGCCCGCGCGCTGGCCTACCTCACCGAAGTGCATCGGGCCCTTATTGCCTACACCGAGGTGCCTCCCGACACGACCACACCGCCGCGGCCCGTGGAACCCGGGCCCGGCCCTGCCCCCACCCCAACCTCACCATGACCGGCGCACAAAATCGTCTGCTGGCCCTGCTCAAGGATCTCCAGGCCGACTGGGACCAGACCCGACAATGCTGGAACGACGCCAAGGCCCTCGAGTTCGAACAACGGTTCCTCCACGAGCTCACCAGCCAGGTCAACCAAACCATCGCTGCCCTCGACGCCCTCGAACGTGTCCTCCAACAAATCCATCGCGACTGTGAATAGTCCGCTCCCCAGCACCTCCGAGGTCCTCTCCCTGCTGGACCAACTCCACACCACTGTCCAGACCGTGGCCCGGAAGGCCGAACAGCTGGACCGCGACCTGGCTACACGCACCCACCGCGTGCGCTACCACCGCGAGGAAGCCCTCCGCGTGGCCCGCGAACAGTACGAGGCCACCCGCGCCCGTTGCGAAGCTCACGCCCGCGAACGACGCCTCTTCCTCGAACGAACGCACCACCACCGCCAACGCCGAATCTTGCTGGCCCTGGAAAATCAGCGACAGCGATCCCTGGCCCGTCTGGAAGCCACCGCCGGACGGGAAACCTTCGAGATCCAGCGCGCCCAACTGGAGGCGGATCGCCGCCGCGATCAGGAGCTGGCCGCCGCTAAGCAGACCTATGAAACGTTCCAAGCTCGCCTGGCCGAAGCCCGTGACCTTCTGCTCCACCACCTTTACCAAGCCCAACTCCTCTTCAGTGCCCACCCCGCACTCGCGCGCGCACTGACCCAATCGCCCGCCACTCTCGCTGCGCCGGCGCTCCCGGTGTCCGACCCGGACAGCTTCAGGCAGACTTTCCAAACTCTCCTGCAGGAACTCGACCACCTGATCCGACAGACCCGGCGCCTGGCGCTGCCCATCCTGTTCCGCTACTGCCCCTGGTGGCTGGGACTCCTGTTGGGCATCGTGCTGCCCGCCCTGGCACTGTTTGGCCTGGCCCGCCACGCTCCCGCCGCACTCGCCCCCGCCCATTGGACGCTCTGGGCCGGAGGCTTGGCCCTCTGGCTGGGGCTCTACTTCCTAAGCCGCACGCTCGCGCAGCCCCGCGCCCATCAAATCGCCCGCCTCCACGCCCAACTGGCCGCCTGGCTGGAACAGTCCGCTCAACTGGCCCAGTCCAACTTTCAGACCCAGACCGCCTCCATCCAGAACGCCCACGCCCAGACCATCGAAACCCTCAACGAACGCTGGCGCCAGCTCCGCCGCCGTTCCCAGCAGCAACACCAGGAACTGCTCCAGCGAATCGAAGCCCAGGGCCAACGCGCCCAAGAACGGAACGACACCCTCACCCGCGCCCGAATCCAGCAGCTCGAAACAGATCTGGCCCGTCAATTGGCCCGAATCGAGTCCGACTTCAAACAGCAATGCCAATCGATCGAGTCCGCTGCCCAACAGCAACTCCAGCGCCTCCAGCAAACTCATCAGGCCGGTTGGAACGAAATCCAGCGCCAGTGGCACGACGTGGTCCTGCCCTTGTGGAATCAACTGCGCACCATCGCCGCCGCCGTCCAGACCGCCTTCCCCCCATGGGACGATCCTCGCTGGGCCCACTGGACGCCGCCGGCCGACTTCCTCCACGCCGCGCCCTACGCTCACCTGCAGGTCGACTTCCCCACCTACTGCGGTATCAATCCGGCGGAAAAGGGCCTCCCTCTGCCTCAGCCCCCTCAACTGCGTCTGCCGCTCCTGCTCGCTATACCCCGTGAAGGCTCATTGCTGCTGGAAACCCACCAAGCCGACACCGACCCCGCCCTGAACACCCTCAACAACCTGATCCTGCGCCTGCTCACTAGCGCGCCGCCCGGTCGCCTCGCCTTCACCATCCTCGACCCCGTAGGCCTCGGCCAAAACTTCGCCGGCCTCATGCACCTGGCCGATTACGAGGACCGTCTCATTCACGGTCGCATCTGGACCCAGCCTGCTCACATTGAAGAACGATTGGCCGAACTAAATGAGCACGTCGAAAAGGTCACCCAGATGTACCTGCGCAACGAATACGCCACCCTGGCTGAATACAACGCCCAGGCCGGTCGGCTGGCCGAAAAATATCACTTCCTCGTGGTCGCCCATTTTCCGGTGAACTTTACCGACCTGGCCGTCAAACGACTCCAAAGCCTGGCTGCCAGTGGCCCCCGCTGCGGCGTCCACATCCTCCTGCACTGGGACCTGCGCCGACCTGCCCCCCCCGAACTGGTGCCGGACGAACTCCGCAAATCAGCCTGCCGTCTCCTGCAGCGCTCCGACCGGTTCGTCCTGGCCGACGCCGACCACGCCGGTCTCCAACTCGAACTCGAAACGCCGCCTCCGCCCGAAACCGCCACCGCACTCCTTCACCGCATCGGCCAAAGCAGTCAGGACGCCTACCGCGTCGAAACCCCCTTCGCCGATGCCGCACCCGCCGAAGACCAATACTGGTCCGGCGACGCCACCGAAGAGTTGCGCGTGCCCATCGGACGCACCGGCGCCACCAAACTCCAATACCTGGCCCTCGGCCGTGGCACCCGGCAACACGGCCTGATCGCCGGCAAGACCGGCTCCGGCAAATCCACGCTCTTCCACGTCCTCATCACCAACCTGGCCCTCTGGTACAGCCCGGACGAGGTCGAATTCTATCTGGTGGACTTCAAAAAGGGCGTCGAATTCAAATGCTACGCCACCCATCGGCTCCCCCACGCCCGCGTGATCGCCATCGAAAGCGATCGGGACTTCGCCCTCAGCGTCCTGCAGCGTGTGGACGAAGAACTCCGCCATCGAGGCGACCTCTTTCGCCAACGGGGCGTGCAAGACTTGCCTGCCTACCGACGGCTCGCCCCTGACCAACCCCTGCCGCGCGTGCTGCTGCTCATTGATGAGTTCCAGGAATTCTTCGTCGAAGACGACCGGATTGCCCAAACTGCCGCCCTTCTGCTCGATCGCATCGTCCGCCAGGGCCGCGCCTTCGGCATCCACGTGTTACTCGGCTCTCAAACCCTCGGCGGCGCCTATACCCTGGCCCGCTCCACCATGGGCCAAATGGTCGTCCGCATCGCACTCCAGTGCAACGAAGCCGACGCCCTCCTCATTATGAGCGAGGACAACCCCACCCCACGCCTCCTGAGCCGCCCCGGCGAAGCCATCTACAACGACGAAGGCGGCGCCCTCCAAGCCAACAGCCCCTTCCAAGTAGTGTGGCTGCCCGACCACGAACGCGACCAGTGGCTGCGCCGCATCCGCGCCCTTGCGGAAACCAGCCCCCAACACGCCCACCGCTTCGCTGACCGAGAGCCCATCGTCTTCGAAGGCAATGCCCCCGCTGACATCCGCTCCAACCGACTCCTGCGCCGACTGCTCCATGCCCCCAGCCCCGAACCCACAACCGTCCCCCAACTCTGGCTCGGAGAACCCAACGCCATCAAGGGCCCCACCGAGGTCCGGTTCCCACGCCAGAGCGGAAGCCACCTGCTCATCGTCGGCCAACGCGAGGAAACCGCCCTAACCCTGCTCCTGCTGGCCCCGATCATCCTCGGGGCCCAACTTCCCCGGGAGGCCGCCCAGTTCTACCTCTTCGATTGCAGCCCGCCCGACGCCCCCGACACCAAACTCTTCCAACAAATCTTCCCACGCCTGCCCCACCCCGTCCGCTGGATCCAGCCCGCTGACACCGAAACAGTCCTCCGGGAACTCTTCCACGAACACCAGCGACGCAGTGAAACCCTTGCCCCCGACGCCCCCGAACTGTTCCTCCTTGTCCACCGCCTCCAGCACCACAAAAAGCTCCGCTACGACGAAGACGCCGCCTTCGCCCAGGATCACCAAACCGCCCTCACCCATCCCGGGCTGATCTTGGACCGGCTGATCACCCAGGGCGCAAACCTCGGTTTCCATTTCCTCGTCACCTGTGACACCTACGCCAACCTGCTCCGCCAACTCAGCCGCAAGGCCCTCGCCGAGTTCGAACTTCGCGTCCTGTTCCAAATGAGCGCCAACGATTCCGCCAGCCTCATCGACTCGCCCCAAGCCAACAACCTCGGCCTCCACCGCGCCCTCCTCTTCCACGGCCACGAAGGATGGATCGAGACCTTCCGGCCCTACGCCCTTCCAGACCCCCAATGGTTCGACGAAGCCCTCCGCCACCTGGCCCGGCTCCACCAACTGCCAGTCCGCACCCCGCCCTAAATCCACGCCCCACGCCTTGCACCGGCCATGCTGCTGGCCTTCCACAAGCCCTACGGCGTCCTGTCCCAGTTCACTCCGGATTACCCCGGCCAACGCACCTTGGCCGAATTTGGCTTCCCACCCCGCGTCTATCCCATTGGCCGCTTGGATGCTGACTCCGAAGGGCTTCTTCTGTTGTCCGACGAACCCTTCTGGACCGCACGCTTGCTTGACCCGGCACAGGCCCACCCGCGCGAATACTGGGTCCAGGTCGAACGCATTCCCACCCCCCAAGCCCTTCAGCAACTCCAACAGGGCGTCCGCATCGGCCGCTACCTCACTCGCCCCTGCCGCGCCCGGCTCCTCGATCCGCCGCCACACGTTCTGCCTCCGTCTATCGACCCTGCCTGCGTCACCATCTCCATCAGCCCCCTGGCTCAGCCTGTGTTACCGGCGCGCAACCCGCCGATTCGCTACCGCAAAACCGTTCCCACTTGCTGGCTGGCCCTCGAACTCATCGAAGGCAAGAATCGGCAGGTCCGCCGCATGACCGCGGCCATCGGTCATCCCACCCTCCGTCTCCTGCGCGTCCGCATCGGCGCCTTCTGGCTTGGCAACCTTCCGCCTGGCCACTGGCGGAAACTCAACCCCGCCGAACGCCAAGCCGTCCTTGCCCGCCCCTGAAGCTCCGTCCGCCCCGGTACTCCTCCAAGCGCCGCTGCTCCCTCTGCGCTCCCTGCCTACCCCCATCGCATCGACCACGCCCCGCGCCGCTCCTTCACGACCCGCAGGGCCGGAGCACCCCCAGCCGGATTCCTCCCACCGCTAATCTCCATCCCCAAATGAGGCCCGTGCAATGTCCTTCCCCCCATGGTCCGCCTCCGCACGAAAACCACACCCGCCAAATCGGCCCGCACGGCCAATTCCCCTGCAGCCGCAAGTGATTGGGGCAGCGTCAGTTGACTGTGAAGGCTGCACATTGCCCTGCAGGTTTTTCATCCTCCGGGCATGCATCGAAGCGCTCGCACCGCCACACAGCCCGAGCCCAACGCTCTGGCCC
>Ga0308417_1002049_pt1 | contig 13450 bp, 11 predicted proteins | sample HotsprSampleOS65_FD_203528 | JGI IMG/M metagenome (GOLD analysis project Ga0308417, IMG submission 203528) | Hot spring phototrophic mat microbial communities from Octopus Spring, Yellowstone National Park, Wyoming, United States - 20090730_OS65 ... | reverse complement strand
AGCCCGCGAGCCTTGAACGACGCGGTCGGGTTCAACCCCTCATCCTTGATCCAGATGTTCGCGGCGCCGAGCGAGGCTTCATACCGGCGCGCGCGCAGCATGGGCGTCCAGCCTTCGCCAAGCGTGACCATCGAAGCGGGATCGGAAACCGGCAGCACAGGCGCGTAGCGCCACATCGAGGCGGGCGCGCCGGCCAGCCACTCCCGGCTCCAACTGCGCCGCGCGGCTTCCAGATCGTAGCGCACCAGCAGCGGCCCGCCGCAGGAGCAAAGGTTCCATGCGCGCCCTGCTTCGTGCCTCGCGCCGCAGAGGCTGCACTCGAGATGCTTGAGCGTGGTCATCTCTTGCAGGATAGCGCCGGGGGCGGAGGCAGGACCAAAGAAGAGTGGACGAATGCTCAGGCTTGCGGCAGGCGCAGCAAGCAAGCACGGAGGTCGGCCCGGTTTCCTGCCCCGGGGCTGCTAGCCGTTTCCTGATCCCTCATTACGCCTTTTTTAGACGCCAAATCCACCCTGGTTTGCAGGGAATACCGGATCAATTAAGGGCTATATTGCCTGGAATTTCATTTCGACATTCGCCCGTACAGAGACCGGTTTGCCGTCTTTCAGGGCGGGCTGGAATTTCCACTGCAGGACGGTCTCAACAGCCTTCTCATCCATTCCCATTCCGAAACCCCGCCGGACCTGCGCTTCTTTGACGTTGCCTTCCCCGTCGATCAGGATTTCCAGCAGGACCGCGCCTTGCGCTCTCGCCGCCCGGGCCTCGGGCGTCATCTCAAGCGGCACGCGGACAACGGGCTGCGGCGCGGTGGCTCCGCCCTCCCGCAGGATGTCCTGCAACAGGCGTGCTTCGGCCTGCGGCGGCGCCGTTGCCGGCAAGCCGAACGGAACCTCGATCTCTGTTTCCACCTCCACCGGCTCGCCGTTCAGCAGCGTCGGCCTGTAACGGTACTTCACCACCGCATCCCGGGCCGCCTCCACGAGCGATGGATGCCCGCTGACGAGCTGGAGTTGCTTGATCTCGCCATCGCCGCCGATGACAGCCCGGAACACGACCTTGCCCTGGACACCCGCCCGCCGCGCCGCTTCCGGATAAACAGGCTCAGGCTTGTGTAGAAGCAGGGCATTCTGCGCATTGCGGCCCACGGTGATGCGGCGGGGCACCGCGCCCGGCGGTTCAGTTGTCTGCTTCAGCCGGCTTTCGTAAATCGTCATCACCTTTTTCGCCGCCTCGTTCTCAGGGTCCAGCAGCAGCGCGCGCCGCAGGTATTTCTCCGCTTCTTTGATGCGCTGTTCGGCAAGCTGCGCAGAAAGGCTTTTGCCGTCCGAAGCCGGGCGCGGCAGGCCGGAGTAAGCCAGCAGTTGCTCGGCCACATACGCGAGCAAAAGCGGGTCCGGCGTGCTGGCCAGCTCCGCGCGAACCTTCGGGAGGAATTCCTCGCTGCCCGACTGGTTTCCCAGGATCGTATTGGCATACAGGTTGGCCAGAAAGGCGGTATAGGAAGGCTCGGATGGCTCCAGCCGCCGGGCGCGATAGAGCAGCGACTCCGCGTCGAACAGCATGCCAGCCCGCATCATTACGGCAGCCGCATTGGACAGCACGCGGGCCGATTCCGGCCGCGCGGCCACATGGCGCCGCCAGATCTCCGTCAATTGCCTGATGTCTTCCGCGGCCTGCCCGCGCTGCGCGATCCCAGCCCAGAGCATTGTCGCCAGCACGGCATTGGGACTCTCCGGCCGCTGTTCGATTAGGAACATCGCGTGCGTGCGCGCCTGCGAGATTTCCCCCCTGGAGGCATAGTAGTTCAGAAGGCGGAAGCGGGAGATGTCATCGTTGGGCTGGGTCCGCAACGCAGCCTCCAGCTCTGCTGCCTCCTGATCACTGCCTACTGCCTGCGGCGAGGGCACCATGGTGAACTGCGGCGCAGCCGCGGGCTGCGCTTGCTGAGGTTGCGGGACCGGCACGACCAGCGCGGCCGCCAGCACCACGGGCAGCGCAGCCGCCAGCAGCGCCGCCAGCGCGGGCAGCCGGACTGGTTCGGGCGAAAACCGAGCGGCGGAGAGGATCTTCTCCAGCCGCTTTTCTGTCCGCGAAGTGCGAGCCATGGCTGTAGCCTCCATGCCATGCACACGGCGCGCCTGCACGGCGCGCGCGAAATCGAGAATCGTTTCCACATACGACTGGCGGTCACCGACAACCGCCAGCGCCGTTCGATCCGCACACTCTTCCGCGGCCGCCGCCAGCCGCCGTTCCAGCCACCACGCCGCGGGGTGGAACCAGTACACGGCGCGGTTCAGCGCCGCCAGCCTCGCGGCCAGCCAGTCCTTTGCCGCTGCGTGCGCCAGTTCGTGCGCCAGCACGCTGCGCAGCTTGGCCGGCGGCCACGAGCGCCAGTCTTCCGGAAGAAGAACCACCGGCCGGCGCACGCCCACGGTGAAGGGTATGACGACGCGCGGGCTGGAGCGGATGGCCGTGTGGCAGGCGTTCAGGCCCAGATCGCGAGCGATCTGCGCGGCCTCCGGCAAATCTTCCAGCCGCGACGCGCGCAGCATGCGGCGCAGCCGCACGCCGCCGGCAACCATGCGCAGCAACAACAACGCGGCCACCGCTGCATACACCGCAGCGAGCGCGTTCACGTGCATGCGCGGGCCTGCGGGTCCGGTCCGCTGCGCCACAGGCGTTACGGGGATGTCGACGATCCCCTGCCCCGCCGGCGCCGCCATCCGCCACCCCGGCACTTCCCAAATCTGCGGCGGCAGCCACACGCTCACCAACGGCACGGCCAGCATGCCGGCGACCACCGCCACATGCACGAGATAGCCGAGCCGCACACTGCGGCGCGAAACCGCCAGGGCGGCCAGCTCACCAACCGCCCAAAGAACGGTGATGCGGATCATGAGTTCCCAGAAGCCTGTCATCGCCGTCCGTCCCTCTCCCGTTCCAGCTGCCGGGCCAGCTCGCGCAACCGGCGCGGGTCGATCACTTCGTTCTCCACCATGGCCGTCACCAGCTCTTCCTCGGACCCGTGGCAGAACCGGTCGGCCAGCTCGCGCAACAGCCGCGCCACGAGGCTCCGCCGGCGTTCCAGCGCTTGCCACAGGTACGTGCGCCCCTGCTCCTCGTGGCTCGCATAGCCCTTTTGCTCCAGGCGCCGCAACAGCGTGCGCACGGTGGCGTCTTTCAGTTCATGGCGCGGCGCCAGTCCCTCGCGCACGGCTTCGGCGGTGGCCGGGCCGTTGGCCCAGAGGAAATCGAGCACAGCCTGTTCCAGCCGGCTGGGCGCCGGCCGGCGGGCTTTCGTTGCGTTACGGCGTGTCACGTTACAACTTGTAACGCGTCTTGTGGCCGTTGTCAAGGAAAATCTTTCGCGAGCCGTGATGCCTTCCTCACGAACCCCGGTGCAGAAAGCGCAGGCCAGGTCGGGAGGGCGGCGTTTTCCCGGCGCGGGAGGCACTGTTACGGCGCGACGGTGCGCCGCTGCAAGATGTGGCGCGGGTGGACACAAGCGCTCCGCCGGCAGTGAATTGTGCCCGGGGGGAAAAGGGGGCGCGCGGGTTTGCCGGATGCAGCGCGGCAGCCCCGGCTGGATGCGTGACCATCGTTTCCCGCCTCAGGGTTCAGAGCGACGTGGGCAAACGGCTGAGGGGAGCGTGATGCATGCCGTCGGAGAGGAACGGGGGCCAGAGGGAAGGCCGAAGCCTTGCCGGCCTGTCCGCGCAGTGGTTCTGGTGCAAACCGCGCTACTTCAGCACGGGCTGGAGTTCCGCTGACGATCCTGCTTCTGTTTCGGTCTCGGAGTCTTCGCGCCAGGGCGTCTGTGTGAACGCATGCCAGACAAGGCGGGGCGAAAGATTGCGGTCGGGTCTGGCGGCGCAAAAGCAAGGAGGGCGGTCACGAATCGAAAACTTCAGCCGGCGCGGCCGCAGCCTGCCTGGCGATCGCTGTCATCTCCGCCCGCTGTGCGGCGCTCGCCGCTGGCCGGGGCCGATGGGCCGCTCCAGGCCGGTGGAGGCGGGGCAGCGCTTCCGTTTCCGTTCGTGACCGCCCGAGTGATGATCTACCAGGATGCTCACCTCCTTTCGGTAGCGATCACTGCCTACATGATCGGCAGAATGGCGCAGGGCTTTAGCCTTTGCGCGCGCTTTTCGCATTCGGCCTGCAAGTGCTCTCCCGAGGGCACGCCGGGGGAGCGCCCCGCTCGTCCGTGTTCGGGATACGTCCTGGCGCGCGGGCGCTTCAGAAAGGCGCGCGCCACCACGGGACTGCTGCAGCAGGATGAGACTCGCTGGCCTCGGCGCCCGGCTGCCGGCGGCCAGCAAGACTGCGGCGGGGGTTCCCCGTTCACAACGCCTGAAGCACCAGGCACTTCAGGTAATGCGTCTCAGGCACGGTCAGCAATATGGGATGATCGCCGGCCTGTGTGCGCCGCTCCAGCACGCGGAGCGTACGGCCGGCGGAAAGCGCCGCCGAAGCCACCAGCTCAAGCAAAGCAGCTTCGCTCAAATGATGGGAGCACGAGCAAGTGACGAGCACGCCGCCTGGGGCGAGCAGCTTCAGCGCCTTGAAATTGATCTCGCGGTAGGCGCGCAGCGCCGCATCGAGGTTCGAGCGCGACTTGGCGAACGCTGGCGGGTCCAGGACGATCCAATCGAACTGGCGGCGCGCGGAAACCAGCCCGGAGAGATAGTCGAAGGCGTTTGCTTCTCGCCACTCGATGTTGCCGGCGCCGCTGAGCCGCGCGTTTTCGGCGGCCAGCTCCAGCGCCGCCGCAGACGAGTCCACGGCTTCGATGGACTGGCACGCGCGCGCGGCGTGCAAGGCGAAGCCCCCGGTACAGGTGAACAGGTCCAGCCCGCGCCCGCGGGCCCAGCGCGCCGCCGCGACATAGTTCTCGCGCTGATCGAGAAACACGCCGGTCTTCTGCCCGCGCAGCGGGTCCGCCAGCAGCCGCAGCCCGTTCATGCGGATTTCGACCCGCGCGGGCGCCTCGCCCCACAGCACTTGCGTCTCCAGCGGGAGCTGTTCCAGCCGCCGCACGGGGACGTCGTTGCGGGCGATGATCGACTCGGGCTCGAGCAGCTCCCGCAGGCATTCCACGATGAGCGGCGCGGCGCGGTCCATGCCCTGATCGAGAAACTGCACGGAGAGATGCCCGGCGTACTGGTCGACGATCAGCGCCGGCAGCAGGTCGGCTTCGCCATGCACGAGGCGGCAGGCGTCGGAGTCTTGCACGGCGCGGCGGCGGAATTCGATGGCGGCGCGGAGCCTCTCGAGAAAGAAGCTGCGGTCGATGGGGCGGTCTTCGCGCGCGAGCAGCCGCAGCCGGATCTGCGATGCCGCGCTGAAATGCGCCACGCCAAGGAATCGCCCGCGCTCGTTCATCACCCGCACCGCTTCCCCCGGCGCCGCGTTGCGGGCATCGGTCACGTCGCTTGAGTAAATCCAGGGGTGGCCCGAGTCCAGGCGCGCTTCGGCCTTGCGGTTGACGGTGACCTGCGTCAAGCGAGCCTTTCCAGACGCGCGATGCGCTCCGCCGTGGGCGGGTGCGTCGAAAACAGCCGCATCAGGCTCTGGCCGCTGAAAGGCTTGATGATGTACATGTGCGACATCGCCGGATTGGCGTCGAGCGGGATGCGCTTGGACCACGACTCGAGCTTGCGCAACGCGTTGGCCAAGCCGCGGCCCGTGCCGGCGGCCTTGGCCGCTTCCGCATCGGCGGCGAACTCGCGCGTCCGCGAAATGGCCATCTGGATCAGCAGCGCGGCGATGGGCGCCAGCAGCAGCAGCGCCAGGCTGGCCAGCGGGTTGGGCGCGTCGTCGTCGCTGTGGCGCCCGCCGCCGAAGAACACGAACATCCGCGCGGCGAACGTGATGGCCGCGGCAATGGTGGCGGCGATGGAGCTGATCAGAATGTCGCGGTTCCTGACATGCGCCAGCTCGTGGGCGATCACGCCTTCCAGCTCGTCATCGTTCATCAGCTCGAGCAAGCCAGCCGTCACCGCCACGGAGGAGTGCCGCGGGTTGCGCCCGGTGGCGAAGGCGTTGGGGGACCGCTCGGGGATCACCCACAGCTTCGGCTCGGGAATGCCCATCCTCTGGCAGAGCCGCTGCACCATGGGCGCAAGGCGGTAATAAATCTCCGGGTTCTCCGTATGGCTCACCCGCACGGCGCCGCTGGTCATCAGCGCGATCTTTTCGGAGAAAAAGTAGCTGAAGAAATTCATCGCCACGGCAAACAGCAGCGCCATTTGCAGGCCGGAGGCGCCGCCCAGCGCCTGTCCGATGGCGAGCAGCACGCCGCTGAGCAATCCAAGCAGAAGGACAGTCTTGATGCCGTTCATGGTTCTCCCTGAATCCCATTTTCTCAGATGCGCCGGGCCCGGCGAAGGTTCCACGGGCGCGCGGTTGTGATACCGTGGGAGTTTCAACACCCGAGAGGCTTTCTAGCGGAGGTCACGAGCAGAGATGGAAGCATTGGGCATGGTCGAGACGAAGGGGCTGATCGGCGCCATCGAAGCCGCCGACGCCATGGTGAAGACGGCCAACGTGGTGCTCACGGGCAAGGAGTACGTGGGCGCGGCCTACGTGGTGGTGACCGTGCGCGGCGACGTGGGGGCTGTGAAAGCCGCTACCGACGCCGGCGCCGCGGCGGCGCGGCGCGTGGGCGAGCTGATCGCCGTGCACGTGATCCCCAACCCGCACGAGGAAACCGAAAAGGTCATCCCCACCAATCACAAGAAATAAAAGGCAGGGCTGAAGGCGGAGACGCACGATGCCGCACGAGCCGGACGCACTGTCGCTGGAAGAAGTCCGCGCCAAGGTGGAGCAGGCCCATGCCGCCTGGCTCGAGTACGCGCGCTTCCCCCAACAGCAGGTTGATGCCATCGTTGAAGCCGTCGCCGCGGCCGGGCGTGCGGAAGCCCGCCGGCTTGCCCGGATGGCGGTGGACGAAACCGGCATGGGCAACGTCGAGGACAAGACGGCGAAGAACCTGCTCTGCACCGACATTCTTCCCCGCTGGATGCGCGGCATTCGGACCGTCGGCGTGCTCCGGGAAATCCCCGAGCAGCGCATCACAGAGATCGGCGCGCCCGTTGGCGTGGTGGCGGCCATCTGCCCGACCACGAATCCCACCTCCACGGCGTTTTTCAAGATCCTGATTTCGCTGAAGGCCGGCAACGGCGTCGTGCTGAGCCCGCACCCGCGCGCCAAAGGCTGCACCTGCGCGGCGGCGGGCATCGCCATGGAAGCCGCCGAGAAGGCCGGCGCCCCCCGCGGCCTGATCCAGTGCCTCGAACGGCCGACGCTCGAGTCCACGCAGGAGCTGATGAAGCATCCGAAGACCGCCGTCATCCTCGCCACGGGCGGCTCCGGCATGGTGCGGGCGGCTTACTCTTCGGGCAAGCCGGCCTACGGCGTGGGGCCGGGCAATGTCCCCATCCTGATCGACACATCGGCCGATCTGCCGGCGGCCGTGCGGCTCGTGGTCGAGGGCAAGAAGTTTGATTACGGCACGGTGTGCTCGAGCGAGCAGACCGTGGCGGCGGAAAAGCGCCTCCGCGAGGCGATACTCAGGGAGCTCAAGGCCAACGGGGCCTATCTCATGAATGACGCGGAGCGCGCGGCCGTCGAGAAAACGCTGTTCTCCGGCGGCGTCCGCGTGCGGGGTGAATGCGTCGGCAAATCCCCGCAGGTTATCGCGCAAATGGCCGGCTTTTCCGTCCCGCAGGAAACGGCCATCCTGGTTGGAGAAATCGCCGGAATCGGGAAAGAGTTTCCGCTCTCTGCGGAAAAATTGTCGCCGGTTCTGGCGCTTTATTGGGCGGATGATTTCGAGGCCTGCGTCCGGGCCTGCGAGGCGATTCTCCGCTTCGGCGGGATCGGCCATACGGCCGTGATTCATGCCCGCGACGAGGCCCGCGTGAGCGAATTCGCGCGCCGGGCGCCCGCCTACCGAATCCTGGTGAACACATCCTCGCCGCAGGGATCGGTGGGGATCACCACCAACCTCTCGCCTTCCATGACGCTGGGCTGCGGCGCCATTGGCGGCAACGTCACCTCGGACAATGTCGGACCGCAGCATCTGATCAACATCAAGCGCGTAGCCTGGGCTGTGCGCACGGCGGATGAGGCGATGAGCCGCAAAGACAGCGGCTTGAGCGCAGCCGACCGCGCCGCTCTGGTGGCTGCGGTGGAGCGTTACCTGGCCGAGCGCGGCATTGCCGTCGGCCCCGCCGCCGCGCCCGCAGCGGTGGCTGCCGCATTGCCCGCCGGCGCGCATCCGGCGCCCGCGGGCGGCGCCATCCCGCCGGATGCCGTCGCCGGCGCCGTGGACCGCTATCTGGCGCGCGCAGGCGCAGCCCCCTCCTGCGCCTGCACCCATGAGGCGCAAGCGCCGCAACAGGCGCCGCCGCAGGGCCAGCCCGCCCCGGAAAAGGCCCCGGAGCCGCCTGCGCCGAAAATCGAGATCGCCGATTTTGTCTGCGAAGCGGACGTGCGGGAGGCGATCGCAAAGAAAAAGAAAATCTTTATCGGGAAAAAGACCATTGTGACGCCGGCGGCTCGGGATGCCGCCGCAGCCGACGAAATCCTGGTGATGGCCGAGCGTTGATCGCCGGATTCCTCCCGAAAGAGCAACGGAATGGAACAAAATCTGGAGAAACTCGCCGCGGATATTGAACAATATCTGCACGCGGAGTCCTACATCGTCTACCACTGTCTGAGCCGGATGAACGAGAGCCGGCAGATCGTTTTCTGGGACCATGAACGGCAGCCGGACGTGCAGCGCTTTCTGGAATGCGCGCAACATGTCGGCGTGCGGCTCGTCCACTTCCACGAGCGCGCCTTCGACGCCAGCCAGAAGGAACTGGCTCTCGAGATTCTGGAGGACGCCGACTTGCCCCGCGAGGAGCGGCGGGAGATGGAACGCCGCATCCAGGCGATGTCGAAGTACGAGGGCAAGCTCTGCGCCGTGGAGCTGAGCTACGACTTTGAAGGCCGCATTTACATGTACGCGGTGGAGACGGATTGGTACGCCGAATGGGAATCGATCCTCGACGAACTCGAGGCTGCCGGTCCGGAGATGGACGAAGAAGACTCGAGCTACGGCGGGTTGTACTCCAACAACTGAGCGATGCCTTCCCGCGCGCGATGGACTGAGCCGCAGACGGAGGAAAGCGGCGCGGCGCGGCTGGCGCGTCAGTGCGGCCTTGAAATGCCCGTGGCGCGCGTGCTGTGGGCGCGCGGCTTCCGCTCGGCGCAGGACGTCGAGCACTTCCTGCACCCGAAACTCACCCATCTGGAAAGCCCGTTCCTGATGCGGGGCATGGACCGCGCCGCCGACCGGCTGCTGCAGGCGGCAAGCCACGGCGAGCGCGTGCTTCTGTACGGCGACTACGACGTCGATGGCGTCTCCGGCGTCGTCATCCTGACGCATATGCTCGAAACTCTGGGGCTGCGCGCGGGCTTTCACGTTCCTGACCGCCTGAAGGACGGTTACGGCATGCAGCCCGCGGTGGTGGAGGAAGCCGCGCGCCAAGGCTGCACGCTGATTGTCAGCATCGACACAGGCACGCGCGCGTTTGAAGCCGCCGAGGCCGCGCGGCGCGCCGGCGCCGATGTCATCATCACGGACCACCATCTGCCCGAAGAGCGGCTGCCGGAGGCTTTTGCGCTGCTCAACCCCAACCAGCCGGACTGCCCCTATCCGAACAAGAATCTTTGCGGCGCAGGCGTCGCCTTCAAACTCGCCCAGGCGCTGATGGAGCGCGCCGGGTGGACGCCTGACCGGATCGTTCGTTACACCGACTCCTTCCTCATCATGGCGGCAGTAGCCACCGTGGCCGACGTCGTGCCGCTCACCGGAGAGAACCGGATCATCGTCAAACGCGGGCTGGAGGGGATGTCGCGAACCCGGAATGCGGGGCTGCGGGCGCTGCTCGAAGTCAGCGGGTTCCGTCCCGGCTCGAGACTCACCGCCACGGACCTGGCCTTCCGCGTGGCGCCGCGGATCAACGCCGCCGGCCGCATGGATCATGCGCGCGAGGTCATCGAACTGTTCCTCACCCGCGAGGAGGAGCGTGCGCGGGAAATCGCCCGCCGCCTCGACGAACTGAACGCCGAGCGGCAGCGCACGGGCGACGCCATCGTGCGCGAGATCCTCGACCGCTATGGCGAAGACGGCCCGCCTCCGGACAAGGCCGGCCTCGTGTTCTATTCCCCCGACTGGCATCGCGGCGTGGCCGGCATTGTGGCCAACCGCGTGGCCGAGCATTACCACCGCCCCGTGATTGTGCTCGGCCGCGACGAGCACACCGGCTTCGCGCAGGGCTCGGGCCGCTCGATTCCCGGCTTTCACCTGTTGTCGGCGCTCGAACAGATGGCGGACCTGTTCGAGAAATTCGGCGGCCACCGCCAGGCCGTGGGCGTCACGCTCGAGGAGAGCCGCGTCGAGGAGCTCGAACAGCGCTTCAACGGGGTCGCGCAGCAGTGGCTGACAGAGGAGGACCTCGAGCCCGAGCTGCGCCTGGATGCCGGGCTGCGGCTGGAAGAGCTGACCGACAAGGCGGCGGGCGAGGTGCTCGCGCTCGAGCCCTTCGGCCATGGCAACCGCCAGCCGCTGTTCCTGCTCCGCAATGCGGAAGTGCGGCAGGCCGAAGGGTTCGGCAAGAGCGGCGAGCACGTCCGCGCGCGGCTGTGGCAGGATGGCCGGAGCCTGTTTGTCAAGGCCTGGCGGAGCTCGGCGCGGCTGGAGGAGCTGCGCGACGGCGCCCGGATCGACGCCGCCATCACGATTGAAGACGATGCCTGGAGCGCGCAGCGGGGCTTCGCGCCCTGGTCGGCGGCGATGCGGGATTTCCGCCCGGCGCAGCCCTGATCAGCCGCCGGCGATGGCGCCGACAATCAGCAGCGGCTCCTCGCCGGTCAGAACAGAATCGGGCAGAATTGTTTCCATCGGCTCGGCCGAGAGATCCCGCCGGCAGGCGTAGAACCGCACGAGCGGGCGGCGCGCGCCGCTTTGCGGGTTGCGGATGGCGCCGCGCAAAGGCGGCCAGGCGGCTTCCAGCGCGTCGAGCGTGGAGGCGATCGTCACTGGAGGCGCCACTTCCAGCGCCACCTCTTCAGGCGTCTTCGCCAGCAAGCGCAGATGATAGGGAAGCACGACGCGGATCATGGCAGCGTCTGGACTTCCACGGAAAGCACCGGCGGAAGGTGGCTGGCGACCGCTGTCCAGTGATCGCCCTCGTCAGCGGAAGCGAAGATCTGCCCGCCGGTGGTGCCGAAGTAGATGCCGCAGGGGTCGAGCGAGTCCACCGCCATTGCCTCGCGCAGCACGTTCACGTAGCAGTCGCGCTGCGGCAGACCTTCGGAGAGCGGCTCCCATTCGTTGCCGCCCGAGCGGCTTCTCCAAACGCGGAGCTGCCCGCAGGGCGGGTAATGCTCGGAGTCGCTCTGGATCGGAACCACGTATATGGTGTCGGGCTCGTGCGCGTGGATGTCGATCACGAAGCCGAAATCCGAGGGCAGGTTGCCGCTCACCTCGCGCCAGTTGTCGCCCGCGTCATCACTGCGCATGACATCCCAGTGCTTTTGCATGAACAGCACGTGCGGGCGCGCCGGGTGCTGCGCGATGCGGTGCACGCAATGGCCGGTCTCCGCATCCGGGTCGGGAATGTAATCCGAGCGGAGCCCGCGGTTGATCGCCTTCCATGTGGCGAAGCCGTCATCGGTGCGGAACGCGCCTGCCGCGGAGATGGCGATGAAGGCGCGATTCCCGTTGGAAGGATCAAGCAGGATCGTGTGCAGGCACAGCCCGCCAGCGCCCGGCATCCAGCTCGGGCCCGAGCCGTGGCGCCGCAGCCCTGGCAACTCCGACCACGTCTTGCCGCCGTCGGTGGAGCGGAACAGCGCCGCATCCTCCACCCCGGCGTACACCGTGTCGGGGTCTGCGAGGGAAGGCTCGAAGTGCCAGACGCGCTTGAACTCCCACGGCCGTTGCGAGCCGTCGTAAAACTGGTGCGTGCCGGCCTCGCCTTCATAAACAAAGTCCTTGCCGACAGCCTCCCATGTGGGGCCGCCGTCATCGGAGCGCTGCACCACCTGGCCGAACCAACCGCTGGTCTGCGACGCATAAATGCGGCCGGGATCGGCGGGCGAACCCTTCATGTGATAAATCTCCCAGCCGCCGAACAGCGGACCGCGGATCTCCCACTGGCGCCGCGCGCCGTCGGATGTGAGAATGAACGCTCCCTTGCGCGTTCCGACCAGAATGCGGACACGGCTCATTCGGAACCTCCTCTGTGGCCGCTCTCCGGAGGCGCGGCGGATTCTTCAGGTGTACCACACCCCGGGCGCGATTCACAGCAGATTCCGGTTTACACGTGCGAAATGCGCGCGGCACGATGAGGCGCAACGGCAAGGCTCCGCTCTGAGACGCCGCCGTGTGAAGCGCTATCGAGCCGGATTCCGTTCATTTCTCCAGCCGGAAAAACCGTACGCGCGATTTTTCATCCCCGCCCCACAGACAGAGCCGATCCACCCTCGCAGCCGCACCTGAAGAGGAAGCGCGCCACCACAGCCGCTATTCCCCCTGTTCGCGAGCCGGCAATTGCACAAGAAGCACATACACGGCGGCGCCGGTCCACAAGACGGCCGCGGATGCAATCACCGCGGCGAAAAACCGGCCTGTGCTTTCCACCAACAATCCTGTTAAAGCAGGAGCGATAACGCCCCCTAGATTCGCGAAGGCATTCTGCATTCCCGTCCAGCGGCCGGCGGCATGGCCGGCCAGCGTCTGCGTAAAGGCCCAGCAATTGCTCACGTAAATGCCGATGCCGGTGAAAGCGCAGACGAGTGAGACAGCGGAAACCCAAGGCGACGGCGCCACGATGAATGGCATGGCCAGCGCGGTCGCCGCGAGGCCGGCAACGAGGAACGACCGGCGCAGGCGGGCGACGTTTGAGGAGCGGGCGGCGAGGCGGTCGGAATACCAGCCCGCGGCCAGGGTCGCCACGGCGGTGATCGCCAGCAGCGCGCCGTTCCACGCGCCCATGCCAAGGAGCGTGAATTTCCTCTCGCGCACCAGAATCGTCGGGAGCCAGGTGAGCAGCAGATACCAGTTGTAGTTGTGGCAGAACAGTCCGATGAAGGTGGCCCACACGGTGCGGCTCGAGAGCAGCTCGCGCCAGCCGGGCCCCGGGTCCGCTGAAGATTCCGCGGCCGGGCCGGAGGCAGCCAGCCGCGCGGGCGCGTACCGCAGCCAGAAGGGAAGCCAGACCAGCGCGCCGAAGCCCGTGATCACGAAGAAGCTGCGCCAGCCGTATACGCTCATGAGCCAGGCGGCGAGATAAATGCCTGCGGCCGGGCCGATTTTGGTGCAGGCGTCGAGAATGGAATTGGCCATTCCGCGCTGATCTTCCCGAAATGCGCGGATCATAATCTTGGAATAGGC